>Ga0075420_100000057_pt1 | contig 62650 bp, 58 predicted proteins | sample SoiMetdeltSBSDD4_FD_75296 | JGI IMG/M metagenome (GOLD analysis project Ga0075420, IMG submission 75296) | Bulk soil microbial communities from a Populus tree surrounding site in Tennessee, USA - Soil MetaG P. deltoides SBSDD4 | ecosystem: Environmental > Terrestrial > Soil > Tree plantation...
GCGGTGGCGGCGGAATGGGAGGCATGGGCGGCGGTGGCGGCATGGGCGGCGGCGGCGGTATGGGCGGCGGCATGGCCATGGGCGGCATGGGCGGTGGTGGCGCCAGGATGGGGATGGCCGGCGGCGGCGGTCGCGGCGGCATGGGCGGCGGTGGCCGCGGCGGCGGACGCCGTTCCGACATCGCGGTGAAGCACGACATCGCGCTGCTCGGCGATCTCGGCAACGGCCTCGGCTTCTATCGCTTCGCCTACAACGGCAGCGACACGGCCTATGTCGGCGTCATGGCGCAGGAGGTGCAGCGTGTGCGGCCGGATGCGGTCGTGCGTGGCCGCGACGGCATCCTGCGCGTCTTCTACGACAAGCTCGGCGTGAAATTCCAAACCTACGAACAGTGGATCGCGTCCGGCGCTCAGGTGCCTGCGGTCGCGCTCCAACAGCGACACTGAACGAAAGTCCTCTGGCGCGGTTGCTTGCGATCAGCGCGGCCGCGCCAGAAGCAATCGACGTTCCTCGACCAACACTGTGGGAGGCCGCCATGCTTCGCGCTGCCATGGTTTTCTGCTCGCTCTTGCCGTTTGCTTTGCCGGTTGTTGCGCAAGCGCAGCCGGTCACGCCCGAACAAGTCCGCGCGATCGCCAAGGAGGCCACGATCTACGGCTTCCCGCTGGTCGACAACTACCGCATCCAGCATTCGTATTTCGTCGATCACAGCAATACGGAGTTCAAGGCGCCCTGGAACACGCTGTTCAACAACGCGCGGGTCTATACGCCCGAGGACAAGGCGATCCAGACGCCGAATTCGGACACGCCGTATTCCTTCATCGGTGCCGATCTGCGGACCGAGCCGCTGGTGCTCACGGTGCCGGCGGTCGAGAAGGAGCGCTATTACTCGCTGCAATTCATCGACATGTACACGTTCAACTTCGCCTATGTCGGCAGCCGCGCGACCGGCAACGATGCAGGCGATTTCCTGCTGGCCGGACCGGGCTGGAAGGGAGCGACGCCGAAGGGCATCAAGGCGGTGATCCGCTCCGAAACGGATTTCGCATTCGTGCTCTACCGGACCCAGCTCTTCAATCCCGGCGACATCGAGAACGTGAAGAAGGTCCAGGCCGGCTACAAAGTCCAGGCGATGTCGGACTTCCTGGGCCAGCGGGCGCCGCCAGCGGCCCCGCCCGTCGATTTCATCAAGCCGCTCACGCCTGAACAGCAGCGCACGTCGGTCGCGTTCTTCAACGTCCTGAATTTCGTTCTGCAGTTCTGCCCGACCGATCCGTCCGAGGAGGCGCTGCGGGCGCGCTTTGCGACGATCGGCATCGGGACGGGCAAGCAGGCGGACGTCAATTGGCTCTCGCCCGTATTCCGTCAGGCATTTGAAGACGGCATGGCCGACGCCTGGGCCGCGTTCAAGGTGCACAAGGAAACCATGATCGATACCGGAAAGCTCTCCAGCGCCGACTCGTTCGGAACGCGGGCGTTCCTGAAAAACGACTATATGCAGCGCATGTCCGGCGCGGTGCTCGGGATCTACGGCAACTCCAAGGACGAGGCGATCTATCCCGCCTATTTCGTCGATGACGGGAAGCAGGCGCTCAACGGCGCCAACCGCTACACGTTGCGCTTCGCGCCGGGCCAGTTGCCGCCGGTCCACGCGTTCTGGTCGCTTACGATGTACGAGCTGCCGGCGAGCCTGCTCTACGCCAACACGCTCAACCGCTATCTGATCAATTCGCCGATGCTGCCGAACCTGAGGCGCGACGCGGATGGCGGGATCACGCTCTACGTCCAGCACGAGTCGCCGGGCAAGGATCGCGAATCCAATTGGCTGCCAGCGCCAAAGGGGGCGTTCTTCGCGGCAATGCGCTTGTACTGGCCCGAGCAACAGGCGCTCGACGGCCAGTGGAAAGCGCCGCCGATGCAGCGCGGCGAACCAAACACAATCGGGAGGCAACCATGATGACCAAGCTCACGCTCGTCGCCTTGGCTTTGACGCTCGTTCCGATCACCGAGGGTCGAGCGCAATCGTCCGCGGGTGACGCCGTGCCGGTCACCGTCGACAACTTCGTTCGTGCCGAGTCCGACCTCTATATGCGCAACCTCGCCAAGGAGTCGGGCGGTTTTGCCAAGCTGTATCATCGCCGTGAGCCGGCCTCGATCGACAATCAGACCGTGATCCGGCTCAATCGCGACACGCTCTACTCGTCGGCGATTGTCGATCTCGATGCCGGGCCGGTAACGGTCACGCTGCCAGACGCTGGCCCGCGCTTCATGTCGTTGATGACCGTCAGCCAGGACCACTACACCACCACCGTCTACGGGGCGGGGCCGCATACCATCGACAAGAACAAGGTCGGCACGCGCTATGCGCTGGTCGGCATACGAACCCTCGTCGATCCGGCGGATCCGAAGGACGTCGCGCAGGTGCATCAGTTGCAGGATGCGATCAAGGTCAGCCAGCAGGGCACGGGCACACTGACGCTGCCGAACTGGGACGCGGCCAGTCAAAAGAAGGTGCGCGACGCGCTCCTGGTGCTTGCGACGACCATGCCCGACTTCAGGAAGGCGTTCGGCACCAAGGATCAGGTCGATCCGGTGCGGCACCTGGTTGCTTCGGCTGCAGGCTGGGGCGGCAATCCCGATCGCGACGCGGTCTACCTCAACGTCACGCCGGCCAGGAACGACGGCAAGACCATCTATCGACTGAATGTCGGGGCGGTGCCGGTCGAGGCGTTCTGGTCGGTCAGCCTCTACAACGCTCAGGGCTACTACGAGAAGAACCCGTACAACGCCTACACGGTCAACAGCATCACGGGCCGCAAAGGCGGCGATGGCACAATCGCCATTCAGTTCGGCGGCTGCGACGGAAAAATTCCGAACTGCCTGCCGATCATGAACGGTTGGAATTACACCGTGCGGCTCTACCGCCCGCGCGAAGCGATCCTCAACGACACCTGGAAATTCCCGGAGCCGCAGCCGCTGGAGACGCAGGGCGCCAGACCCTGACTGAGAGAGGGGACCCCATGTCGTTCCTCGACCTGTTCGCCTGGATCGTGTTGATCGTGCTCATCGCCAGCACGGTCGCCGTCGTCGTGTTTCTCGCCATGTTGCCCGGCATGATCGCCAAGCGCCGCGGTCATCCCTGGCAGCAAGCCGTCACGGTCGCCGGCTGGGTGACGCTGTTCCTCGGCTTCGCGCTGTGGCCGGTCGTGTTGATCTGGGCCTATGTCGATATCCCGGCGAAACGGGCAGGGGAGGCGGCGCGATGATCGTCGTCCTGCTCAACGTCTATCTCGTGATCTTGTTTCTGCTGGTGCATTTCAAGGTCGTTCCGTTCAATCTGTTCTGGAAGGTTTCGCCCGTCATCGTGCTGCTGCTGCTGCTCGTCGGCCTGTTCATCCCGATGAACTGGGGCGCGCCGCAGGGCAACGCGCTGGTGGTGCGTTACTCGGTGTCGATCGTGCCCGATGTCGCCGGCGAGGTGCTGGAGGTTCCGGTCGAGCCGAACCAGCCGCTCAAGGCCGGCAACGTGCTGTTCCGCATCGACCCGACACCGTACGAGTCGCAACTGCAGGCGCTCACCGCGCAACTCAAGTTCCACGAGCTGCGCCTGGAGCAGATGGAGAAGCTCGCGAGCACCGGCAGCGGCCGCGCCTTCGATGTCGAGCAGCGGCAGGCCGAGTACGACCAGCTCAAAGCGCAGGTCGTGGGCGCGCAGTGGAACCTGGACAAGACGGTCGTGCGCGCACCGGCCGACGGCTATGTCACCAATCTCACGCTGCGCAAGGGCGCGCGCGTCGCCAACATGCCGATGGCGCCGGTGATGGCGTTCATCGACACATCCGAGACCATCATCGGTGTCGAGATTCCGCAGATCGACGCGCGCTACATCGAGCCCGGTCAGCCGGTCGAGGTCACCTTCAAATTCATGCCGGGCACCGTCTACACCGGCAAGGTCGAGGCGGTGTTGCAAGCAATCGCCACCGGGCAGATGCCGACATCAGGCACGGCGGTGACGCCGACGGCGATCCAGTCGGCGCCGTTCGTGGTGCGCGTGCGGCTCGACGACACCGCGTTCGCCAACCGCCTGCCGGCCGGCGCGACGGGCACCGCCGCGATCTTCACCGACCGCGTGAAAGCGGCGCATGTCATTCGCCGCGTGCTGCTGCGACAGATCGCCATTCTCAATTACATCAATCCGTTTTGACCGCGCCCGGCTGTCATCGTGTGATTAGAATCCTGAAATACACTGCTTTTTGCTTGACACCGGTGGGTGCCGGGAAGAAGCATCGGGCAATTGCAACCAAGCCGTTGAAAGGGTGGGAGATGTCACGATCTTTGACCGCAGCTTTGATCGCTGCCGCAGCGTTTGCGTTGGTTCCTCAAGTCACCCTCGCGCAGGGGCAAGCCAAGGGGCCGCCGGCGCTGCCAGATGGACCGGGCAAGGACCAGGTCGAGGCGGTCTGTTCCGGCTGCCATGTCACCGGATTGATTCCCGCCGCACTCGGCTACAGCCGCGATCACTGGAAGCAGTTGATCTCGACCATGATCGACCTGTCGCCGGCGCCGGATACGCAGAACGCGATCATCGACTATCTGGCGAAGAACTTCCCGCCGAACGAGCGCCGCAAGCCGACGGTGACGGCCGGCAATTACGACGTCAAGTTCACCGAATGGGTGATGCCGACGCTCGGCCAGCGTACCCGCGATCCGATGCAGCATGAGGACGGGTCGATCTGGTTCGCCGGGCAATACGGCAACCTGATCGGGCGGCTCGATCCGCGCACCGGCCAGGTGAAGGAATATCCGCTGCCGCCCGGTTCGCATCCGCATACCGTGCAGCTCGACAATGACGGCATCCCGTGGTTCTCCGGCAATAAGAATGGCACCGTCGGCAAGATCGATCCCGCGACCGGCCAGGCGACCGTTTTCAAGATGCCGGACCCGAAGTCGGATCCGCACACGCTTGCCTTCAACAAGGACGGCATCCTGTTCTTCAGCTTCCAGGCGTCGAACCTGATCGGACGCCTCAACCCGAAGACCGGCGAGCTCAAGATCGTGGACGCACCGAATCCGAAGTCGCAGCCCTACGACGTGAAGATCGCTGCGGACGGTACCGTCTGGGTGTCGTGCAACGCGCGCGGCTGCTTCCTCAAGGTCGATCCGGTGACGATGGAAGTTACCGAAATCCCGTTCCCGTTGGGCGGCTCGACGCGACGCTTCGACATCTCGCCGGACGGCATGCTCTGGTTCAACAATTCAAACCGCGGCGGCATCGGCCGTTACAATCCGAAGACCGGCGAGTTCAAGGAATGGCAGTCGCCGTCGGGCGGCAGCTCGCATCCGTACGGCGCGCTCTGGCTGGACGGCGCCTTCTGGTACAACGAGTCCGGAATGCGGCCTGACATTCTGGTGCGTTTCGATCCCGCGACCGAGACGTTCCAGGGCTGGCCGATCCCGTCCGGCAACATCTATGCCGGCATCCTACGCAACATGCGCGCGAGCCGGGAAGGCAACCTTCTGATCCATCAGTCGGGAACCAACCGCGTCATCCAGGTGACGCCGCAGCGGCGCGCGGCCTCGGCGCAGTAGACGATATCGCTGATCGAGGTATGTGGACGGCGATCCGGGAAACCGGGTCGCCGTTCGCTTTCGCCGGTCTCGCGCTAGTCATGCGCGGGCATAGCCCGTCGAAGACGGGCGTGAACGCCCTTCTGACCCGCGCATCCATCATCTTGCGAAGAGATGGATTGCCGGGTCTCGCCGCTTTCGCGGCGGCCCGGCAATGACGGGGAGGGGGCGAAACGGCAATCGAGATTGCAGATTGGGCGTGCGGGCCTACGCCCGCTTCTTATCCGGCCGGCGGGCCACCGGGCTGTCGTGATCGAGCTCCCAGCGCTGCACCGGCATCTCGCCGGCGTGGGCGCTGACGCGCTTCTCGATTTCCGCGCGCGGCAGCAATCCGGTCTGCGTGTCAACATAGCTGACGACGCTGGAGGCGTTGACGGTGGCGGCCTGCAGCGCCTGATCCGGCGTGCTGCCGAAGGCGATGTAGGACGCGAAAGTCGAGGTGAAGGCATCGCCGGCGCCGGCGGTGCCGGCGACCTGCACCTTCAGCGCCGGGCAGAACATCAGTTCCTCCTGGGTGCCGAGATACGCGCCCTCGGTGCCGTCGGTCAGCAGCATGTAGCGCGGGCCCAGCGAGCGCACCGCGGCCATGAAGCCGCGCAGCGTCATGCGAAAGCCGCCGCCGTTGAGGCCGCGCTCGGCGAGCCGCGGCAAACCCGAACCTTCAATCTTGGGGCCGCCTTCGCCGAAGCGGGCGATCAGTGACGGCAGCATGACTTCGGCTTCCGATAGGTTGATCGAGAGGATGTCGATCTTGCTGAGGCAGTCCTCGAACGCGCGGCCGCGGGCAGCGAGCTGGCGCGGGCCTGGATTGGCGGTGACGAGCGCGCCCGCCGCGCTGGCCTTCTGGATGATCTCGGGAAAGCGCTCGGCCGACTCGTTCGACAGCGATGCCACGTGCACGAGATCGACGGCGAAGGCTTCGTCCTTGATGTCCTGAGACTCGAGCAAGGTGTTGGCGCCGCGGAACGTGAACACCGCGGCGTTGCGGTCGTGCGACGACACCATGACCGACGCGCCGGTCGGCGCGCGGCTGTCACGCACCGCCCAGCGGGTCGAGATACCTTCCGACAGCAGCCGGGCGAGCACCGTCTCGGCCCGTGCGTCCTTGCCGAGTTTCACCAGCGCGCTCACGTCGAGCCCGAGCCGGGACATGCTGACGGCCGAGTTCACCGCGCCGCCGCCGGTGTGGGTCGACACGTCGGTCGCTTCGGTCTTGCTGCCCTCCTTGAGCAGCAGGAACGAGGAATCCGCGTTCAGCATGCTCATGCGCTCGATGCGGTCGCTGGCGATGATCGCGATGGTGTCGATGGTTGCGCCGCCGACGGTGAGACTTTTCATGGAGCAGCCCTGTAGGAATCGGTTGCCGCAGTGGCCGAACGCAACAATGCCGTTAATCGGTTCCCACCCATCAAGACATAACGCGTTGATACCATCCCGGTTCGGCCGGTCTTAGACGAGCGCATCAGTGTGATATGGGCATCATTGCCAACCCATAAAGGGCGGCATTATTCCGGCGGATGACGGCCGTCGGCACGTCAAGCATCCGGGCATGCATGGGGCCTTTGCGGGTGAATTCGGCCCGGAACCGCTCGATATCGGCAATCGCCGCCCACGCGGTCGCAACGCTGCCGCAAAGATAGACGCCGCCCCACGCGCAGGTGGCGAGCGCGAGATTCCCGGCGATGCCTCCCAGGATGGCGGTGAACACCTCGACGGTGCGGGCGGCGACGGGATCGCGTCCGACTTCCGCGAACACGTCCGAGGCTTGTGCGGTCTTACCGGTCCGATCGGCGAGACGCTCGCGCAGCCGGGCCAATCCGCCGCCGGACAGAACGTCCTCGACGCTGGTGTCGGCGGGGAGGGAGATACCCTCCACCGAACCGAGCGTCATGTGACCGGACTCGCTCGGGCAAGTGTACCAGCGCCCGTCGCGCCAGATGACCGTGGCGGCGCCGAAACCGGTGCCGACATTCACCGCGATCATCGTGCGCCGCTCCGGCCGCGCCGGAGCAATGGGCCCGATGTTGGTCAAATCGTTTGGCGTGAGGTGAGGCAGCGCGGCCGCCACCGCTTCGAGGTCGTTCAGGACCGCGACCGGTGCGCCGTTCATCAGCGACGATATCGTGTCGCCGTCGACGACCCAGGCATTGTTGGTGAGCTTGACGGCGTTGCCGTCGACCGGACCGGCGGCGGCAATCGCGCAGGTGTCGATCTCGCGCAGCCCGCCGGCATCCGCGCGATAGGCGTCGAAGGCGTCGAGGAAGGTCGGGAAGTCGGCGGTCTGAAATACTTTGACGCGATCAAGATTGCCTTGCACATCCGCAAGCGCGAAGCGGACATTGGTGCCGCCGACGTCGGCCACCAGACGCCGGGCACTCATGCGGCGTACCGTTGCTGCGAGTCGCTCAACGCCGCCAGGAACTGCCGGCGCCAATGGGTGACGTCGCGCGCACGCACCCGTCCGATCAACGCCTGGTGACGCTCGATGCGCTCGGCGAGCGGCATCTTCAGCGCGCGCTGCATGGCGGTGGCGACGTCGTCCATGTCGTAGGGATTGACGATCAGCGCTTCCTCGAGGTCTTCGGCGGCGCCGGCGAAGCGCGACAGGATCAGCACGCCGGGATCGTTGTCGTCCTGCGCGGCGACATATTCCTTCGCCACCAGGTTCATGCCGTCGCGCAACGGCGTTACCAGCCCGGCCTTGCTGCCGCGGAACAGGGCGGCGAGGATATCGCGCGGGATCGAGCGGTGGATGTATCGCAGCGGCGTCCAGTCGAAATCGCCGAACTCGCCGTTGATGTTGCCTGAGAGGCCTTCCAGCTCTTCGCGGATCTCGACATAGGCCGCCACCTCCTCGCGGGTCGGCGGCGCGATCTGCATCATGATGACCTGCTTGAGATGCTCCGGATAAAGCTCGAGCAGGCGCCGGAAGGCGCGGAACCGGTCAGGCAGGCCCTTGGTGTAGTCGAGCCGGTCGACGCCGATGATCTGCGCACGGTTGAGCGTCCGCGTGGCCAGAAGCCGGATGCTGGCATCGGCTTCCGGGGTGTGTGCCATGTTCCTGATCGCGTCGACATCGATTCCGATCGGAAAATGCCGCACCACGATGGTGCGGCCGAATGCGGAAATCTGGCCGCCCGCCTTCAGCACGCCGTCGGCCTGCTCCAGCACGTAGCGCTGGAAGTTGGTCACATCGGAGGAGGTCTGGAAGCCGACCACGTCATAGGCGAATAGCGTCTCGATCAGCCATTGATGATCGGGAACGGCGACCACCACGTCCGGCGGCGGGAACGGAATATGGAGGAAGAAGCCGATGCGCGCCTTGACGCCGCGGATACGCAGCTCGGCGGCGAGAGGAATGAGATGATAGTCGTGAATCCAAATCAGGTCCGTCGGCGTGATCAGCTTCGCCAGGTGATCGGCAATCATCGAGTTTACGCGCCGGTAGCCTTCGATGAACGACGACTCGTAGTCGAGCAGGCCGAGGCGATAGTGGAACGATGGCCAAAGAACCTTGTTGGAATAGCCGAGATAGTAGGTCTCGTATTCGTTGCGGCTGAGCGGAATGGTCGCCACCGTGGCATTGCCATGGCGGACGATATTGGGGATCCGGTCGGAATCGTCATCGACGATATTGCCGTCCCATCCGAACCAGAGACCGCCGGTCTCCTCGAGCATTGACGAGACCGCGACCGCGAGCCCGCCGGACTGGGCGCCGGACTCTAGATCGGCCACGCGGTTCGAAACGACGACGAGCCTGCTCATACGACCGTTTCCCAGGGGCGCGACAACCGCATCGCCCCGTTGATGATACCAACCATGGAATAGGTCTGGGGGAAATTACCCCATGCCTCGCCGTCACCGGGGGCGGTGTCTTCAGACATCAGGCCGAGGTGGTTGCGGGCGCGTAGCAATTCTTCAAATTTCTCCCGGGCTTCATCGCGGCGGCCTATCCTAGCCAATGCGTCGACGTGCCAGAAGGCGCAAACGTTAAAAGCAGTCTCGGGCTTGCCGAAATCATCGGCATCTTCATAACGCATCAGGTGAGGGCCGGTTCCTAATACCTCCTGGATGCGCGCCACCGTGGCGATGAAACGCGGATCGTCGGGCGCGATGAAGCCGACCTCGCTCATCAGCAGCACGCTGGCATCCATGGTCGAACCGTCGAAGCTTTCGACGAACGCCTGGCGCTTCTCGGACCACGCGCGGGTGAGGATCGCTTCGCGGATCGTCGTCGCGCGTGCCGCCCAGAACTGCGCCCGCTCGGTCTGGCCGAGGCGGTCCGCGATCTTCGCCAGCCGGTCGCAGGCGGCCCAGCACATCAGGCTCGACGAGGTGTGGATGCGTGCGCGCGAGCGCAGCTCCCAGATGCCGGCGTCGGGCTTGTCGTAGAGCTGGAAGGCGCGCTCGCCGATCACTTCGAGCTTGGCGAATTCAGCCGCGCCGGGCGTCATGAACAGCCGGGTGTCGAAGAACGCGGGCGCCGCCGCCAGGATGAGATTACCGTAGGTGTCGTGCTGGAAGTGCTCGTGCGCCTGGTTGCCGACCCGCACCGGTCCCATGCCGCGATAGCCCGGCAGGTTATCGATGATGCGCTCGGTGAGCTTGCGCTCGAGCGCGATGCCGAACACCGGCTGGATGTGGCCCGCGTTGACATCGTCGACGATGTTCATGATCCAGCGGAAGTAGTTCTCCAGCGTGCGGACGGCGGCGAGGCTGTTGAGCGCGCGCACGACGAAGAACGCGTCGCGCACCCAGCAGTAGCGGTAGTCCCAGTTGCGCGCGCTGTTCGGCGCTTCCGGGATGCTGGTCGTCATCGCGGCGACGATCGCGCCGGTCGGCTCGTAGGCGCACATCTTGAGCGTGATGGCGGCGCGGATCACCGCCTCCTGCCACTCGACCGGCACCGCCAGCCGGTGCGTCCAGGTACGCCAGTAGTTGATCGTGTTCTTGAGGAAAGTCTCGGTGACCTCCGCCGAGCCTTCTGGCAACGTCTCGTCGGGCCCGAGCACCAGGTGGATCGGTTCGGTGACTTTGAATGCGGTCTCCTCGAGCAGATAGTCGATCGGCGCGTCGGTCGTGAGCCGTACCGTGAACTTGTCGCCGACATAGCGGATGTGGTTGGAGCCGTAGGTGACGGTCGGCGCCTTGGCGCCGTAGTCGAAGCGCGGACGCAACCTGATCTTCACCCGCGGATTGCCCTCGATCGGGACGATCTGCCGGATCAGCATCTGCGGCCGGAATGCGCGATGGCGGGTATAGAAGCGTGGACAGAAGTCGGTGATCTCAACGCTGCCGGTGTCGCCGCGCAGCGTTGTCTTCAGCACCGCTGTATTGGGGATGTAGGTCTGAACGGTGCTGGACTGGTTTTCGATCTCGATCGAGAAAACGCCGTCGTCGGGCGCGGACTTCGAATGACCGAGCAGGGCGTGAAAGATCGGATCGCCGTCGAAGCGTGGCAGGCAGGACCACACGATCCGCGCCTCACGATCGATGAGCGCACTGATGCTGCAATTGCCGATCAGGCCAAGGTCAAGATTCTGCAACGGTGGTTCGTCCTCCGAGCTTTACCGGCAATTGCCGCAACCATGCCAGGAATTCACCGGTCCCGGCCGCCCGGTAGGTCGCGTGGGTGTCGCCCGGGCCGACCTTGATCGAAACGCCGTCCCGCGCGTTGACGAGAACAAAGGCGTCCTCGTCGGTCACATCGTCGCCCGCAAATACCGCCCGCCGGCCGGCGAACGGCTTTTCGTTGAGATAGTCGGCGATTGCCGCCCCCTTGTTGCCGCCAACAGCCTTCGCTTCGACAACCATTTTGCCGCGTTTGAGTTCAACGCCCGGCAATTCGGCGACTGCGGCCTCCATTAATGCAATGCAGGCCTGCTCGAGTTCGGGGTGCGAGCGGTAGTGCAGCGCCACCGCGCCGTATTTGTATTCGAGGAAGAGCGCTGGATTCTTCTCCAAGAGCGGCCACAGGGCGCGTTCGATCGCGGAGGAAAACCCGCCGTCGATCGCCGGCTTGTGCATGTGCCCCTGGGCATCCCGTCGCGTCAGGCCATGGACGCCCGCGATCGACAGCCGCAGCGGATCGAGAAAGCGGTCGACCGCGGCGATCTCGCGGCCGGTGATGATGGCGACAGCGCCGCCGAGGAGCTCATCGAGATCCATGAGCGCCTTGCGGGTCGAGATGTCCAGTTGCACCGCGTCAGGACGCTCGGCGATCGCGACCAGCGTCCCGTCGAAGTCGAGAAACAGGGCAATGCGGTCGGAATCGCTGAGGTCGGGCAGGGTCATAATCAGCATTTCAATCAATGAGGCCTAGGCCTTACATCCTACTAATGCGGCAAGAGCTTGATTTAGGCCATATTTCTGGGTGTTCAATCGGCAAACGAACTTGTCGATACCCTAACGATCTAGCAGCGTTTTGGGGTGCGCTATCGGGATTTTTACCCAATGCCACCAAATACGCGCACTTATGGCGCGGATTCCGCTCCCGATCTGGACGGGCGAGATTCGGACGACTAGAATCGTGTCGATGCGACTGGAAGTCGGTGTGCAGGTGATTCGTTACGCCCAATTACTGTGCAGGCGCTTTGCGACCGCTCTGGCGGTCGTGGCGGCGTTTGCCTTCGTGGCGGACGGTGCGCTCGGCGCCGGACATCACCTCGCGACGGCGAGCAGCGGTCACTATCACGCCCACGCTCACAGCCACGCTTCATCCGATCATCAGGTTGTCGATGGCCATGCCATGGACGGCACCGACATCGCCGGCCATCAGCATGGTTCGGCGCCGGAGTCGGCGCCCGATGGCGGGGCGAATTGCTGCTCCTGCGCCTGCGGCGCGGTGATTTTGCTGCCCGTCCTGAACGCGCAGTCCGCGCCGTTCGTGGTGGTGCGCACCACGGCCATTGCCAACCGACCCCAGAGCGACGGCGTCGTGCCTGACGGTCTGCGCAGGCCACCCAAACCCCAAGCGATCGCCTAGCCGCGCGCAGCTCCGGTGCTGCGACGCGGGTCGCAGCATTTGGGGTTGCTCATGTTCCATTTCGGATTCTTCTCAGGATTCCCGCGAGCCCTTGGTGGCTCACGTCTCGGCGTCTTCGGCGTGGTGGCGGCGGTTGCTGTCGCATTGCTGGGGCCGCCGATCTTCCGCGTGCAGGCGCATGAGGGTCATGACCACGGGCCTTCCGAGTCTATCACCGGGCCGCTCGCGCCGCGCGTCTCCGCGCGGTCCGAGAATTACGAGCTGGTCGGCATCCTGCGCGGCGACCGGCTCATCATCTATCTCGATCGGTTCGCGACCAACGAGCCCGTCACCACCGCCGACATCGCGGTGACGGTCGGTGACGCGACCGAAGCCTTGAACGCCGAGTGGGCGACGGAGGGCACCTACGCGCTGAAGATGCCAAGCCTGCAGACGGCCGGTCCGGTCGACTTGGTGTTCTCGATCACCGGCGAACCCGGCGAGGATTTGCTCGCGGGAACGCTCACGGTGCCGCAGAACGCGGCGATGGTGACGCCGGCACTTTCCGTGATCGAACGGGTGCGGATCTGGTTCACGTCGCTGGTCTCGTCCGGCGACCGTCCGACCGGTGCCGCAACAAATTCCTCGGCGATTGACTCGCCGCGCCGGCTGCCGGATGGCCACGTCTTCGTGCCGAAGCCGACGCAGCGCCTGCTCGACGTACGCACCGAGCAGCTGGCGCCGCAGCAGGCGCAGCGCGCCGTCAGCCTGATCGGGCGCGTGATCGCGGATCCGAACAGCACCAGCCTGGTGCAGAGCATCAACGGCGGTCGTGTGATGGCGCCGGATGGCGGGCTGCCGCGCATCGGCCAGGCGGTGAAGAAAGGCGACCTGCTCGCGCGCGTCGAGCCGACGCTGCCGCAGGCCGATCGCACCACGATCCTGGAGAAGCTCGGCGAAGTCGAGCAACTGATTGCGGTGGCGGAAGCGCGGCTGCGCCGTATCCGTATCCTGGTGGAGAAGAAGGTCGCTGCGGAAAGCCAGCTCGTTGACGCCGAAGCGGAGATGGAGGGCCTGCGCAAGCGGCGACAGGTGCTGCACGAGATCCGCGTCGAGCCGGAAGCCTTGCGGGCGCCGACTTCGGGCGTCATCGCGGCGGCTCGCGTGGTGCCGGGGCAGGTGGTGCAGGCGCAGGACGTGCTGTTCCAGATCGTCGACCCGGCAAATCTGTGGGTCGAGGCGCTGGTCTACGGCGAGCTCGATCCCGCCACGCTCGGGCACGCCACTGCGACGGTGCCCGGACGGCCGCCACTGACACTTCGCTTCCAGGGTTTCAGCCACGCGCTGCAGCAGCATGCGTCCGTCGTTCAGTTCGTGGTCGAGAATCCGCCGCCCAACCTCGCCATCGGCCAGCCGGTGAACGTCATCGCGCGCAGCGGCGACCCGGTGACGGCGGTGATCGTGCCGAAGGACGCGGTCGTGCGCAGCGCCAACGGCGAAGCGATGGTGTGGCGGCACGAAGACGCCGAGCTGTTCGAGCCGCGGCCGGTCCGCACCACGCCGTTCGACGCCACCCGCGTGATCATCGCCGCCGGCGTGTCGAAGGGCGATCGCGTGGTGACCCGCGCGTCCGATCTCGTGAACCAGGTGCGGTAGGGGAGCGGGATCATGTTCAACATCCTGGTCTCGGCGAGCCTGCGCAACCGGCTGTTCGTCCTGGCGGCCGCGCTCATTCTCGTGGGCTACGGCGCCTATGTGCTGCCGCGCATTCCGGTCGACGTGTTTCCGGACCTCAACCGGCCGACGGTGACGCTCCTCACCGAAGCCGAAGGCCTGGCGCCGCAGGAGGTCGAGCAGCTCGTCACCTATCCGATCGAGACATCGATGAACGGCATGCCGGGCGTGATCCGGGTGCGCTCGGTGTCCGGCGTCAGCCTTTCGGTGGTCTATGTGGAGTTCGACTGGGGCACCGACATCTATCGCGCGCGGCAGCTGGTGTCGGAGCGGCTCGCGCTGATCCGCGAGCAGCTTCCGCGCGGGCTCAACCCGCAGATGGGGCCGGTCACCTCGATCATGGGCGAGATCATGCTGGTGGCGGTAACCAGCGACGGCCGCGCCTCGCCGATGGAGGTGCGCGAGATGGCCGACTTCGTCATCCGCCCGCAACTGCTCGCCTTGAGCGGCGTGGCGCAGGTGATCCCGATCGGCGGCGAAGTGCGCCAGTACCGCGTGACCCCCAACATCGCCACCATGCAGGCGCTCGAGGTCACGCATGCGCAGATCGAGCAGGCGATCGCGCAGTTCGGCACCAACACCGGCGGCGGTTTTGTCGACCAGAGCGGCCGCGAATACCTGATCCGCAATGTAGGCTTGACCAAGCGGCTGGAGGACCTGGCCAACACGGTCGTCGTTTATCGCAGCAACCAGGCGATCCTGCTCAAGCAGGTTGCGACCGTCGAGTTCGCGCCGCGGGTCAAGCGCGGCGACGCCGGATACCAGGGCGCGCCCGCCGTCATCATCGGCATCCAGAAGCAGCCGGACGCCGACACCGTCTCGCTGACCCGTCGGATCGAGGCCGCACTCGGCGAAATTCAGAAGACGCTGCCGCCGGGCGTGTCCGCCAACAACATCCAATTCCGGCAGGCGACCTTCATCGAAACGTCGATCGGCAACGTCCAGCGCGTGCTGGTCGAGGCCGCCATCGTGGTCGCGATCGTGCTGTTCGTGTTCCTGATGAACGTCCGCGCCACCCTGATCTCGCTCGCCGCGATCCCGATCTCGATCCTGATCACGGTTTTGGTGTTCCACGCCTTCGGCCTGACCATCAACACCATGACGCTGGGCGGATTGGCGATTGCGATCGGCGAACTGGTCGACGACGCGGTGGTGGGTGTCGAGAACATCCTGCGGCGGCTGCGCGAGAACCGGACGCTGCCGAACCCCCGGCCGGTGGTCGAGGTCGTCGCCACCGCCAGCCAGGAGGTGCGCTCCGGCATCATCTACGCCACCATGATCATCGTCCTGGTGTTCGTGCCGCTGTTCGCGCTGTCCGGAATCGAGGGCCGGCTGTTCGCGCCGCTCGGCATCGCCTATATCGTGTCGATCTTCGCGTCGCTGGTGACCTCGATCACCGTGACGCCCGTTCTCGCCTACTACCTGCTGGCCGGCCCAAGTCCAGGCTCAAGTCCAGGCTCAAGTCCAGGCTCAAGTCCAGGCTCAAGTCCAGGCTCAAGTCCAGGCTCGGGCCACGCGCACGAGGCCGACAGCTTCGTGCTGCGGCACCTGAAGCGCGGCAACGCCGCGCTCCTGCAATGGGCGTTCAGGCATCGCGCGGCGGTGTTCGGGTCGGTCGCCGCCGCGGTCGTCGTCGCCGGGATCGCGGCGTTCCTGATGCCGCGCGCGTTCCTGCCGCCGTTCAACGAAGGCACGCTGCTCGTCTCCCTCCAGTACAATCCCGGCATATCGCTCGCGGAATCGCACCGGCTCGGCTTCATCGCCGAGAAGATCGCCATGGGTGTTCCGGAGGTCCGCTCGATCGGCCGCCGCACCGGCCGTGCCGAGCTCGACGAACATGCCGAGGGCGTGCACGTCAGCGAACTCGACATCGATCTTGCGCGATCCGCGCGCTCGAAGGACGACGTGCACGCCGACATCCGCGCCCGGCTGTCGGTGCTGCCGGTGTCGGTCAATATCGGCCAGCCGATCGCGCATCGCCTCGACCATATGCTCTCGGGCGTGCGCGCCCAGATCGCGGTGAAAATCTACGGCGAGGATCTCGACACGCTGCGGCGGCTGGCGGAGTCGCTGCGTGAACGCCTTGCCGGCGTCGCCGGCCTGGTCGACCTGCAGGTCGAGAAGCAGGTGCTGATCCCGCAGGTCCGCATCCATTTGGACTACGAGCGCGCCGCGCTCTACGGCATGACGCCGGCCGCGGTCGGCCAGTCACTCGAGGCGATGTCGAACGGGCGGCGGGTGTCGCAGATCGTCGAAGGCAACCGCCGCTTCGACGTGGTGATGCGGCTCGCCGATCAGGACCGCTCGACCACCGGGCTTGGCGATCTCCTGATCGCGACGCCGTCCGGCCACGTGCCGCTCCGTATGTTGGCGGCGGTCGAGGAAGGCGACGGCCCGAACCAGATCCTGCGCGAGAACGCGCAGCGGCGCATCGCCGTCTTCGGCAACGGCGACGGCAAGCGCGACATGGCTGCGATCATCGCCGATATCAGGCGCGTCGTCGCCGAAACCAACTGGCCGCAGGGTTACACGACGCAGCTCGAAGGCACGTTCCAGGCGCAGGAAGAGGCGTCGACGCGGATCGGTCTGCTGTCGCTGCTCTCGCTGGCGCTGGTCTTCATCGTGCTCTACAGCCGCTACAGTTCGACGGCGCTGGTGCTTATCATCATGGCGAATATTCCGCTCGCCCTGATCGGCAGCGTGATCGCGCTCTGGGTCGCCGGCCAGCCGCTCTCGATCGCTTCGATGATCGGCTTCATCACGCTCGCCGGTATCTCGGCGCGCAACGGCATCCTAAAGATCTCGCACTACATCAACCTCGTGCTGCATGAGGGCGAGCAGTTCGGCCGCGCGCTGATTGTCCGCGGCTCGCTCGAGCGTCTGGCGCCGGTGCTGATGACGGCGCTGGCGGCCGGCCTTGCGCTGATCCCGCTGCTGTTCGGCGCCGGCGAGGCCGGCCGCGAGATCTTGCATCCGGTCGCGGTGACGATCTTCGGTGGGCTGCTCAGCGCCACCGCACTCGACACGCTGTTGACTCCGCTGCTGTTCCTGGTGTTCGGGCGCAAGCCGCTCGAACGCCTGGTCGAGAAGTCCCGCGCCGAAGGCATGACCGCGGCCGAGGCCTACTGATGCCCAGCAACCTCCAGAAAGGAGACACCTGAGATGATCCTACGAGCCCTGATGATTGCAGCCGTCGGTCTCATGCTGATGGTAACTGCCGATGCGCAGACCAAGGGTCCCAACGGCGGGATCGTGGTCAAGGCGGACGACCACCCGATCGAATTCGTGGTCCGCGACCAAGAGATCGTCTTTTACCTCGGCGATCACGACGGCAAGCCGATGCCCACCAAGGGGTTGAAGGCGCGCGCGGTCGTGCAGGATGGCGGCAAGACGTCGACCATTGCGCTGTCGCCGGCGGCGCCGAACATGTTCGTCGGCAAGCTTGCCGCTCCGCTGGGCGCCAAGGCGCGCGTTGTGTTCTCGAGCGCCTTCGACGGTCACTCGCTGCAGGCGCGATTCGTCGCGCCGTAGCTGACCAAGGCATCGTGCGGTTAAGCCTCGTTGGTGCGGCGGACTGGATTTGCTCCCTCTCCCCATTGGGGAGAGGGGTGGGGTGAGGGGGTCTAAGTCCCTCGATAGGTTCGAACCCCCTCACCCCAACTCTCTCCCCCACGGGGAGAGGGGGCACACCTAGTCTGCCGCGCGCGTCATCGAAATCACGAACGTTCTCTTTCTTGAGTTAGTGGAGTGCCACGTCGCTCGATTGCCAGCCCGGTGCAATTGCGATAGATCGCCTGCGATCAGTTGCAATCGAGAGGTGACGCATGGACCTGGGGATCGCCGGACGGACCGCCATCGTATGCGCGTCGAGCCGCGGGCTCGGCCGTGCCTGCGCCACCGCGCTAGCCGAGGCCGGCTGCCACGTCATCGTCAACGGACGTGACGCCGCGGTCGTGCAGGCGACCGCCGACGAGATCAGGTCGAAGACCGGCGCCAAGGTGACGCCGGTCGCGGCCGACGTCGCAACGCCGGAAGGGCAAGCGGCGCTGTTTGCCGCCGCGCCCGAGCCCGACATCCTGGTCAACAACAATGCCGGCCCGCCGCCGCGCGACTTCCGCGAGCTGACGCGCCCGCAGATGCTCGAGGGCGTCACCGCCAACATGGTGATCGCGATCGAGCTGGTGCAGAGGGCTATCGGCCCGATGACGGCGAAGAAGTTCGGCCGCATCATCAACATCACGTCGGGCACGGTGAAGCTCCCGCAGGCCGGGCTGGACCTGTCGTCGGCCGCGCGCGGCGGCCTGACCATCTTCCTCACCGGCGTCGCCCGTTCGGTTGCCGCCAACAACATCACGATCAACAATCTGCTGCCGGGTGCGTTCGAGACTGACCGGCTGAAGACCGTGCTGGGCGCGGCGGCCAAGCGCCAGGGCAAGAGCTACGAGGACGCGCGTGCCGAACGCATCGCCAGCATTCCTGCCCGGCGTCTCGGCGATCTCGAAGGCTTCGGCGCGGCTTGCGCGTTCCTGTGCTCGGCGCAGGCGGGCTTCATCACCGGGCAGAACCTCACGATCGACGGCGGCGCGTTCCCTGGTGTGTTCTGATCGCCGTCGTCTGCCGGGGCGCGCTGCGCTGGGGCAGGGGACGCATCAAAAAAAAATCCACATGTGACAAGAAAAAATCCACAACGTGACGGTCGGAAGACCGTAGCTGCTGTGCGCGGTGATGGTCCATAGAGATTATTGAATAGAAGGGCCGTTAATTAACCTTAAAACCCCGTAAGTATAGTAAATCGCAAGAAAAAATTGACCTTAACGACCGCTTAATCAATATTAACCGCACGCGTAGTCAGTAGATGCGAGGCCACCTTGTTGAACCAGAAAATTACAGCGACCGGCGCGTCTGCGTCGGCTTCGCTCAAATCCTTGCGCCCGCTCGCGACCGGTGCCGCCGTCACCCCGTTCCGCCGCACGCCGGAGGACGCGGGTGCCACCATTCACACCGGGCGGCCGTCCAAGGTAGCGGTGCGGCATGCGCCGGTGGCGCCGGAGAAGGTGCTGCAAGCATTCAACACCTGGGCGTTCAAACGCGAGCAACCTGACAACATCGCCTCGCTGCACCACACCATCGGTGACGCCGTGCGGCACGCTCGTCCGGTGCCGTTCGTTCTCTATTGGGGCAAGGGGCCGCGCTGTGAACTCGCGCAGCCCGATTCGACCTGTCTCGACTACCTTGCCTCGCTCGGGGCGCGCGTGCGGCAGGCGTATGCGCCGGGCGCTTCGTTCAAGCTGATCTTCACCGACACGCATGCCAACCTGAACGGCCATGCGCCGGAAGCGATCGACAGCTATTTCAATGCCGTCGGGGAGGCCGCGCGTGAGCGAGGCTTTGACGGCTGCCGGCTGAGTGAACTGGTGTTCGCGGCCGAGACCGCGGGCGCGACCGATGTCGCCGACGAGCACATCCCGGACGAGATGATGGAAAAGCTCGGCGCCTGCGCGGCCAAGTGGTTCCGCGGCGAAGGGACGGTCGAGGAAGGTGCGGCGCGCTATCTTCAGATGAACATGGTCGAGAAGCGCTCGGTGCAGTTCGCATTCTCGCGCTCGATCTTCATCACCTTCAATGGCAGTGAATTCCGCAGCCTGTTTCCGGACCGCATGCCGATCTTCTACATGTACTCGTTGCGGCGCGGAACGAGCGTGAAGCCCTGGTTCCTGCCGGCGCCACAGGCGCCGGAGGTCGACGCGCTTGCCGTGCCGGAATGAGACGACCTTTGATCTGAAGGGGCGTCGCGTTTCACGAGGAACCACAGTCGTGGCCAACTACAGGCTGCTTCCGGCGGGCGACACCGCGCTCTCGGTCGAATTCGGCCAAGTGGTCGACCGTGAGCTCAGCGGACTGGTGCTCGCGCTCGCGCGGCGTGTCGCCGAGGCCCAGGTCGCGGGCATCGTCGCGGGCATCGTGGAATGCGTGCCGACGTTCCGCTCGCTCATGGTCTACTACGATCCGCTGCTGCTGCCTTATAGGGAGCTCAGCGCGCATATCGCCAAGCTGGCGCAGGGGCTGCGGGCCACTGAGACCGCGGGGCGATCCTGGCGTCTGCCGGTCTGCTACGACGCGAGCGTCGCGCCCGACCTTGCGGAAGTCGCCACCCGCACGAACCTCACGCCGGCGCAGGTGATCGAGCGCCACAGCGCGCCCGCCTATCATGTCTATATGCTCGGCTTCCTGCCCGGCCAGCCTTACCTGGGCGACGTCCCGACCGAGCTTGCGTTGCCGCGGCGGCAATCACCGCGAATGAAAATCCCGGCCGGCTCGGTCGCGATCGCAATGACCATGACTTGCATTTTCCCGGCGGAAACCCCGTGCGGTTGGCATCTGATCGGGCGCTGCCCGGTGCCGCTCTGGGACCTCAAGCGCGGTGCATCGATGCCGCTGCTGCAGCCGGGCGACAAGGTCGGCTTCGCGCCGGTGTCGCTGCGCGAATACGAGGAACTGCTGGCCAAAGCGGCCGACGGGCACCTGATCATGACGCCGTCCGACGACATCAGGGACGCCGCCGCATGACAGCTTGCTTGCATGTGGTGGCACCCGGTCTGCTGACGACGCTCCAGGATCACGGCCGCATCGGCTACCAGCACCTGGGTGTTCCGGTGAGCGGTGCGCTGGACCCGGTCAGCCTGCAGGCGGCCAATCTCCTGGTCGGCAATGCGCCGGGCGCCGGCGCGCTGGAAGTCGCGTGTCTTGGGCCGACGCTAGCGGTCGAGGCCGACGACGTTCGGATCGCGGTCGCCGGTGCGACGGCTGTTCTCGAGATTCTTCCCGATGTGAGCGCGACCAGCGGGCGCCGCGTTGCGCCGCTGCAAAGCATGCGCCTCCGTCGTGGCGAAGCGCTCCGCATTGGCGCACTCACCGGCGCCACGGTGCTCTATGTCGCGGTCGAAGGTGGTTTTGATATCGCGCCGGTGCTCGGCAGCGTGTCGACCGACATCCGCGGCGGCATTGGTGGCTGGCAGGGCCGCGCCCTCGCCACCGGCGATCGTCTGCCGCTTCGGCTGGCGCAGGCCGGCGACCGCGGCGAGGTTTGCCTCGAAAGTTTCGCCGTCAGGCCGCGAGCGCGGGTTCGCGTGATCAAAGGCCCTCAGGACGACTACTTTTCGGACCGCGAGGTCGCGGCCTTCCTCGACTGCGAATACACCGTCGGTCCGAGTGCCGACCGCATGGGGATGCGCCTCACCGGCCACAAGCTCCAGCACAGCCATGGCTTCGACATCGCTTCCGACGCCATCGCGCCGGGGTCGATCCAGGTGCCCGGCCACGGCCAGCCGATCGTGCTGCTTGCCGACCGCCAGACCACCGGCGGCTATCCCAAGATCGCGACGGTGATTTCGGCCGACCTGCCGGCGCTCGCGCGGCTGCCTGTCGGCGCGAAGGTCGCGTTCGAGGCGGTCACCGTGGAAGCCGCCGAAGCCGCGCGGCGTGCGCACGTCGCCGAGCTTGCGGCGATGCAGGACCGGATCGTGCCGCTTCGCCGCAGCGGCGCGGAGATCGTCCCGCGGCTGCTGGAATGCAATCTGGTCAGCGGCGTCGTCGACGCGGCGGCGGCGTGATGAGCATGAACCCGACGAACAACACTCCGTCTTTGAGCAGCCTGCTGGTGCCCGGCGATCGGTCCGGCGCAGCCGGACTGCCGTTCACCAAGCCGGCCGACAACGTGCCGCTCGGCATCTTTTGGATGATCGGTGCGACCGTGCTGCTCGCGGTCGCTGCGGCGATCGCGAAGTGGCAGGCCGCGTTCTATCCGGTCGGCGAAGTGATGTTCATTCGCTCGTTTTCGGGGCTGGTCGCTTGCGCGGTGCTGATCCTGCCGATCAGCGGCCTCGCGGTGTTCGCGACCAAGCGGCCGGGTGCTCATATCGCGCGCGGCGTGTCGCAGTCGATCTCGCAGACCCTGACGGTCCTGGCGGTCAGCATGATGCCGCTCGCCGGCGCTGTCGCCATCAGCTTCTCGGCGCCATTGTGGGCGGCACTGCTCTCGATCCTGTGGCTCAAGGAACGGGCCGGTCCTGCGCGATGGACGGTGCTGCTGACCGGCTTCAGCGGCGTCGTCATCGTCACCAATCCGGGCGTCGATGCGTTTCAGATCGGGGCTCTGTTCGCGCTCGGCAACGCCATCATGTACGGCAGCGTCACCGTCGCCGTCCGCGGCATGACCAAGACGGAATCGGCCAACACGTTGTTGATGTGGCAGATGGTGACGATGGCCGCGTGCCACAGCCTGTTGCTGGTGTTCGGCTTCCGGTGGCCGACGGCATTCGACGCCGCGATGATGGCCGCCGGCGGGATCGCCAACGCCGCCGCGCAATATGCCTGGACCAGGGCGTTGCTGCTGGCGCCGGCGAGCGCGGTGTCGCCGTTCTATTACCTGATGCTGGTGTGGGCGATGGTGATCGGCTTCGTCTTCTGGGGTGACGTGCCGACGACGGCGCTGATCATCGGATCAGGCGTCGTGATCGCGTCGGGCATGTTCCTGTTGTGGCATGAGACGCAACGGAGTTGAGGCGGGCTAAGCCGGCGGTGACCGGGGCCTGGTTTTGTTACGGGAGGGAGAGGGAGGCCTCGATCCGCGCGTGGTTCACGCAGCGATCGAGGTCTCTTTTTTCGACCATTCCGCGATCAGCGCGGGAACCTGGTCGATCGGCACCGCCGGCGAGAACAGGAAGCCCTGCGCCTCGTCGTAGCCGAGCGTCTTGAGGTAGTCGCGCTGGAAGCCGATCTCCACGCCTTCCGCGGTCGTGGTCAATCCAAGCGCCCGCGCGATGCTGACCACCGCCTGCACGATGACGACGTGCTCGGTGCCCTCCGCGAGATCCGATACGAAGGTACGGTCGACCTTGATCTTGTCGAACGGGAAGCGGCGCAGATAGCTGAGCGATGAGTAGCCGGTGCCGAAATCGTCCATGGCGATGCGGATGCCGAGCTCCTTCAGCTTGCGGAGGTTCGACAGCGTGCGCTCGGTGTCCTCCATGATGATCCGCTCGGTAATCTCGATCTCGAGGCGATGCGGCGCCAGCCCGGAGCCCGACAGGGCCCGCTGCACGATCTCCGGCAGGTTCGGCGCCAGGATCTGAACCGGGGACAGGTTCACCGCGATGCGCAGCGCCTCCGGCCACTGCGCCGCTTGCCGGCATGCCTCCTGCAACGCCCATTCCCCGATCTTGACGATCAGGCCGGAATCTTCCGCGACCGGAATGAACACGGAGGGCGGCACCAATCCCCTGACCGGATGGCACCACCGCGCCAGCGCTTCAAAGCCGGTGATGACATTGCGCTTGAGGTCGATCAGCGGCTGGTAGTGCAACTCGAGTTCGTTCCGCTCGATGGCGTCGCGGAGGTTCATTTCGAGTTCGCGCCGATCGTTGAGATCCGAGTTCATGGTGCGGTTGTAGAATTTGTAGGCGCCGCGGCTGTCGGCCTTCACCGCATAGAGCGCGAGGTCGGCAGCCATCAGCAATTCGTCGACGTCGTCGCCGTCGCGCGGCCCGACGGCAATGCCGATGCTGACGCTGGAGCGGATCTGATAGCCGTCGATCTCATAGGGCTGGACGATCGCATCGACGATTTTCTGCGCCAGGATTTCGAGGTCGGCCGGCGACGCGATGCCCGGCACGATGATCGCGAATTCGTCGCCGCCGAGGCGGGCCAGGCTGTCCGACGCAGGCAGCGACAATACCAGTCGTTTTGCCACTTCCTGCAACAGCATGTCACCGACGCGATGCCCCAGCGTGTCGTTGATGACCTTGAAGCGGTCGACATCGAGGAACAGGATCGCGAAGGCTTCCCGGTCGATGCCTTTCCATTTGTGCCGATGCCGGCGGCACAGATCTTCCAACGTTGCGCGGAACACGCGCCGGTTCGGCAGGCCAGTCAGCGGATCCTCGGACGCCAGCCGCGCGACGTGGGCCTCCGCTTCACAACGTTGCGTGATGTCGGTGTAGGTCTTCACAAAGCTGCCGTCCGGCAGCTGGCTGCGGCGGACCTCGATAAATTTGCCGTTGGGCATCTTGCGTTCCGAGACCGCGACCTGCCCCGGCGATTGCTTCAGTTCCGGTGACGGCGCCACCGACAGATCGATGTCCGCTCCGCTGTAGGGCTTGGCGGCGCCTTGAAATTCCGCAAGCTGATCGAAGCGCGGTGGATTCTTGATGAATTCAGGCGGCAGATCGAGCAGTTCCGCGCAGCGCGAATTGATGACCGGAATCTGCAGGTCGTTGGTGACCAGCATGATCCCCTGGCTCATGTTCTCGAGCGTCAACTGAAGCTGATCGGCTTTCTGACGGGCCTTTTCTTCGCTCGCCAGGATGCGCTCCATGGCGGCGAGCACGATCAGCGTCAGGATCAGCCCGACCAGGCAGTTGACCTGGAAGTCCGCGCGCGAGCCGCGGAAAATTTCGCTGCGGTCCTGGCTGACGCTGACCATGAGCGGATGGCCGCGGACTTGCCGGAACGTGACCAGCCGGCCTTCGCCGTTCGTCGGGTCGATGTCCTCGAACGTCGAGTTCACCTCCGTCTGGGCATGGCGGAACATCGCGGTATCGCTGAGGTCCTGCCCAAGCTGAAAGCCGCCGGTGCTGCCGCCGCTGGAACGAACCATGCCGTCTTGGCCGATCAGCGCGATGGACGTTGAGGCTCCGAAATCGATCCGGTTGTAGAAGTCGGTCAGATGCGCCGGGTTCAGCGAGGTAACAACGACGCCGCCGAACTTGCCTTCGCTGTTCAGAAAGCGCCGCGTGAACTGCACCGACCATTGTTTGCTGGCGCGGCCGATGACCGGCTTGCTGATGAACAGACGGTCCTCGGCGCTGTTGAGATGGACGCGATAGTGCTCGCGGTCGCTGAGGTCGATCGCGGGCGCCGGCTGCCGGCCGGCATTGGACGCCCGCATGATGCCCTTGGCGTCAATGATCGCGACCTGGACGATGATCTCGCTGAGAAGGTCTGCCGTGCTGACGATGGTATGAAAGTCCGTGGTGTCCTGGCGCGACTCGATGGTGCGCCGCAGGTAGAGCAGCGACTTGTCGATCTCGCCGATCGACCGCAGCACGTTCTCTTCGAACACCATCGCGAAATTGCCGTTGGTGCGTTCGGCCTCGCGCTCGTCGCTCCGGATATCCTGAATGTATTTGAAGAAGATGCCGCTCCACAGCATGGCGATGATGACAACGCCAAAGATCGCCGTGCTTCGACGCTCGGCGATAAGTCTCGGGAGCTGTGCCAGATGTAGTTTCATAGCAACGCAGAATACCGTCCTGTTATTGAGGTATCCTGGCGCCAGTAGGTTGAGTTTCCCATAAATTATGGGGGATTATCTGTGCTTGGATAACAGTGCATTAAGCAACCCTGACAAAGCGAGTGGACACGCGGACGATTGCGTGTGTCGCGCCGGCAGGGCTTCGCAGAAGTCGTGGCGTTGACCCAAATGGCGGCCCGATGTTAGTTAACAAGAGCTTGCTTTCGCGGCTCAATTCACTCCAGAGCTGACAGATTCATGAAGCTGCCTCGGCTCGAATACGCCTGCCCGGCGAGTCTTTCCGAAGCGGTCGCGCTGCTTGTCTCCGGGGGTGGGGACGCGCGGGCCATCGCCGGCGGCCAGAGCCTGATGCCGATGCTCGCGTTCCGCGTGGTTGCGCCGACGCTACTGGTCGACCTGCGCAAGCTGCCGGGGCTCAAGGAAATCAAAGTCGGCGCTGACGGTGTACGGCTCGGCGCCATGGTGCGGTGGCGCGACATCGAGGACGACGCGCGTCTGGCTATCGCCCATCCGTTGCTGAAGGCCGCGGTGGAGCACGTTGCGCATTATCAGATCCGCAACCGCGGCACCGTCGGCGGCAGCATCGCGCATGCCGATCCGGCGGCCGAGATGCCCGGCATCGCCGTCACCTGCGACGCCGAGATCGCCGTGACCGGAGCGGCGGGATCGCGCACGATCCGCGCCGACGACTTCTTCGTCGGGGCCCTGACGACGGCGCTCGCGCACGACGAGATCATCACCGAGATCAAGCTGCCGGCGTGGCCGGAGAAGCGCCGTTGGGGCTTCCGCGAGTTTTCGCGCCGCCGCGGCGATTTCGCGATGGCGGCAGCGGCGCTTTTCTACGATCAGGATGCGGCCGGCAAGGCGATCAACGCCCATGTCGGTATCATCGGCCTGGGTGATCGTCCGCGCCGTCTGCCGGACGTGGAGGCAGTGATCAACGGCGGCCATGTCGACGAGGCGACGATGGAGCGCGCCGCCGAGGTTACGTCGGCGACGGTCGAAGCGCAGGAAGACATCCACGCCAGCGCCGCGTATCGCCGATCGCTCGCCGGCACCATGGTCGAGCGCGCCTTGCGAGGCGCCGCCTCACAATAATCCGTCTGGAGCTCATGCCCACCACCTTCGAGGTCAACGGCAATCCGGTCAGCGTCAATGTCGAGGCGCGCATGACGCTTGCCGACTGCCTGCGCCACCACCTGCGGCTCACCGGCACCCATGTCGGCTGCGAGCACGGCGTTTGCGGCGCCTGCACCGTTATCGTCGACGGCTATGCAGTCCGCTCCTGCCTGATGCTGACGGCGCAGGCTGAAGGCGCCAAGGTGGTGACGGTCGAGGGGCTCTCGAACGACGAGGCGCTCACGCCGTTGCAGGCGTCATTTCGCAAGCATCACGCGCTGCAATGCGGTTTCTGCACGCCCGGCATGATCACCACCGCGCACGCGCTGCTCAGCGAAGAGCCGGACTGCGACGCCGACCGCGTCCGCGACGTGCTCTCCGGCAATCTCTGCCGCTGCACCGGTTACATCTCGATCGTCGAGGCGGTGCTCGACGCACGTTCGGCTTACAAAAAAGGTCCATGACGAGCGCCTTCGTACCCTCGTCTTGGACCAGAACGGGGAGGTCGTCATGCGTGCTTGTGCGTCTATCGCGGCACTTGGCATCGCCGCTCTTGCGCTGCTCCAGGACACGCATGCCGAAGAAGCCTATCCAAGCCGATCGATCCGCCTGATCGTGCCTTATGGCGCTGGCGGCGCTTCCGACGTGATGGCGCGCTATTTCGGGCAGAAGCTCGCGGAGCAGTGGAAGGCGAACGTCTTCATCGAGAACATGGCGGCTGCGGCCGGCACCGTCGCCTACACTACGGTCGCGCGGGCGTCGGCCGACGGCTACACGCTGGTCTATGGCACGTCGTCGATCGCGGTGAACGCCGCGCTGCGCACCAAGTCGCCCTACGATCCGGTTAAGGACTTCCGGCCGATCTCGTCGCTCTTGGCGGTGCAGAACGTGCTGGTGGTGCCGATGTCGCTGCCGGTGAAATCGGTGGCCGAGCTGGTGACGCTGGCCAAGCAGAAGCCGGGCGCGCTCAATTACGTGTCGCTCGGGCCGGGCTCGTCGCCGCATCTGTCGATGGAGCTGTTCCGTTCCGCGGCGGGCATCACGGTGCAGCAGGTGCCGTATAAGCTGACAACGCAGGCCTATACCGACCTGATCGACGGCCGTATCCAGCTTTGGCTCGCCTCCATGCCGAGCGCGCTGCCGTTCATCCAGTCGGGAAAAATCCGCGCGCTTGCGGTAGCGGGGCCGGTGCGCTCGGTGGCGCTGCCCGACGTGCCGACGCTGATCGAATCCGGCGTGCAGGCGGAGACGACGTTCTGGCACGGCCTGTTTGCACCGACCGGCGTCTCGAACGAGATTGCGGCGAAGCTCAACCGCGCGGTGCACGACATCGTCGCGCAGCCGGAGGCCAACGCATGGTACCTCAAGCTCGGCGCCGAACTCGGTGCCGGCACGCCGGACCAGCTCGACGCCGAGGTGCGCAAGGAAATGGCGAAATGGACCGCGATCGCGAAGCAGATCGGGATTCAGGCGGATTGATTGCGCGAGTCTCTATCCTCCGCTCATTCCCGCGCAAGCGGGAATCCAGGAATCTTGCTTTTGATTCTGGGTCCCCGCTTTCGCGGGGACGAGCGGAATTCACGAATGTGAGTTGCTGCCGAACCTCTCCTTCAGCTCCGGCTCGAATTCCCCGTCGATGAGGATAAACGCCACCACCGCCGGTGCGTTCGAGCGGTTGCTCCAGGCGTGATTGGTGCCACACTGCACCAGGATATCGCCGGCTTTCAGCACCACGTCCGCGTCATCGAGCAGCATGGTGATCTCTCCCGCCAGCACGATCGCATAGTCGATGGTCTCGGTGCGGTGCATGCGCGGATGACGCCCGCCCTTGCCGAAGGTCGCCGCCTGTTCGTTGCCGAGCACGGCGAAGGCGCGGCGGGATTCCTCTACGCTCATGTTGCGGATCGCCTCGGTCTCCGGCGGGAAGTGATTGATGCGCAGCACGGTCGCGTTTCTGGTCGGCATTTGGCGGCGCGGGCCGAACGTGGTCTCGCCGGGCGTCGCGGCGATCGATGCGGGCGCGCCGTCGGTGCGCCAGATGTCGGTGGACTGCCATCCCGGCAGCAGCGGATTGGCGTGAACGAACGGCGCCGGTCCGTCGGACATGACGACGGCGCGGCCGTTCTCATCGTGCCCGGTCACCACGCGGCGGATCGTCCCGGTCATCGGCATTCTCCTCGATGCTTGTTCATGGTCGTTTCTCGATCACCAGCCGGCGCTCCAGCGGGAACAGCTGCCAGCCGTAGCGGTCGGCGATGAGGCCCCACAGGCCCTTCGGCGCCTTCAACATCACCACGATCGCGACCGCGCCGAGGATCAACAGATAGATCGCGCCGAGATCGGCGAGCGTCTGCCGCAGCAGGAAGAACACGATGGTGCCGACGATCGGGCCCTCGATGCGGCCGATGCCGCCGATCACGGTGATGAAGATGACGTACGCGGTCCAGTCGTTGACCGAGAACGCGGTGTCGGGTGAGATCCTTATCTTCTGTAGGAACACCAGCGCGCCGACCATCGCGGTGCCGAACGCCACCGCGACATAGACCAGGTATTTGACGCGTACGACGTCGACGCCGTTCGATCGCGCGCCGAGTTCGTTGTCGCGGATCGCGGTCAGCGCCAGGCCGTAGCGCGAGCGCAGCAGCATGACGATGGCGGCCAGCACCGCGACGGCGAGCGCCAGCGCGATCCAGTAGAGCGTGAACTCGCGCATCTCGCGGGAGCCGGCAACGGAAAGCACAATCGCTGTCGGCAGGCTGGTGCCGGAGCCGCCGCCGAGCGCGGAGAGCTGCGCGGCCGATAGCCGGAACACCTCGGCCATCACCCAGGTGCCGATCGCGAAGTAGTGCCCGCGCAGCCGGAACATCAGCAGCGCCACCGGCACCGAGACGACAGCGGCGGCAAATCCTGCGATCGGAATTGCGACCAGGGGATGCACGCCCGCAAGCATCGCCAGCGCGAACAGCCCATAGGCGCCGAGGCCGACATAGGCGTGCTGGCCGACCGAGACCAGGCCGGCATAGCCGGCCAGCAGGTTCCACAGGCTGGCGAGCGCGACATAGGCGTAGATTTCCGAGAGCAGCCGCAGGTTGGCGCGGTCGGCCCACCAGGGCGCAGCGGCCAGCGCGATGAGCGCGCACGACACGATCGCGAGGCCGATACGGCTCGCCCGGTTCGAATGCTCGACGTGGATTACGGGTTCGATCGCGCTCATGCGTTCGTCATCCTTGCACCTTCGGGAACAAGCCTTCGGGCTTCAGCGCGAGCACGATCAGGAAGGCGATGTGACCGGCCAGCAGGTTCCAGCCCGGATCAATCTTGGCGCCGATCGCCTGCGCGACGCCGATGATGACGCCGCCGGCGAGGGTGCCCCACATGCTGCCGAGGCCGCCGATGATCACCGCTTCGAAGCCGAAGATCAGCCGTGCAGGTCCGATCGACGGATCGAAGTTGGCGCGCACTGCCAGCAGGACACCGGCGACGGCGACGATCGCCAGCGACAGCGCCATCGCCAGTGCGAACACATGCGAATTGTTGAGACCCATCAGTTGCGCCACGGGCTGATCATCGGACGTCGCACGGAACGCGCGGCCGAGCGCGGTGCGGTAGAACAGCCATTGCAGGCCGGCGATGACCGCGACCGCGAGCGCGAACTGGATCAGCGGCAGCACGCCGACAGCGAGGCCGCCGCCGATGTGGATGCTCGCGATCTCGATGTTTCCGGCATTGAGCTTGCGGCTGTCGGCGCTGAACCATTGCAGCAGCGCGTTCTGGATGATGACCGAGAGGCCGAACGTGACCAGCAGCGGCGGCAACAGATCGTCGCCCAGCGTGCGGTTGAGCAACGCGCGCTGCAGGACATAGCCGATCGCCGCCATGACCGGCACGACGATCAGCAGCGAGGTCAGGGGATTGATGCCGAGGGTCTCGACGATGACCAGCGCGATATAGGCCGCGAGCACGATCAGGTCGCCGTGCGCGATGTTGACCAGCCGCATCACACCGAAGATCAGCGACAGCCCGGCCGCGAACATCGCGTAGAGCCCGCCGAGCAGCACGCCTTGCACGATGGTGTTGACCCACTCCACGTCAGACTCCGAAATACGCGGCGGCGATTTTCTCGCGCGTCATCGTGCTCGCTTCACCGGAAAGCGCGACGCGGCCTTCCTGCAGACAGGTGACGTGGCTGGCAACCTTCAGGGCCTGCACGATGTCCTGCTCGACGATCACCAGCGACATTCCCTCGGCGACGATCGCCGGTAGTCGGGCGTAGATCTCGCGGATCACGATCGGCGCGAGGCCGAGGCTGATCTCGTCGCATAGCAGAAGGCGCGGGTTCGACATCAGCGCGCGGCCGATCGCGACCATCTGCTGCTGGCCGCCGGAGAGTGACGTGCTTGGCTGGCGCGCGCGCTCCGCCAGGATCGGGAACAGCTCGTAGATGCGCTGGAGCGACCACGGACCCAGGCGGCCGAGCTGGCCGCCGACGAGCAGGTTCTCTTCCACGGTGAGCGAGGGAAACAGCCGCCGCCCTTCGGGCACCAGCGCGACGCCGCGCGCGACCACGTCATGCGCGGGCATGCCGCCGATCGGCGTGCCGGCGAAGACGATCGCGTCGGGCCGAGATTGCAACGCGCCGGCGATGGATTTGAGCAGTGTCGATTTACCCGCGCCGTTGGCGCCGATCACCGCCACCACTTCGCCTTCGGCGACGTCGAGCGAGATGCCGAACAGCGCCTGGAAATCGCCATAGTGGGCGTCGAGCGCGCGGACCTCCAGCAGACGCTCAGGCATCGGCTTCGATCCCCATATAGATTTCCGCGACCTCCGGGCGGCGGATTACCTCGGCGGGCGTGCCTTCCGCGATCAGCGCGCCGCCGTGCAGCACCACCAGCCGGTCGACTGCGGCGACCAGTGCATGCACGACGTGCTCGATCCAGATGATCGACACGCCCGAAGCGCGCACCTCCTTGACCAGCGACACCAGTGCCGCGGTCTCGTGCTCGATCAGCCCGCCGGCGACTTCGTCCAGCAGCAGCACGCGCGGCCCGGTCGCCAGCGCACGCGCAAGCTCGAGCCGCTTGCGGTCGAGCAGCGTGAGGCTGCCGGCTTGGCGGTTGGCCTTGTCGGCGAGGGCGCATTGCTCGAGTAGTGCTGCGCAATTGGCATAGACGTCGCGTTCGCGGCGGTCGCTGCCGAAGGCAGCCGCCACGACCAAGTTCTCGAACACGGTCATGCCGCCGAACGGCTGCGGAATCTGGAACGAGCGTGCGATCCCAAGGCGGCAGCGCCGTTCCGGTGTCATGCGGGTGATGTCGCTGTCCTCGAACAGCACACGGCCGGCGTCGGGTGCGACGGTGCCGGTCATGATGCCGAACAGCGTGGTCTTGCCGGCGCCGTTCGGGCCGATGATGCCGAGCGCCTCGCCGTCGCCAAGCGCGAGATCGATGCCATCGGCGATCACCACGGCGCCGAAGCGTTTTGCGATTTTCGACAGGGTGAGGATGGAAGGCATTGCGGATCATCTCGGCGCGGCGGACTCCCTCTCTCCGGAGGGGAGAGGGAGGGTGAGGGGGTTCGAACCTATCGACGGACCTAGTCCCCCTCACCCCACCCCTCTCCCTCACAAGGGTGTTCACGCCCGTCTTCGACGGGCTTTGGGGGAGAGGGAGCAGAACGAGTCCGCTGCGCGATCACACCTCAACCTGTGAACCTACGACAGTAATTCCAGCTTGCCACCGACCGGAATATTCGGCGCCGGGCGGTTGGCGGTAATCACCAGCTCGAACTGGTCGTCCTTGCGCTGCCACTGGCCGGCAACCAGCGGCGTCTTGGTGACGTTCTTCACCGGCTTGCCGGTCCACTGCACATGGCCGACGATCGAGTTGTAGTTGGTGGCGATGATCGAATCGAGGATCGCCTTCGGCTCCGGCGCCTTGGCGCGCTTGAGCACGTCGATCGCTACCTCGAAAAGCGCGTGCTGGAATCCGATCGGCTGCGACCACGGCCGCATCGTCGCCTTCATATAGGCGTCGGCAAGATCCGCGGCGCTTTGGCCGGTGAGGCCGGATTTGAACGGATGGCTCGGCGTCCACCACACTTCCGAGGTCAGCCCGTTGCCGCGCGCGCCGAGCGAATTGATCACCGACGGGAACAAGAGCGCCTTGCCGATGGTCACGATCTTCGGCCGGAAGCCCTGCTGCGCCGCCTGCGACCAGAACGTCGCGAAGTCGGGCGGGATCATGTTGCCGGTGACGATCTCCGCGTTCGCCGCCTTGAACGCAGCGATCTGCGAGGAGAAGTCGTTGTTCATCACCTGGTAGCGGCCGGGGTCGACGAGCTTGTAGCCGGCGGTGGCCAGCGCCGGCGGCAGGCCGAGCTTCGGATCCCCCCAGGCGTTGCCGTCGGCATCGTTGGGGAACAGGCCGGCGACCACCTTGTTGGTCGGCGCGCCGTCCCACAGCGCGAGGAACGCCGCGATTACGTCCTCGAGGCCCCAGAAGAACAAATAGGTCCAGGTGAAGCCCTTCTTCGGGTCGCCCTTGCGGCCGAAGAAGTATGGCTGCCACGGACAATTGGTGCAGACGCAGGGCACCTCGTTGACCTCGGCCTGGTCGGACACCGGATTGGTGGTGTCGGGCGTGCCGGCGGCGATCAACAGGTCGACCTTGTCGCTCAGGATCAGTTCGGAAGCGACCTCGGCGGCGCGGCTGCCGTTCGACTGGCTGTCCTTCGATACGATCTGGACCTGGTAGTCGCGGCCGCCGATCTGGATGCCCTTCTTCAGCAGCGCCCGCACCTGATCGATGATGAAGGTGTCGGCCTCGCCGAAGCCGGCGAGCGGGCCGGTGCGCGGACTGACGTGCCCGATCTTGATGATGCGGGTTTGGCCGCGCGCTGCGCTGGGACCGAGCAGGGCCGGGGCCGCAATCGCGGCGGCGCCGCTCTTCACCAGCGTGCGGCGGTCGATGCCGTGTCGTTTCGAATGATCCATGTCGCTCCCCGAGGTCCGGCGCCGGTTTTGCAACGCTATAAGGCTTTGGGCCGTTGTTCCGCGGGAAGCTTACCTGCCGGGGAATGATCCGCAACGCCCCCCAGGCGCGTATTCTAAGTGGCTGAATCTTGCTGCGTTTCCGAAGCGGCCGCACTATAATCGGTTAAACGAATACGGAGGAACGTCATGTCGCTGACGATGTTGGACAAGACGCCGCTCAAGGCGGAGACCAAGGCTTGGCCGCCGGAGATTCAAGCCGAGTTCGAGCGTGAAAAGCAAAATCCGAACGGCTGCGTCGGCCAGCGGCTGCTGTCGGAAAACGAGCGCGTGCGGGTCTGGGAAATCCGGCTCAAGCCCGGCCAGCGCTTCGGCTTCCACCGCCACGTGCTCGACTATTTCTGGTCGGTTTTGACCGACGGCAAGGCACGCGCCTATGTCAGCGACGGCTCGATGGTGGAGCACACCTACAAGGCGGGCGAGACGCGCCACGAGAAGCATGCGGCGGGCCACTTCAAGGTGCACGACCTCGCCAATATTGGCGACGCCGACCTGAACTTCATGACCGTCGAATTCCTCGACAGCGCCAACAAGCCGCTGCCAATTCCTGATAACGTGCGCGTCAAGTAGTTCCGCTAAGACTGCCGGCGCGGCCTTGATGCCGCGCCGGAAATAAAAAAAATACGTCTCGTCATAGCGTAGCCATCCGGGGGGAAGGTGGACATTCCATACGACCTGCTTGTCAACGCGCTGGTCGCGGGGCTGTTGCTCGGCGCGTTCTATGCGGCGGTGACCGTCGGGATTTCGATCTCGTTCGGAATCCTCGACATCGTCAATATCGCGCATCCCGGCTTCATCATCCTCGGTTCGTATCTCGCTTACATCATCAATGCGCGGCTGGGCCTCGACCCGATCCTGGTCAGCCTGTTGATGCTGCCGGCGTTCTACGCGCTCGGCGCCGTGATCTATCAGGTCTACTACGCGTCGTTCGAGAAGCGTGGCCAGGATTCGCTGCGCGGTCTCGCGTTCTTCTTCGGCCTGCTGTTCGTGACCGAAGTCGCCCTGGTGCTGGTGTTCGGCGTCGACTACCGCTACGTCCAGGCGCCCTATATCGGACCGAGCCAGAATATCGGGTTCGTCGACCTGCCGCTGCGCATGCTGGTGCCGGGTGTCGTGGCGCTGGCGATGGTCGCGGCGCTGCAACTGTTCCTGACCAAGACCTTCATCGGCCGCGCGATCATGGGCGTGGCGCAAGACCAGCTCGCGCTGCAACTGATGGGGGCGTCGCCGACCCGTATCAAGCGCACCGCATTCGCGATCTCGATCGCGACCTGCGCGGTCGCGGGCGCGCTGCTCATCATCATCCAGCCGGTCGAGCCGTCGGTCGGGCGCGAATATATCGGGCGCGTATTCGCCATCTGCGTCCTCGGCGGGCTCGGCAGCATTCCGGGTACGCTGATCGGCGCCATGATGCTCGGCATCCTGGAGAGCTTCACCTCGACCTTCTACGGACCTTCCTGGGCGCCGGCGGTGTCGTTCGGCGTTCTCCTGCTGGTGCTGGCATTCAAGCCGTCCGGCCTGTTCGGACGATAGGACGACAAACCGTGCGATCCTCGACATTCGCCCTGATCTGCGTCCTGGTCGCCGCGCTCGTCTACGCAGCCGCGCGCTGGTTCGGTAATGAATACGTGTTCTTCGCAGGTTACGTGGTGCTGCAATTCATCGTGCTGGCCACCGCCTGGAACATCCTCGGCGGCTACACCGGCTACGTGAACTTCGGCTCGGCGGCATTCTTCGCGGTCGGCGCCTATTCGTCGATCTTCTTCCACAAGATCTTTCCGCTGCCGATCCCGGTACTGATCGTGATCGGCGGCGTGTTCTCCGGCCTGATCGGGCTCGGGATGGGATACCTGACGCTGCGGCTGCGCGGCGCGTTCTTCGCCATCGGGACGCTGGCGCTCGCGGTGGTGCTGCAGACCATCATCACAAACTGGTCCTATCTGGGTGGCGCGCGCGGCGCTTACGTGCTGCGGCCGGCCGAGATCGAATTCATCGGTCCCTATATCCAATACCTGTTCCTGCTGATGCTGGCGCTCGCGGTGTTCGCGCTGTCGGTCGCGCGCGGCATCGAGCGTTCGCAACTCGGCTATGGCTTCGCCACCATCCGCGACGACGAGCTGGCCGCCGAGGCCTCCGGCGTTCCGACGCTGCGGCTCAAGCTGATCGCGACCACCATTTCCGGCGGTCTGATGGGCATGGCGGGCGCGCCGTTCCCGTATTACCTCGGTTACGTGCAGCCGAGCTCCGCCTTCGGGCTGGAATACGCGGTCAACGCGATCGCGATGCCGATGATCGGCGGCACCACGAGCTGGGTCGGTCCGCTGGTCGGTGCCATCGTGCTGGCGTCGCTCCAGCAATGGGCGACCGTGACGTTCTCGTCCGAGCTTGGCGTGCTGCTGGTCGGCGTCCTGCTGGTCGCGTTCGTGATCCTGGCGCCGAAAGGCATTGTCGGCCTGGTCCAGGGCTGGCGGCGAGGGAAGGCCGGATCATGACCGCTCCGTTGCTCGAAATCTCCGGTCTGGGCAAACGTTTCGGCGGCTTCGTCGCGCTCGACGGCATCGACCTTGCGGTCGGCGCAGGTGAGCGCATCGGGCTGATCGGTCCCAACGGATCGGGGAAATCGACGCTGGTGAATTGCATCTGCGGGACGCTGACCAACGAGATCGGCACCGTCCGCTTCAACGGCGAATCCCTGAAGGGCCTGCAGGCGCACCAGCGCACCCATCGCGGCCTGGCGCGCAGCTTCCAGCTGCCGCGGCCGTTCACCAGCCTCACGGTTGCCGGCAATCTCCGTGTGCCGCTGGTTTACACGGTGAACGCGCGGCCTGGCACGCACCTTTCGCATGCCGAGATCGACGCCCGCTGCGCCGAGCTGCTGCAGCTTGTCGGCCTCGCCGACAAGGCGGAGCATTATTCGCGCGACCTGACGCAGGTCGAGATGCGTAAGCTCGAGTTGGCGCGCGCGCTCGCCGCTGACCCGAAGCTGCTGATCGCCGACGAATCCATGGCCGGCCTGTCGCAGGCCGAGGTCGCCGACATCGTCGCGCTGCTGATCGACCTCAACAAGCGCGGCATCACCATCATCTTGATCGAGCACATCATGCGCGCGGTGATGAGCTTCTCGCAGCGGCTGGTGGTTCTGGTCTCCGGCAAGAAGATCGCCGACGGCGATCCTGATGTCGTGATCCGGAATCCCGAGGTGGAGAGGGCCTATCTTGGCGTGTAGTCTGACCATCGAGAATATCGACGCGGCCTACGGCGCCGTGCGCGTGCTCGAAAAGGTATCGCTCACCGTGAACTCGGGCGAGACCGTGGCGCTGCTCGGCACCAACGGCAACGGCAAGTCCACCGTGATGAAATGCGTGATGGGGATCGTGCGGCCGAAGACCGGCCGCATCACCGTCGAGATCGACGGCGAGAAGCACGATCTGGCCGGGATGACGACCGAAGCGATCGTCGATCTCGGCATTGCGCTGGTGCCGGAGGGCAGGCGGCTGTTCCCGCGCCTCTCGGTCGAGGAGAACCTCCTGCTCGGCGCGTTCCGCAAGAAGGCGCGCGCCGAGATCAAGACCAATCTCGCGTTCTGCTTCGAGTGCTTCCCGAGGCTGGCGGAACGCAAGTCGCAGCTGGCCGGCTCCATGAGCGGCGGCGAGCAGCAGATGGTGGCGCTGGCCCGCGCGCTGATGCTGGCGCCGCGGCTGCTGCTGATCGACGAGCCGTCGGTCGGGCTCGCGCCGGTGCTGGTCAGCCGCACCATCGAGAAGATCAAGGAGCTGAAGGACCAGTATAAGCTCACCGTGCTGATGGCGGAGCAGAACTTCCCGCAGGCGCTGCGCATCGCCGACCGTGGCTACGTCATCGTGCACGGCCAGATCGCATTCGAAGGCCGCTCGGCCGAGGAGCTCAACAACAACGACCTGATCAAGCGGTTCTATCTCGGGCTGTAACGAGAATAAGGGAGGGCGCCTTGAAGCGTTCAACAACAATCGCCCTCTCGCTGCTTGCGTTTGCCGCCGGCTGTTTCGATGTCGCGCAGGCGCAGCCCTATCCCAACCGGCCGGTGCGCCTGATTGTCGGTTTCGCCGCCGGCAGCGGGCCCGACATCATTGCGCGCGCGGTGGGGGCTCAGCTCGGCGCCGACCTCGGACAGACCTTCGTGATCGAGAACCGCCTCGGCGCCAACGGCACCATCGCCGCCAAGGCGGTCGCTGATGCGCCGCCCGATGGCTATACGCTGCTCTATACCAGCTCCGGCTTCGCGACCACGCCCTACATGTACAAGAAGGCGGCGTTTGATGTGCTGCGCGATTTCGCACCGATCGCCACCGGCGGAATTCTCGACGGCTACGTTCTGGTGGTCAATCCGTCACTACCGATCAAGTCGGTGCCGGACTTGATTGCCTATGCCAAGGCGAACCGTACGCTCTATGGCTCGCCGGGAGTCGGCAATCTGCTGCACATCATTACCGAGCTGTTCAACCTGAAGGCCGGGATCAAGCTCGAGCATGTGCCGTATCGCGGCGCGTCGGATGTCATCAACGCGCTGCTTCAGGGCAGCATCCAGGTCGCGTTCCTGACCCCGGCGACGACAGTGGCGCTGATCCAGGAAGGCAAGCTGCGCGCGATCGGCTTCAATGGCAGCAAACCGTTCCCCGAACTGCCGGACGTGCCGCTGGTCAGCGCGTCGGTGCCCAGCAATCCGACGTCCAGCACCTGGGGCATTTTCTTCGCGCCGGCGAAGACGTCGCCGGCGATCATCGAACAGCTCAATGGCGCGATCCGGCACGCGTTGACGGTACCGGCCGTGGCCAACGTCGTGGCGAAGTCGGGCTACCTGCCGGACGGGCGCACCGCGGCGGGAACGACGGCATTCTTCCGCAAGGAAGTCGAGAACGCGGGTGAGGCGGTGAAGGCCGCCGGCATTGAACCGAACTAGCGCATGTCCCGGAAAAAGCCTGCCCCGGACTTGATCCGGGGTGGATACCGGCTTTCCGAAAAGGACATGCGCCAAAGAAGAACAACGAAAGACAGGTGAACCATGCCTTATGCGGACATCGGCGGCGTTGCCATCAACTACGAGATACTGGGGAGCAGCGGTCCCTCGGTCGCACTGTCGTCGGGCGGGCGCCATCCCTATGAGCACATTATGCCGATCGCCGAGCGCGTGGCGGCGAAGGGCTACCGGGTGCTGCTGCATGACCGGCGCAACTGCGGCGCCTCGGATGCGTCGTTCGATCCGTCGCGTTCGGAATACCAGGTCTGGGCCGACGACCTCAATGAATTGCTGAAGCAGTTCAAGATGGGGCCGGCGATCATCGGCGGTAGCTCGTCCGGTGCGCGGCTCTCGCTCACCTTTGCGCTGCGCTATCCGCAATCGGTGCGGGCGCTATGCCTGTGGCGCGTTACCGGCGGTGGCTTCGCGGTCAAGCGGTTGGCCGATCTGTACTACGACCAATACGTCCGGTTCGCGAACGAGGGCGGGATGGCGGCGGTGTGCGCGTCGGAGCACTTCGCCGAGCTGATCCGTAAACGGCCGTCCAACCGCGAACGGTTGATGGCGTACGATCCGAAGGAATTCATCAAGATCATGCAGGCGTGGCGCGCGCCGTTCGTCGCGGGCGCGGACCTGCCGCTGATCGGCACGACCGAGGCCGACCTGCGTTCGATCCGCGTGCCGACCTGCATCATTCCGGGCAACGACCGCACCCATGACAGCCGGACCGGCGAGACCGCCGCACGCTACATTCCGGACTGCGAGGTGCATGGCCTCGGTTTCGTAGACCAGGACGTTGACCTCGTGCCCGCCGAGGAATGGAATAAGAAGGCCGACGATATCGCCGGAACCTTCGCTGATTTCCTGACGCGCAAGCTGCCGCAAAGTCAGCAAGCCGTACGCGCCTGACCAAGAAAGAAAAAAGGGCGCCGCGCGAATATCGCGCAGCGCCCCGGCCCGAACCCGGCGTCGGACCTAAGCTTTGGCCTTCTCGTACGGATAAATCAGGTCGGCCGATCCATAGGCTGGCGGATCGACCACGGCCTGGGTTTCAATGCCCTTGAACTGCGCCGGATCGTTGTTCTTGATGCCGCGGAACTGCACCTGCAGCACGCGCGATTCCGCCCACTCGCCGAACTTGCCGAACTGGACGTCGCCGAGCACGGTCTTGAACGTGCTCTTGCGGATATAGTCTGCCAGCGTTTGGTCGCTCAGGGTCTTGGTCGCCTCCACCGCCTGTTCCAGCACCTGGTACTGAGCGTAGGCCTGCGGCGCCATGTAGTAGCCGTAGGGGTCGATGCCTTCCGCCGGCGCGCGCTTCTGGTACTTGTCCATCATCTCGACGACGCCCGGGAAGTTCATCTTCGGCACCGGCAGCCAGAAATCGTAATTGGTCCAGCCGTTGAGCAGCGGGCCGAGCTGCGCTTTGATCGAGGTGTTCTGCAAACCGACCATGCCGCCGCCGATCATCTTCGGGCGGAAGTTGATCTCGTTGACCGAGCGCACGATACCGACCGAGTCCGGCGGATAGGAGCACACCACCACGAGATCCGGATTGGTCGCCGCGATTGCGCGCACGATCGGCGCGAAATCGGCGGTGTTCGGCGGATAGCGCCGGTCATAGACGAGCTTGAGGCCGGCCGACTTGGCGTTTTCGCGCGCGCCGTCGGCGGCGTTCAGCGCAAACTCCGCGTCCGCGGCCACGATGGCGACCGTTGCCGGACGTGGATTCTGCTTCATCGCCATTTCGATGAAGCCCTTGGTGAACGAGGGCTTCGGATCCGGGCCCGAGGGGATCATCACGAAGTAGTTCGGATAGTTGAACTCGGTATTCACGCCGAGGCCGAGCAGTCCGATGAACAGCTTCTTGCGTTGCATGACCAACGGCATTGCCGGCGCCAGCACGTTGGTGCCGTAGCCGCCCATGATCAGGTCGACCTTCTCGACGTCGAGGAGCTGCGAGTAGATGCCAGGGACCGTTGTTGGATTGGTCTGGTCGTCGCGGAAGACGATGTTGACCTTGCGGCCAAGCAGGCCGCCTTTGGCGTTGATGTCTTCTTCCCAGATGCGGGCCGCCAGCAGCGCCGACTTGCCGTTGGGCCCGAGCCCGCCGGTCATCGCCATGCTGGAGCCGATCTTGATCGGTGCGGTCTGACCGATCACCGTCGTCGCGAAGTGAGGGGCCGCCATTGCGGCCAGGCCGAGCTTGCCTACCGCACGTCGCGTGATCAGTCGCTTCATTTGGTATCCTCCCGATGGACGTGTTTTTCTTGATGTTAGCTGTTTCGGCAGGCCGGGCAATGCCCAGACGACGTGTCACGGGACGTATCGAGGGCGGGTCAACGTGACGCCGTCGAGACCGCGCCGGCGACATAGATGCGCCAGCCCTTCGTGCTCGATTCCACCAGCCGCCAGTGTTCGCTGGTCGCGAACGGATCCCGGGTCCAGGCGCCGTCGAGGGCGGTCACGACCACGACCTTGCAGCGGTACTTGGTGGCGAGGTCGCGCAAATCCTCGGGCCAGCCTTCGCCGGAGAAGACCCGTTGGAACTGGGCATCGATCGCCTGCAGCCGCGCCCGCGGCAGCGGGATGAACGGCAGGGCCAGGTCATACCCGGCGTAACAAGAGCGGCGGTTCGACAGGAGCGCCCATGAGATATTGACCGGCCATGGCGTCATCGACTCCAGGAACATCGGATTGTTGCCGACGCGGTCGGCCGGCCCGGCGTGGCGGCGCACCGCGGCCCACATTTCGGGCGTTGCCGCGAACGCCGCGCCGGCGGGATCGGGTGTGCCGAACGCGTAGTAGCGCATGATATCGATACCACTCGGTAGTCCGAGCGCGATCATGACGAAGCCGGCGATGGCGAGCCGGATGCGGGTCCTGATCCATTGTGTCAGGCCGGCCACCGCGAACACCGTGAGCACGATGCAGGCGGGCAGCACCGCGCGCCAGCCGAGGTCGTTGTTGCCGCCGATGGTGCTGACCATGAGCCAGGACACCGCGAGGCTCGCGCCCGCGAGGTGGATCAGGATCGTGGCGACGCGTTTGCGATCGGGATCGAGCGTCGGGGTCAGCCGCAGCATCGCATAGACGCCGGTGAGATAGATCGCCGGGAGCTCGATCACCAGCAGGATGAGCCAGAACGCCGGCATGTCGAGAAACTGACGCAGCGCAGGCGCGAAGAACTCGCCCAGCACCTCGTAGGTCTGCAGCGCCACCGGAGAGCCGCCGCCGCGGGTACCCATGGCGGCGACCTGGGGATAGAGAACCGGAGCGGCCAGCACGACCGCGCTAATCGCGGCGAGCGCAAACCGGCCGAGCAGGGGCATGCGCTGCTGGGGTTCCGCATCCGCAAGCGTTACGCCGCCGATCCAGATGGCGGCGATCGCGAAGGTCACGCCGCCGACCCAGGTCGAACTTGCGACACCGGCGACGACGACCAGCACGAATGCGCCGAGCAGGACGAAGCTCTCGCGCCGCACCAGTTCGGAGAGCAGCAGGATTGCCAGCACCACGCAGGAGGTGGACGCGATGTGCTGCGGCACCCAGGCGGATTGGAACAGCCAGCCCGCGAATCCGGTTGCCGGGATGACGACGGAGTCGATGCCCGGGATAAAGGCGAGCAGCGGACGCAGCGATCCGGTCGCGCAGACCAGCAGCACAAGCAGCGCCGCGAGCTTGCGTCCGCTGATCCAGGTGGCGAGCCCGATCATCAGCATCAACGATGCGAAGGCGCTGAACCAGGTCAGCGCCGCGTCCGCTTCCCAGCCACTGATGCCCAGCAGCAGTGACAGTTCGGCCGCACTGAAGTGGAGCAGGTAGTAATAGACGAGCCGCGACGGCTGGCCTTCCTCGCCGAAGAACGGATTTCCCGGCGGCAAACCGAGCCGGACCATTTCATCGATCATCGCGACCTTGACGTGGTCGAAGATCGGGCCGGAGAGGACGACCGCGCCGTCGACGAATTTCGGCAGGATCGCCGAGGCGGGGGCAAGCGCCAGCACGAGCGCGCCGATCCACGCCCAATGCGGAACGGAACTGCTCTCACTATCCGCTCGTCCCCGCGAAAGCGGGGACCCAGGAGCGATAGAGGAAGATTCTGGATTCCCGCTTGCGCGGGAATGAGCGGAGGAGAGGTTCGAGGCGGACGAAACGCGCTCTCGGGACTGCCGCCAGAGCGCATAGACCGCGGCCGCCACCGACAGCAGCGTGACGATCGTGACGGTGATCCGGTTGAAGCCGATCAGCATGAACAGCGGCAGCATCACCGCGCTGTGCACCGCCCAGCCCAGCGCCGGCGCGACCGGCCACCAAATCGCACGCTGCGGCAGCACCGCGCGTGCGACCGTAAGGCCGATGCAGGTCCACACCAGGAGAGCGGCCGCGCTGCCGAGGATGACGTTGCCGATCGATGCCATCACGAGCGGACGCCGTGCGGTTGCGCAGCGCGCGGTGCACCGGCCATGCGCAGCACCGCCTCGATCATCGCCTTCGGGTCGGCGACGCCCTTGCCGGCGATGTCGTGGGCGCTGCCGTGTGCGACCGAGGAGAACAGAATTGGCGTGCCGATCGCTAAAGCCGACGCGGCGTTCGCCGCCAGCAGCTTGGCGGCGACGTGGCCCTGGTCGTGCAGCATCACGATGAAGGCGTCGAAGCCCGGCATGTGGAACATCGTATCGGCGCCGAACGGGCCGGCGATGGCGAGGCCGTTGGCCGCCGCGGCGTCGATGGCGGGCTTGATGATGTCGATCTCCTCGCGTCCGAACAGCCCACCTTCACCGGCGTGCGGGTTGAGGCCGCTCACCGCGATGCGCGGCGCGGCGATGCCCATGCGTTGCAGGGTGCGGACGGTCTCGTCGATCACGCGCGCCACGCGCTCGCGCGTGATCGCATCGATCGCCTGCCGCACGCTTTGGTGCAGGGTCGCATGGGCTATTTTCGTGTCGCCGAAGCACAGCATCATGAAGACGTCGTCCTCGCGGGTTCCGGTCTCGCGCGCCACGAACGAGGGGTGACCGTCGAACCTGATGCCCGCCATCGCGATCGAGGTCTCGTTCTGCGGCGCAGCGACCACGGCGGCGACTTGCTTGGACAGCGCCGCCTTCACCGCGGCGGCGCAGAAGGCGATCGACGCGTGCCCGGCCGCGGCGCTGGTCGTCCCGAGCGGGATGGCGTCCGGTTGCGGGCAATCGAGCACCGGCATCCGGGCGCCGGCCGCGCCGGCATCCTCGACCCGGGCGACCGGATGCAGTCTGGCCGCAATGCGGCAGGCGACGGCATGGCGCTCGAGGATGGTCGCGTCGCCGACCAGGATCGGACGGCAGGCCGCCCGCACCGCCGGATCGAGCGCGGCCTTCAGGCTGATTTCCGGCCCGATGCCCGCGGGATCGCCGGTCGCGATCGCAATGATCGGTTTGTCGGATGCCATGGCGTATTCTAAGGTCCGGGATCGTGGGACGCCAACGGCGCGTCGAGACTATGACGGCGGCAGGATAGAGCAGGGCGCGCTTGACGACGACTGAAGTTTCACCGCTTGCCGCCTTTACCCCCGCCGAGCGCCGCCTGATCCGGCGGCTGCGCACGCCGGACGCGGTCCAGCGCTATCTGAACAGTCTCCCCTACAACACCGAGCGGCGCGGCGACACCCTGCGGAGCTTCCGGCAGGTGGTCCGGCACGGCACGGCGCATTGCCTCGAAGCCGCGCTGTTCGCCGCCTGCGTGCTCGAGCATCACGGCTATCCGCCGCTGTTGTTCACGCTGGAATCGGTCGACGGCCTCGATCACGTGCTGTTCCTCTACCGGCAGAATGGACGCTGGGGCACCGTGGCGCGTTCGCGCGATCCCGGCCTGCACGGGCGCAAGCCGGTGTTCGCGACGCTGCGCGCGCTCGCGATGAGCTACTTCGACGCTTATATCGACCCGACCGGCTGTATCGAAGGCTACGCGTCGTTCGACCTGACGACGGTCGACTACGACTGGCGGTTCGCGCGCCGCAACATGTGGAAGGTCGAGCGCATCCTGATCGACGTGCCGCACCGCCGGATCAAATTCTCGGATAAATACGTCGCGGGCGTGCGGGCGCGTTACGTGGCGTATCGGGAAAAATACGGGAAGAAGCCGCTGTTCTATTCCGGCCGGAACAAGTGGACGCCGATCCCGCGCGAATATCGGTAGGGCGCGTGTTTGAGACAGGTTGCTAGGCCGCCGCTTCCGCGCTGGCAAGGTCTGCGGCCGTGGCCTGGTCCGCCAGCGCCCGAACTTTGTCGCCGAGCTTGCTGTAGGCGAGGGCGCGCTGCTGGTACACCGCGGCAAACTCCGGACCGATCGCGATCACGCTGGTGAAATCAGCGACGGCGCGACGGAAATCGTTTTTGCCGAGATAGCTCAGGCCGCGTTGATAGAGCGCATACGCATCTTTCTTGTTGAGCTTGATGGCCCGCGAAAAATCGCTGACCGCGCCGTCGAAATTTCCGGTTTCGCGCATCAGGATGCCGCGATTCATGAGAGCGTCGACGAACTTCGGCTCGATGCGAATGGCTTTGGTGTATTCGGAGATCGCCGCCTTGGGATCATTCAGGGCCGCATAGGCGTTGCCACGGAAGTGAAAGGCGGCAGCCAGTTTCGGATCGATCGCGATCGCCTTGCCGTAGCTTTCAGCGGCGCCGCGGAAGTCGCCGGTTTGATGACGGGCCAGCCCGTCTTCGAGATGCGGCACGGCGCGTTTGCGGCGCCGTTTGGCAAGCATCGATATCGGGATCAGGCCGATGATGACCGCCAGCGCGATCCAGGCGCCATGGCCCATGGCGTAGTCCAGCACCGACAATTCATAGGGCGGCAGGGGCGACGGCAGTTGGCCGCGCGCCTGCATCGATTTGATGTTGGCGTCGTCCAACCGGAAATAGGACTGCTCGCCCCGGACACCGAGGATGTAGCCGTCATCGGTCAGCCTGTAAGGCAGGATGAAGGAGTGGAAGGAATACTTGTGTCCGAGGTAAAGCGCCTCGCCCTTCGGTCCCTTTGCCTCGACATCCTGGAGATTGCGCAGGTACTCCTGGGTGCCGAAATAAAGCTTGGCCGCCTGTGCCGGTGTCGCGCCGATAGCGAAGACGGCAATCAGACCGATCAGTACGGCTCTGGCCTTTGACAAAGCACGCATGGTGGGCCCCCCGACCCAGGTCGCGCGTCGCCTGGGATTAAAGCGCTCCGTGCCTCATTCCCATGGCATCAGTGAGGCATGAATCACGTCCGGCACGCCGCCCGGCTTGTTGCCGACCGAGCGGATGGCGAGGTCGACATCCTTGAGGCCGAACCGGTGGGTCGTGATCTTCTCCAGCGGGAAGCGCTTGGAGGCGATCTGCTGCAGGGCGAGCTCGCAGGCTTTGTAGCTGTGGCCGCGCGCGCTCTTCATGGTGATGAACTTCACCGTGAACTTCTCCAGCGGGAAGTTCGGGAACTGCGCCAGCTCGCCTTGCGCGACGATGATGCCCCCCTTGCGCTTGAGCGCCTCGATGCCGAGCAGGATCGGGATGGTGCCGGCGCCGGCGGTGCAGTCGAGCGCCACGTCGACGCCCTTGCCGCCGGTGATCTCCATGATGCGGGCGAGCGGGTCTTCCTTGGTGACGTCGATCACGTAATCGGCGCCGAGCTCCTGCGCGACCTTGAGCCGGGCGGCATCCTTCGACGTGCCGGTGACGATAATGAGCGACGCGCCTGCCTGCTTGCAGATCACGGTCTGCGACAGGCCCTGCTGGCCGGGACCCTGGATCAGCACCGTCGAGTTGTAGCCGACATTGCCGTCGAACAGCGACCATTCGACGCCGTTCGCCATCGGCGTCACCAGCCCGGCAAGCTCGGGCGTCACGCCCTTGGGCACATGGTGGATCACCGAATTCCACGGCAGGTAGACGTATTGCGCGAACCCGCCCCACAGATGCGGCGGCTTCTCATCCGAGGTGTAGCCGTAGCGGATGGCGTCCGGGTTGGTGCGCCAGTTGGTGTTCTCGCAATGGCGGTACTGGCCGAGGTGGCACCATTCGCACTTGCCGCAGCTGACATAGTGCTCGACGAAGACCAGGTCGCCTTCCTTGAAGCCTTTGCGCTGAGTGAATTCGCGGCCGGCCTTGGCGATGTAGCCGATGTTCTCGTGGCCCATGATGGTGGGCTTGTTGGTCGGCGGCTCCTGGTAGAGCTTGACGTCGGTGCCGCAGATGCCGGCGACTTCCATCTTCATCAGGGCTGCATCGGCCGGCACGTCCGGCATGGGGTATTCGCGGATTTCGGTCTTGCCCGGGCCAACCCGGACTGCCGCCAACACTTTCTCAGCCACTGAACAAGTCTCCGTTTCTTTCGTTGAAATCCGCCGGCACCATAGGACCGGCCCCGAACGCGTCAAGGGGCGCGATTGGGCGCAATTTGCCGGTGCATCGGGCCCGCCCAGCGGTTATGTAGGGGCCAGAAAACGCTAAGGCCACGTCAAAACCACGCGTCAGACCCCCTGGGGCGATCCCTTGGGTCAAAGCCGGAAGGGCGCCCGTGAGCGACTACTACGCCGCACTGAAGGCCTGGCAGGCCGGCCGCAACGAGGCCGGCGACGCCGGGACGATGCCTGAGAGCTTCCGGATCAAGCCGGCCCTGAAGCGCAGCCCCGAGCACGTCGCCGCGCTGGATCAGATCCGGAAATGGACCCGTGCGGGCTTCAAGCTGCCCGAGGAGGCGGCGGTGCTGGCGGCCGAGGTCTCATGCCGGCTGCCCGGCTGTCCGCCCCTCGAAACGGTGGTCGCGTTCTGGGCCGAGACCGGCGAGCGTCACCAGTTCAAGGTGTTCAAGCGGGCGGAGGAGGTGGTCGAGAACGATATCCCGCCGGCCTGGCTCAGGAGCTCATTGATCGTGGACGAGGACGCCGACTTCGACTGCTGTTGATACTTTCCTGATCCTTGGCTCCCGCTTGCGCGGGCACGACAAAACAGGGCAATGATCGCCTCAACGATCATTTGAAACGAAAATCACCTTGGAGCGAAGCGTCCCCATGTCCGACCTGAAGCTGAAAACCGCCACCCGTACCCAAGGCAACAACAAGGCGCTCAAGGACGGGACGGTAAAGCCCAAGACCTTCGACTTCGCGTTTGAGGAGGTTGATCCCATCATCGCCGCGTTCCGGCGCATGGTGCGGGGCAACGAGTTCGACATCTGCGAGATGGCGATCACGACCTATATCTGCGCCAAGGAGCACGGCAAGCCGATGACGGCGATCCCGGTCTTCCTGGTGCGCGCCTTCCATCATGGCGCGATCCTCGCCAACACCAAGGTCGGGCTGCGCTCGCCGAAGGACCTCGAAGGCAAGAAGGTCGGCGTCAACCGCGGCTACACCGTCACCACCGGGGTATGGGCGCGCGGCATCCTGCAGGATGAGCACGGCGTCGATCTTTCGAAGATCACCTGGGTCCTGTCCGGCGACGAGCACGTCGCCGAGTACAAGGCGCCGGGCAACGTGGTGCCGATCGAGGCCGGCAAGGACATGGCCGAGATGCTCGCCTCCGGCGAGCTCGCCGCTGCGGTCGGCGTCGAGTCTAAATCACCCGACGTCGCGCCGCTGATTCCGAACGGCCAGGACGCTGGCCTCAAGGCGCTGCGCGATCGCGGCCATTATCCGATCAACCATTGCGTCGTGATCAAGGATGAGCTGCTCGCGAAATATCCCGACCTTGCTGTCGACGTGTTCAATGCGTTCGCGGAGTCGAAAAGCCAGTATGTCGCGAAATTGAAAGCGGGGCAGATCGAGAAGCCGACTGCGGTCGATAAGCTGCATCAGCAGGTGATGGAGATCACCGGCGAACCCTTGCCCTACGGCGTTGCGCCCAACCGCAAGGTGCTCGAGGAACTGATCCGCCACGCCACCACGCAGGGCATCGTCACCATCCCGATCTCGGTCGACGAGCTGTTCGCGCCGTCGACCCGCGGGCTGGTCGCTTAGTCACGCCATGCCCGACACCGTCCCCACCCATCGCCTGACCGAGGAGGCGAGCCTCAAGATGCTCGCCGCCGGCGTCGCCAAGGCGAACGCGCTCGGCTGCAAGGTCTCGCTCGCGGTGGTCGACGCAAGCTGCCGGATGATTGCGTTCCTGATGATGGACGGCGCGCGGCACTTCTCGATCATCACCACGCAGCGCAAGGCGATCACCTCGGCGTCGCAGCGCATGCCGACCGGTTACGCGCCGGAGGAGAATGCGCTCAGCATGGCGGTGCGCATGGGCGACTTCACCAACGTGCCGGGCGGCTTTCCGATCGAGGTCGGCGGTGAAGTGATCGGCGCCGTCGCCGCCGGCGGCGCCAAGATCGAGCAGGACGTCGAGGTCGCCAAGGCGGCGCTGGCGGCGCTCACGGACGCCCGCAAGTATTGAGGCGTTCCTCCGCCTGTAGCCCGGATGAGCCACTAGCGCGTTTTCGACGCGCTATGGCGATATCCGGGACAAATCGTGCCGCGTCGCATTGCGCTCCCGCATTTCGCTACGCTCATGCGGGCTACGATCGCTGCGACGCCGTATCCGCGCGCCGAGGCTTGCCGCCGCCGCCGAATGGGCGGATGCTTCCCGCCGGCACCAGAAAATAAGGTGCGAGCGGGGATGAGCGCATGACCAGGATTCTCTCAAAGCTGTTCGCGACCGCATTTTGCCTTGTCACTCTTACGGCGTCGGCTCTCGCGCAGGAGTTTCCGACCAAGCCGGTGCGGATCATCGTTCCGTTCGCGCCCGGCGGCCTCAACGACGTCGTCGGCCGCATGATCGCCCACCACCTGACCGAACGTTTCGGCCGGCAGGTGATCGTCGAGAACCGCACCGGCGCGGGCGGTGTGGTCGGCACCGAACTGGTGGCCAACTCGCCGAAAGACGGCCACACGCTGCTGATCGTGTCGATCGCGCACGCGGTCAATCCGTGGCTCTACAAGCTGAATTACGATCCGTCGAAATCGTTCGCGCCGATCGCGCCGATCCTGTCCAGTCAGAACGCGCTCGCCGTCAATCTCGACATGCCGGTGAAATCGCTGAAGGACCTGCTCGCGCTCGCCAAGCAGCAGCCCGGCAAGATCCAGTACGCCTCCGGCGGTGTCGGCGGCTCGCTGCATCTGGCGATGGAGCTGTTCAAGATCACCGCCGGCGTCGACCTGCTGCATGTGCCATTCCGTGGCGCCGGGCCCGCGGTCATCGACGTGATCGGCGGCCACACCAAGGCGATCAACGCCACCATCTCGACGCTGTCGCCGCACATCCGCGGCGGCAAGCTGCGCGCCATCGGCGTCAGCGGCAAGAAGCGCAGTGACGTTCTGCCGGACGTGCCGACGATCGAGGAGGGCGGCGTGCCGGGCTACGACGCCGGCAACTGGATCGGCCTCGCGGCGCCGGCCGGAACGCCGGACGCAATCGTTGCAAGACTACACAAGGAGATCTCGGGCATGCTCGAACTGCCCGACATCCAGAAGCAGATCGCGTCCGACGGCTCGGAGATCATGCGCATGAGCCCGGTGGAATTCGCCGCCTATATGGACAATGAAATGGCGAAATGGGGTCGGGTGGTGAAGACGGCCGGCATCACCGCGCAATAGCGAGCCTCGATCGCGGAACATGCCGGCGGGGCCTTGTTGCGGCCATTGAATTCGCCGATGCTTCCCGCGCAAGCGCCAAAGAGCGCCGTCAGGGAGGCTTCGATATGCATACGCGAGTTCAGACGCGACGTGATTTCATCCGGGGTGCAGCCAGTGCGGCCGGGGCCGCCGTCTTCACCAGTTGCGACCTTCTCGATCATCACCACGCCCATGCCGAGGGCGCGCGTCGCGAGATCGTGGTCAGCGGCAAGCGGGTGAAGACCGTCGACATCCACGCGCATTGCGCGTTTCCCGAAGCCAACGGCCTGCTGGGCGTGAAGATCGTACCCGCGACGCTCAGCGAGACCGCGGAACGCATCAAGTGGATGGACGGGCAGGGCATCGACATCCAGGCGCTGAGCATCAATCCGTTCTGGTATGGCGCCGACCGCGACGTCGCCGAAAAGCTCATCCGCATCCAGAACGAGAAGCTTGCCGAACTCGTCGCCGCCAACCCGGATCGCTTTGTGGCTTTCGCCACGGTCGCGATGCAGCATCCGGATCTCGCGGTTGCGCAGCTCGAATACGGCGTCAAGAAACTCGGGTTGCGCGGCATGTCGGTCGGCACCCACGTCGAGGGAGAAGAGCTCTCCAATCCGAAATTCCATCCGATCTGGCAGAAATGCGAAGAGCTCGGCCTGTTGGTGTATATGCACCCGATCGCCTACGGGCCGTTCGAGAAGCGCTTGGCCGGCAACGGCGGGCTCGTCAACATTATCGGCAATCCACTCGATACCACCATCGCGCTCACGCACATGATCTTCGAGGGTACGCTCGATCGCTTCCCCGGGCTGAAGCTCTGCGCGTCGCACGCCGGCGGCTACATCGGCTCTTATGGCGATCGCTCCGACGCCGGCTGTATCACCTTCCCGGACCGCTGCAAGGCGGTGACGCTGAAGAAGAAGCCGACCGAGTATCTCAAGGACCTCTACTACGACACCATCATCTTCAACCCCGAGGCGTTGCGCTATCTCGCGTCGCGGGTCGGGACGAGCCAGATCATGCTCGGCACCGACTATCCGTTCCCGTGGTCGAAGGCCGGGGCCACCGCCGACATCATCCTCAACACGCCCGGGCTGAGCGACGACGACAAGCGCGCGATGCTCGGCGGCAGCGCCGCGAAATTGCTGGGGATCAAGCTCTAGCGGGCAGGGACTAGCAGGAAAGCGCGTTCGCACTATCTATGCGCCGTCGACGACACGAGGACGGAGCGGGAGATGAACGAACCTGCAGGACGGGACAGCCTGACCGGCGTCTGGAATGGGCTCTACAGCTATTCCAGCGGTCTGTCGGTGTCGTTCGTGGCGACGGTGATCGACAGCGGCCGCGCGCTCTCGGGCGCGACGCATGAGCCGAACGTCCTCGGCACCAGCCCCGGCAGCACGCTCACCGCGCTGCTGTCGGGCGGCCGCTTGGAGAGCGCCATCACGTTCGTGAAGACCTACGACGAGGCCGCGCCGAGCCACTACTACCCGGTGAGCTACGAGGGCGTGCTCAACGCCGACGCGACCGAGATCGAAGGCCGCTGGCGCATCGGCGACGGGACGTCGGGGAAATTCATGATGATCCGCTCCACCGGCAAGGCGGTCGCGATCGAAAAGAAAAAGCGGGCGAAGGTCTAAATCCGATCGCGCACTCTATCTCCGTCATCCTGAGGTGCCCGCCCGTAAGCGCGTTTACGCGCGTCTTCGACGCGCTATGGGCGGGCCTCGAAGGACGACGGCCCCGCTGTTGCGGCACCGGGGCGTGCATCCTTCGGGGCTCGCTATCGCTCGCACCTCAGGATGACGGTTTAGAGGGCTCGCGGATGTTGATGGAGCCCCGCCCCAATTACTTCTTCGTGGCGGTCCACTTGCCGCCCGGGCCGCCCTTCACCTCGCCGCTCATGGCGGTGCCGTTGACGCGGCCGGTGTAGGTGGCGGGGCCGGCGGTGAAGGTGATCGCCTCGCCGTTGAGGCTGCCTTCGATCGGCGTGGTGGTGCCGCCGTTGGTCAGCTCGCCGGTGATCTTCTGGAATGCCTGCTTGATCGTGAGCTGGCCGCCCGCGATCTGCCAGGTGCCGCCGACCTTGGCCGGCACGTGGAACAGGTGCACCGTGCACCAGCTGCCGCAATCGCCACCCGCGCGTTCGGTCACGTCAGGCGTCCAGCCGGTGATGCCGAAGCCGTTGATGACGATGCGCGAGCCCGGCCGCAGGTCGATGAATTTCGGCATCAGCTTGTCGAGATTCTCGGTCAGCAGGAACATCGCCATGACGTTCGCCTTGGAGATGTCGGCGGCGTACATGTCGCCCTGGACGAACTCGGCCTTGTCGGCGACGCCGGCTTCCTGCGCGCGGCGCCGGGACAGCTCGACCATGTTCTCGTTCCACTCGACGCCCTTGGCGCGGGCGCCGCGCTTGGCCGCGCCGATGATGTTGCGGCCGTCGCCGGAGCCGAGGTCCATCACGAAGTCCTGCGGCGTGACCTTTGCCAGGTCGAGCATCTTCTCGACGGTGACGAACGGGGTCGGCACCCACACCACGTCCTTGCCGGACTGGCCGACCACCGGCTCGAACTGCTTCTCTTGCGCCAGCGAAGCGGCGGCGACGACGGCGAAACTCAGGACCACGGCGGACTGCAGAACGCGACGAAGGGCTTTCAAGCGACGTCTCCTCGACAAGAATGGCGGGGCACTGGCTTAGGCGAATAAAGGTCGGGGCGGATAAGCCTCGGCGGGTATGACGGACTAACGGCGGCGGACCGCCGTTTATTCCTCATTCCTCAGACAATATCCACCCTCAGATAGGGCCGCTAACTACCTCTATTTATGGGAAGATTACGCCCCTTGGAAGCGGGGCGCGACCTCGATCCCGCGGCTACTTCTTGGTGGCGCTCCAGGGCTTGCCGTTGACCTCGCCGCTGATGGCGCTGCCGTTGACCCGGCCGGTGTATTTGGCGTCGCCGACGGTGAAGGTGATCTCTTCGCCGTTGAGCCGGCCGGCCGCGATCGGCGTCGCCTTGCCGTTGGCGGTGAGCGTCCCGGTGATCATCTGGAAGCTCTGTGTGAGTGCGAGGTCGGCCTCGCCGAGCCGCCATGTGCCCGCGACCGGCGCCGGCACGATGTAGAGGTGCGCGGTGCACCAGGTGCCGCAGTCGCCAGTGGCCTTCTCGGTCACGTCGATGGTCCAGCCGGGAATGGCAAAACCATTCATGGTGATGCGCGAGCCCGGCCGCATGCCGAGGAATTTCGGCGTCAGCTTGGCCAGTTGATCCGGCAGCATGAACAGGCCGAGCACGGTCGCCTTCGAGAGGTCGGCCGCGAACATGTCGCCGCGTTCGAACTTGGCGAGGTGCGATACGCCGGCTTCCTTGGCGAGCTTGTTGGAGAGCTCGATCAGGTCGGGATTCCACTCGATGCCGAGTCCGGGCGCGCCGCGCTTCGCCGCGACGATGATCGAGCGTCCGTCACCGGAGCCCAGGTCCATCGCGAAGTCCTTCGGCGTCAGCTTCGCCAGATCGTACATCTTCTCCAGCGTGACGAACGGCGTGGGCACCCACACGGAATCCTTGCCGGGCTGGCCGGGGACCGGTTCGTACGGCTTCTTGGTGGCCGCGGAATCCTGGGCGGAAGCGTTGAAGGCGAGCGCGACGACACTCAACGCGATGGCGAACTCAGCGACGCGACGGATACTGATCAAGCAACGCCTCCCTTGGCGACATGAGTTGACGAACGGCCGAAAGGCCCTTTCCGGGCAACAGTCTACCCACATTTTTCGAGGAATTGGAGGAGGCGCGCCGGGGTCGTTTCTTCGGTCTGGCCGGCCACCGGCACGTCCCAATATTCCGATTTCGGCAGGCACTCCTCCAGATAACGCGCCGCCGACGTGGCGTGGGCGGCGTCGCGGCCGGGCACGATCAAGGCCGGCAGGTCGACGCGCATCATATCCTCGGGCTCGGCGCCCGGTGCGGTGTCGCGGTCGAACATCGTGCGCGCCATGCCGGCGACGATGAGCTTGTAACGGTCGAGGTCCTGCCGGGCGTAGGCGTCGGCGAAGGCGCGGTCGTGGCGGAGCGGCGCCGCCCACGGCCCGCCGCGCGGGTCCTCGCCGAACGACTTGCCCGACGCGGTCGCCAGCGCCACCACGTCGGCGAGGCTGTGGTCGCTCAGGTAACCGAGATGGGTGGCAAACCGCTGATGACTGGAGAGCCGGTACTTCGGGCCACCCACCGGCCAATAGAGGATCAGGCTCAGCGCGCGGTCCGGGTGCATGGTGCCGAACGCCGCCACCGGGCAGCAGCCCATGCAGCCGCCCATGATGTGCGCGCGTTCGATCTCGAGGTGGTCGAGCAGGCCGACGCCCTGGGCGACATAGTCGGCCCAGGTGACACGCTCGACGCGGCCGCCCGACTGTCCGGTCTCGCGGCGGTCGAAGGTGATGCAGGTGTAGTGCTTCGGCAGGTGGTCGAGCAGCTTGATCTTGGCGTAGACGCCTTGCGTGCGCCACTTGTCGAGCGCGGCGTCGAAGCCGCCCGGCGAATACATCAGGATCGCCGGGCCGGAGCCGGTCACTTCGTAGCGGGTCGCGATCCCGTCGATGTTCGCCGTGGGCATGAGATCTTCAGCCCTTGATCTGCTTGCCGGCGCGCGCGTCCGCGATCAGCGACTCGAACGCGGTGAGCGTCGCCTTGGCGCCGTTGAAATAGGTGTCGGACTTGGAGTCGATCCAGCGCGCGGCATAGCCGATCGCGGTGTGGGCGAGCCGCACGCGGCCGTCGAGCCAGGGGCCGCCGCCGAAGCCGCCGATCACCGGGATCTTCACCGCTTTCACCACAGCCTCGCCGGCCACGGGGCCGGAATTGGTGAAGTCGAGCGCAACCGCGCCGGCGGCCTCGAGCACCTTGGCTTCCGCGACCAGCCGGTTCGCGGCTTCCTCGCTGGCCATCGCGTTAGACGAATTTTGCGAGCTGTACGGGATGCCGTATTTCAGCGCCGTCTGCGGCGTGAGCCCGAACTGCGCGAAAACGGGAATGCCGGCGCGGGTGAGGGCGGTCACCACCTCGGGGAAATCCGACGCGGCGTCGACCTTCACCATGTCGGCGCCGCCTTCCTTGACGATGCGGATCGCGGCGCGCAGCGCGCTGTCGACGCCTTCCTGCACCGGGCCGAACGGGATGTCGCAACTCAGGAGTGTCCGCGTCAGCCCGCGCCGCACTGCCTTGCAGCAGACCAGGATCTCGTCGACGGTCACTTCGAGCGGATTGGAGTGGCCCCACAAATTGACGCCGACGCTGTCGCCGACCGACACGAAGTCGGCGCCGGCGCGCTCCGCGATCAACGCGATCTGGTAGTCCCAGGCGACGAACCCGACGCTCTTCTTCCCGTCGCGCTTCATCTGTTGGAGGACGGGAATGGTGACGGCAGGATCATTGGACGACATTATTACCTCGTTGGACGCGAGCTTCGATTGCGGCCGCATATGAACGGACCGGGCCTGTTGTGGCAAGGCGGCACCTCTCGCGGCAAGTCTCTTTGCCCCGTGGGCGCGGGCGCGGGAACCGTGCGATATTGCGGGCAATCTGCGCAGCCCGGCCCCTAGGCCGGCAACAAAATAAGCAGCGTGGAAATAGGGACGGGAGACCCCATGGTCAGGCGACGCGAGTTCCTCGCTGCGGCCGCCGTTTCGGCGCGGGCCCTCTGGCCGCAACCGGCCTTCGCTCAGTCGAAATACCCCGAGCGGCCGATCCGGCTGGTGATCCCGTTCCCGCCCGGCGGCGTCTACGACGCGGTCGGCATGCCGATGCGGGTGACCTGGGAGCCGGTCGGCGACACCAACTATTACGCGTTCGAGCCCGACCGGTAGGCGTGCGATGACGCGCCCAGCGACGACGCTCAGCGCGCTCCTGGCCGACAACGCGCGGCGCCATCCGGAGCGGATCGCGATCGTCTGTGACGGACGGCGGGTGAGCTATCGACAGCTCGACCTGCTCTCAAATCGTCTCGCCAACACGTTGATTGAGTGCGGAATTGTGCCGGGCGATCGTGCTGCCGTCTATCTGCCGAACGGCATCGAGCTGGTGGTCGCGCTCTGCGGCGTGCTCAAGGCCGGCGCCATCGTGGTGCCGGTGAGCACGCGGCTGGCGGCAGCCGAGGTCGACATCATGATGGAGGACTCGAAGCCCGCAGTGGTTCTTTTCCACGCCGGCGCACGCGTGGCGGTGAAGGCCTTTGCCGCCAGGCTCTCCGATCCGTTGCTGATCTGCGACGGCGGCGCGGTGGCCGGCGAGGTTGACCTGAACGACGTCATGACTGCGGGTTCGCCATCGCCGGTGAGCCGCGTGTCCGCAAGCACCGACGATGCGTTGATCGCCTACACCTCCGGCACCACCGGCCGGCCGAAGGGCGCGATGTCGACCCACGCCAACTTGATCGTCGGCTCCGGCGAGATGACCGCGCAGGCCTGGGGCCTGCGCGCCGCCGACGTGATCCTGATCACGACGCCGATGGCGCATCGCATCGGGCTGGCGCGGCTCGCCAACGCGTTCGTGCTCGGCGCCAAGCTCGTGATCATGCCGCGTTTCGAGGTGGCGGGCGCGATCGATCTAATCGCGGCCGAGGGCGTGACGGTCGTGTCCCTGGTGCCGACCATCGCGCGCATGCTGTTGCCGGAGATCGAGCAGCGGCCGCAGTCGTGCGCATCGATCCGGATCGTGGTCGCGACCGGCGAGGCGTTTCCGGAGGACGTGCAGCACCGCCTTATGGAGCTGCTGCCGCAGGTGCGGATCTACGGCTTCTATTCGCAGACCGAAGGCGGCTTCATGGCGTCGCTGTCGCCGGAGGACCGCGTGACGCATCCTGGCTCGGTCGGGCGGCCGGTGCCTACGGTCGAGATCCGGATCGTCGACGACGGCCTGCGCGATGTCGTGCCCGGCACCCCCGGCGAGATTCTCGTACGCTGCGGCGCGCCCGGCGAGCGCTCGGTCATGCGCGGCTACTACCAGCTGCCGGACGCAAACGCAGAGGCTTTCATCGACGGCTGGTTGCGTACCGGCGATGTCGGCCGTATCGACGCCGACGGCTTCCTCTATTTCGTCGACCGCGCCAAGGACATGATCGTGAGCGGCGGGCTCAACATCTATTCGCGCGAGGTCGAGCTGGCGCTTGTGAAGCACGCCGCGGTCGCCGACGCCGCGGTGATCGCGGTGCCTGATCCCGATTTCGGTGAAGCGGTGATGGCGTTCGTGGAGCTTGCCCCGGGCGGCAGGGTTTCGACCGACGAATTGATCGAGCACTGCCGCGCCCACATCGCCGGCTACAAGAAGCCCAAGCATGTCAGCTTCGTCGATGCCCTGCCGCGCAATACCACCGGCAAGATCACGAAAGGCCCGTTGCGTGAGCAGGCGCGGCGCGAGCGGCCGGAATTGTTCGGTCAGAACGAATCACGCCTTGGCGTATAGTTTGGCTGTCATTCCGGGACGGCCGAAGGCTGGGCCCGGAATCCATAATCACGGTGGCTATGGATTCCGGGCTCGCGCTTTCAGCGCGCCCCGGAATGACCAAAGATAGATCTGACCCTGCTTTAGCAATTCCGCAATTCAACGCTCCTAGGCTTTCCCGATGCCCAAGCTTGCCATGCTCAAGCCTGCCATGCCCAAGGCGCCGAAGGCTGTGCCCAAGATCAAAGCCAAGCCCGAATCCGAGAGCGCGCTCTACGCGCCGGTGAAGCGCTTTCTGGAGGCGCAGGGCTTCTCGGTGAAAGGCGAGGTGTGCGGCTGCGATCTCGTCGCGCTGCGCGGTGACGAGCCGCCGGTGGTCGTTATCGGTGAGTTGAAGCTCAAGTTCAATCTCGAACTGGTGCTGCAAGGCGTCGAGCGTCGCGCATCCTGCGACGATGTCTGGCTGGCCGTTCGTGTCGGTCCGCGCGGCGGCCGCGAGAACGACCGGCGGGTGCGCAAGCTCTGCCGGCTGCTCGGCTTCGGCCTGCTTGGTGTGTTCTCGACCGGCCGGGTCGAGGTGTTCGTAGAGCCGTCACCGTGGAAGCCGCGTCCCGACCGCAAGCGCCGCGCGCGGCTCGTGCGCGAGCACCAGCGCCGCAACGGCGATCCGGTGTCGGGCGGTGTCACGAAAGTGCCGATCATGACCGCCTATCGCCAGCAGGCGCTGCTGTGCGCGGCGGTGCTGCAAGGTGGACCGGCCCGCACGTCGCTGGTTAAGGCGGCGGTCCCTGACGGGCCGAAGATCCTGCTGCATAACGTCTACGGCTGGTTCGACCGGGTCGAGCGCGGCGTCTACCGGCTGACGTCGGACGGGGCTGCGGCGCTGGCACGCTGGCCGCAGCCGGTTGCTTCGTAAGTTCTCATTGTCGCCGGTCGAGCGCGCGACGCTGTAGCGCGCCAAGGTGGTGACGTTGCCCTTGCAAACCGCGAGCGGGCACCACTAGCTTCCTTCCGAATAAAAAAATTGAAGAGGAACGCTGGAATGTTCAGGAGCTCATTGTCCGCCGCGATATTGATGTCGGCGATGGTCCTTGCGTTGGGTCCCGCCGCGGCCGAGTCCCAGCAATCGTTCGCAGGCCGGACCATCACGCTGACAATCGGATACGGGCCGGGCTCCGGCAACGACGTGTACGGCCGTTTGATTGCGCGCCACCTCGGCAAGCACATTCCCGGTCAGCCCAATATCGTGGCGCAGAACCTGCCCGGCGCCGGCAGCTTCAAGGCGGCGAACTATCTGTTTCAGGCGGCACCGAAAGACGGCACCGCGATCGGCTACATCAGCCAGACCGCGGCGACCGAGGAGCTGCTGGGATCGCAGGCGATCCAATTCAAGACCGCGCAGTTCAACTGGATCGGCCGTATCGGCTCGTACAACAACGTCACGATGTTCTGGCACACGGCGCGCACCAAGACGATCGCGGATGCGCTGAAGGAGGAGTCGACGGTAGGCGCCACCGGTGTCGGCTCGGCCGTCTACATCTATCCCAACATGATGAACAAGGTGCTGGGAACGAAGTTCAAGATCATCAGCGGCTATCAGGGCACCGCGCAGACCTCGCTCGCGATGGAGCGCGGCGAGGTCGACGGCGTGACCATGGGCTGGTTCCCGGTCAAGACCACCAAGCGCGACTGGATCGAGCAGAAGAAGATCAACATCCTGGTTCAGTTCCTGACCGAGCGCCATGCCGACCTGCCCAATGTTCCGACCATCGTCGAGCTGGCGCGGTCGCCGGAAGAGAAGCAGTTGTTCGCGCTGTTTGCGAACGACGGTGAGGTCGGCAAGGCGATCTTTGCGCCGCCGGGCGTACCGGCGGTCACCGTCGCCATGCTGCGCAAGGCCTTCGACGTCATGGCTCAGGACCGTGAATACCTCGCCGACGCCGACAAACTGCAGCTCGAGATCGACGCGATGAGCGGAGAGCGCCTGCAAAAGCTGATCGAGACCGTGATGGCGACGCCCACCGCGGTCATTGAGCGCGCGAAGAACGTGCTGAAGTAGTCCGCTCTATTCCTTCAGCAGGTGCCGGTAGCTGGTGAGGAACACCCGCTGGTCGGTGTAGAGCTTGCGGGTTTGTTCCGGCGTTCCGGCGTCGAGCGGGTAATTCGTTTTTGCCGCCCACGCGTCCAACTCGGGGTCCTTCAGCGCCTTCTGCACGACGTCGATCAGCCGGGTACGGACCAACTCGGGCAGGCCCGGCGGCGCGGCGAACACCCGGTTGAGGCTGAGGTTGGCGAGTTCGGGGTGGCCGACATCGTCCGCGGTCGCTACGCCGTCCGGCGTGCCGCGCGTGCCTTTCTTGGCGAACCACACGAGTTGCCGGAGATCGCCGCTCGCCACATGCCGGGCGATCGCGACATCGATGCCCAGCCCGGCATCGGCCTCGCCGCGGATGATCGCGAGATGGGTGGCGGGGCCGCCGGTGTAGGAGGTCAGGAACTGCGCCTTGATGCCGAGCACCGCGGCTGCGATCCGCGCCATCGCGAGGTCGTTGCTGCCGGTGGTGGCGAAGAACGGCGGCCGGCTCGCGGCCTTCTGGAATGCCGCGAGCGTCGAAAACGCGGTTTTCTTGCCGACCACCAGCGAGTAGACGCCGATGTTGACGGTGCCGAGCCAGGTCGCTTTGTCGAGGTCGTAGGGGAGCTGCTCGCCCATGATCTGCGGTGCGACCGCGCCGGGTAGGTCGACAATGCCGATGGTGTAGCCGTCGGGCGCGGCGCGATACATGGTGGCGATGCCGTTGACGCTGCCGGCGCCGGGGATGTTGCGCACGATCACGCGCGCGTTCTTCGGAAGGTGGTTCTCCATCGCCTTGCCGACGGCGCGGGCATAAAGGTCGAAGCCGCCACCCGGCCCGTAGGGCACGATCAGGTCGATGTTCTTCTCGGGATATTGTGCGCGGGCGGATGGCGACAGCGCGACGACGGCCAACGCGACCGCGGCGCAAACGCGCGCGATCATGGTTCGCTCCCTTGAGTGCTCCGCGCAGTTGCCGCGCGGCTGCAGTATCCTAGAACGGGACCGCTATCAGCTCAAAGACGTCGTCGCAATTGATCAGATCGACGCGTTTGAGCACGATCTTGTAGCTGTCGCCGTCCTGCCGCAGCCGGTGCTGCACGCGGCCGGAAAACAGCCGCTGCGTGCGCATGCGATAATCGGTCATGATCATGTTCGACATGACCAGGCACTCACCGGAATTGTCGTCGCAATTTTCAACGACGACATTGCCGATCACATGGCAGGTGCGATGCGGCGGCGACTGCGAGTGGATGTTCGGATGGCGCAGGCGCTCGAAGCGGATGTCCATCATCCGCTTGTCGTCATAGAATAGCGATGCGCGCCCCTCGGGGCTCACCTGATCGGGCTCGAGCGGCACCCAATAGACGCCGTCCTCGGCGAACAGGTCGCGCCATTCCTCGAACCGCCGTTCGTCGAGGAGCTGCACCTCGTGGATCAGGAATTGTTCGATCGTGCGCAGGTCGCCGAACGGCGCGATCATCGACGTGGTTATGTCCAGCATGGCTCAGCCCTCAGCACTCATCAGCCGCAGCCAGGCGGTGTATTGCGCCCGCTGCTGGATCTCACCGGAACCGGTGTTGATGTAGTCGCCACGCTCATCTTCCTTGTCGGTGTCGATGCCGCGCGCGAACCACACCCAGTCGGAGCCCGGCGCGTTCATGCCGTCCTGGCAGCGACGGAAACATTCGAGATCGTCGGTCTGGATCAGCGACGCCGCCGAGTGGGTCACGTTGATGTGGCGCACGAAGCCACGGTTCATCTCGTCCGGCGCGCCCTTGAGCATCACGGGGTAGACATGCACCTCGGTGCGATCGACCGAGACCGGAACGATGACGCGGACGTGCTGGTTCAGCGCTTGCAGCGTCATGTTGGGATAGAACGCGGTGTTGTGCCGCTTCGGCGTCAGGATTTGCCGGGTGCGCGTCGCGCCGTGCTTTTTCTCGAGCAGCGCCCGGTAGGCGTTGAACACCGGATCGTCGGGAAGTTCTTCCGCGATCGGCTGGTGACCGTTGTAGCTGTGGCCGCTTGAGCGCGCGCCCCAGGCCGAGCGTTGCTCCCAGCGTTGCGCGGCGCTGCCGCGGTCGCTGATGGCGGAGGACGAATCCTCGCCGGCGCGGCGGCCGAACTGCTTGCCGCTGCGCCGCACCGTCGATTCATGGGAGAACGGCACGTGGTACATATCGACCGCGTTTTCGAGCTGGAGCTTCCAGTTGCCGCGGAACAGGTATTTGTGCACGCCGCCGCTGAGGTCGATCTCCCCGGCCGGCGCGCGGTCGCAAAGCTCGTCGATCGATTCCTTGGCGTGACCGAGATGCTCGTCGAGGCTAGGCCCCTTCGCCGACTGGCTCGCGAACACGAAGCCGCGATAGATGCCGACGCGAGGGAGGCGGCCCATGCCGAGCGCGGGATTGGTGAAATCGAAATCCTTGCCGTAGCCGCGCGGCATTGCGACCGCGTCGAGGTCCCCGTTCGTCTTGAACGTCCAGCCGTGATAGCAGCAGCGAAAGAGCTGGGCGTTGCCCTTCTCCTCGTTGCAGACGATCGCGCCACGGTGGCCGCAGCTGTTGTGGATGACGTAGATCTTGCCGTCGGCGTGCCGCGACAGCACAACCGGATGCTTACCGATACGTGTGGTGAAGAAGTCGCCGGGCTTCGGCACCAGGCTCTCGTGTCCGACATAGACCCAGCTGCCGCCGAAGATCTTTTGCATCTCCAGGTCG
>Ga0075420_100000058_pt1 | contig 62550 bp, 55 predicted proteins | sample SoiMetdeltSBSDD4_FD_75296 | JGI IMG/M metagenome (GOLD analysis project Ga0075420, IMG submission 75296) | Bulk soil microbial communities from a Populus tree surrounding site in Tennessee, USA - Soil MetaG P. deltoides SBSDD4 | ecosystem: Environmental > Terrestrial > Soil > Tree plantation...
CGCGCCGGCGAGCATTCAAGCGCGATCGCCGCCGAGCTCGGCTGCACCGAGGACGAGATCCGCGTGCTGGTCGAGGAAGGCGTGCTCGGGGTGGGCGCCGCATCATCCCCGACGCTGGACAAGGCCGCCGAATCCACGTCGGCCTGACGGCTTGCGTCAAAAAGTTAAGCAATAATTAAGAGGGAACGATTTACGCTGCACCAAACTTGAAAGATTGCCATGCGCATCGTGCTGGTCGATCCAAGCCGCGCCGTTCAGCGAGCCATGATGTTGCTGATCGAACAGGGCGACCACGAGGTGGTCCCCTTCGCCGACGGGATGGAGGCGCTTGCCTGCATCACGCAGGATCGCGACGTCCGCACGCTCATCACCAGCACGCAGCCCCTTAGCATCACAGGAATTGAACTCTGCGCCGCCGCTCGGAGATTGAGCGGCAGCCGCCGGGCGCTGCACGTGATCTTGATGTCGTCGACCGACGACTACTACTTGGCGGTCACCGCGCTCGACAACGGCGCCGACGATTTCATCCACAAGCCGCCCAATCCCGATGAACTGCGTGCGCGGCTGCGGCTCGCGGATCGCGTGACGTCGATGAAGCAGCAGCTAATTCAGTACGCGACCACGGATTCGCTGACCGGCTTGAACAACCGTCGGGCATTTTTCGATGGTGCTGCGGAGTTGCGCCGCGCCACGTCCGGCAAGCAGCCGCTTTCGGTCATCATGTTTGATATCGACCACTTCAAGCGGATCAACGACACCTACGGGCACGACATCGGCGATCGGGTTCTGGCCGCCGTCGGTGGCGAGGCGAAGATAGCCGATGGCATCACCGGCCGCCTCGGCGGCGAAGAATTCTGCGTGCTCACCGATGGCGGCGTCACGGACGCCGTGGATGCCGCCGGCGAATTGCAGCGCTCGATCCGCGCCCTGCGTTTCCACCACGATGGTCAGTCGTTCGGCGTCACTTGCAGCTTTGGCGTTGCCGAATGGGAAGAGCAGGACACGATCGACCTGCTGATGCGCCGCGCCGACATGGCGATGTATGAAGCCAAGAAGTCCGGCCGCGATCGCATCGTGGCGTCGGATACCTTCGTGCTCACGGCGGGCCACGACGAGTGGGCCGGCGCCGTACGGACGGCGGTCAGGCAGGTCTAGGCCGGCCTACTTCTTCAGCCCGATCACGCTCATCAGGTTGGCAAGATAGGCGTCCTCTTTGGCGATCAGCGCCCCGAACTGACCCGACGGCAGGAAGGCGGGGCGCGCCCCGAGCCGCTCGCTGGCCTGCACGAATTCCTTGCTGGTGACAGTGTTGCGGATCGCAAGCTCGAGCGCGGCGACCGTCGCCACCGGCGTGCCGGTCGGCACCGCGATGCCGCGCCAGGCTTCCAGCGTGACGTCGAAGCCCTGTTCGCGCGCCGTCGGCACATCGGGGAAGGCGGGATCGCGGCTCGCGACCATCGCCGCCAGGAAGCGCACCTGCCCGCTTTTGGCGTATTGGGCGAGCGCGGCGGGAAGCTGCACCACCGCGTCGACCTGGCCGCCGAGCAGGCTCGGCACCACCTGGGCGGCGGCGAACGGCACGTCCACCACCTGCGCCCCGGCCGGCTGGAACAGCGCGACCGATGAAATGTGCGTGTGGCTGCCGACGCCGGAATTGCCGACGGTGATCGCCTTCGGGCGCGATTTGCCGAAGGCGATCAGATCCTTGAGCGTCTTCCATTTCGAGTCGCTCTTGACCGCGACCACCGGTGACTCGACCAGCACCTGCGCGACAGCCACGAACGACTTGTAGTCGAACGCCAGCGTGCCGGAGTGGAAGGTGGTCGAGATCGAATTCGAATTCCAGACCAGTGAGGTGCCGTCCGGCTTCTGCGCGGCGACGTGGCGGTAGCCGATCGCGCCGCCGGCGCCGGGACGGTTCACCACGATGACGTTGGTGCCCAGCTCTTTGCTGATGCCGTCGGCCAGGAGCCGTGCCGTGATGTCGGCCGACGAGCCGGCCGGGAACAGCACCGTGATTTCGATCGTGGGCTTGTGCGCGAACGGGTTTGGCGGCGCCTTCTCGGCCGCGGCAATGCTAGCCAGCGTGAACAGTCCGATCAGCGATACCAGGAATCGTTTCACTACCCGTTTCATGGCGCACCTTTTGGTTCAATCGTTGCGCAGGATCTCCTCGACCGCGACGCGGCGGCCCTCGCGTGCGGAAACGATGCCGGCGCGCACGACCGCGAGCGAGCGGGTCGCAAAGTCGCCGCCCACTTCGGGCGGCTTGCCACCGCGGCAGGCGGCAGCGAACTCCTCGAGCTCTTCCACGAACGTGTCGTTCTTGCCGGTCTCGATCGCGGTGGTCTTTTTCTCGCCGCGCTTGAGCAGGCGCAAGCCGTTGTGCAGGTCGTAGTAGGCGCTGGCATCTTTGCCGTAGATGTTCATCAAATAATATTCGGATGCGGAGGCGTAGCTCGCGTTCAACGTGGAGAGCGCGCCGCTTTCGTGCTCGAGGATCAGGCTGGCGACGTCCGGGTTGTCGCCGGGCAGAACGAGTTGCGCAAATTGTCCGCGCACCGCCACCACCGGCCCCATCAGGAATTCCAGCACGTCGGTGTAGTGGATGCCAATCTGCAGCATCACGCCGCCCGGCATGCCGGCGGCCTGGTAGCGCCAGGACGAGAGATCGATCTGGCCCAGCCGGTCACGGCTGATGTTCGCTTCGGCATTGACGAGCTTGCCGAACACGCCGGCATCGATCTGCTGCTTCACCCAGCGGAAGTGGCTCTCACGCCGGCGCTGGTAGCCGAGCGCCAGCACGACACCGGCCTTGCTGCACACTTCGCTGATCGCGCGCCCGTCGGTGACCGTGTTCGCGATCGGCTTGTCGAGGAACACGTGCTTGCGGGCCGCCGCCGCGGCGCGCGTGGTCTCGAGATGCACGTCGTTCGGCGTCGTGTTGATGACCGCATCGATCGAGGGATCGGCCAGCACCTCGTCGTAGCTCGCCGCCGGGCGGCATTTGTATTTGGCGGCAAAGGCGGCGCGTTTGTCGGCCGAGCGCGTATAGCACGCCGCGATTTCGATCCGGTTCGAGCGCGTCATGGCGTCAGCCAGCACGTCTGACCACCAACCCATGCCGATACAAGCAACGCGAAGCGGTTCGTTTGCCATCTCTGCTATTCCCCCAAAGCCTTATTACTTCCAGCTTGCGCGGATCGCCTCGACGGCCTCACGCGCGAGACGCTCGTCGGTCGCCCAGTCACCACCGCTGACGCCGATGCCGCCGATACATTCGCCGCCGATGAGCACCGGCGCGCCGCCTTCCATCGCGGTCCAGCGCTCAGGCCCTGCGGCGAGCGCAAGTCCCAGCGCATGATTGGTGTCGAGGTCTTGCCCCACCGCGCCCTTGGCCGAGGTGATGCGCTTGTTGGAGGCGGCGCAGACCGCTTTGGTGGTCGCGGAGTGCTGGGTGTGGAAGCGTCCACCATCCATGCGTTCGAACGCCACCAGATGTCCCCCGGCGTCGACGACGGCGCAGGAAATCGCGATTCCGGCCGCGCGCGCCTTGGCGACCGCGGTGTCGATCATCATCTTTGCGCCCTCATGGGTCAGGCGTTTGGAATCCGCGACATACATGGCCGAACACCTTCGTCGTAGCAGGTTGGGCGGGATAGTGCGTCAGGCGCCAGGGGGGCAGCAAGGGGTGGGAACGGCGATACGGCCGCATCGTCAATCAAAGGTGGATGCTGCCGCCGAGGACAGCCTGGCCGCCTTCGCGTAAAGTCGATCCAGCAAGTAAGAACATGCCAATTGGGGAGAAAACATGATGCGGCGGTTGCTGCTGTCGCGCGCGCTGCGAGGGAAACCCGCGACGGGCGCCATGGTCGCGACGGTGAAATGCGCCTTTGCCGTGGTGGCGCTGGCCGTTGCCGCGCCGCCTGCCGTTGCCGATGACGTCGCCGGTTTCTACAAGGGCAAGACCGTCACCATCGCCGTCGGCCACGAGGTCGGCACCGGCTTCGACATCTATGCCCGCGTCCTGCAACGGCACCTGCGCCGCCATATTCCCGGCAACCCGACGCTTGTCGTGCAGAATATGTTTGGTGTCGGCGGGGTCACCGCCGCCAATTGGCTTTACAATGTCGCGCCGAAGGACGGCACCGCGCTAGGCAGCTTCGTCTACACGGTCCCGCTCGAGCCGTTGATGGGCAACGATGTTGCCAGGTTCGATCCGGCGAAGTTCAATTGGATCGGCAATATGGAGGAGGGCGTCGCGGTGTGCGGCCTGTCGAAGGCCGCAGGCGTCGCTACCTTCGAGCAGATGCGCACGACCGAGACCGTCATTGGCGGCGCCACCACAACCGGAGCGCTGGTGCGAACGGCGCTTGCGCTGCGCAATCTTCTTGGCGTCAAGATGAAGCTTGTGCTCGGATACAAAGGTACTGCCAGCATCAAGATCGCGATCGCCCGCGGCGAGGTGCACGGCGTGTGCGGCCTGCTGATGTCGACGGTCACCTCGGCGTGGCGCGAGGACTACGATGCCGGCAATTTCCGTCCGATCATCCAGCTCAGCGGCCGCACGCGCATCGGGACTATTCCGAGCGTTGATGACTACGCGAAATCGGACGAGGACCGACAGGTGCATGGGCTGATCTTTGGCGCGCAGTCGCTCGGCAAGCTCTATGCCGCGCCGCCTGGCATTCCGGCCGTCCGCCGCGACGCGCTACGTGCGGCGTTCGCTGCCACCATGAAGGATCCCGCTTTCGTCGCCGACGCTGCCAGAACGCAGATCGACATTTCGCCGATGACGGGGACGGAGGTGGAAGCTTTCATCGCCCGCCTCTCGGCGTCGTCGCCAGCGATCATCGAGCGCGTCAAGCAGGCGTTTGCGCCGTAAGGTGAATCGCCGGGCGTGGCGGATCGGACGGCGCGTGTGTCTTCACGCCTTCAGCGTCGCCGCCAGCCGTTTCGCTTCCGCCACCAGTCCGGCGGCCAGCGGCGTGAGCGGCTCGCGCGGTGGCACCACCAGGCCGATGGTGTGCACCGCCTCCGGCTCGACGATCGGGATCGCCCGGATCGTGGCGGTGAGGCCGAGGGTTTCGGCGAGCCGCGCCGGCATCACGCTGGCCCAGCGGCCGGTGCGCACATGCGCGAACAGCAGGATCATCGAATCGGACTCGAGCGTCGGGTGCGGGTCGCCGCCGGCCGAACGCAGCAGCCCGTCGATGATGCGCCGGTTCTGCATGTCCGGCGTGAGCAGGCAGAGCGGCACCTGCGCGACTTCCTTCCAGGTGACGCGATCGCGATCACCGAGCGGCGCGTCGGCGGCGGTGAGCAGCTGATAGCTCTCCTGATAAAGCGGCACCGCGTTGACGCGGCCGAGCGGCTCGTTGTCGAGATAGGTGACGCCGGCGTCGATCTCGAGATTCTCCAGCTGCGTCAGGATCTCGATCGAGGTGCGCGACCAGATGGTGAAGCGCACGTCGGGATGACGGGCGCGAAACGGCGTGGTGAGCTGCGCGACCATCGCCAGCGCGGTCGGGATCGCCGCGATGCGCAATTGTCCGGTGAGGCCGTGGCGCAGCGCGTTGATCTCTTCGCGCATGGCGCGCGAGTCGCCGACGATGCGCCGCGCCCAGTCGAGCGTGCGTTCGCCCTCGGCGGTGAAGCCGATGAAGCGTGACCCGCGTTGAACCAGGAGGACGCCGAGCATTTCCTCGAGCTGCTTGATGCCGGCCGACAGCGTCGGCTGCGTCACTCCGCAGGTCTCCGCGGCGCGGCCGAAATGCTGTTCGCGCGAGAGCGCGATGAGATATTCGAGCTTGTCGAGCACCTTGATGGCGTCCTAAGCCTCAGATAAACCTAGGATATTACCAACGATAGAAATTTTCAATCGTTGTATCGGGACGAGGGGATTGAGCCGCGGGGGTTAAAATCGGCATCTAGGGCCGATGGAAACGCTCGAATGAGCACGACAACCCTTTCAAATCCCAAGGCAAATGGCGGCAAGCCCAACGGGGCTGGCGCCAATGGCGACGGCCGCCGCCGTCCGCGCCGCACGCCGAAGGGCCGGCAGGTCGATCCGATCGCGGTCGACGAGGTTCGCGCGCTGCTCGGCACGCGCAGCCGCCAGCGCGATCTGTTGATCGAGCACCTGCACCTGCTCCAGGACCGCTACGGCCATCTCGCGGCCGCGCATCTCGCCGCGCTCGCCGCCGAGATGAAGCTTGCGCTCACCGAAGTCTACGAGGTCGCGACCTTCTACGCCCATTTCGACGTGGTGAAGGAAGGCGAGGTCGCGCCACCGCCGATCACGGTGCGGGTCTGCGATTCGCTGTCCTGCGCCATGCGCGGCGCCGAGCAACTGCTCAATGAGCTTCCGGGCATGCTCGGGCAGAACGTGCGCGTCGTGCGCGCGCCGTGCATGGGCGCGTGCGATCACGCGCCGGTGGTCGCCGTCGGTCACATGCAGGTGTTCGGCGCGACGCCGGACAAGGTCGCGGCGAGCGCGAAAGCGCCGCCGCATCCGCATGCCTTCGCGACGAAAAATGATCTCGTGCGCTACCGCGCGGACGGCGGTTACGCGCTGCTCGCCGATTGCCTCTCGGGCAAGCGCACGCGCGACGACCTGATCAAGATTGTCAGCGACGCCGGCCTGCGCGGCCTCGGCGGCGCCGGCTTCCCGACCGGCCGCAAGTGGTCGCTGGTGCGCGCCGAGCCGGCACCGCGGATGTTCGCGGTTAACTGCGACGAAGGCGAGCCCGGCACCTTCAAGGACCGGCACTACCTCGAGCAGGATCCGCATCGTTTCATCGAAGGCATGCTGATCGCCGCCTGGGTGGTCGAGGCGCCCGACACCTACATCTATGTGCGCGATGAATATCCCGAGGTACGGCTGCTGCTGGAGCGCGAATTCGAGAAGGTTGTCGCAGCCGGCCTCGCCAAGCATACGCGGCTGCACCTGCGTCGCGGCGCCGGTGCCTACATCTGCGGCGAAGAATCCGCGATGATCGAATCGATCGAGGGCAAACGGGGATTGCCGCGCCATCGTCCCCCTTATGTCGCGCAGGTCGGCCTCTTCGGTCGGCCGACGCTTGAGCAGAACGTCGAGACCTTGTTCTGGATCCGCGACATCATCCAGAAGGGCGCCGACTGGTTCACGTCGCACGGCCGCCGTGAGCGCAAGGGCTTCCGCAGCTTCTCGGTATCGGGCCGGGTGAAGAAGCCCGGCGTGGTGCGGGCGCCGGCCGGCGTCACGGCGCGCGAGCTGGTCGAGGAATTCTGCGGCGGCATGGAAGACGGTCAGGTCTTCAAGGCTTATCTGCCCGGTGGCGCGTCCGGCGGCATCCTGCCGGCGTCGATGGCCGACGAGCCGCTCGATTTCGGCACGCTGGAGAAATACGGCTGCTTCGTCGGATCGCACGCGGTGGTGATCCTGTCGGAGCAGGACGACATGAAGGCGGTCGCGCTCAACCTCGTGAAATTCTTCGAGGACGAGAGCTGCGGCCAGTGCACGCCCTGCCGCGTCGGCACCGAGAAGGCCGTCAAGCTGATGGCGCAAGGGCCGTGGAATCCGGCGCTGCTGACCGAGCTGTCGACGCTGATGCGCGACGCGTCGATCTGCGGCCTCGGCCAGGCCGCGCCCAATCCGCTGCTGTGCGTGCTGAAATATTTCCCCGAGGAGCTGACCAAGCCGCTGGGACGTTGGTGATGAGAGAGGACGATAGTGCCTCGGGTTAGCCCCTCCCCCTTGTGGGGAGGGGTTGGGGTGGGGTTTCGCGGTATGCGAGAGCTTGGGTGACGGAAACGGATATGCCTCACAGTGCGATCGCAAAGCGGACGAGAGGGCAGGCGCAGCAACTGCGCCGCGCGCCGACCGATGCCGAACGCAAGCTGTGGTACCTGCTGCGCGCGTTGAAGCCACTGGGTATGCATTTCCGCCGACAGGCACCCGTTGGAATCTACATTGCGGATTTTGCTTGGCATGCAGGAAAATTGATCGTCGAGCTTGATGGTTCGCAGCATGCAGAGGCGAGGCAGAATTACGACGCACGACGAACTCAGTGGCTCGAGTCGCAGGGTTGTCGCGTGATGCAGTTCTGGAACAATGATGTGTTGAGAACTCCACGGAGCGTTGGCGACGCGATTTTGGAAGCTGCGCGCGCGGGCGCCGTAGAGAACCCCACCCCCGGCCCCTCCCCACAAGGGGGAGGGGAGCCGGCTGCGGCAAGTGGCAGGGATATTGTTCGATGACCGAAACGAAGCCCAACACCTTCTTCATCGACGATCGCGAGGTCGAGATTCGTCCGGGTGAGACGATCTTCAACGCCGCGCGCCGCCTCGACATCAAGCTCCCGCACCTGTGCTACTCGCCCAAGCCCGGCTACCGGCCGGACGGCAACTGCCGCGTCTGCATGGTCGAGGTCGAAGGCGAGCGCGTGCTGGCGGCGAGCTGCATCCGCACGCCGGCGCCCGGCATGAAGGTGAAGACCCAGACCGAGCGCGCCACCACCGCGCGGCGGATGGTCGCCGAGCTGCTGATGACCGACCAGCCGGATCAGGCGCACGCGCACGATCCGGATTCCGAGCTCTGGAAGATCGCCAAGCGCCAGAAGATCGAGCCCGGCCGCTTCCCCAAGCGCGAGCCGATCAAGGTGCCGGCGCCGGACCGCAGCCACGTGGCGATGGCGGTCAATCTCGACGCCTGCATCCAGTGCAATCTCTGCGTTCGCGCCTGCCGCGAAGTGCAGGTCAACGACGTCATCGGCATGGCCGGCCGCGGCCATCTCGAAAAGATCGTGTTCGACTTCGACGATCCGATGGGCGCGTCGACCTGCGTCGCCTGCGGCGAATGCGTGCAGGCCTGCCCGACCGGCGCGCTGATGCCCTCCACGATGGTGGACGCGAACAATGTCTATCTCGGCAAGCCCGACCGCACCGTCGACAGCGTGTGCCCGTATTGCGGCGTCGGCTGCCAGCTCACCTACCAGATCAAAGACGACAAGATCGTCGCGGTCGAAGGCAAGGACGGTCCGGCCAACGCCAACCGGCTTTGCGTGAAGGGCCGCTTCGGCTTCGACTATGTCGCCAATCCGCAGCGCCTGTTGAAGCCGATGATCCGCAAGGACGGCGTGCCGAAGGTGCCGCACGAGTTCATCGATCCCTCGAACCCGTGGACGCATTTCCGCGAGGCGACCTGGGAAGAAGCGCTCGACCGCGCCGCTGGCGGCCTGAAGAAAATCCGCGACCGTGATGGCTCCGACGCGCTCGCCGGCTTCGGCTCCGCCAAGGGCTCGAACGAAGAGGCCTATCTGTTCCAGAAGCTGGTCCGCACCGGCTTCGGTACCAACAATGTCGATCACTGCACGCGGCTGTGCCATGCCTCGTCGGTGTCGGCACTGCTCGAAGGCGTCGGTTCGGCCGCAGTGACCGCGACGTTCAACGAGTGCAAGAACTCCGAGCTCATCATCGTCATCGGCGCCAACCCGACCGAGAATCACCCGGTCGCGGCGACCTTCTTCAAGCAGGCAGCCAAGCGTGGCGCCAAGCTGGTGGTGATGGACCCGCGCGGCCAGGCGCTCAAGCGCCACGCCTGGAAGATGATGCAGTTCAAGAACGGCGCCGACGTGGCGATGCTCAACGCCATGCTCAACGTCATCGTCGCGGAGAAGCTCTACGACCAGCAGTACATCCAGACCTATGTCGAGGGCTTCGAGGCCTGGAAGGAGAACATTAAGGACTTCACGCCGGAAGAGATGGCGCCGATCTGCGGCATCGACGCCGATACGCTGCGTGAGGTGGCCCGCGCCTACGCCCGCGCCGAAAGCGCAATCATCTTCTGGGGCATGGGCGTTTCGCAGCACACCCACGGTACCGACAATGCGCGCTGCCTGATCGCGCTGGCGCTCATCACCGGCCAGATCGGCCGTCCGGGCACGGGCCTGCATCCGTTGCGCGGCCAGAACAACGTGCAGGGCGCGTCCGACGCCGGCCTGATCCCGATGTTCTTCCCCGACTACAAGTCGGTCGAGGACCCGGAGATCCGCGGCCAGTACGAGAAGGCCTGGGGCGTGAAGCTGCCGCCGAAGCGCGGCAAGACCGTCGTCGAGATCATGGACGCGGTGCATGCCGACGAGATCAAGGGCATGTACATCGAGGGCGAGAACCCGGCGATGTCGGACCCCGACCTCAACCACGCGCGGCAGGCGCTCGCGCATCTTGAGCACCTGGTCGTGCAGGATCTCTTCCTCACCGAGACCGCCGTCTATGCCGACGTGGTGCTGCCGGCGTCCGGCTGGCCGGAGAAGGACGGCACGGTCACCAACACCAACCGCCAGGTGCAAATGGGGCGCCAAGCGATTCCATTACCCGGCGATACCCGTCAGGACCTGTGGATCATCACCGAAATCGCCAATCGCCTCGGCTGCGGCTGGAACTACAAGCACGTCGGCGAGGTGTTCAACGAGATGGCGTCGATGATGCCGGCGCTCAACAACATCACCTGGGAGCGCGTCGACCGCGAATACGCCGTAACCTATCCGGTCGACGGGCCTGACGTGCCCGGCCGCGACGTGGTGTTCGACACCGGCTTCCCGCGCCCCGGCGGCTTCGCCAAGCTGGTCGCCACCAAGATCCAGCCGCCGGACGAGGTGCCGGATGCGGAGTATCCGTTCATCCTCTCCACCGGCCGCCAGCTCGAGCATTGGCACACCGGCTCGATGACGCGCCGCGCCACGGTGCTCGATGCGCTGGAGCCCTCGGCGATCGCGCAGCTCTCGCGCGGCACCATCAGCAAGCTCGGCATCCGGCCGGGCGACATGGTGCGGGTCACGACCCGCCGCGGCGTCGTCGAGTTGGCCGCGCGTCAGGACGATGCCGTGCCGGACGGCGTGGTGTTCATCCCGTTCGCTTATGTCGAGGCGGCGGCGAACCTCCTGACCAATCCGAAACTCGATCCATTCGGGAAGATCCCCGAATTCAAGTTCTGCGCGGCCAAGGTCGAGGCGGTTGCGCCGGAAGCGATGGTCGCCGCGGAGTAGGAGCGGCGAGCAGCGAGCCGGTCGGGCGGCCCGTGTTGGAATGCGCACCGGCCATGAACATCCGCCATTTACGTTACTTCGTTGCGCTCGACCGCGAGCGCAATCACGCGCGCGCCGCGGCGGCTTGCAACGTCACCCAGCCGACGTTGTCGGAAGCCATCCGGCAGCTTGAACATGAACTGTCGGTGCCGCTGATCCAACGCAAGGGACAGCGTTTCCAGGGTTTGACGGCGGAAGGCGAGCGGGTGTTGTCCTGGGCACAACGCATTCTCGCCGACGAAGATGCGCTCGGACAGGAACTCGCCGAAATGCGCGCGGGACTGTCGGGCTGCTTGCGCTTCGGCGTCATTCCGGCGGCCATGCCGGTGGCGCCGCTCATCACCAATCCGTTCCTGATGGCGCATCCGCTGGTGACGTTGCGGCTGCTGTCGCATTCCTCGATCGAAATCCAGCGCGGCCTCGAAGAGGGCACGCTGGAGGCCGGGCTGACCTATCTCGACAACGAGCCGTTGCGCAACGTGCGCATGCTGCCGCTGTACCGCGAGCGCTACGTGCTGCTGACTCCAGCGGGCGGCCCGTTCGACGGCATGGGCAGCGTGAGCTGGCGCGAGGCCGCGCGCCTGCCGATGTGCCTGCTGACCCGCGACATGCAGAACCGCCGAATCCTGGAGCGGCTGTTCGCGGAAGGCGGCGCGACCGCACCCAAGGTGGCGATCGAGACCAACTCGGTGCTGGCGCTCGTCGCGCATGTCCGATCGGGCCGGTGGTCGAGTGTCATCCCGCATACCTTCCTTGGCCTGCTGGGCGGCGGAGCGACGGCAGGCTTCAGCGCCGTGCCGCTGGTCGAACCGGAGGCGTCCCATACGGTCGGGGTCGTTTTGGACGAGCGCGATCCGCTGCCACCGCTTGCGCGCGCGCTGCTCAAGAGCGCACGCGCCACCGACGTGTCGACGGTGCTCGACCGGGAGCTTCCGGCGCCGGCTTGATCGGCTTTTCCGATCAAGGCGCGGCCATTCCGATTTGATGGCTGCCGCCTCGTCCACCTATGTCGGTCCACGCAACCGTTGTTGGTGGTCCGGCATGAATATCCGCGTCGATGGCTCCGTGGTCCTCCCTCGAACCCAGCTCCTGATTGGCGGCGCGTGGGGCGACGCCGTCGGCCGCAAACGGTTTGCAACCATCAATCCCGCGACCGAGGAACCGATCGCGGAGGTGGCGCAAGCCACGGCGGCCGATATCGACGCCGCAGTCGCCGCCGCGCGCGACGCGCTCAAGCGCGGGCCGTGGCCGGCGATGACCGGCGCGCAGCGCGGGCGCATCCTTAACCGGCTGGCTGCGATCATGCGCGAACGCGTCGAGGAGCTGGTGCTGCTCGAAAGTGTCGATGGTGGCAAGCCGATCGCCGCGACCCGCCGCATGGACCTGCCGGCAGCCATCGATTGCCTGGAGTACTACGCCGGCTGGGCCGACAAGATCGCCGGCGAAGTGGTGCCGACCCGCCGCGACGCGCTGACCTATGTGCAGCGCGTGCCGGTGGGCGTCGTCGCGGTGATCGTGCCGTGGAATTTCGCGCTGATGAATGCGGTCTGGAAGATCGCGCCGGCGCTGGCCTGCGGCTGTACCGTCGTGCTGAAGCCCGCCGAGCTGACGCCGCTGTCGGCGCTCTGGCTGGGCGCCGCCGCGCTGGAGGCGGGACTGCCGGCCGGCGTTCTCAATGTCGTTCCAGGCTACGGCACGGAGGCGGGCACCGCGCTGGTCTCGCATCCCGGCGTCAGCAAAATTTCCTTCACCGGTTCGCCGCAAACCGGACAATTCATCATGCGCGCCGCGGCGGAGAACATCACCAGGATCGGGCTGGAACTGGGCGGAAAGTCCGCAAGCGTGGTGTTCGCCGACGCCGATCTCGACGCCGCCGTGCGCCAGACCGCGTCGGGCGCGTTCTTCAACGCCGGGCAGGTCTGTTCGGCGGCGACGCGCGTGGTGGTCGATCGGTCGATCCATGATGCGTTCGTGGAAAAACTCGCGGCGCGCGCCCGCTCACTGCGGATGGGCGATCCGCGCGACACCGCCACCAATCTGGGCCCGGTCATCTCCGCCAAGCAGATGGAGCGCGTCCTCAACTACATCCGCGTCGGGCAGGGCGAAGGTGCGCAGACGATGGCCGGCGGCGAGTCCGCCGGTTCGCGGGGTTACTTCGTGCAGCCGACGGTGTTCGCCGGCGTGCGTGCCGACATGCGGGTGGCGTGCGAGGAAATATTCGGGCCGGTCGTGTCCGTGTTGCCGTTCTCCGGCGAGGAGGAGGCCGTCGCGCTGGCCAACGGCACCGACTACAGTCTAGCCGCCGCAGTGTGGACGAACGACGTGGGTCGCGCGCACCGGATGTCCGATGCGCTCAACGCCGGAACGGTGTGGATCAACACCTATGGCCCGACCGACGCTCGGTTGCCTTGGGGCGGCATGGGCGGACAGTCCGGCATCGGCCGCGATCTCGGCCGCGCGGCGCTCGACAACTACACCGAGCAGAAGGCGATCTGGCTCCAGCGCGCCGGCTGATCGCATCGCGCGCGGGGCCGTTGGAGCTCTATTTTTCTGAAATACGGTTCCACGGCGCCGTTGAGCTTGATCGTCAGTGAGCGATGGCAGCGCGTTGGTGCTGCGCCGTCGTTTCCGCCTGCGCGACCGTTCCTGGATCCGGCTTCGCTAGGGCAAAACCCAGGACGATATTTTCGGGTGTTTGCTTGAACTGCTTCGTGACTGCGGCGCGCGTCAATCCGGCCACGTCACGCAAAGGCTTCGTTTCATAGAGCCCGGGAAATATTACGGTGACTGATCTCAGCCGCCCATTTTGCCAATTGAAGCCGACTTGCGGTCTGACGCCTGTCGACTGCTCCAACTCGCTTTCAACGGCCCTCGCGGTCTTGAACCCGTCGGTCATTGTGCTGACCATGTCGCAAGCCGCGACGCTGGCCGCAAACGCAATGGTTGCCGCAATTCTCAACATTTGTTCCCCCCAATATCGAGGACAACTATACCGGGATCGCCAAGCGGCCTGCAGCGCGATCCTTCGCCCTATTTCCTGAAATACGGCTCCACGGCGCCGTTGAGCTTGATGGTCAGCGGATTGCCGTGGCGATCCTTGGCCGTGCCGGCGGATACCCGGATCCAGCCCTCGCTGACGCAATACTCCTCGACATTGGTTTTCTCGACGCCCTTGAAACGGATGCCGATGCCGCGCTCCAGCAGGGCGGCGTCGTGGTAGGGGCTGTTCGGGTCGTTCGACAGCCGGTCGGGCGGGGTATCGGTCGAGGGTTCGGACGAGTTGTCGGTCATTAGAGGTCTTCCGGTTTGGTCGTGCGGCAGGTGCGCCGCGGCGTCGGCCAACGATATGACGTTGAACCGGCGCCGGCTCAAGTGCAACAAAGGCTGGACCGCGACACTGGATAGAGAAATACCACGATGCGACGGCTGATCCTTGCGTTTGCGGCCGCCGCGGCCTGCTCCAGTGCTGCGTTTGCGCAACCGAATTTCACCACCTCGCGGGGGGTGGTCGAGCCTGCGGCTCCCTACGCCGGCGACGTCGTCCGTCATGTCTTCACGATCACCAACACCGGTGGGTCGGTGGGGCCGGTCATGATCTCGACGTCGCTGCGCCGAGGCTTCCTCATCGGTACCGAGGGCGACTGCGCCGCCGCCCAGGTCGGCGGCGACGGCGACTTCGAATGGCACAGCGGCGGCTTCGAGAGCGGCGTCACCCGGCGCTGCACGGTGACGATGCTGACGCGGGCAAGCGCCGCGGGCACGTTTGCCAATGTCGTGACCGAGATTCGCGTCATCCCCTCGGGCTATCACCGCGTTGAAGCCGCTGCCGAGCTTCGGACCCGGCCCGATCCGCATGCGGTTCGCGTCGGTCCTGTGATGATGACACGCGCGGGCATGATCGTGACGGCGTTCTTCGTGCTGCTGATCGTGGGCGCTGCCGTCATCAAGCTGCGCTCACTTGGGCAAGCTGAAGCCCCGCTGGGAGAAGAGGCGTCGCGGCAGCCGACAGGCATACTCATTGGCTCGTGGGCCGCGGTTTTGATCGCTCTGGGCTTTCTTGCCTTTTTCGTCGCGCTCGCCCGCGAGGACTGGCGCGCCTACAGCGACTACCGCGAGACGCGCTGCACTGTTTTCGGTTCGGAGGTTAATGCCATCGAGAGCCGATCGCGGTCGGGCGACCGTGAACGAAGCGAATCCTTCAAGCCGGTGTTCGCGGTCCGTTACCTGGTCGATGGCGTGGAGACGTACTCGAGCGGCTACACCACGGGCTCGGCATTCAACTTCAGCTCCCGCGCCGGCATCGACTCCGTGTTCGAGCGCTTCGCCATCGGCACCACCCACACCTGCTGGTACGATCCGGAGGACCCAAGGATGGTCGTGCTCGTGCGTGGCCCCGGCGGCGCCTACGTCCTCGGGCTGTTGCCGATCCCGGTGCTGCTGTTCGGGCTGGACGGGCTCACCGGCGCGCGGCGGCGGCGCAAGCGGGCGGCTGCCTCCGGCGCCGGTGTCACGCACCCGAAGATCGGCGAGTAATAGCCCACCTGCATCGCTGCAAACGTTTCACCCGCCAGAGCACGCCCGGCCCGTATGGCGCGGGTGGCGGCTCGCTGCTAGGCTGGAACCATTCAAAAAATAGCCTCGCAAACAGAGGCCCAGCAGCCGGGAGGGATCGCATGGCTGAACGCAGGACGCTCAACGTCAACGGACGCGCGCGCACGATCACCGTCGACGACCTGGATATGCCGTTGCTGCTCGCGCTGCGCGAAAACCTCGCTCTCAACGGACCGCTGTTCGGCTGCGGTCTCGCCCAATGCGGCGCCTGCACCGTCCATATCGACGGCAAGGCGGTGCGCTCGTGCGTGCATCCGCTGTCGAAGGTCGCGCCGGCGCAGAAGGTCGTCACCATCGAAGGCCTCGCCCAGGGCAGCCGTTTGCATCCGGTGCAGCGCGCATTCGTCGAGGAGCAGGCGGTGCAGTGCGGCTACTGCATCAACGGCATGATCATGGAGTCGGTCGCGTTCCTCGCCGGCAACAAGAACCCCTCCGAGACCGACATCAGGAAAGCGCTCGCCAACAACATCTGTCGCTGCGGCACCCACACCCGCATCGTGCGCGCGGTCAAGCGCGCCGCCGGCACAGCGTGAGGGAGGCAGCCATGACCAAGCATTTCAATCCATCACGCCGCGACCTGCTCAAAGGCGGTGGCGCATTGGTCGTCAGCTTCTCGCTGATCGGCCAAGGCGAGCCATTGATGGCGCAGGAGGCGACGGCGCAGCGGCCACTGTCGATTGCCGAGGTCGACGCGTTCCTCGCGATCGACGCGCGCGGGCGCATTGCCGTCTATTCCGGCAAGGTCGATCTGGGCACCGGCGTGCGCACCGCGCTGGCCCAGATGGCCGCCGAAGAACTCGACGTTCCGTTCAATCGGGTGCGTATCGTCGAAGGCGACACGGCGCTCACGCCTGATCAGGGCAAGACCTGGGGCAGCCTCACCATCCAGGCCGGCGGCGTGCAGATCCGCAATGCGGCGGCGACGGCACGCGCGGCGCTGATCGAGCAGGCGGCGCAGCGGCTCAAGGCCAAGTCCGAGGAGCTGAGCGTCGCGGATGGCGTGATCAGCGCCGGCAATCGCCGCGTGACCTATGGCGAGCTGATCGGCGGCAAGATGTTCTCGATCAAGCTCGACCCCGCGAAGCCGGCGAAATCCAAGGAGCCGAAGGACTACAAGATCGTCGGCAAGTCGGTCCCGCGCGTCGACATCCCGGCCAAGGTGACGGGACGCTTCACCTACATCAATAATCTGCGCCTGCGTGGCATGTTGCACGGCCGCGTCATCCGGCCGCCGTCGGTCGGCGCGAAGCTCGAAAGCGTCGACGAAGGCTCGATCAAGGACATCGCCGGTATCGTCCGGATCGTGCGCGAGGGCAATTTCCTCGGCGTGGTGGCGCAGACCGAGTGGGGTGCGATCAAGGCGGCGCGGCAGCTCAAGGCAACGTGGTCGAAATGGGAAGGATTGCCGGAGCAGGCCAAGCTGTTCGAGCACGTGCGGGGCACCAAGGTGTTCCGCGACGAGACCACCGGCAATGTCGGCAACACCACCGAGGCGATGGCCAAGGAGGGGGTGAAGAAGGTCTCCGCCAGTTACGACTTCGCGATCCACACCCACGGATCGCAGAGCCCGTCCTGCGCGGTGGCGGAATTCCGCGACGGCAAGCTGACGTCATGGTCGGCCTCGCAGGCGACCCATGATTTGCGCAAGCAGCTCGCCGAAATGTTCGCGATGCCGGTCGAGAGCGTGCGATGCATCTATCTCGAAGGCTCCGGCTGCTATGGCCGTAACGGCCACGAGGATGCGGCCGCCGACGCCGCGGTGCTCGCCAAGGCGGTCGGCCGCCCGGTACGGGTGCAGTGGTCGCGCGCCGACGAGCACGGCTGGGACCCGAAAGGACCGCCAACACTCATCGATCTGCGCGCGGCGCTCGACGGCTCAAGCGTGACGGCCTGGGAATCGGAGTTCTTCATCCCGCAACAGACCGACAAGAGCTTTATGGTGCCGCTGATCCCGGCGACGCTGGCCGGCATGCCGGCGAAACCCGACATCGCGCCGGGCAACATCTTCCAGAACTCGAACATCCCGTACAAGTTCGCCAACATCAAAGCGGTCTGTCACCGGCTTGAGACCACGCCGTTCCGGCCATCCTGGATCAGGACGCCGGGCCGGATGCAGAACACCTACGCCAACGAGTGCTTCCTCGACGAGCTCGCGGCGGTGGCCAATGCCGACCCGATCGAGTTCCGGCTGAAGTATCTCGATCCCGCCGACCAGCGAGGGATCGAAACGCTCAATCGCGTTGCGGCGCTGGCGAAATGGGACAAGCGGCCGTCGCCGCAGCAGAACGTCAGCGGCAATGTCGTGAAGGGCCGCGGCGTCTCCTATGTGAAGTACGAGCTGACGCGCACTTATGTGGCTGTCGTCGCGGAGGTCGAAGTCGACCGCGCGGCCGGCACCATCAAGGTGCCGAAGGTGTACATGGCGCACGACTGCGGGCAGATCATCAATCCGGACGGGCTGCGCAATCAGCTCGACGGCAACGTCATCCAGATGGTCAGCCGCACGCTGATCGAGGAACTGAAGTTCGACCGTTCGCACGTCACCAGCCTCGATTGGGTGAGCTATCCGGTCATCACCTTCCCGGATGTGCCGGAGATCGTGCTCGACCTGATCGACCGTCCGAACGAACGTCCCTGGGGCGCCGGCGAACCGTCGGCCGCGGTGGTGCCGTCGGCGATCTCGAATGCGGTGTTCGACGCGACCGGCGTGCGGCTGCGCTCGGTGCCTTATACGCCGGACAAGGTGAAGGCGGCGATGCGCTCGGGAGCGTGATCGCCAAAGTCGATTAATCGAAGCGCCGATTAGTCGAAGCGTCGATCAATCGATGAAGTGCTACTCCGCCGCGTCGGCCGGCGCGGCGTAGTGGCCGGTGCGGATCGCGTCGTCGCGACGCTTGCGCGCCAGCGCATCCTCGCCGCCGCGCGTTTGATGGTACATGTCGAGCGCGTCGAATTCGTCCGAGGCGGGCGGGGCGATGGCGATGTCGGTGTAGGTTGTGCGGTTCGGATCCGCCATGACCTCGTCGAGCATCTTCTTGGAGCTGCGATACGCCTTCCAGTATTGCCGGGCCTTGCGCAGCGTCTCGGCGGCAAGGCGCGGGTAGAACACGAACGGGCTCTCAAGCGGCATCGTCGGGCGGCGATCGCGCCGGTGCTTTTGCCGCCACATCCCGCCTTCAAGCGGATGAACGCCCTCGACGGTAGCGAGGACATAGAATTCCAGCATTGACGAGAACACGACCTTCGGGCGGCCGATCGGGCTCGCCGCGGCGCGGCGCACGACCGTGCGGCGGTGTTCCTCGGAATAGTATGACAGCCACGCGGCGTTATACGCGTCCAGCCATTCCTCATCCGACATCTTGGAGTGATGGGCGACGACGTGCGAGACGTCGTACTTGTTCATGTCCGGATCCATCCAGACGCCCTTCTCCCAGAGGACCTTGTGGTCTTCCGAGCCGGGGAGCGGCGTCAGCATGAAGAATTCGAGGATGTCGAGCGGAAGCTCGCGCTTGATGATCTCGATGTCGCGGAGGATCGATTCCTTGGTGTCGGCCGGGAAGCCGAGAATATAGCCGGCGCAGGTGAGGGCGCCGTGGTTGCGCCACTTCTGCAACATCTCGCGGTATTCGGTGATCTTGTTCTGGCGCTTCTTGGCGGCGATGAGATTGTCCGGATTGATGTTCTCCAATCCGATGAAAACCCGGCGGACGCCCGCCCTCGTCGCCTTCTCGATGAAGTTCGGAATCTTGTGACACAGGGTATCGACCTGGATCGTGAATCCGATGTTGGGAAACTCGGTCTCGCGCAGGTGGATCATGCGGTCGAACAGCGCTTCCCATTCGGTATTGCGGGCAAAATTGTCGTCGGTGATGAAGAACCGCTTGGTGCCGTCGCGGCAGTTCTCGCGGATGATCCGCTCGACGTCGTCAGCTGACCGGTGCCGGCTCTTGCGGCCCTGCACATTGATGATGGTGCAGAACGAGCACTGGTAGGGACAGCCGCGGCCGAGATCCATGCTCGACAGCGATCCGGCAATCCGACGGACCAACTCGCGCGGCAGGAACGGCGTCCGCTCCCCCTGCAGGTCGGGCAGCTTGTTCATGTGATTGTAGACCGGCGCCAATTTTCCTTCATAGGCGTCGCACAAGAGCTTATCGAAGGCGCCGTTCTCGGCCTCGCCCGCAAACAATGTGATGCCGAGCGCCTGCGCCTCCTGAATCTCCGGCGGAATGTCCTTCAACATCGCGAGGCAGCCGGAGACGTGGAAGCCGCCGATGCTGACCGGCAGTCCGGCCTTCAGGAACGGTCGGGCCAGATCGACCGCCCGCGGGAACTGGTTGGACTGAACGCCGACCATTCCGATGAAGGCACGGCCGCCGGTCTTGCGCAGCATGCGGATGATGCGGTCGGGCCGCACCCGCATATTGGTGTCATCGAAGGTATGCAGGCGGAGTTCGGTGTTGGGCCCCAGCAACTGTCGGCGCTGCGCGTCCTCGCCCAGGCCGTAGAGGCAGGCCAGGGTGTTCGAGGGGATCGCCGAACGGAACCACTGGATGGGGTAGCCGTCGTCGTCGTAATGCGTCGGCTTGATCAGCACCAGGTGAAACAGGCTTTTGACTCCGCCGGGTGTCTCGCCCGGAGCGGCAGCCTCGATTTGCTGATGAATGCCCATATCAGCCAAATTAGCAGCTTCCGACCGGTATGACCATAATTCGTTGTTTGGGCTTGGCGTAATCTTGATTTTGGGTCGCGCCATCCGCATGGTGGGCGAACAGCCTCATTTAGCGCCAGAAACGGTATGACAGCGACACTCGACAGGTATCTTGATGGCGACCGGCACGGTGGCGGCGCCATTCGTCACGACTGGACCCGCGCCGAGGTTCGCGCACTGTTTGCGCTGCCGTTCCCGGAACTGATGTTCCGCGCGCAGAGCGTCCATCGGCTGCATTTCGATCCGGCCGAGGTGCAGATTTCGACGCTGCTCTCGATCAAGACCGGCGGTTGCCCGGAAGACTGCGCCTATTGTCCGCAGAGCGCGAAATACGCGACCGGCGTCAAGGCCGAGAAGCTGATGAGCCTCGATGTCGTGCTGGCGGAGGCGCGCGCCGCCAAGGACGCCGGCGCGAGCCGCTTCTGCATGGGCGCCGCCTGGCGTGAGCCGAAGGACCGCGATCTCGAACAGGTCTGCGCGATGGTCGAGGGCGTGCGCGCGCTCGGCCTCGAAAGCTGCGCGACGCTCGGCATGCTGACCGAGCCGCAGGCGGCGCGCCTGAAGGCTTCGGGCCTCGACTACTACAACCACAACCTCGATACCTCGCCGGAATTCTATGGCGATATCATCACCACGCGGGTCTATCAGGACCGGCTCGATACACTGAGCGCAGTGCGCAATGCCGGCATCAATGTCTGCTGCGGCGGCATCGTCGGCATGGGCGAGAGCGACGACGATCGCGCCGGGCTTGTCGTGGCGCTGGCCAGCCTGCCGCAGCATCCGGAGTCGGTGCCGATCAACATGCTGGTGCAGGTCGAGGGCACGCCGTTGTCCGGCAACGCGGGGCTCGATCCGCTCGACTTCGTGCGCACCATCGCGGTCGCGCGCATCACGATGCCGAAGTCGATGGTGCGGCTCTCCGCCGGACGCGAAGACATGAGCGACGAGACCCAGGCGCTGTGCTTTCTCGCGGGCGCCAATTCGATCTTCTACGGGCCGAAGCTGTTGACGACAGCCAATCCCGGCCGAGATCGCGACATGCGGTTGCTCGACCGGCTCGGTCTCAGGCCGATGGAATAAGCTTCATCTGTCTGGACCCCCGCGTTCGCGGGGACGCGGAAAGATCCGCGGCTCAGAAGACGTTGCGCGCCAACGTCAACCCGGCGACCAGTCCGGCGATCGACAGCAGCACGGAACCGAGCACGTAGAACGTCGCCAGCCCCACCATGCCGCGCTCATAGAGCAGCACCGCGTCGAGCGAGAACGCCGAGAACGTGGTGTAGCCGCCGAGGATCCCGGTGGTGAGGAACAGCGGCCAGTGGTGCAATCCCGCGGCGCCGCGGAACGCGAAGTATCCCACCAGCAGCCCCATGACGAGCGAGCCGGTGATGTTCTCGAACATGGTCGCGTAGGGAAACCCGGTTCCAAACAATCGCATCGACGCCATGTTGACGCCATGGCGAAGCGTGGCGCCGATCCCGCCGCCGAAAAACACGATCAGATAGGTCATGGTCGCAAATCCTGGAATCCGCCGGCCGTGCATGGCCGCTAGCGCCGCATAGTACAGCGATTCTGCTTGAACGCACGCGTGGCGCCGTTCAGGATGAATCCTCACAACAAAGTCGAGCACCCGCGAATTCATGGCCGAACGCCGCCGCCGTATCCGATCATTCGAATGGTCGACGGCCATCATTGCATCGCTCTCGCTTGCGGCCGGCATTGCGGTCTACGTGCGCGATGGCGCCGACAAGGCCCTCGCGATCCTGACCAAGGACCTCCAGCTCCTCGTCGGCATGTTGCCCAAAATGGCGGCGGGTTGCCTGATCGCGGCCTTCGTCACACGGCTGCTGCCGCGCGAGGTGGTGGCGCGCGTGGTTGGCAGCGAGTCGGGTCTGCTGGGCCTGTTCGTTGCGATGATGATGGGCGCGGTGCTGCCGGGCGGGCCGCTCACGATCTATCCGGTGGCCGCCGCGTTCCTGGTGCTCGGCGCCGACGTCGGCACCGCGGTCGCCTTCATCACCGCCTGGAACCTGCTCGGCTACAACCGCGCGCTGATCTGGGAATTGCCGTTCTTCGGGCCTGAGTTCGTCGGCTGGCGCATCCTTATTGCGCTTCCCCTCCCCATTCTCGGCGGGTTGCTCGCGCGAATGGCGTCGCGTTTCATCGTCAAACGCGGTGGGAGCGATCAGTGGACCTGATCACCGTCATCAGCGTCGTGATCGCCATTTTGCTGTGGCTGCTCGTCGGGGTGCTCGCCTTGATCGCGGCGATGCGCAGCAAAGCATTGTTCCGCGAAGGTGCGTTCGAGGGCGGCCGCGACTTCGTGGTGCTGATCCCGCGGGTGATGATCGGTGTCGTCGGCTCCGGTTACCTTGCGGCGATCCTGCCGCCGGACCTGATCGCCGCATGGATCGGCCCGAACTCCGGATTCATCGGCATCCTGATCGCGACCATCATCGGCGCGGCGACGCCGGGTGGCGCGGTGGTCGGCTTCGCGATCGGCGCCGCCGCGCTCAAGAGCGGCGCCGGCGCACCACAGGTGATCGCATATTCGACTGCGTGGTCGCTCTACACGATCCAGCGGCTGCTCAATTGGGAGATCCATATGATGGCGCCGCGCTTCGTCTGGATGCGCGCGGCGGTTTCGTTCCCGCTGCCGATCCTCGCCGGCCTCGGCGCGCTGCTGCTGGGCAAGCCGTAACCGTGCGCATGCGGTGCGCTGCTCGCTCGATTGCGAATTGAATCAAGACTAGCGCGGCGAGTCGCCCCTCCCCGCCGCTACGCGGGGGGAGGGGAGCCGAGAGAGCGGGTCCGCATCAGCAAGAGATCGAGCCGCCGCAGCAGATCAGACTGATGGGACATGAGATCGAACCGCCGCGCGCGTTCGATCAATCAACGTGTACGTATGTGCAGGAAGCGCTGAACGTCAGTGCATCGCCGCGGCGGTGCGCGGCAGGATCGCGCCGTGGTGGCGGATCACTTCGGCCGCGAGGCGGTGGGCGAGTGCGGCGGCCGCGCTCGGTCCGTCGCCCGAGAGACGCGCGGCGAGGTAGGCGGCGTTGAAGCTGTCGCCGGCCGCTAACGGGTCGACCGGCACCACGACCTCCGGCACCGGAACGAATTCGCTCTTACCGCCGGATGAGACCAGCGCGCTGTTGGGGCCATTCTTCACGACGATCTCGGCGATCCCAAACGCCTGTAGGCGCTCGACCGTCGCCTCCGGCGAGGGATCGCCCCACAGCACCGCTTCGTCGTCATAGGCCGGCATCGCGATGTCGACGCGCTTGAGCGCTTCCATGAACACCGTGCGCGTGCGCGTGAGGTCGCCCTTCCAGCCGCGCGGCCGGAAATTGCCGTCGAACGCGATCTTCGCGCCGTGCTGGCGCGCCATCTCGACGATCGCCAGGAAGCGACCGAGAGCGGCATTGGTATAGAGCGACAGCGTGATGCCCGAAAAATACACCAGCTTGGAGTTGAGCATGGCCTCGGCGACGCGGCCCCATTCCGCGTGCTCGAACAATTCGGACGCGGGCTCGCCGTCGCGCCAATAGTGGAACGTGCGCTTGCCGGGCGCCTCGCCGTCGATGACGTAGATGCCGGGCAGACGGCCCGGAACCCGCAGCATCAGGTCGCTCTGCACGCCTTCCGCGGTGGCCTGCGCGATGATCCGGTCCGAGAACGGATCATCGCCGAGCGCGGTCGCGAAAGCGGTCGGGATACCGGCCCGCGCCAGATAAATCGCGGTGTTGAAGGTGTCGCCGCCGCTGCCGACCGCGAAGCGGCCGTCGCCGCCGCGCGCCATCTCGATCAGGACTTCGCCGATGGCGACAACGCGGGCTTTGGGGCTGCTCATGGGAGACCTTTACGCGGCATGCAACGGACAGGCGGTGAGAAGCATAGCCCAATGGGCTTGGCAAATGGGCTTGGCCAAAACGGCCTTGGCAAATCCGCTTGCGGCAGGCGCGGATTGGCCAAATGCCCTGCTCGAACGCCTTGAGCCTGACGGCCGAAACGTTATATTATTACGTGAGAGGCGACCATGCCCACCCATGTCCATGACCATCACCACCACCATCATCCCGGCGAGGGCCACCCGCCGGCGTCGATCTCACCGTCGATCCTGCGGCTGTCCGCGGTCGAGCGGCTGGCGGCGGCCGCGGTGCTGATCGTTGTGATCTGGGCGGCGGTGTTCTGGGCCATGTGGTCGTGAAACATGTCTTCGTGAAACATGCGTCATGAGTTGTGGGATGAACCGACATCCGGGAGTGCGATGACCGCAGCGCTGCGATTCAACAACCTGACACTGGGCTATGACCGTCATCCGGCGGTGCATCACCTCGACGGCGCGATCGATACCGGCGCGCTGATGGCGGTGGTCGGCCCCAACGGCGCCGGCAAGTCGACGCTGTTCAAAGGCATCGTCGGCATGATCAAGCCGCTCGCCGGCCGCATCGAGCGCGGCGGCGGGCTCGCCGCCCGCGACATCGCTTACCTGCCGCAGGCAGCCGAGATCGACCGCAGCTTCCCGATCAACGTCTTCGACATGGTGTCGATGGGTCTGTGGCATCACACCGGCCTGTTCGGCGGCGTCGATCGCAAGGGCCGGCATCGCGTCGAGGAGGCGATCGCCGCGGTCGGCATGACCGGGTTCGAGGATCGCGCCATCGGCACGCTTTCCGGCGGGCAGATGCAGCGCATGCTGTTTGCGCGGCTGCTGTTGCAGGACGCGCGCGTGATCGTGCTCGACGAGCCGTTCAACGCCGTCGACGCCAAGACCTCGGCCGACCTGTTCGACCTGGTGCGGCGCTGGCACGGCGAGAAGCGCACCGTGCTGACGGCGTTGCATGACATCGATTTCGTGCGCGCGAATTTCCCCGAGACGCTGCTGCTGGCGCGTGAGCCGGTGGCCTGGGGCAACACCGCGGTGGTGCTGACGCCGGAGAACCTGCTGATGGCGCGGCGCATGTGCGAAGCCTTCGACGAGCACGCCGCGGAATGCGTCGTGCCCACCGCCGCAGCCTGATCGGATCGCGATATGTACGACTGGCTGTTCGGCCCCTTCATTGAGTTCGAGTTCATGCGGCGCGCGCTCGCCGGCACCGTCGCGCTGGCGCTCGGCGCCGGCCCGATCGGCGTGTTCCTGATGCTGCGCCGCATGAGCCTGGTCGGCGACGCGATGGCGCACGCGATCCTGCCCGGCGCCGCGATCGGCTTCCTGGTTTCCGGCCTGAGCCTGTTCGCAATGACCGCGGGCGGCCTGATTGCCGGCTGCGTGGTGGCGCTGCTCACCGGCATCGTCGCGCGCAATACCGAACTGAAGGAGGACGCGGCGCTCGCGACCTTCTACCTGCTCTCGCTGGCGCTCGGCGTCACCATCGTGTCGATGAAGGGTACCAATATCGACCTGCTGCACGTGCTGTTCGGCTCGGTGCTGGCGCTCGACGACCAGACACTGCTGCTGATTGCCGCAAACGCCACGATCACGCTGGTCGTGCTGGCGTTGATCTACCGGCCGCTGGTGATCGAGTGCGTCGATCCGGGCTTCCTGCGCTCGGTCAGCGGCGCGGGCGCGCCGGCGCATTTGGCTTTCCTCGCTCTGGTGGTGATCAACCTCGTGTCCGGGTTCCACGCACTCGGCACACTGCTCGCGGTCGGGATCATGATGCTGCCGGCCGCGATCGGGCGCTTCTGGGCGCGCGACATCACGCTGATGGTGGTGATCTCGGCCGTCACCGGCACGTTCTCGGGCTATGTCGGCCTCTTGATCTCGTATCACGCCGGCGTGCCGTCGGGCCCGGCGATCATCCTGGTGGCCGGTGTTCTCTACATCCTGTCGCTCTTGTTCGGGCACGTCGGCGGGCTGGTCCGCCAGATGTTGCCGCAACGGCATCTCGAAGCCTGATCCATTTCTTTTGTATGGAGTGTGAATCATGATCAGTCGCAGGCATGTGATCGCGCTGGCCGCTACGATCGCGTTCTCGTCCGTCTCCGTCCCGGCGCTGGCGCAGGAGAAGCTCCGCGTGCTCGCGACCTTCTCGATCCTCGGCGATCTCGTGAAGAACGTCGGCGGTGATCGCGTCGAGGTCACGACCCTGGTCGGCCCCAACAGCGACGCCCACGTCTATTCGCCGTCGCCGGCCGACGCCAAGAAGATCGCCGCCGCCAAGGTCGTCATCACCAACGGGCTTGGCTTCGAAGGCTGGATGGCGCGGCTGGTGCGCGCGTCCGGATCGAAGGCCGCGCCTGTTGTCGCCACCAAGGGCATTAAGCCGCGCAAGCAGGCGGCGCACGGTCACAGCCACGGTCACGACGACACTGATCCGCATGCCTGGCAGTCGGTGGCGAACGTCAAAATCTATGTCGCCAATATCCGCGCCGCGCTGATCGCGGCCGACCCGGAGGGCAAGGCGGCCTACGAAGCCAACGCCGCCGCCTATACCGAGAAGCTCGACGCGCTCGACAAAGAGGTGCGGGAAGCGGTCGCCGGAATTCCGCAGGACCGGCGCCGGATCATCACCTCGCACGACGCCTTCGGCTATTTCCAGGCCGCCTACGGCATCGAGTTCATCGCGCCGCAGGGGGTGTCCACGGAATCGGAGGCCTCGGCGCGCGACGTCGGCCGCATCATCACCCAGATCAAGCGGCAGAAGATCCCGGCGGTGTTCCTGGAGAACATCAGCGATCCGCGGCTGATCCAGCGGATCGCGGCCGAGTCCGGCGCCCGGGTGGGTGGGCAGCTCTATTCGGATGCGCTTACCGACGAGAAGGGCGCCGCGCCGACCTACATCGACTTGATCCGGCATAACGTGAAGCAGCTGGTATCGGCGCTGACCAGCTAACCTTACCCACTGGCGATATTCACGATATTCTCACGATGTCGTCGCTGTTTACGCAGATTGACATAGGCCTGTATCAGGAACCGTGTTAGCTCCCGCGCGCCGGCCAATTGTCAGCGCCTTGATGGGAGATTCCGTTGAAGACCTTCGTCCTTTCGTGCCTGCTCAGTGTCGCGACCGCGGTGTCGGCGCTCGCAGCCCAGCTCACGGTCATCAACAGTTCGGACTACGTCGTCCACCACCTCCACGTTTCGCCGTCGAAGTCGCGGAGCTGGGGCCCCGACCAGCTCGGCAAGGCAATTATCGGCCGCGCCGAGCGCTTCACCGTGAGTAACATCCCGGAAGGGACCTACGACCTCAAGCTGGTCGATGAGGACGAGGACGAGTGCATCGTCGAGAACGTCGAGGTGTCCGGCACCATGACCTGGACCCTGACCGACACGGTGATCGAGAACTGCGTGAAGTAGCCCGGAGGGGCTGCATTCGCGGACCGTTCGCCAGCGGAATCACGGCGTATTGACGGGTTAATTCGGGCTTGGTTCTCCCCGGTCGCTTCCCTATGTTAGCGGCCGAATGGAGCAATCAATGTCCGAAAAAATACCCGTGACCGTGCTGACCGGCTACCTCGGGGCCGGCAAGACCACGCTGCTGAACCGCATCCTGTCCGAGCCGCACGGGAAGAAATACGCCGTCATCGTCAACGAATTCGGCGAGATCGGCATCGACAACGACCTCGTCGTCGGCGCCGACGAGGAAGTGTTCGAGATGAACAACGGCTGCATCTGCTGCACCGTGCGTGGCGACCTGGTGCGGATCATCGACGGGCTGATGCGGCGCAAGGGCAAATTCGACGGCATCATCGTCGAAACCACCGGCCTCGCCGATCCCGCGCCGGTGGCGCAGACCTTCTTCGTGGACGAGAATGTCGGCCGCAAGACCAGGCTCGACGCGGTGGTGACCGTCGCCGACGCCATGTGGCTCAAGGACCGGCTCAAGGACGCGCCGGAAGCCAAGAACCAGATCGCCTTCGCCGACGTGATCCTGATCAACAAAGCCGACCTGGTGTCGCCCGAGGCGATGAGCGAAGTCGAAGCCCGCATCCGCGGCATCAACCCCTACGCCCGCGTGCACAAGACCGAACGCTGCGCCATCGCGCTGCCGGAGGTGCTCGGCCGCAACGCCTTCGACCTCGACCGCATCCTCGACCTGGAGCCGGATTTCCTGGAGACCGGCGAGCATCACGATCACGATCATGATCACGCGCACGATCACGAGCATGGCCATGATCACGGTCATGACCACGATCACCATCATGACCACGATCATTCCCGCGATCATGGGAACAGCCATGGCGGCGGCCTGAAGCACTACCACGACGAAGACATGCAGTCGGTGTCGATTACGCTCGAGCAGCCGCTCAGCCCCGACAAGTTCTTCCCCTGGGTGCAGGATCTCGTGCAGAAGGAAGGCCCGAGCATCCTGCGCTGCAAGGGCATCATCTCGTTCAAGGACGACGACGAGCGCTTCGTGCTGCAAGGCGTGCACATGATCCTCGACGGCGATCATCAGCGCCCGTGGAAAGATGGTGAGAAGCGCACCAGCCGGATGGTGTTCATCGGCCGCAACCTGCCGGTGGATATGATCACCCAGGGCTTCGCGGGGTGTGTGGCGTAGTCGGCTGCTTGCGTTGATGCGCTAATGTGGCGGTTCAGAAGCCCGTAACATTGTTGCGGCGAGTCGGTCTTGTGCGCCGCGAGGATCGCAAGCACCGACTTACCGGTGGCCCGCTTGTCTTCGAGCGCGTGTAGCGTTGCACCATCGCCAATGACATGCCGACAGTGTCGGCGACCACGCTATTAGAGAAGCCTTCGCGCTTGCGTGCGCGCACTTGATTTGCACGTCCGTCCACGGCCTATGCCCACCATTAGTCACATAGGCTGGGCCGCCGTCGGTAAGCGGGAATTCCAGCCAGTCGTTGGCCGTTTCCACTTCGGCAACGCTTGCATCGCGCCCAAGAAATTGTTGGCCGCCCCGGGTCGCCGCGATGGACGCTTGACGCGGCCGTAAGCGTTCGGATGGCCGACGCTAGAAGCGAACGAGTTGCAAGCTGAGTTCCGGCGCACGCCCGGTGACGAAGCTCACTGAGCGCCCAGCCATCGGATACTCCGATCGCGAATGAATAGACGTTCTGATTGCATCCGGTCTACTAAACCAAAGTGTACTGCTTCTATCCACGCAGATAGTGGAAATCATTGCCAGGATCGTTACGACTAAAGGCCGTTGGGACGGCTCACTAAAACGTTGGAGAATTCCCCATGCGAACTGTTTTCGCTGGCGCGGCCGCTGTGCTTGCGGTTAGCGTCACCGCTGCTCTGACTGTCAGTCCTGCTGCAGCACAGAAAAAGACAGCGGTGGCTAAGATGTCCGTCAACCAGTGCATCGATCTCGCAAGAAAGCGAGGTTACGCCGAGACCGATCTTTTCAACTCGGGTAGCAGCGCTGCTCGTAATTTTGTTGTTAAGTGTTTGCAAGGTACGCAGCGTTAATCACCCAGCGTGAGGCAACGTCATGTGCAATGGTCGCGCCCTGCGCGACCGTTTGGCTCGCAGCATTCGAAAAATTCGCGATCCGGCAAAAAGCGTCCTGTGCTAGACGCGAGGACTAGCTCGGGCGTGTGCTCACATATGCGCCTACGCCCCTTTACTCTGAAAGCAGATATCTGCGCGACTTCGCGGGAAGTCCGCTTTGGGTCATTCGCGTCACTTCCGCCATCCGCCGGCATTGTCGGGTTTACCTCATAAGCGGACATTCGGGGAATGATGTTGTGCGGTCAGTGAATTGCCGCGGGTGCAGCACCCGCCCGCCCCCCCGGGAAGGACCGAGACGTCTTAAATTCTGAAAGCTTCGGAGGTCGCCAGATGCACCGTTCGGTGCATCGCTGTTGGCGATGGCGTTGCGTTGCTGTATCCCGAACCCGAAAGGGGCGGGCGGGGGAAACGTCCCGCCCCCGTCGCTAAGTGACCACAGCGACGGGGTTCCTTTTTTCGCGGGAGGATGTTTACAATCGGCCGGGTCGATGCGCGTTAATACGGGCTGCCCGGGTTCGCGTTGGAAAACGTAAGCGATGTCGTGGCTTGGGTTTTTCGCCAAGCGTCGCAAATGCGAACTTCTGAACCTGGGCCACACGAGCATCAATTGGTTGCCAGTGTCCTTCGATTCCGAAGTTCGTATATGAACCTGCCGCGAAATCGTGCAAACGTCGGAATCGGGACGCTAGTAATGCGTCAGCTCAAACCGGACGGTGGGAGCCGTGGCCCGGCGATCGAGAGCAGTCAGCAGCAAGCACGAGCCTGGCAACAGCCTGGAGCGCATGGTCGGCGTGCTCGACTTGTTCGAGGAGAGCCCGTCGGGCTGGACCTTCGATCGTATCCACAGCCGGCTCGGCTACACCCGTTCGACGCTCTACCGCTACCTCAAGATCCTCTCTGACGCCGAACTGCTGACGTCGCTGCCTGAGGCCGGCTACACGCTCGGGCCGCGCATCGTCGAACTCGACCATGAGATCCGCGCGCACGACCCGATCATCCGCGCCAGCCGGCCGGTGATGCTTGAGCTCGTGGCGGAAATCCCCGGCATCGCGCTGCTCTGCCGCAGCTATCGCAGCAAGGTGCTGTGCGTGCATCAGGAGCGCAGCACCACGGAAATCGAAACCACCTATGAGCGCGGCCGCACCATGCCGCTGCCGCGCGGCGCCGCCTCGCGGATCATCCTCGCCAACATGCCGGCGCGGACCATCGCCGCGCTGTTCGAACGTCAGCCGGACGAATTTTCCGCAGCCGGGCTGGGTGACACGTTAGCGTTGGTCCAGGACAGCCTGAAGCGCATCCGCAAGACCGGATGGGACCAGACCACCGGCGAGGTGACCAAAGGCATCACCGGCATCGCCGCGCCGATCTTCGACGACCGTGAGAAGGTGCTTGGCAGCCTGAGCATCAGCTTTGCGGCGCGCAGCATGAACGCCAAGCGCATCATGGCGATTGCGGAGCGCGTGGTTTCGTGCGCCGGCGTCGTGACCAAGGCCATCGCGCAGCCCGCCGATCCGGCGCGCAATGATGGAACCGGGCGAAATTCCAAGGTTTGACAAATCCCATAATATGGGATTTAAGAAGCGGCATGGATACACAAGTCATCATTGCCGGCGCCGGTCCCACCGGCCTGACACTCGCCGTCGATCTCGGCATGCGCGGCATTCGCTGCACGTTGATCGAGCAAAAGGAAGCGCCGTTGTTCCTGCCGAAAATGGAGCGCTCCAACGCGCGCTCCATGGAAATCTATCGGCGCATGGGGCTGGCCGACCGCATCCGCGCCGTCGGGCTGCCGGCCGACGTGCCGATGGACGTGTTCATCGTGCTCACGAACCTGGTCGACCCGCCGTTGCTCCACAAGGAGTACCCGTCGGTCAATGCGCTGAAGGCTGAGATCGCGGCGACCCACGACGGCACGCTGCCGCTCGAGTGCTACCAGCTGATTTCGCAATACACGCTCGAGCCGTTCCTGAAATCGGTGGCGGAGACGCTGCCGAGCGTCTCGGTGCGTTACGGCCATGAGCTGTTGTCGTTCAGCCAGAATGCCGATGGCGTCACGGTGACCGTGAAGGATTTGCACGGCAAGGTCTCGGAGATCTCGGCGGCCTATCTGGTCGGCTGCGACGGTGGCGCGAGCCAAGTCCGTAAGGGGCTCGGCATCAAGCTTTCCGGCAACGAAGACCGCATGCTGCAGCTTCGTCAATCGCTGCACTATTGCGAGGATCTGTTCGATCGCATCCCAATCGGCAAGGGGCGGCACTATCACGTCGCTGACAATCACGCGACGCAGATGATCGTGCAGGATTCCACCAAGCACTTCACGCTGCACTCCATCGTCGACAGCGATGAGGACATGGTGCGGCTGTTTGCACAGACCATCGGCATGCCGCTGAAGTTCGACACGCTCTATGTCGGGCAGTGGAAGCAGAACCTGCTGCTCGCCGACGACTATGGCCAGGGCCGGGTGTTCATCGCCGGCGACGCCGCGCATCTGGTGATCCCGACCGGCGGGCTCGGTATGAATTCGGGCGTCGGCGACGCCATCGACCTGTCATGGAAACTCGCCGCGACGCTGGAGGGCTGGGGCGGCCCGAGGCTTCTGCCCGGGTACACTGCGGAGCGCCGACGCGTTGGCGATCTCAACGTGCAGGCCTCGCGCTACGCCACCCTCGGCCGCCGCAAGTGGCGCTCGATGTGGAAGCCGAACATCCGCGACAATACGCCGGAGGGCGCGGCGTCGCGCGACGAGCTGGTGCGCGTCGCCGACACCGAACAGCGCAAGTCGAACGAGATGACCGGCGCCGAGCTGGGCTACCACTATTTCGGCTCGCCGCTGGTCGCCCCGGAGGACGGCGACGGGCCGAAATACGATTTCGTCGAATACACGCCGTCGACCTGGCCAGGCGTGCGGCTGCCGCACACCTGGCTCGACAACGGCACGGCGATGCAGGACCGCATCGGCTACGACCGCGGCTTCACGCTGCTGCGGCTCGGCAAGTCGCAGGCCGACGTGTCGGCGCTGGACGCGGCGTTTGCGAAATACCGCGCGCCGTTCCGCGTGCTCGATGTTCCGGACAACGAGCCGCGCGCGGTCTACGGCTGCGATCTCATCCTGCTGCGGCCGGACATGCATATCGCGTGGCGCGGCAACCGCCTGCCGGACGATGCCGCCAAGCTCGCGGCGATCGTGACGGGGCATTGAGCCCGCTTCTTCTTCGACTCGACGGCATCTGATTGTTTGACTCGTCATGCCCGCGCTTGTCGCGGGCATCCACGTCTTCCTTTCAAACCCGACAAAGACGTGGATGGCCGGGACAAGCCCGGCATGACTTTGAGAGAGCGTTGACCGCTCTCTAGTTCAGTGAAAATTCCGGCCCTTCGGTAGCACGTTGGCGACCTGCCGGATCTCGGCCTGCTGCAACACGGCAGGCTTCTCCTTCGCCAGCCGGACGAATGAATCGCCGGAGCGGGGATGCCGGGAGCGCTCGGGTGGCTCGGCGCGGGCGACGTCGATCGGCATCAGGGTCTTGCGCGGATGGCGCCACGAACCCTGCACCGGCCGCTTGCTCTCGTCGGTCGGCGCCGACGGATCGATCAGGAAGCCGTCGTCCGACAGGCGGCGTAGCAGCGGCGACAGATCCTCGAAGCCGCGGGCGACGATGTGAATGACGCCTTTCTCGTTCTGCAATTCGCCGGTGACGCTGATCAGCCGTGCGCCCATGATGACCGGACGGAAGTGCTCGAACACACGCGGCCACAGGATGGTGTTGGCGATCGCGGTTTCATCTTCCAGCGTCATGAAGATGGCGTTGCCGGTGCCGGGACGCTGCCGCACCAGCACCAACCCGGCGACCGTGACGATCCGGCCGGGCGGCATGTCAGGCAGAAGCTCATGCCGGACGATGCCGCGCGCATCGAGGTCGGCGCGCAGGAACGACACCGGATGCGCCTTCAGCGACAGGTGCAGGTGCCGGTAGTCCTCGATCACCTGCTGACCCGGCAGCATCGGCGGCAGGCCCGCGTCGGGCTCAAGCTCCGGCATGGCGACGCGCTTGAACAGCGGCAGGTCGTCCTTGTCGCCGGAGCGCTGCAGCGCGCGCACGGCCCACAGCGCATCGCGGCGGCTCAAGCCCAGCGAGCGAAACGCATCGGCCTCCGCGAGCTTTTCCAGCGCAGCCGGATGCAACCGCGTACGCAGCCAGAGATCGCGCACGGAATCGAATCCCTCGCCGCGGACGCTTTCGATGATCGTGGCGTCTTGCTCGGAAAATCCGCTGATCTGCCGGAATCCGAGGCGCAGCGCGCAGCGCGTCTCGATATCGTCCCGCATCTCGGCATGACGGCGATGCAATCGCTCGCTGGCTTTGGGGCCTTCGTCTTCCTCTTTTTCAAGACTGCAATCCCAGTCCGACCGGTTCACGTCCACCGGCCGCACCGCGACGCCGTGCTCCGCGGCATCGCGCACGATCTGCGCCGGCGCGTAGAAGCCCATCGGCTGGCTGTTCAGCAGCGCCGCCGCGAACACATCGGGATAGTGGCATTTGATCCAGGATGAAATGTAGACCAGGATCGCAAAGCTCGCGGCGTGGCTCTCGGGAAACCCGTATTCGCCGAAGCCCTTGATCTGCTCGAAGCAGCGGATGGCGAAGGCGCGGTCATAGCCGCGATCGCTCATGCCATCGATAAACTTCTTCTCGAAGCGCTTGATGGTGCCGACCCGCTTGAATGTCGCCATGGCGCGGCGCAAGCGATCGGCTTCCTCGGGCCGGAATTTGGCGGCGACGATGGCAAGCCGCATCGCCTGCTCCTGGAACAACGGAATGCCCAAGGTTTTTTTCAGGACGGCCTTCAGTTCGTCCGCTTCGCCATGCTCCGGTGACGGGGACGGATAGTCCGGCTCGATGCCGCGATCGCGCAGCGCTTCGCGGCGCTGCAGATAGGGATGCACCATTTTTCCCTGGATCGGCCCCGGTCGCACGATCGCGACTTCGATCACGAGGTCGTAGAACTCCTTCGGCCGCAGCCGCGGCAGCATCGACATCTGCGCGCGGCTTTCGATCTGGAACACGCCGATCGTGTCGGCCCGGGACATCATCCGGTAGACGGCAGGCTCCGGCTCCTGGAACGAGGCGAGGCCGTACGGCTTGCCATACTCCGAACGCAGCAGGTCGAACGCGCGCCGGATGCACGACAGCATGCCGAGGCCGAGCACATCCACCTTCAGCAGGCCGAGATCGTTGAGATCGTCCTTGTCCCATTCGATCACGGTGCGCTCGTCCATGGCGGCGTTCTCGACCGCCACCACCTCGTCGAGCCGCGAGCGCGTGATCGCGAAGCCGCCGACATGCTGGGAGAGATGGCGGGGAAACCCCATCAACTCCTGTGCCAGCGCCATGACCTGTTGCAGCCGCGGGTCGGATGGATCGAGGCCGGCGCGACGCGCTTCCTTGTCCGCGACGCCGGCCATCGACCAGCCCCAGAGCGTGCTCGCGAGTGCGCCGATCGTGTCGTCGGACAGTCCGAACACCTTGCCGACCTCGCGAATGGCGCTGCGGCCGCGGTAACAGATCACAGTGGCGGTCATGCCGGCATGATGACGTCCATAGCGATCGTAGATGTATTGGATGACCTCCTCGCGGCGCTGGTGCTCGAAGTCGACGTCGATATCGGGCGGCTCGCGCCGTTCGGCGGAGACGAAGCGCTCGAACAGCAGGTCGACCTTCTCGGGATCGACCTCGGTGATGCCGAGGCAGTAACAGATCACGGAGTTCGCCGCCGATCCGCGGCCCTGGCACAGGATGCCTTTCGAACGGGCAAACCGCACGATGTCGTGGACGGTCAGGAAGTAGGGCGCGTATTTGAGCTCGGCGGTGATGGTGATCTCCTTGTCGAGCGCTTCGCGCACATGCGCCTTCATCCCGTTCGGATAGCGCTGCTGCACGCCCTCCTTGACCAGGGCGATCAGCGCATCCTGCGGCGTCGCGAAACCCTCGCGCGTCTCGGCCGGGTATTCGGTCGCCCGTAATTCCTCGAGCGAGAATGTGCAGCGTGCGAGGAAGGCGACCGTCTGCTCGACGGCGCCGGATGCCGCGCGGAACAGCCGCGCCATCTCCGGTGGCGGCTTCAGGTGGCGCTCGGCATTGGCTTCCAGCCGTCGCCCGGCGGTCTCGACCGTCACATGCTCGCGGATGCAGGTCACGATGTCCTGCAGGACCCGCCGTTCCGGCGCATGATAGAGCACGTCGTTCACGGCAATCAGCGGCACGCAGGCGTCACCGGCAATCGCGATCAGCCGCATCAACCGGCGGCGGTCGTCGCCGCGATAGAGCATGGCGGCCGCCAGCCAGACGGATTGCCGAGATGCTGTATTTAAACGTGTCAGTAGGCTTGTCGTCGCTGCGGCATCAATCACGTCGGCTGGCAGCACAATGAGATTGAGGCCTTCGATGTGCTCCAGCAGATCGTCGACATAGAGAATGCATTCGGCTTTCTCGCCGCGGCTTTTTCCGACGGTGAGCAGGCGCGTCAGCCGGCCCCAGGCCTGCCGGTCCTGCGGATAGGCCAGAATGTCCGGCGTGCCGTCGGCGAAAACCAGCCGCGCACCGGGGGCTATCTTCAGCTTGCTTTGCTTCTTGCCGTCGGCGTCTTCCTCCAGAGCGGCGGTATGCGCCCGCACGACACCGGCGACCGTATTGCGATCGGCAATGCCGAGCCCGGCGATGCCCAGTTCGATGGCCCGCTCGACCAGTTCCTCCGGATGCGAACCGCCGCGCAGGAAGGAGAAATTGGTGGTGACCGCGAGTTCGGCATAGGCCGGCCCCGTCGCATCCGTGGTTTCGGCACGCGACTGCTTGGCGGCAGCGGAAAACGGATGGACGTTGCTCATGCGAACACGCCGTGCAGGAACCAGCGCGTCGACGCGGGACCATTGAACGCGCCTTCGCGGTAGAGCCAGACCCGCATGCCTTCGTGGCTTTCGACCCGAAAATAATCACGGGTCAGCGTGTGGCCCTGGCCGTCGCGCCACCAGTCTAGGGCGATGCGCTCGGGGCCTTCGACATGCGCCACCGCGTAGCGCACGCGCCGCCAGGTGAACTGCACCGGTGGGCCGTCCGGCACGCTCGCAATCGCCTCGATCCTTTCCGGCTGCTCGAACAGGCGGATGGGGCGGGTGGGGGCGAGGGAGTCTTGGTCCAGCGGCGAGTAAGCAAAGTCTAGCCGCAGACTCGGTTTGCTCCCTCCCCCCGTAGCCCGTTGAAGACGGGCGTGAACGCCCTTTCGCCGGGGGAGGGCTGGGGTGGGGGGTAACTGCGAGTTCGGAGTCTGTCGCCACCCCCCTCCCTGTCCCTCCCCCGCAAGGGGGGAGGGAACGCTGCGGCGCGGATCTTCGTAATTGCGACGATTGTATCGCGTGTGGACTTCATAGACTTTGGATGAAACCGCCGCAGCCACCGCCGCGACCGCATATTCCGGGATGTGCGTGTCCTGCGGCACGATCCGCGTCACGCGGCGCAGCCCGAAGCGGGCGCCGAGCCGGTCGACGAGATGCGTCAGCTCCGCCGCATGGTCGGGTCCGGCGAGGCCGGTCTGCACCGGATCGCAGCGGTCGGTTGCGAGTGCGCCCAGCCGCACCACGTCGTAGCCGAAACCGGGGTCGCATTCGTCGCCGATCGCCGCGAGCCGCTCCACGAACAGCGCGCGGATGCGCGCGGCATCGCGTAGCGGCGCGCCGGTGCCGGCGGCGATGCGATGCACCTTGCCGTCGGTGCGGAACAGCGCCGCCTCGATCAGGCGCGCGCCTTCGCCGCGCCGTTCCATCAGCCGCACGAGTTCATGCCCAAGATGCTCGATGGTGCCGAGCACGTCGGCCTCGAGCGCGATCGGCTCGGCAAAGCGCCGCTCGGTCACAAAATCCGGCACCGGCAGCCGCGGCATGATCGGTTCGTCGGTGCGGCCGACCGCCTGGTCGATGCGGCGCACGAAGGCTTCACCGAAGCGCGCGGCGAGCGGCGCGCGCGGACGGTCGATCACGTCGGCGATGTGCTTGAGCCCGACCTGCGCGAGGGCGGTCACGGTCTCCGGCGTAATCCGCAGTGCCGCAAGCGGGAGCGGGAGCAGGGCGTCAATCGTTCGATCTGATGAGGTGTCATTCCGGGGCGCGGGCGTTGGCCCGCGAGTCCGGAATCCATACCCCGCAGCCGTGGTTAGGGATTCCGGGCTCGCGCTTTCAGCGCGCCCCGGAATGACAGCAGAGAGAGATTCGCACGTACCGTATCTTGCAACAGCCCACGCACATCCCACGGTGTCGGCCACCGCCGCCCGCGCCTGAAAGCCTTGCGCGTGCAGCCGCGCGGTGATGTCCCGGCGCAATGTTTCTTCGCCGCCGAAGAGATGCGCGCAACCGGAGATGTCGAGCAGCAGCCCGTCCGGCGGATCGAGCCCCACGAGTGGCGTGTAGCGGTCGCACCAGTCGGCGATCGCGACCAGCATGCGGCGGTCGGCTTCAGGATCGGCGTCGGCAACGGCGATGTCAGGATACATCGCGCGCGCGTCGGCGAGCGCCATGCCGGGTTTGAGCCCGAGCCCGTCGGCCGCGTCGTTCATGCCGGCGAGCCGCAGCGCGCCCTTCACCGGCTCGGCGACGACAAGCGGTTTATCAGCCGGCGCGGGCGAGCGGCCGCTGCGGATCAATCGATCCGTCATCAGCCGTCGCAGCCACACCGACAGATAGCGCTTGCGGGAGGAAGGCGCATGCATGGTGATCCCAACACACGATGAAGCGGCCGCCGTGGCCGCGCCGGTTCCGGTTTAAGGAGAGATCGAAGGCGGTGCGGCCGAGGCCGCCAAAACGGTCGGGCGTGCTCGGCGCGGCGGCGACCTGCCAGCGGGTCGTGGCCGCGGTCGCGATCGGCAGCGGACGATGGCGCAGCAAAATGCCGATCCCGCCGCCGGCGCGCGCGGCGAGCGTCAGCCGCCGCGTCGCCGTGAAGTCGGCGGCTTCGCCGGCCTCCGGTAACTCGGCGATCACGATGGCGACGCCGCGGGATTTCAGCGCTTCCTCGCAGGCCCACAGCGCATCGACCGGACGCGGCACCCGCAGCATGATGAGCCTCTCCATCGGTAGGCCGAGACAATCGAGCCCGGGGCCGTAAAGCGCGCCGGCTTCGAGCGCCGCGTAATCGGTCTGGATGAACAGCGCGGTGCGCCCTTTGCCTCCCGCCGTGCGCAGGGCCGCCAGCGCCAGCGCGAACCCCGCCGCGGTGCCGAACTGCGCCGGGGCGGCCGGGGCGAGCTCATGCAGCGCGCCGCAGGCCAGCCCGCCGCCCAGGGCGGCATCGACCGCGGGCAGGCCAAGCGGCAGCAGTTCTTCCCCGGCAAGGGAAAAACCCTTGTCTTTATCGATGGTTGCGAGCGCCTGCCGGAGATGGCTGAGTGCGCCGCGGTGAGCGGCTGAAGCCATGGCTCCATCCTTGTTCCTGATTTGTTCTATTGATTCCCAACCCACGGGCGGGAGTCAAGGGTGCGGCTACACGCCCTGAGGGCAGGGACGGGATGCGCGACATCAGAACGGCTCCGGCGAGGGGTGACGGCCGCCCGCTGCGGCGCTACATGAAATGCCCGCCTCAAAAATAATTCGCGCCCAGCGAGAGCAAAACAATGAGCAAGCCCGACTACCGCTTCATCGGAAAGCCAATCCGGCGAGCGGAAGACGAGCGGCTGATCACCGGGCGCGGCCAGTTCAGCGATGACTTCCTGTTCGACGGGCAGACCTACGCGGCGATCGTGCGCTCGCCCTATCCGCACGCGCGCATCCGCGGGATCGACTCGTCGCGCGCGCGCCAGATGAAAGGCGTGCTCGGCGTGTTCACCGGCGCCGACTGCGCCGCCGACAATCTCGGGCCGATCCCGCACGACCCGCTGCCGAAGACCCGCGACGACATGAAGCTGCATGCGCCGGGTGGCGGCAAGGTCTTCATCGGTCCGAACGTGCTGCTGCCGGCCGACAGGGCGCGCCATGTCGGTGAGGCGGTGGCGATGGTGGTCGCCGAGACCAAGAACCAGGCGCTCGACGCCGCTGAAGCCGTCGAGGTCGACTACGAAGAGTTGCCGTTCGTCATCCACTCCGAAGACGCGATCAAGCCCGGCGCGCCGGCGGTGTGGGACGAGGTGCCGACCAACATGCCGGTCGAGACCTTCTTCGGCGATCGCGCGGCGACCGACAAGGCGTTCGCCGCCGCCGACCACGTCGTGAAGCTCGACCTGCATGTCGCGCGGGTCACCGGCGTGCCGCTCGAGCCGCGCGCGGCGGTCGCGAACTACGACAAGCAGACCGGGCGCTACACGCTCTATGCCGGTTCCGGCGGCGCGGTGCGGCAGAAGCACGAGCTGGCGACGGCGCTTGGCATCAAGCCCGACGACTTGCGCGTGCTCTCGTATGACGTCGGCGGAAATTTCGGTACCCGCAACCGCGCCTTCGTCGAGTTCGGGCTGGTGCTGTGGGCATCGAAGAAGATCGGCCGGCCGGTGAAATTCACCGCGACGCGCTCGGAAGCCTTCCTCACCGACTATCAGGGTCGCGATCTCGTCACCAAGGTCGAGATGGCGCTGCGCAAAGACGGAAAATTCCTCGCGATGCGCGCGACCAACATCAGCAATATCGGCGCGCGGGCGGTGTCGTTCTCGCCGCTGTCGAAAGGATCGGGGCTGATCCCCGGCTCCTACGCGATCCCGGCGGTGACGCTGCGCGCGGTCGCGACCTTCACCAACACCATGCCGACGCAGGCCTACCGGTCGTCGGGCCGGCCGGAGGTGACCTACGCCGTCGAGCGGCTGGTCGATCAGGCCGCGATCGAGCTCGGCATGGATCGCGTCGCGATCCGCCGCAAGAACCTGATCAAGCCGAAGGCGTTCCCGTATCGCAACGCTGTCGGCATGCTCTACGACTCCGGCCGTTACGAAGAGAACATGGACTGGGCGATGAAGATCGCCGACTGGAAGGGCTTCAAGCAGCGTAAGCGCGAAGCGAAGAAGCGCGGCAAGCTGCTCGGCCTCGGGCTCTGCAACTACGTGGAGTCCTCGATCGGCTCGCCGAAGGAGCAGACCCAGATCCACGTGCGGCCGACGGGCCGCGTCGACGTGGTCATCGGGACGCAACCGGCCGGGCAGGGCCACGAGACCAGCTTCGCGCAGGTCGTGTCCGACCTGATCCAGGTGCCGGTCGAGAAGGTGAAGATCATCCTCGGCGACACCGACATCGTGAAGGTCGGCGGCGGCTCGCATTCCGGCCGCTCGATGCGCCACGCCGCGACCGTGTTCTCCAAAGCTGCGGTCGACCTGATCGACAAAGGCAAGCAGTTCGCCGCACTGGCCATGAACGTTCCGGCCGACGCCATCGAGTTCTCGGACGACGGCCGCTTCACGTCGCGCGACACCAACCGCAGCTTCGACTTCCTGGAACTGGCCCAGGAGATCGTGAACCTGAAGCTGCCGGACCATCTCAAGGGCGGGCTCTCGATTGTGACCGACAACGAGATGCACGATCCGGTGTTCCCGAACGGCACCGCGATCTGCGAGGTCGAGGTCGATCCCGACACCGGCGTCGTCAATCTCATGCGTTATGCATCGATTGACGATGTCGGCCGCTGCATCAATCCGCTGATCGTGCACGGCCAGACCCACGGCGCGATCGCGCAGGGCGTCGGTCAGGCGATGTGGGAGCTTTGCTACACCGATCCGGACTCGGGGCAACCGCTGTGCGGCTCGTTGATGGACTACGGCATGCCGCGAGCCGACACGATGCCGTCGTTCACCTGCGAGATCGCCGAGGTGCTGTCGCCGACCAATCCGCTCGGCATCAAGGCCGGCGGCGAGGGCGGCACGACAGGCGCGTTGCAAGCCATCGTGAGCGCCGTGGTCGACGCGCTCTCCGTCTATGGCATCCAGCAGATCGCGATGCCGGTGACGCCGTACACCGTCTGGAAGACGATCCAGGACGCCAAGGCGAAGCAGTAAGGCTTTGCCTGTGCTTCGAACCTTCAACGTGCTATTATAGGGCTATGACGAAAGATCAGGTTAAGGAAATCCTGGATCGCGTCCTGACCTGGACGCCGGAGCGACAGTCGGATGCCGCCGAAGTGCTTGCGCTCATGGAAGCACAAGATCGGAGTGGCTACCACCTAACCGACGAGCAAGCTGCCGAAGTGCGTCGGCGGCTCGCCAAAAAGAACCCGACATATATTCCGCTCGATGAAGCGCGTGCACGTCTTCGGCGCTCCGGGACATAAATGCGGGTCGTCTTTGACGATGAGGCGCTGGACGACCTCCGGCAAATATTCGAATGGATATCCAAGGATAATCTCGTGCGGCAGACGCGCTTGTCGCCCGCATCTTCGACAAGGCCGAGCGGCTGGCGGCCCCGGAACTGTCCCATATGGGGCGGCCGGGGTTGGTTGACGGCACGCGAGAACTCGTCGAGGGCCCCTACATCATCGTCTACAAAGTCTTCGAGGACGGCAGAATTGTCATCCTGACGGTTGCGCATGGGGCGCGCGACCGTGACAACGAGTCTGAATAACGCACTGACAGAGAAAAATGCAAACCGTCGAGCTGCCCGGCGCGACGAACCTGCCGATCTTCGTGGCCAAGGAGAAGGGCTTCTTCGAGAAGGCCGGCGCCGCGTTCGACAATGTCGTCAAGACTGCGCTCACCGACCCGTCGAAATACATCGGCCTGACATGCGACACAGCGCGCCGTGGCTGATTCATCGCCGCGCAATCCGTCAGCCCAACCATTCGACGTTGACGGTGACGAAGACCGTGGCGAGCAGATTGTTGAACATGTGCAGCACGATCGGCAGGCTCGTGCTACCGCTGCGCTGACGCATCCAGCCGAAGATCAGCCCCATCGCGAAGATGAGCAGGATGCCGAGCGCGTTGTACTGCTGATGCAACAGGGCCCATACCGCCGACGTCACAACGATCGTGCCGGCGACGCCAAGCCACGACGGCGCCCAGCCGCGGTGCAGGAAGCCCCGGAAGAACAATTCCTCGGTCACCGGCGCAACGACGACCACCGACAGCCACAGCAGCGGCAGCACGCCGGCAGCCTTGGCAGCGCGATAGGTCGCTTCGACTTGTTTGGACCCGCCGTCGATTCCGAGCAGCGTTTCGATTCCGCTGAAGACGACGATCAATCCGATGAGGCCGGCAATCCCGAGAACCAGGTCGCGGCGCGCGAAGCCGTTGAGGGCGAAATAATCGCGCAGCGAGAACTTTCTGATCTTCACCGCGACGGCCAGCATGATCAGCGGCGCGCTCAGCGTGGCGATGCCGGCCGCCGTGCTGAAGGACGGATCCTGAGGGTTGGCGAGACGGAGCTGATGCGTCAGCATCCAAATCATCGTGTAGATGAAGGCGGCGACCATGCCCGTCGCCATGGCGAACAGGCCCCAGCCCAGCGATCCCCAGAAGCCCCAGGGACTAGGCTCGGCTCGAACCTCGCGCGCCGGCAGCGCGTTTGCTTGCGGCAGATAGGTAACGTCCATCGTCGACATGGCGGCCAATCCTCGGTTGAGCATGAGTGCCTGGGTCGGGCCGTCCGGCATCGAAATGACCGGACGGCGCGAGGGTGGTGGATCAGGCGGGCTTCATCGACAGGCCGATGATCAGCAGCGCCACGAACAGCGCTACGACCACGAGGTTGAGGATGAGGCCCAGCACCGGATAGACCTTCTTCGACGAGCGATCCGCGGCGGCGAAGATGCCCAGCCCGATGCCGATGAGGTCGACGAAACAGGCAGTGATCATGCCCAGGCCGATGATCATGTTGAGCTCGGGCGTCGCTCTGCCGGTATTGGTCATCACCCCCGCGATCCCGATCAACACCATGATGGTGATGATGCAGGTCACGCCGATGATGAACGATGCGATTCCGGTGCCCTTGTGGGTCCGGGTGGCGGTTTGATTCTCCATAGTCATGGTGGTCATTTGCTTGCTCCCAACGGCCACGAGTTGCGATAGGGGTGAAGGTTCGGGCCTGCATCGCTGTGGTACTGCTAGCGGCCCACGCGTGATGTGATCGGCGTCACAGGCGCGTTGTGATCGCTGTCACAGTTTGTCGGTTTGGGACGAGGCGCCGCGACACGCGCGCGTGATCGCGCAGCGGTTGCTCGCTGCGTGCCGGTCATGATCGTTGGAAAGAATCGAAAGCGCCGTGCGCGTTGTGAACGCTACGGCAACCGGCAGGCGCGGCCGCTGACGGTGCACGTGCCGTCGCGGCAGGTCATCGAGTGGCGGACCGTATTACCAGTGAGATAGACGGCGCCATGTTTCGACCGGACGGCTTCTCTCCAGCGCATCTGGGCCTCGGCGCCCGTTGCGGCCGATACCGAGACCGTGGGCGCGCACAAGACCGTCGCGTAGCGCTCGGTCACCAGCGATGCGCCTGTGATGCCGGCGGTTAGCAGGAGCACCAGGAAGGCAAGAAACCCCCACACACGACCGCGCGGCGGCGGCGGTCCATACGCGTTGGCTTCGGCCATGCCGCGCCTGAACATCCTGAAACGCCGAAAGCCGGACCAGTAGCTATATCCGGCGTCGTGGACGCGCTGGACCGCCATGTTCTGGATGCTTGCCAACGCCACCAACAAGAAGCCGACCCAGGCATTGGGTGCCCATCCATGTCCCAAGGTCTTGGCCAGCAGGGCGGCGTACATGGCGACGAGGATGGCGATGGCCCAGGCGAAAGTCCCGAACAGGAGCTCGGCGCGCGTCACGCGGCCGCGCCAAGAAAACAGGACGCACAGCCAGGAAAACAAGCTGCTCAGCAAAGCAGACAAGATACGCATCGCGGTCGCTCCCAGACCTCGCGGCGCGATCAAGGGATCGGGCCGCCTGCCCTCAGTAGCGGTTGGTGGGTAGGCGCGATGTGATCGTCGTCACAGTTTGGCGATTGCTGCAGAGACCAATTCGACAGGCGCTATCGATCAATTCGAGCGACATGACCTCGTCGCACCACGAATGGTGTCTAGGATCATGGCCTCAACATTTTGAGGTGACCATGATCAATCCATTTTCAAAACCAAAAACGCCCGATGAATGGCGCCAGAGGGCGCGCCTTATCCAAGATCAGCTTCAAGGACTCTCGACCGCCGAACTCATGAACGGCGCCAAGCGCGGCGAGTCTAGTGCCAGCGACCGACTCGGATACGACCCCAATCAGCCGCGCGTTCATGCGGGACACTCCGATGGAGGGCAGTGGACGAGCAAAGCCGGAGACGGTGACGTTAGGCGAATTAGCGATCCGCGTGTGATTTCAGACGCGACGCCTGACGATCATTGGATCGTTGGTGCGGACTATGCGGCCGTAGGGCACCACGAAACACCGCAACAACTATTTCGCAGGTACCGTTTGCGCCCGGAGACTTCAGCGGAGTTTGACAAAGCCGTATCTGGCCCCTTGGGCCACAGAATAGTTGATCCGATTACAAAGAAAATTCTCGCGCAGCATGCATGGGACAGAGCTCACCGAGCATACAACCGAGCTGTTGGCGAACTCTTCGAAATGTATCTTGGAGGACTTCGCGCGGGGGATCACTCCAGACCAGATGACTCCTGATCATGCGAAAGAATTTCGAAGTCTCATTAATCGATCGCAAGATCCGCGGATCAGCATATATTTGGACAAGATCGGTTTATTGCGTTGGTTGCGAAGGCTGCGTACAGAAAGGGAATAGGAGGTTGTTGTCGTGCGTGTGCATACAGAAGCGAGATTAAGGAAGGAGAGGGTCGAACTCTTCAAACGGCTTGCGCGCACGCTCAGGCAATTTGGTCGCAATTGGAACGACTACTTCATCACAAAGGAACGATCTTGGGCCTATCGACATATTATTTTCACGGACAACACGCTGCTGCTTCAGGCGCCAGCGATCAAGACGCTCCAAGGGCTGCTCCTGGATTTTCCCGATTGGGAGATCATCATCTGTGTGTCGAACTACGAAAGCGAATCAGAGGACGTGCGGCTGTACGGATTCGAATGGCCGGATTCGCAGGTCATCATTCGTGACGACGCGATCATCGACAGTCTCAATCGCGATAATCTACCACAAGAATTCAGCAGCCTCGTGATTGAGGGAAGTCGGCCCGATACATCCGTGATGGAGTTAGCCGCGCGCTCGCAGCCGCCCGACTAGTTCACGCGCGAACGTCGACAGCGAATCGTCGCGCGCACCCATAATCACGATGCGATCGCCGGGGCGGGCGAGTCGCACCAGTGCATCGCCGCAGGCAGGGCGGTCCGGAAACGCCAGTGCCTTGCGGTCACGCCGTTCGATGTCGGCGATGATGTCGCGGCTGCCGACGCTGCGGTCGACGGTGCCGCCGAAATAGACCGGCTCCGGCATGACCAGAACGTCGTCATCGCGCATCCCGCTGACGAAGCAATCCACCAGCGCGTCGCGCATCAGACGGATCGGGCCGTAGCCATGCGGCTGGAACATCAGCAGCAGCCGGCCGGGAAATGCATGCATGGTTTCGAGCGTGGCCGCTATCTTGTCGGGGTTGTGGGCGAAATCGTCGATCACCGTGATGTCGTTGGCGGTGCCCACGACCTCTAGCCGGCGGCGGATGCCGCTGAATTCACCCAGATGCGCCGCGGCTTCCGCGAGCGGGACGCCGCAGGCCTTTGCGACGCTGAGTGCGGCGAGCGCGTTGGCCGCGTTGTGCAGGCCCGGCACTCGCAACACCACCGCGACGGTTTCGCCGGTATCGCGTGCCGTCACTTGGAACGCGATCCCGGTCGGCGACCGCACCGGCGCCGCGGCCCGGAGATCGGCCTGCGCAGCGTTCAGGCTGTAGGTCACGGCCCGGCCGGGTTTCAGACCGGCCGCGAGCGCAGCGGTTTCGGCGTTGTCGAGATTCAGCACCACGGTCTGCGCCTTGGCGATGAAGTCGCGGAACAGGACGCGCAGCTCATCCAGCGATTTATGGTCGAGCGAGATGTTGTTCACCACCGCGACGCGCGGCGCGAAATTGGCGATCGAGCCGTCGCTCTCGTCGACTTCGCTGACGAAGATGCCGCCGTCGCCGACCCGGGCGCTGGCAATCGGCAGGCCGCCGTCCATGAAGTTGTTCATGTCGGCGCCGTTCATGATTGTCGGGCCCTTGCCGGCGCGATCGAGGATCCAGCCGATCATGCCGACGGTCGTGGACTTGCCGCTGGTGCCGGCGACGCCGATGCTCAGGTTCGAGCGGTTGAACAGCTCGGCGAGCAGCTTCGCGCGGGTGGTGATGGTAGCCCCGACGCGGCGCGCGGCCTGCACGTCGGGCACCGTCTCCTCGACGGCGGTCGACGTCACCAGGATCTGGTTGCTGCGGCGGACGCCGCTGCCGTCCTGCGGGTGGAGCACGATCCCGCGCCCGCGCAGAAAATCGAACCGCTCGGGATTGCGTCCCTGGTCGAGTGCGCGGTCGGAACCCTCGACGCGTCCGCCGCTCGCCAGAATTATCAGGGCAAGCGGAGTCATGCCGCTACCGCCGATGCCGCAGAAAAAGTAGTCTTCGGTTTGGGACATCGGCGATATCTACAAGCGTTGCGGAAGACGCACAACTCGGGCTGTAACATGGGCGGGGGAAGATTGAAGATCGGCGTGGTCGCACCGGCGTCGCGCCTGTCACCGGAGGTGGCCGAACGGGTGCCGATGCTGGCTGCGCGGCTCTATCCCGACCGCACGCCCGAGATCGTCTTCCATCCGCAATGCTTCGCTACGCACGGGCATTTCGCAGGCGACGATGACACGCGGGCGCGGGCCTTTATCGAGGTCGCTAACGATGAGAGCTACGACGCGGTGTGGTTCGCGCGCGGCGGCTACGGCTCGTGTCGCGTGGCCGAGGCGGTGATCGGTGGGCTGACGGAGGCGTCGCGGCGCAAAACCTATCTCGGCTATAGCGATGCCGGTGCGCTGCTGGCGGCGCTGTATCGGGCCGGATTCGCCAACGTGGCCCACGGTCCGGTGGCGCAGGACATCCTGCGCGACGGAGGAGACTTGGCGGTGGGCCGGGCGCTCGCCTGGATGGTCGATCGTGCGCCAGCGGCTTTGGAGCCGACGGTCAACGGCGCGAGCAAGACCGCGGCATTCAACATCACGGTGCTCAGCCAGTTGCTGGGCACGCCACTGCAACCCGACCTCGCCGGGCACGTGCTGATGCTGGAGGAAGTGAGCGAGGCGATGTACCGGATCGACCGCGCGCTGTTTCACATCACCAGCAACGCAGCGATCAGGCAGGTTGCGGGCATCATGCTCGGCCGTTGCAGCGCCATCACGCCGAACGATCCGGATTTCGGGATGACCGAAGAAGAGATTGCCCGTCACTGGTGCGGCAGGTCGGGGATCCCGTGGCTGGGGCGCGCCGACATCGGGCACGACATCGACAACAAGGTCGTGCCGTTCGGGGGGCGCGGCGTCGCCGTCTGAGATTTCCGCAAACGCTTGTTGCGGGCTGGGCCCCGATCCCATATTCACGGCAACAATGTGGGAATTGTCCGCCGTGTTCGATACGTGGCTCGCTCATCTCGTCGATGTCGCGAAGTGGACGCTGGTCGCGTCCGCGTGCGGAACGATCCTCGAACTTCTGTTCCCCGGCCCGCGGCAGTCGTGGCTATCGAGATTGAAAGGCGCGTTCTTCTGGGGCCTGTTTATCCTGATCGGTACCAGTCTTGTTCTGTTGATCAGTCGTCTCCTCCGCTTTGGCTCGATTCCACCGCTGGTGCACCTCGACTTCCGTCAAAGCGTACAGTCCGGAAACTGGGCCGTCGTCGCTCTGGCGCTTACGGTATTGCCGTTCGCCGGGATGTTTGCGTTTGACTTCTTTTATTACTGGTTCCACCGGTTGCAGCACGCGACCGTACTGTGGCGAATCCACTCCCTGCATCACTCGATCGCCGAGTTGAATGCCTTCAACAACTATCACCACGTGCTTGAGGACGCGCTGCGGATTCCGTTCGTGGCGATTCCGCTGCTACTGGTGAAAGTCGATCCGCCCTATATCCCGATCTACTTTTTCATCGTCGCCGTCGCCGGGCAGTTGATCCATGCCAACTCCCGCGTGAGCTACGGCCCGTTGCGCTACGTCTGGGTGGAGCCGCGCTTCCACCGCATCCATCACTCGATCGAGCCGCAGCATCAGGACAAGAATTTCGCGAGCTTCTTTCCGATTCTGGATATCGTGTTCGGGACCGCCTACTTCCCGAAGCAGTCGGAATATCCGGCAACCGGAATAGCGACGGCGGCCGAGCCCAGGACGGCGACGCAATACCTGCTGTGGTGGAAGCGCTGAATTTCGCCAGTACTTCGGTAATCGTAGGGTGGGTTAGGCGCGCAGCGCCGTAACCCACCATTTCCCCGATGCGACTTGCGGTGGGTTACGCGCCCATAGCCTGTAGGAGACGGACGGCAACGCCTGCGGGGCGCTAACCCACCCTACAGGCTCTAGAGGCTCTAGTGCCCCGCCGACGTGAGCACGCCGGCCAGCAGTGCCGCGCCATAGGCGGCCGCGCCACGCGGCTCCATCATCGGCGCCGAGCGAAGATAGTCCTTCACCGCGATCAGCGCGGCCGGCGAGCGTGCAATCATTGCCTTGATCGCATCGTCCATCGCACCGTCGAGCTTGTCATTCGGCACCACCGAACTGACCATGCCGAGCGACAACGCGGTCTTGGCGTCGATCTCCGCCAGCGTATAGACCAGCCAGGCGATCGCCTTGCGCGGCACCTTGGTCATCAGCGCCGAGATCGCGAGCGTCGGCGGCAGGTTGTGCGTCATCTCCGGCAGCTTGAAGGTCGCGCCATCGGCGGCGATGGTGATGTCGGCGGCGGTCGCCATCGCGCAGCCGAAGCCATGCGCCGCGCCCTGCACCGCGCAGACGACCGGCTGCGGCACGTTGTTGAGCGCGTCATAGACGTCGAGGATCGGTTGCAGGATCTGGTCGCGCATGACCAGCGCGGTCGGGTTCGACGGGCCGCCCTTCGGATCGCGGCCTTTGCAAAAATCGGCGCCGTTCGAGCGCAGCGCGATCACCTTGGCGTCGCTCGCGCCGGCGTCCTTGATGCGTGCGGCCAGCGCGCGCAGCATCTCGAGCGTGAGCACGTTGCCTTCGCCGGGCCGGTCGATGGTGATGGTTACAACCATACCGTCGCGGCTCGATTTGATCAGCTCGCTCATTGCCTCCCCCTGTCGTTGCGCGGCTATAATGCATTGCATTGGCATCGCCACAAGGCGTAGTTTGCCGCCGAAATCACGCGAGGAAGCGACGTTTTCGCAAGGAAAAAGAATGCTCGACGCACCCAAGAAGACCGGCGCAACCGGCGTCACGGCGGGACCACCAGCGGACTTCCAGCAGCATCTCGCGGCGCTGGAGGCGCTGGGCTTGGTCGTGCGCGTCGACCGTCCGATCAACAAGGACACGGAGTTGCATCCGCTGGTGCGCTGGCAATTTGCGGGCGGATTGCCCGAGGACCAGCGCCGCGCATTCCTGTTCACCAACGTGGTCGGCGCCGACGGCCGCAAGTTCGACATGCCGGTCGTGGTCGGCGCGCTCGCCGCCTCGGCGCGCATCTATTCGCTCGGCATGGGCAAGCCGGTCGAGGGGATCGAGCAGGCGTGGTCGAGCGCCATCGCGAATCCGATCCCGCCAGTGCGTGTCGCTTCACCGCCGTGCCAGGAGGTCGTGATCAAGGGCGACGACCTGCGCGGCGCCGGCAAGGGTCTCGCCGCATTGCCGGTGCCGATCTCGACGCCCGGCTACGACGCCGCGCCCTATCTCACCGCGACGCTCGCGGTGACGCGCGATCCCGAGACCGGCATCCAGAACATGGGCACTTATCGCGGCCAGTTGAAAGCGCCCGACCGTCTCGGCGTGCGCATGGCGGCCCGCATCGGCGGCGCCGGCGGCTACCAGCACTGGCTCAAGCACCGCAAGGCGAAGACCCCGATGCCGTGCGCGTTCGTCATCGGCGCAGCGCCGACGGTCATGTTCACCGGACCGATGAAACTGCCGATCGATCTCGACGAGATGGCGGTGGCGGGCGGTCTTGCCGGCGCGCCGGTGCGCATCGCCAAGTGTGTCAGCGTCGATCTCGACGTCCCGGCCGATGCCGAGCTGGTGATCGAGGGCCTGATCGATCCTGAATTGCTGGAGCCGGAAGGCCCGTTCGGCGAGAGCCACGGCCATATCGCGCTCGAAGACTTCAACATGTCCATGCAAGTGACCGCGATCACCCACAAGAAGAAGCCGGTGTTCGTCTCGATCATCAGCGAGGTCACGCCGTCGGAATCGAGCGTGGTCAAGCGCGTCGCCTACGAGCCGATGTTCCTCGCGCATCTGCGCGACCGGCTGTCGATCAAGGGCGTGCGCCGCGTCGTCATGCACGAGCCGCTGTCGAACCTGCGCAAGATCATCTTCGTGCAGTGCGCCCACGGCATGCCGCGCAGCGAGGTGTGGCGGGCGCTGTCCGGCGCGTCGACTCTGTTGGCGGACTGCGGCAAAATCTGCGTCGCGGTCAGCGAGGACATCGACCCGACCAATGCCGATGCGGTGTTCTGGTCGATGGCCTATCGCATGAACCCGACCGACGACCTGCATGTGCTGCCGTATCGCTCGGCCGGCCACGGACCCAAGACCGGCACGCGCGAGGGCGACTCGACGCTGCTGATCGACGCGACGCTGAAATCGACGGCGCCGCCGCTGGCGCTGCCGTCACGCGAGCTTATGGAGAACGCGAAGAAGATCTGGGACGAGCTGAAGCTGCCGCCGATCACGCCGCAGCCGCCGTGGCACGGCTATTCGCTCGGCGACTGGGCCGACGACTGGGAGACCTTCGCCCGCCGCGCCGTGAAGGGCGAATGGGAGGCCAACGGCCGCGACACGTTCGCCCGCCGCCGCGGCGGCGTCACGCCGGAGACCCCGGTGCGCGACGTCGAGGGGAAGAAGAAGTAGTGCGGCCCGCCGGCAATTGGTCCGTCCGACTTGCCGTTGCGCTGTTTGCGGTCGTGGTCGCCGGCCCGATGCCGGCGGCCCGCGCGCAGGCGCAGCAGGAGGCCGCTGCGAATGATCCGATCGCAGAGTCTGAGATCGAGCAGCGCATCAGGCTCCGGGAAGCGATCGCCGGCCGGATGTATTCGCGTCCAGAGGTGGTCGCGGAATTGCGCGAGGAGAAGCGCAAGATCCGGGAGGCGCTGAAAGCGGGAGTCGAAGTTCTGAGCACCGATGTCGATGTGGAATACGCCAAGATGGCGCGCCGGATGGGCCATACTGTCGTTCAGATGAAAGAGAATCTCGCGCGCAAGGGCATCGCCCCCGATACGATCAAGCACATCCTCCACGCCGACATGGCATGGCAGCGGTATCAAGAGAGCCGCCAGCAGGCGCAGTAGCCTGCGCTACGTCCGGGGCACCGGCTCCACCATCACACGTCATCTGCCGGCCGCAAGTCGGCCTCAATTTGCAGTGAGCATCGCCTGCCAATTTTTCGGGGACGGGTTCGTGATGGAATCCAATGGGGTGATGAGCCGCGCCTTCGTGGTTGCCGCGGCTATAGTCGTTGCTCAGATGCCGCCAACCCCAGCGCGTGCTCAACAGGACGTCGTTGCTCGTGGGCGAATTACCGAAGCGGACATCGAGCAACGCCGCAGGTTCAAGCAGATGGTATCGCCGGGGCAGGCTCCTTCGTCGCGCGAACAAGTCATCGACGAACTGATCGAGGAGAAGCTCAAGATTCGTCAATGGGGAAGGAGAGTCTCCGACCAGCAAGTGGAAGATGCCTATGCCCAGATGGCCACGCGGATGGGGCGGACCGCCACACAAGTGACCGAGGACCTTGCCCGGCAAGATATCGACGTAGCGACCCTCAAGCATCGTATCCGCGCCGACCTTGCCTGGCAGAGAGCGCTGTACCTGAGCCGAGGCCGGGCTGAGCCGCCGAAATTATGGGGACCGACCGGCGATTTCTCGTGGCCTTACGGAGAGCGAAACTTTCGCTGATAGCTCGCCCCTTGTCGCAATCTGCTACACCACCACCGTCAGCCGCTTCGCCGCGCGCGTGACGCCGGTATAGAGCCAGCGGTCGCGGCTCTCCGGGAACGCGAACGACTCGTCGAACAGCACGACGTCGTCCCATTGCGAGCCCTGTGCCTTGTGCACGGTGAGCACGTAGCCGAAATCGAACTCGTCGTATTTCTTGCGCTGTTCCCACGGCAGTTCCTCGATCGCGCCGGTGAAGCATTCCGGCCGTACCGAAACCTTCACGACCCGGTCGCCGGCGCCGTCGTCCGGTTTGAGATGCATGGTCAGGATCTGCTTGCGCGGGCGCGGCCGCTCCTTGATCAGCCAGAGGCCACCGTTGAACAGGCCCTTGCGCCGGTTGTTGCGCAGGCAGACCAGCTTGTCGCCGGCGATCGGCAATTCGCCCTCGAAGCCGCGGCGCTGGCGCATGCGGATGTTGTAGGCGCGCCGCGTCGCGTTGCGCCCGACCAGCACCTGGTCGGCGTCGAGCACGCGCTGCGGATCGAGCGCGTCGCGCGTCACCACCTGGGTCTCGCCGTAGACGCCGGGCTGCAGCCGGTTGCCGGCGCGGATGTCCATCGACAGCCGCACGATCGGATCGCCCTGCGCTTGGCGATGCACTTCGGTGAGCATGGCGTCGGGCTCGGCGTCGGTGAAGAAGCCGCCGCCCTGGATCGGCGGCAGTTGCGCGGGATCGCCGAGCACCAGCAGCGGAACGGCGAACGACTTCAGATCGCGTCCGAGATCGGCGTCGACCATCGAGCACTCGTCGATGATGATCAGCTTGGCCTTCGAGGCCGGCGCGTCGTCGAACAATTCGAAGCTCGGCGTCTCGGTGCTGGACTCGAGCGGCCGGTAGATCAGGCTGTGGATGGTGGTGGCGCCCGCGCAGCCCTTCGAGCGCATCACCATCGCCGCCTTGCCGGTGAACGCCGCGAACAGCACCTTGCCGTCGACGTTCTCGGCGATGTGCTTGGCGAGCGTGGTCTTGCCGGTGCCGGCATAGCCGAACAGGCGGAAGATCAACGGGACCCTTCCGCGGCCGGGCTTTTCCTTCAGCCAGTCCGCGACCGCTTTGAGTGCGGCGTCCTGCTCGGGAGAAAAGGAAGGCATGCGGGGATCCAGCCGGTTTGAAGGACATAAGAACAAAAAAGGAACAAGGTCAAGGCGGGCCCGCATGCGCGAACCCCTGATCCGTCATCCTTCGAGGCTCGCTTCGCTCGCACCTCAGGATGACGGATCAGGGATTGGGGGCGTCGAACTACGCCGCCCCCTGTTTCGCGCTCAGCGGAAAATAGTTCGCCAGCCAGTTCAGCACCACGTGATGCACGCGGGTGTTGCCTTCCGCGAACATGAAGTGGTCGGTGTCGGCGAACAGGTGCATCTCGGCCGGCTGCTTGGCGTTCTCGAACAACCCGATCGACTGCTCGACTGGCGTGACGTGGTCGTCGGACGAGTGCAACAGCAGCAGCGGCCGCGGCGCGATGTTGCCGACCACGTCATTGGCGCGGAAGTCGAACATGCTCTGCGCGGTATCGGCCTCGAACGACTGGATCGAGCCCGGCAGCACGTGGCCGCGCAGGTGTGCCGGGATCGGCACGATGTCGTAGCGCGGCACCATCAGCGGTTCGCCGGTGCGCGCGCGATGCGCCTTGCCCTCCGCCAGCATGGCGATGAACTTCGCGTAGCCCTCCGGCGTCGGATGCTGCTTCTGGAATTTGCGTTCGCCATGGCCCCAGCCGGAGGCCGAGACCACGGCGGCCACGCGCTTGTCGACGCCGCCGGTATAGACCGCGACCGCGGCGCCGAAGCTCGAGCCGAGCACGGCGATGCGCGCGCCGTCGACATTGGGATGCTGCGCCAGCGTTGTGAGCGCGTCTGATGTCGCCTGCACCTGGTCGAGGCAGATCAGCCGGCCGCGGGGGCCTTCGCTATCGCCGCAGCCCGGCATGTCGAAGCGCATGGTGACGTAGCCGAGCTTCTCCAGCAGTGCGCAGGGCTGCTTGACGTTGCCGGCATGGCGGGTCGAGCCGAAGCCGTGCAGCACGATGAAGGCGGGGCGTTTCTCGCCGGGGCCGACGCCCGCCGGCACCTGGATGTTGCCGACGAGTTTGAGGCCTTTGGACGTGAACGTGATCTGCTCGTCGGACATTGCTACTCCAACATACTTCTGAGTGTCATGCCCGCGAAGGCGGGCATCCAGGAATCATCGGGCAATCATGACGCCGTTGGTATTGGCTGGGTCCCCGCCTTCGCGGGGACGACTGCGGAATTCGGCTCACGCCATCGCGGCGACTTCCTTGTGCCAGGCGGCCGGCTTGTGCACCGTCTCCTTGGTCTCGAACTTCGACTCGGTGAGGTGCATCGCCGGCGAGACCAGCACATTCAGCCGCTGCTTCGAGTAGATCACCAGGCGGCGGAAATCCTTCGAGCAGTTCTCGATGCAGTGCCCGATGCCGATCGGCACCAGCATCACGTCGCCCGGCCGGGTCGGCGTCTTGTGCTCGTATTCCGACATGTTGTCGCCGGTGCCCTGGAACTGCACCGCGAATTCCTCGGAACGCAGCGCGCGGTGGAACGCCCACTGGTCGCCGACCGTGTTGTAGCTGTCGATCAGGCAGTGTGGCGATTCAACGATCTTGGGCCCTGCGGCCTTGCCGGTGATCTCGTTGAAGATGTCGAAGGCGCGCACTTTCTTGACGATGTTTTCCTTCGACTTGATGCTCGATACGCCGACGAGATCCCCGTAGTCGCGGTCGATGATGGTCGCGTCCTCCGGATCTTCGTCCCAAATATAAAGCTTCTCGATCACCTTGGCGTTCGACGGCGGTGCCGGTAGTGCCGCCCAGTTCGGGCCGTTGCTGCGCGTCATCGCGTAGGTCGTCTCGCTGGTGTGGTCCTTCTCGTCGAACACCTTGAACACCGGCTCGTGCAGATTGAGCACCATGCGCAAGCAATCATTGGTGCCGGTCGAGCGGTAGGAGACGCCGCCCGGGATCACCAGCACCTCGCCCATGCTGAGATCGAATTTGCCGAACTCGGACTCGACGTGGCTGTTGCCGCAGAACTGGATCAGCACTTCGTCGAAGTCGCTGTTGCGGCGGAAGTGCTGGGTGCCGTTCACGCTCTCGACGATGACCCGCACGTCGGCGCTCTCGAACATCTTGAGCCGCTGGTTCGGCTCGCTAAGCATGTCGAACGGCCGTAGCTTCGGGGTGAAGCGCTTGCCCTTGGCGACGCCGCGCAGGCCTTCCTTGTTCCGGTCGCTCCAGACCAGCGGGATCATCTGGTGGGCGTCCGGGCTCTCCCAGCCGGTCATGAATTCGCGGACTTTGGTCATCTTTGGCTCCTTGAACGGGCTTCTCGGCAACCTTTGTAGCGCGCCAGGGGTCGTGCGCAAGCGCAGTTGAGCGCGACCTTTCCGTCGTCATGCCCGGCCTTGTGCCGGGCATCCACGTCTAATAACAAGCGCCCCAACGGAGACGTGGATGGCCGGGACATCAGGGCGTTTACGCCCGTCTTCCAACGGGCTATGCCCGGCCATGACGGAGGGATTTCGCATGACGTTGCGTTTGGCATCATTCAAAGTGGGCGGCCGCGAGAGCTACGGCGCGGTGACCGATCAGGGCATCGTCGACCTCGGCAAGAAGCTCACGAAATATGCGACGCTGCGCGATGTCCTGCGCGCGCAGGCGGTGGGCGAGGCGAGGGCGGCCGCGGCCGGCGCCGCCGACTACGCGCTAAAAGACGTCATCATGCTGCCGCCGATCCCTGAGCCGGGGAAGAACATCTGCGTCGGCATCAACTACCCGGACCGCGGCGCCGAATACAAAGGCGGCGCGGTGACGCCGCCGCAGAAATATCCAAACCTGTTCATGCGCGTCCCGACCTCGCTGGTCGGCACCGATCAGCCGATCGTGCGACCGAAGGTCTCGGAGCAATTCGACTACGAGGGCGAGATCGTGCTGGTGATCGGCAAGGAAGGCCGTCACATCGCGCAGGACAAGGCGCTGTCGCATATCGGCGGGCTCACGCTCGGCAACGAAGGCAGCGTGCGCGATTGGCTGCGCCACGGCACGCTCAACGTCACCCAGGGCAAGAATTTCGACAATTCCGGCAGCCTCGGGCCCTGGATCGTGCCGGCCGACGAGGTCGACCCCGGCAAGCCGCTGCGGATCACCACCAAGGTCAACGGCGCGTTGCGCCAGGACGACACCACCGACCGCCTGACCTGGGGCTTCGCCTGGTTGATCAACTACATTTCCACCTTCGCGACACTGAAGCCCGGCGACCTGATCTGGACCGGCACGCCGACCGGCGCCGGCGGCCACCAGAAGCCGCCGGCCTGGCTCAAGCCCGGCGACGTGGTCGAGGTCGCGGTTCCGGAGATCGGCGTGCTGCGGAACGCCGTGGTGGACGAGGTTTAGCGCCGCGTCGACCCGACGCTCGTGGCATAACAGATTGGAATAGAACCATGCCCGTCAAGCACGGGTGGGGCGCTATTTCCTTCCCCCGCGGGGGGTGCTAACCACCCCGCAGTCCCGTGCATGTCTCGGAAAGGTGGACACCGGTTTTCCGGCAAGGACATGCGCCCAGCATTCCATGAGCGACCCGGGGGTTTAGCGTCCTATGGCCAATCTGCAGCTTACGTTTGCGTCCGCTTTGTATGACCGCATGCAGCCGATCTACACCGGCGAGGTGAAGCCGGACGGCATCGATCTCAACTTTATCCGTATCGAGCAGCCGCGTCCGATCTTCGACCGCATGTCGGGCGGCGAGGAGTTCGACGTCGCGGAGTATTCGAGCTCCGAATACGTCCAGCGCTACGCCGCCAAGCAATGCAACTTCATCGCGATCCCGGTGTTCCCTTCGCGCTGCTTCCGGCACTCGTTCATCGGCATCAACAAGAAGTCCGGCATCGTCAAGCCGAAGGACCTCGAGGGTAAGCGCATCGGCGTCGCGCTCTACACCATGAGCGCCGCGATCTACATCCGCGGCATTCTCCAGCATGACCACGGCGTCGATTTCTCGAAGTGCACCTGGGTGCAGGGCGCGATCAACACCCAGGGCTCGCATGGTTCGCCGACCGTGCTGCCGCTCCTGAAGCCGGTGAATATCGTGCAGGGACCGCCGAACAAGTCGCTCGACGACCTGATCCAGGACGGCACGATCGACGCCACCATCGGCACCGCGATGCCGGAATCGTACCGCACCAACCCGGATATCGTGCGCCTGTTCCCCGACTTCGTCGAGCGCGAGCGCGACCACTACAAGCGCACCAAGATCTACCCGATCATGCATCTCGTCGCGATCAAGAAGTCGGTCTACGAGAAGTATCCGTTCGTCGCGACCAGCCTGTTCAATGCGTTCCAACGCGCCAAGGAGATTGCGCTCGAGCGCATGTATAACCAGCGCGCGCTGCGTTACATGATGCCGTGGCTGCCGCGCGACATCGACGAGATCCACGAGTATTTCGGCGGCGATCCCTGGCCCTACGGTATCGAGCCGAACCGTCCGACGCTGGAAGCGATGGTGCAGTACCTGCAGGATCAGCACCTCACCGACTGGAAGCCGTCGCTCGAAGAGCTGTTCGCGCCGAACTGGGGCGAAACCCACTATTGAGCGCGCGGGTATCAACAATTCTGGCGTCAACAATCCTGGCAACAACAATCCTGTAAACGGAATTCGCCATGAGCAATCTCGACAACCTCATCAAGGATCTCGTCATCGCCAACCGCATCCTCGCCAAGGAGGATGTGGTCGATGCCTACGGACACGTCGCCGTCCGCAACCCGGATAATCCGAAGACGTTTTTCCTCTCGCGTTCGCTCGCACCCGAGCTGATCGAGAAGGAAGATATCGTCGAACTGGATATGGGCGGCCAGCCGGTGGACAAGAACGAGAAGCGCCCGCTCTACCTTGAGCGCTTCATCCATGCCGCGATCATGGAGGCGAACCCGGACGTGAATGCCACCGTGCACGCGCACGCCGAGGACATCCTGCCGTTCGGCATCGCGTCGGGCACGCCGCTCAGGCCGGTGGTGCATTCCGGCAGCTTCATCGGTCCGGATGTTCCGGTGTGGGATATCGCCGACAAGTTCGGCGACACTAACCTGCTCGTCGCCAACATCGATCAAGGCCGCGACCTCGCCAAGACGATGGCCGGCAAAGCGGTGGCGTTGATGCGCGGACACGGCTTCGCCTCGTGTGCGCGCTCGCTGATCGAGGTGGTGCGCGTGTCGGTCTACCTGCCGCGCAATGCGCGTGCGCTGATGCGCGCCAAGCAGCTCGGCGGCGAGATCAAGTATCTGACGCAGGGCGAGATGGACGCCCGCAACCGCGGCTACAGCCCGTATTCGAACGAGACCTGGCGCGCCTGGGAATACTGGGCCAACAAGGCCTGCTGCGGCCACATGCTGTCGCGGCCGGATGGTGGTCCCGTGCACGTGCACGACCACAAGCACGATCATAAGTAAGCGACTGGCTGGGACTTCTCGCGGCCTCATGGTGAGGAGCGTCCGTAGGACGCGTCTCGAACCATAGGCCGCCCGGGGCCGCCTTCATCCTTCGAGACGCGCCTTCGGCGCTCCTCAGGATGAGGCGGTGAGAGGCTGAAGAAGGATTGGATCAATGAAACTCGCTAGCTACATCGCGGACGGCAAGGAATGTTACGGCGTCGTCACCGGCGACGGCGTCATCACCATGAACGACCGCTTCTGCGGTCATGCGGCGTCGCTGAAGGAAGCCATCGCCGGCGGACTGCTGCCGCAGATCAAGGAAGCTGCGTCGAACGGCCAGGCCGACCGCAAGCTCTCCGAGATCAAGTTCCTGCCGCTGATCCCGAACCCGGAAAAGATCCTCTGCGTCGGTATCAACTACAAGTCCCACGCCGCCGAGCATGGCACCGAGGCGCCGAAGCTGCCGAACATCTTCACCAAGTTCGTCAATACGCTGGAAGCGCATGAAGGCGAGATGCTGCGGCCGAAGGTGTCGACGAGCTTCGACTTCGAGGGCGAGCTCGCGCTGGTGATCGGCAAGGGCGGCCGCCACATCAAGGCCGCCGACGCGCTCAAGCATGTCGCCGGCTACACCTGCTTCTGCGACGGCTCGGTGCGCGACTTCACCAAGTACTCGCTGGTCGCCTCGAAGAACTTCCCGCGCTCCAGCCCGCTCGGCCCGTGGATGGTGACGTCGGACGAGATTCCCGACCCGACCAAGCTGACGCTGGTGACCCGTCTCAACGGCAAGGAGATGCAGCGTTCCGGCACCGACATGCTGATCCATTCGATCCCGGCGATCATCGAGTTCTGCTCGGTGTTCACGCCGCTGTCGCCCGGCGACATCATCGCCACCGGCACGCCGGACGGCATTGGCGCCAAGCAGAACCCGCCGGTGTGGATGAAGGCCGGCGACGTGCTGGAGATCGAGATCTCCAACATCGGCACGCTGCGCAACAAGATCGCCGACGAGAAGTAGCCGACGACGAGTAGCTCTCGTGTCCCGGACGCGCGTCAGCGCGAGCCGGGACCCAGCCTTTGCTACCCCATGTATGCGACCGACAGGCCGGCGGTTATTGGACAATTCCTGGGTACGGTTTTGCGTGCCGTGCCATGGCTTCATGCAAGATCAATAATCCGTTGTTGTCTATGGAACTCATTCGGCCAGTGTCGGCTTCAAGCTGACGTGGGGGCCAGACTTGAGTGAGGTGGGTGAAATCGTACCCAGAAAAATTATTCAAGACGGACGAGAAAAACACGTGTGCGCACAGTTTGCCGGCGGCGACGGTAGCGACCTGTGTGTTGCAGTGCTTGGGTCCGATTATTGGCGGGTCGCTCAGTTTCATAAACTGTAAACACATACATGCAGACCAAAAGTCGTAAGGGTCTTTGTCTCCATAGTGGGAGACTGCAATCCACCATCTGCCGCTGGGCTGCCTGGAAGTTTTTAGGAAGTCGATTTCGTGTTGAGGTGACGCTCTGAGTTCGCCCGAGAATTCGAGTCGCAAGGCGACCAGACACAAGAATGCTGCTATTAGTCTTTGATCGAAGATGCTCAGCAAAAAGCGGCGACCGAGGAGCAAATTAGTTATTGATGGCTTGGCGGCTTCCTCGATCTCTCTCATCCAACCGCTATTGCATTCGCCACAAGTGTTCCTTGGCTGGCGGTTCGCAGCCGCTCCCGGCTTCGTCTTTTGCGAGTAATCGGGCCCTGGGACGCTGTTTTCGAATGTCTCCATAGGAGCGCCAAACTTCAATTCGTATTGGGGTCTTGTTGGCGGCACCACAGTCTGCGCCCAGTCTGGCCATATGTGACTCTTGGTAAGCTTAGGGCCGCCACAGAATACGCACCGTCCAGCAATCTGAGCCATGGCAAAGTCCTCTGACAAAGATTTGGAAGAACCAAACGCCTAATGCGCGCGCTGCTGCGTATGCCGCCGAAGCAGCACGAGGATATGAAGGTGGGCAAACCGAAGCCCGCCCGAAGAAGAAGGCTCCGAAGGGCAAGTGGAAAGAATAGCCGATGTCAGACAAAACTTTACTGGGTGGTCGGCTGACGGCACCAAGCATGACCTGCCTATCCGTTATCTTTTGGTACCACGCCATACAAAACTTGTGTTGCGGGGTAGGTGTGTTTCGTACTGCAGTGAGGACACGTCACTGTGGTTCCGCGAACCCGGAGAGGTTGGTTCAAGTCCTGCACCGGCGCCTCGCCGGTGATAATGTCTTCGCGGCACTCTGGGTTTGCGCACTCAACGTAAAAGTACCAGCCTGGTTTAGCTGTCTCCATGGCCTGCCCTTCCTAGACCGGCTTTCGGGACTGCCAGTATCGCACAAACTTAGATAGCGATGCGCGGGCAAGCCCGCGCATGACGTGGTGGCTATCGAAGGTCAAACAAAAGCGCCGCCCTCTCGGGCGGCGCTTCGCATTTCAGAATGTACGTAGTCCGCTTACTGCACCAGCTGGATCACCTTGCCGGACTTGTCCTTGCCCTGGGCGCGGTACTGGCCGATCGAGCGCAGCAGCGCCGAGTCCGACACCGTGTAGAGGATCGCGTCTTCGGTGCCGGTGTTGGTGTGCTTGCGCCAGACGAAGTTGGGAACGACCATGATGTCGTTCTGCTCCCAGTCGAAGGTCTGGCCGCCGATCTCGGTCTTGCCCTTGCCGCCGATCACCACGTGGAAGGTGCCGCAGGTCTCGCGCTTCGGCAGGGTCTCTTCGCCGGCGCGGATCAGCTGAGCCTGGTAGTTCAGCGTCGGGAACACTGGCTTGCCGGTGACCGGGTTCACGAGCTGCATCTGGATGCCCTCGTGCGGGTCGCCGATTTCCTTGCGCAGCCGCTCCATCGCCCCGCGGATCTCGTCGCCGCGGAAGTGAATGTACGGCGCCGGCTCATTGCCCCAGCCGCGCTGATGCGACACGAAGGTCGGCACCAGGCCGCCGTTGCCATAGAGCGCTTCCGAGTAGCCGTTGGTGTGCGCAGTGGGCTGGCTCTTCTGGTTGCTGCCGGTCCCGGGCTTGAATTCCTGGTCGACCCAAGCGCAGTCCAGGAACTCCATCAGCGGCCAGTCCAGCATGTCGATCCAGATCACCGGCTCCTTGTCCTCGTTGCCGTGGTCGTGCCACGTGCCGTTCGGGGTCAGGATGATGTCGCCGCGGCGGGCTTCGCAGCGCTCGCCTTCCACGTTG
>Ga0075420_100000059_pt1 | contig 62178 bp, 56 predicted proteins | sample SoiMetdeltSBSDD4_FD_75296 | JGI IMG/M metagenome (GOLD analysis project Ga0075420, IMG submission 75296) | Bulk soil microbial communities from a Populus tree surrounding site in Tennessee, USA - Soil MetaG P. deltoides SBSDD4 | ecosystem: Environmental > Terrestrial > Soil > Tree plantation...
CTCGATTACGTGACCCAGCCGAAAGGCCGGCCGCCGACCTTCGTGCTGTTCGCGAGCCGCGCCGACAAGGTGCCGGACCAGTACAAGCGCTACCTCGTCAACAGCCTGCGCGAGACATTCGACCTGCCGGGAACGCCGATCCGCCTGAATCTGCGCGAGAAGGCCAACCCTTATTCCGGCCGCAAGAAAAAGCAGCGCTGAGGCGCGACACCCCGCATGACTGTCGCACCCGCTCCGCTTCGCCGCGCCGCCTTCGCCTTCATCTTCGTCACCGTTCTGCTCGACATGCTGGCGATCGGCATCATCATCCCGGTGTTGCCGAAGCTCGTGCTCGATTTCGTCGGCGGCGACGCGGTCAGCGGCGCCGACTATCTCGGCCTGTTCGGCACCGCCTGGGCGCTGATGCAGTTCCTATTCTCGCCGATCCACGGCGCGCTGTCGGATCGCTTCGGACGGCGGCCGGTCATCCTGCTGTCGAATTTCGGGCTCGGCCTCGACTACATCCTGATGGCCCTGGCGCCGTCGCTGGCCTGGCTGTTCGTCGGGCGGGTCGTCTCCGGCATTTGCTCCGCCAGCATCTCGACCGGCTATGCCTATATCGCCGACGTCGCCGAGCCGGATCGGCGAGCGGCGCTGTTCGGCATGCTCGGCGTTGCGTTCGGCGCCGGTTTCGTGCTCGGGCCGGCGCTCGGCGGCATCGCCGGCAGCTTCGATCCGCGCCTGCCGTTCTGGATCGCGGCGGGCCTGAGCCTGCTCAACGGCCTCTACGGACTGCTGATCCTGCCGGAATCGTTGCCGCCGGAGAAGCGCGCGCCGTTCAGCTGGCGGCGCGCCAATCCGATCGGCTCGCTCATCCTCCTGCGATCGCATGCAAGCCTGACGGGGCTCGCGGTCATCAGCTTCCTCGGACAGCTTGCACATTCGAGCCTGCCGAACATCGGCGTGCTCTACATGATGTATCGCTACAGCCTGAGCGAGCAGGCCGTCGGCTTCGTGATGGCGCTGGTCGGCCTGTGTTCGATGGTGGTGCAGGGCGGCTTGATCGGGCCGGCGGTGAAACGTCTCGGCGAGACCAAGGCCATGATCGTCGGGCTCGTGTTCGGCGTCGCCGGTTTTGCAGTCTTCGGTCTGGCCCCGACAACGCTGTGGTTCCTCGTCGGCATTCCGTTGCTCGCGCTGTGGGGTATCGCCAGCGCTAGCACGCTTGGGCTCATGAGCCGCAATGTGGCCCCGAGCGAGCAGGGGCAGCTCCAGGGCGCCAACGCGAGCCTGGTGGGCATCGCGAGCCTCATCGGTCCCGCAATCTTCACGCAGTCATTTGCGATGTTCATCGGCGCCGGCGCGATCGTCTATCTGCCGGGCATGCCGTTCCTGCTGTCGGCGCTCATGGTTGTCGCGGCGATTGGCGTCGCTGTCTACACCATGCGGGGAACGAAGACTGCGTGACGGCTCACGCCGGCGCTGGAAGCGCCAGCAGGCGGCCCTTGTCGCAGTCGTAGAGCTGGCCGGTCTCCTGATAGCTCGGCAGGCACATCGCCACGATCTGCGCCGCGACTCTGTCGGCGGTCTTCAGCGTCATCGGGTCCTCGCCCGGCATCAATGCGGCGCGCATGCCGGTGCGGGTCGGTCCCGGATTCAAAAGGTTGACGCGGACGTTGGTGGTGGCGGTTTCGGCGGCATAGGTGCGCGCCATCGCGTTGAGCGCCGCCTTGGAGATCGAGTAGGGGCCGCGATAGGCGCGCTGGCTGGTCGCCGCGCCCGATGTGAGAAACACCGCGCGGCCGGCGTCGGATGCGCGCAACAGCGGGTCCATGGCGCTGATCAGGAAGAAGTTCGCGGTGACGTTGACCGCGATCACCTCGTCCCAGGCCTTGGGCTCGATATGGCCGAACGGCGACGTCGGCCCAAGCACGCCGCCGTTGCCCACCAGGACGTCGAGGCGCTGGTAGCGTTCGGTGAGGGCCGCCGACAGCCGGACGATGCCGTCGGTGTCGCGCAGGTCGAGCGGCACCAGCGTCGTTGAGCCGCCGGCAGTCTGGATCGCGTCGTCAAGTTCCTCCAGCCCGCCGACCGTGCGCGCGGTCGCGATCACATGCGCGCCGGCTTTCGCCAGCGCGATCGCGGTGGCGTAGCCGATGCCGCGGGAGGCGCCGGTGATGAGGGCGATACGATTGGCGAGGGGCTTTGTCACGCGAGGCTTGTTGGTTTGACGCTGCTTTCTCTTCCGCTCGTCCCCGCGCAGGCGGGCACCCAGTCAAAAGAAGATTCTGGATTCCCGCATTCGCAGGAATGAGCGGAGGATAGAGCCAATTCCACGAGCAAACGACTTAGCTCGCCTCGGCCAGCAGCGAGAGCTGCCGCGGCGTGTGCTCGGTTGCCGACTGGTCGGTCAGCGGCGTCGGATAGTCGCCGGTGAAGCAATGGTCGGTGAATTGCGGCCGCGCTGCGTCGCGCTTGTCGTAGCCCATGGCGCGGTAGATGCCGTCGACCGAGAGGAAGGCGAGCGAGTCGGCGCCGATGAACTGGCGCATGCCTTCGAGGTCGTGGGTGGCGGCGAGCAGCTTGTCGCGCTCCGGCGTGTCGATGCCGTAGTAGTCCGGATGGGTGATCGGCGGCGACGAGATGCGGAAATGCACCTCTTTCGCACCAGCGTCACGCATCATCTGTACGATCTTGGTCGATGTGGTGCCGCGCACGATCGAGTCGTCGACCAGGACAATGCGCTTGCCGTTGACCACCGCGCGGTTGGCACTGTGCTTGAGGCGGACGCCGAGCTGGCGGATTTGCTGGGTCGGCTCGATGAAGGTGCGGCCGACATAGTGGTTGCGGATGATGCCGAGCTCATAGGCGATGCCGGACTGTTGCGCATAGCCGATCGCGGCGGGAACGCCGGAATCGGGAACCGGGATCACCACATCGGCGTCGGTGTGCGATTCGCGGGCGAGCTGGGCACCCATGGCCTTGCGCACCGTATAGACGTGGCGGCCGCCGACGATCGAGTCCGGCCGCGCGAAGTAAATGTATTCGAAGATGCAAGGGCGCGGCGCCATCTTCGGGAACGCCCGGTGCGAGTGCATGCCTTCGTCGTCGAACACGACGACTTCACCGTTCTCCACGTCGCGCACGTATTTGGCGCCGATGATGTCGAGCGCGCAGGTCTCCGAGGCGAGGATCGGCGCGCCGTCGAGCTTGCCGATCACCAGCGGCCGGATGCCGAGTGGGTCGCGGGTGCCGATCAGCTTCTTGTTGGTGAGCGCCACGAACGAGTAGGCGCCTTCGAGCTGACGCAGCGCTTCGAAGAAGCGATCGATGAAACGGTTCTTCCTTGCCCTCGCCACCAGGTGCAGGATGACCTCGGTGTCGGAGGTCGACTGCATGATGGCGCCGTCGTGCACGAGCTGGCGCCGCAGCGCGAGGCCGTTGGTCAGGTTGCCGTTGTGGCCGACCGCGAAGCCGCCGCCGTCGAGCTCGGCGAACAGCGGTTGCACGTTGCGCAGGATGGTCTCGCCGGTGGTCGAATAGCGCACGTGGCCCATGGCCGACATGCCGGGCAGGCGGTCGATCACCTCGCGGCGGGAGAAGTTATCGCCGACGAGCCCCATGCGGCGCTCGGAATGGAACCGCTTGCTGTCGAAGGAAACGATGCCGGCCGCTTCCTGGCCGCGGTGCTGGAGGGCGTGGAGGCCGAGCGCGGTGATCGCCGCGGCGTCCGGATGGCCGAAAATCCCGAAGACCCCGCATTCCTCGCGCAGCCGGTCGCCGTCAAAATCGAGCGGCACGGTGGCGGTGGCGGCTTCGGTTTCCTGGCTCATCGCGGTGCTCGTCGCCTTTCCTGCAAGGTCTTGCCTACAAGTCTTTCCTACCAATCAGTTAGGAACGCTGTTCGGGCGGGGCGTCCGCCGCCGGTTCGCCGTCTTCCTGCTTGGGCCGCTTCAACCGCCTCAAGATGGTGCTCTCGGGGTCATCCGGCAACAGCGAGATCAGCCAATCCCCGGTCGATTGCAGCACCACCCGGGACTTGGCGTTGGCGACCCAGGACGGCTGCGTCCGCGGCGGCACCAACCAGGCGAAAAACAGGAAGGCGACAACCACGATGATCAGCCCGCGCGCCAGCCCGAACAGGAAGCCGAGGGTGCGGTCGAGGGCGCCGACCCGGCTGTCGAGCACCATGTCGGAGAACCGGACCGTGATGATCGACACGATCAGCAGCGTGCCGAGGAAGGTTCCGCCAACCACGGCTCCGGCCGCGATGATGTCGTTGTTGAAGTAGGCTTTCGCCATCGGGAGGAGGCGGGAATAGGCATAAAGCGTGGCGACCGCGGCGATCACCCAGGCGGCGATCGACAGGATTTCGCGCATGAAACCCCGGATCATGGCCAGGAGGGCCGATACCAGCATGACGCCAATGAGGATGAAGTCGAGGAGCGTGATCGGCATGTCGAACTTTCGATCCTCCTGACCTGCGGGGATGCCGCAGGACGAATCGGCGCTCCGGCGACCCTTACCTGACCGCTGCCGCGGGAGTGCGGCAAGGGCCCGGCCCGGGTCGTCCAACCAATTAATTTTCCTGCCCAATTCAGGGGATGGCGCAGGTCGCCGGAAGGCCGGTCCGGACGGCTGCTGTATAGCGGCAGCCGGTTCCGCCGTCACCCGTCTTGTTGGACAGTTCTGGGGCATAAGTCGCGATCGTTACCAGACGAGGAAACCGGCCGCCGTCGCCTCGATCCCGTTCATGATTTCGATGCAATTCCTGCGGCAAATCCCGGTCGACTCCGGTGTCGACCGCGCGTCCGAGGGAGAGATTGTAGATGCCGATTGCAAGACGCCGGACCGCTCCGATTGTGGCAGCCGCGACGCTGCTGGCCGCGGCGGTGCCGCAGGCTGTGGACGCCGCCGAGGTCCGGCCGCTCACGCGCGCCTACAATGCGTCCGGCCAGGCGCTCTTCCGCGACTTTTCCGGCGGTCCCGGCAACATCGTGTTCTCCCCGTATTCGATCGGCAGCGCCATGGCGATGGTGCTGGCGGGAGCGCGCGGCGAGACCGAGCGCGAGATGGCGGTCGCGCTCCACCACAGCCTCGATCGCGCGCAGATCAATGACGCCAACGCCTCCGCGCTCGCGACCTTGAACGGTTACGACAAGAGCGAGGCGCCGCCGGCCTGCCCGCCCGCCATGCAGCTCGTGGGCGAGCGCTGTGAGGCGAAGTCCACCGCCCAGGGCGGTTGTCCGTTTCCGGCATCCCGAAGCGGCGAGCTGTGCGTGGCGACGCCACGGTTTGTGCCATCGGCCAAGCTGCTGGTCGCCAATGCGCTGATGCTCGCCGGCGGCAGCGTCGCCAAGGACTACGCATCGCTGCTGAAGGACCGCTACGCCGCCGAGGTGTTCCAGCGCGCGAGCCTCGAGACCGTCAACGGCTGGGTCAGCCAGCGCACCGAAGGCAAGATCGAGAAGATCCTCGACAAGCTCTCGGACGTGGTTCTGGTCAACGCGGTTTATTTCAAATCGCGCTGGGCGGTCGCATTCGACAAGAAGCTGACCAAGCCGGAATTCTTCAGCCTGACGCGCAGCCGCCAGGAGATGGTCCCGACGATGCTGCAGCGGACCAACCACGCGGTGGTGTCGCGCGAAGGCTATCGCGCGATCCGGCTGCCCTATGCAGTGCGCTCGCTGGCGATGGTGATCGCGCTGCCGAACGAGGTGGACGGCCTGGCCGATGTTGCGCGCCGTCTTGACCGGGACGAGCTCGCGCAGGTGCTTAGCGTCCTGGAGAAGCAGCCGCCGCGCCCCGTCATCCTCATGCTGCCCCGCTTCAAGACGGAATATACGGCCGATCTCAAGGCGGTATTCGAGAAAGCTGGCATGTCGCTTCCGTTCGATGTGCGGCGCGCCGACTTCTCAGGCCTGACCGGTCGATCGCCGCAGGAAGCGCCGACCGCGATCGATCAGATCGTCCATCGCGCCGTCATAGAGGTGTCGGAAGAGTCGACCGAAGCGGCCGCCGCCACCGCCGCGGGCTTCGTGGTCACCAGCGTCGCGCCCAAACCGGTCGAGCCGCTGCAGTTCCGGGTCGATCGGCCGTTCCTCTATTACCTGGTCGACGACAGGACCGGCGCGGTGCTGTTCCAGGGCCGCGTGCTCGATCCGCGATAAGCCTGATCCCGAAAAGTGGGGACCGGTTTTCGGAAGAGATCATGCGCCATAGATAGCCAAGTCACCAAGCGACCGGCATCACACCGCGCGTCGGCTACGCCGCCGACGCGCTGAGGTCGCCCGGCGTCACGCTCGCATCCTTGCCAAGGATGGTGTGCGCATCCTGGCAGTGCGGGCACCACACCGAGAGCTTGAAGGTCGCGAGCCGGCGGATTTCCTTGCCGGAGGTTTCGATGCTCGTGCGCACCGTCTTGCCGCTCTTGGGACACCGATAGATCAACATAGACGCCACCCCACCCACGCTTGTTGAACGCGTGAGCATAGCAGCGGTTGTCATCGGCCCCGCGCGGCGCTCTGTGGATAAGCGGGTGGCATTGTGGATAAGTGAATTGCTGTGGCGCGGGAACTGATTGCGCGCGCTCACGTTTCGCAACGTCGATCACGCGCCGTTATTTCTCGTTGGCGGCGCGGCGCTCGGGCCGGGCGGCGCGGTTGCCGCGCGCGGCAATGTCGGCGACCAGCGTCGAGAGTGAGCTGACGGTTTCGAGCGTCAGCGGTCCTTCACCTTCGGCGCGCGATGCCTCCGGCATGATGGCACGGCCGAAGCCGAGCTTCTGCGCTTCCTTGAGCCGCGCCGCGGTCTGCGCCACCGGTCGCACCGCGCCCGACAGCGAGACTTCGCCGAAGAACACCGCGTCGGCCGGCAGCGGCGCATGGGCGAGCGACGAAACGAGCGCGGCGGCGGCGGCGAGGTCGGCGGCCGGCTCCTGGATGCGCAAGCCGCCGGCGACATTGAGATAAACGTCGTGGCCGGAAAGCTTCACGCCGCAATGGGCTTCAAGCACGGCCAGCACCATCGACAGGCGGCTCTGGTCCCAGCCGACCACGGCGCGGCGCGGCGTGCCGAGCGAGGTCGGCGCCACCAGCGCCTGCATCTCCACCAGCAGCGGCCGCGAACCCTCGATGCCGGCAAACACCGCGGTGCCGGGTGAGCCGAGGTCGCGCTCCGACAGGAACAGCTCCGACGGGTTGGCGACCTCGCGCAGGCCGGCGCCGGTCATCTCGAATACGCCGATCTCGTCGGTCGGGCCGAAGCGGTTCTTGACCGCGCGCAGGATGCGGAACTGGTGCGAGCCTTCGCCCTCGAACGACATCACCGCATCGACCATGTGCTCGACCACGCGCGGGCCGGCGATCTGGCCGTCCTTGGTGACGTGGCCGACCAGGATCACGGCAGCGCCCGAGCGCTTGGCGAAGCGGATCAGCATCTGCGCGGAGCCCCGGACCTGGGTCACCGTGCCGGGCGCCGAGTCGACCATGTCGGTCCACATGGTCTGGATCGAGTCGATGATGACGAGGCGAGGGGTCGCGCCCTCGGACAAGGTTGCGATGATGTCTTCAACCGACGTCTCAGCCGCGAGCTCGACCGGAGCGGCCGCAAGTCCGAGCCGTTCGGCGCGCAACCGGACCTGCGCGACCGCCTCTTCGCCGGAGATGTAGACCGCGCGTTGCTTGGCCTGCGCCAGCGTTGCGGCAACCTGGACCAGCAGCGTCGACTTGCCGATGCCGGGGTCGCCGCCGAGCAGCAGCACCGAGCCGCGCACAAAGCCGCCGCCGGTGACGCGATCGAATTCGGCAATGCCGGAGGCGAGGCGGGGCGCGTCCTGGGTTTCGCCGGACAGCGGCTCGAGCGGAAAGCGCCGCCCCTTGCGCGGCGCCTTGCCGGGGCCGGCGGCAACGCGCTCGGCGCCTTCCTCGGCGATCGTGTTCCACTCGCCGCAGGCCTCGCATTTGCCCTGCCAGCGGCCGTAGTGGGCGCCGCAATTCTGGCAGACGAAGCTATCGTTGCGACGGGCCACGTTGGGATATCCGACGATTCGGTTGATCTGAGCGCAACCCTACCATGCCCGGCAAGGCCAAGGGGCGACTATGGATTGACCTCACCGACCGGCTGGCTCACTTTTTGCCAAGGCTGGGAGAACGACTGCTGGGACGAGTCTGCTGGGACAACCTCTGGAGTTGTCGAAATGAGCCTGCGTCAGCCCTGGTTCCTGGTGATGGCGCCCAAAGCCGGCGATCGGTTCGGCCCGCATTGGACCGGATATGAGACGCCGCCGCGTGGCGACGTGCTGTCACGCCTGATCACCTCCGAGAACCGGTGGCCGCTGGCGGCGTGCGTGTTCGTCTGGCTTGCCGCGACGCTGCTGATTTGGCTGTGGGGCTTCCAATCGGGAATGTTCTCGCTCGCGTTCGCCGTCATGGCGACCGTGCTTGCCGCCGGCGTCGTGGTGGCGAGCTTCGTCCGGCTGGTTTGCGTCCGGATGGTCGCGCCGGAACCGCGGAATGCTCAGTCGCGGTAGTGACGGTGATATCGCCTGCCGAGGTTTGTCAGCACCTCGTAGCCGATGGTGCCGCAGGCGGCGCCGAACTCGTCGACGTCAATGCCGTTGCCGATCAGCGTCGCGAACTCGCCGCGGCGCGCGCCGCTGCCCGGCAGGTCGGTCACGTCGACCGCCAGCAGGTCCATCGAGATGCGGCCGACCAGCGGGCAGGGCTTGCCGGCGATGATCACGTTGGCGGGCGCCTTGCCTTTGCCGGCGGCGGCCGAGCGGAAGTAGCCGTCGCCATAGCCGACCGCGACGATCGCCAGCCGGCTCGGGCGTGCCGCGGTCCAGCTCGCGCCGTAGCCGACGGTGTCGCCCTTCTTGATCTGGCGCACCTGCGTGATCCGCCCCTTCAGCTCGACCACGGGGCGCATGACGTTTTTCTTGCCGGGGATCGGATTGCCGCCGAACAGGGCGATGCCCGGCCGTACCAGGTCGCAATGCGCGGTGCCGCCCAGGAAAATTCCGGCCGAATTGGCGAGCGAGGAGGCGACGCCGCGGAACAGGATGCGGATCTCGCGGAACAGCCGGATCTGCCGGTCGTTCATCGGGTGGTCGGGCGTCTCGGCGCAGGCGAAGTGGCTCATCAGCAACTTGAAGCCGTGGGTTCCCGACTGGATGCGCGGCGCGATGGCGACCGCTTCCTCCGGCGTCAGGCCAAGCCGATTCATGCCGGTGTCGATATGCAGCGCCGCGCCGCCGTCCCAGTTGTTGGCAGCGGTGAACGTGTCCCATTCGGCGAGTTCGGTCGGGCTGTTGATCACCGGCCGCAGGTTGACGTCAGCGAAGGCGGGCGCGGTGCCCGGCATCAACCCGTTGAGCACGTAGATGACCGCGTCCGGCGCGATGGCGCGCACGCGGCGCGCTTCGGCGATATCGGCCACGAAAAACGTCCGGCAGCCGACCTTTTTCAGCACCGGCACGACCCGCTCGATGCCGCAGCCATAGGCGTCCGCCTTGACCACGGCGGCCGACTCGACCGGCACGGTCATGCTGTAGAGCCGCTTCCAATTGGCGGCGATGGCGGCAAGGTCGATGGTGAGCACGCCGCCGGCCTCGGCTTCGCCGGAGGCGATCATGGCGGGCTGCAACGTGGTTTCCTGCAGGGACATGAGGGGAGGCTACGCTGGTCCTTTGACCTAGTTATGGACGGCCCAGCGTCGGTCGTCCACAGGCTTACCCCCGGCTATCAGCCTGCGGTACTTTCGAACCATTTTACGAAGCCGTTCAACCGCTTCGGTTGCGAAGCCTGAGCGTTACGCGAAGCCGGACGTTGGCCGACCCGCCGACTAATAATCGCTGATGCGCTCCGGCACGTGCTCGCCCTCCGCGAGGTCGTCGAAGCGCGTGACCGCGGCCTCGAAGTGCACGTTCACGGTGCCGGTCGGACCATGACGCTGCTTGCCGATGATGATTTCGGCCTTGGCGTGCACCGCGGCCATCTCGGTCTGCCACTTCAGGTGCTCTTCGCTGCCCGGCCGCGGCTCCTTGTTGCTGAGGTAATATTCCTCACGGTAGACGAACATCACCACGTCGGCATCCTGCTCGATCGAGCCCGATTCACGCAGGTCGGAGAGTTGCGGCCGCTTGTCGTCGCGGTTCTCGACCTGTCGCGAAAGCTGCGAGAGGGCGATGATCGGGACGTTGAGCTCCTTGGCCAGCGCCTTCAGGTTGGTGGTGATCTCGGTCACCTCCTGCACGCGGTTATCCGAGCGTTTCGAAGAACCCGACAGCAGTTGGATATAGTCGATGACCAGGAGGTCGAGGCCCTTCTGGCGCTTCAGGCGGCGGGCGCGGGCCGCGAGCTGGGCGATCGTGAGACCGCCGGTCTCATCGATGAACATCGGCAGGTGCTGCAGCTCGACCGCGACGTCCTTGATCTTGTCGAAGTCGCGCTCGTTGATGCCGCCGCGGCGGATGGTGCTCGACGGAATGCCGCTCTGCTCGGCGATGATACGGGTGGCGAGCTGCTCGGCGGACATTTCGAGCGAGAAGAACGCGACGATGCCGCCATTCACCGTGGTGATATGGCCGTCCGCCTGGACTTCGCCCTGCCACGCCCGCGCGACATTGTAGGCGATGTTGGTCGCGAGCGCGGTCTTGCCCATGCCGGGACGGCCGGCGAGGATAATAAGGTCGGACGATTGCAGTCCGCCCATCTTGCTGTCGAGATCGCGCAGCCCCGAGGCCAGCCCGGAGAGCTTGCCTTCGCGTTGCCACGCCTTGGCGGCCATGTCGACGGCGACGGTGAGCGCCTGTTCGAATTTCTGGAAGCCGCCGCCGTAGCGGCCGACTTCCGCGAGGTCGTAGAGCTTCCGCTCGGCATCTTCGATCTGGTCGCGCGGTGCGAAGTCGACCGGCGCATCGAATGCGCCATTGACCATGTCCTCGCCGATTTCGATCAGTTTGCGGCGGGTGGCGAGGTCGTAGACCGTGCGCCCATAGTCCGAGGCATTGATGATGGTGGTCGCTTCCGCCGCCAAGCGGGCGAGATACTGCGCGACCGTCATCCCGGCGATGTCGACTTCGGCCGGCACGAACGTCTTCAGCGTCACCGGCGAGGCAAGCTTGCCGGTGCGGATCAGGCTGCGCGCGATGTCGTAGAGTTGCTGGTGGACGGGCTCGAAGAAATGTTCCGGCTCGAGAAAATCGGAGACGCGATAAAGCGCCTCGTTATTGACGAGGATGGCGCCCAGCAGCGACTGCTCCGCCTCGATATTGTGCGGCGCAGTGCGGTAGGGCGCGGCAGGTTCCTCCACCCGCTTGCGCGCGATCGATTCGAGAGCCATGGACTTCCAATGATTGAGTTTTTCGTCGAGATCGTGGCACGGACTCACCAGCGACGCATACAGGGTTGATGCCGACCGTTCGAAACCATTAGCGCAGGGCGAGCACCGCAAAGGAAGCGCGCCGTGCAACTGTCCCCACAATCAACGCCGGATATTCCGCGCGCAATTGCCGCTTGACGGCGATGATCGGTAGCGGAGGCGGGGGGCGGGGAATCACTCGCCGGCAAGGCGTAGCGGCGGCCGCTGGCGGCCTTCGCGGATTCGCAGCCTTTCGTTTTCACGGAACATGTAGTCGCGGGTCACGGGCACGACGCCCTGCCGCTTGGTGAGCTGAATCTGGAACACCATCATGGCCTGCTCGCGGAACGCCATTTCGGCCGCCGCCAGATAGAACTCCCACATCCGTGCAAATCGCACATCGTAGATGCGTTCGACCGTGTCGCGGTGGGCCAGGAAGCGCTGCCGCCAGGCCTTCAGCGTCTCGGCATAGTGCAGGCGGAGGATTTCGATGTCCGTCACCAGCAGTCCGGCGTTTTCGATGGCCGGCAGGACTTCCGACAGGGCAGGGATATAGCCGCCGGGGAAGATGTATTTTGCGATCCAGGGATTGGTGACGTTCGGCCCCTCCGAGCGGCCGATCGAATGCAGCACCATCACGCCGTCGTCGTCGAGCAGCGACGCGCATTTGCGAAAGTAGGTGTCGTAGAAGCCGACGCCGACGTGCTCGAACATGCCGACCGACACGATGCGGTCGAAGCGCTGCGGCAAGTCGCGATAATCCTGGAGCCGGAACTCGATGTCCTGGGTCTGCGGGCGCTCCGATGCGCGGCCGCGGGCATAAGCGAGCTGTTCCGCCGAGAGCGTGATCGCGGTGACGCGGGCTTCGCAGGTTTCGGCGAGATACATGGCAAGCCCACCCCAACCGCAGCCGATGTCGAGCACACGGTGGTCGCGCTCGATCAAGAGCTTAGCCGCCAGATGCCGCTTCTTGGCCGCCTGGGCGTCGTCGAGGGTCTGGCCGGGCCTTTCGAAATAAGCGCAGCTGTATTGGCGGTCGGCATCGAGGAACAGCGCATAGAGCTGGCCGTCCAGGTCGTAGTGGTGCGCGACGTTGAGGCGCGAGCGCTTCGGCGGATTGAACTGCCGCAGCCGGCGGTAGAAGTATCGGATCAGCCACTGGAGCCGCGCCCACAGCGGCGGCCTGCCGTCGCGGCGCTGCGCGAACACGACCGAAAGCACGTCCGCGATCGTTCCCTGTTCGACGACAAGCGTGCCGTTCACATAGGCTTCGCCGAATTTCAGCTCGGGATCGAAGAGTACGCCGCATTCGGCTGCGCGGGTGGTGAAGCGGATGGCGACCGGGGGACCGTTGCCGTTGCCGAAGGTGAAAACCGTCCCGCCCGCGGTCGTCACCCGCAGATTGCCCGCTCGAATAAAGTGTCTCAGTGCCACTCGAAGAAGCCGTTCCATCGGCCTTCTCCTGCGCGCCCAACACGCACGGCGGAGCAATGAATCCGCCATGCCTGCGACACATTTGGAGCCCACCCGCAGCAATGACAACGGCGAGGACCCGTCCCCCCCTAGGCCCGCAGGCTGTGGGAACGCAATATTAGAACAAAGTCCGCAAACGTCGGCAATGCCCAGGGTTCCTCAGTTGCCTGGGTAGCAAATGCGCGGCAAGCTAAAGGTTCCGGTCGGGGCGGCCGTTCTGGTGCAGAAAGCTCGGGGTTTGGCGGTGGAATTCAGCCTGGCATCGACCGACAACGCGAAAGTGATGGGATCGCGGGTGCGCGCGGTGGCGCCCTGGGTCGCCGGAGTGCTCGCCGTGCTTATCGCGGGCTCGGCCCTGCCGCAGGGCAATATCGACGCCGGCAAATCGCCGGCGCAGATGTTCTCCGACACCTGTTCGAATTGTCACCGCCGTCCGTCCGAGCTCAAGCGCGGCGCCAGCGCGAGCTTCCTGCGCCAGCATTACACGCCAGGCGCTCAGGAAGCGGCGGCGATGGCGAGCTACCTCGCCGGTGTCCCCGCTGCTGCCGAGCCGCGGGCCGGGAAGGAGAAGGCCAAGGCGCCTCTGGAGAAAGAGAAGGAAAAGGCCAAACAGCCACCGGCGCAGCAACAGGCGCAAGAGCGCCCGCCGGAGCGGCCGAAGGCCGCCCAGCAGGCGCAGCAGCAAGCGCCGAAAGGCAAGCGGCCCGAGCTTGCGAAGTCGGCCGCCGAGCATCCGCCGGAAGTCCCGGCGGAGCCTCGCATCGAGGCGGCGACCGTCCCCAAGCTCGAGCCGTTCGAGGAGTAGGAACTCCTACTTCGCGTCCTCGGCGGGGGCGTCGGTTTCGTCGCCCTGCGCTTCTTCCGCTTCCGGATCGAAGAACTTCTCGGCGTTGGCGCGCGCCTCGGCTTGCGCCTCCTCCTCGTCGGTCCGTACGACGGTGACGTCCTCGCCGCGCGCCAGCCGGGCGGCTTCGTCCGCATTGCGGGCGACCGCAATGTTGATCGTGACCTCGACCTCGGGGTGCAGCGCGATCGGCACCTTGTGCATGCCGATGTTCTTGATCGGCGCGTTGAGCGTGATCTGCTCGCGATCGATCTGGAAGCCGCCTTCGATCACGAGCGTGGCGATGTCGCGCGGTGAGACCGAGCCATAGAGCTGGCCGCCTTCCGCCGCCTGGCGCAGCACGGTGAAGTTCTTGCCGTTGAGCTTCTGACCGATCTTCTCGGCTTCGCCGCGCTGTTCGAGATTGCGCGCCTCGAGGTCGACCTTCATCGTTTCGAAGCGCGTGCGGTTGTCCTTGGTGGCGCGGAGCGCCTTGCCCTTCGGCAGCAGAAAGTTACGCGCAAAACCGTCTTTGACGCGCACGACGTCGCCCATCTGGCCGAGGCGGCCGACACGTTCAAGCAGAATGACTTCCATGGTTCTTCTCCTTCGAAGGTTTGAAGTGTTGATCAGGTTCGTGTGGCAGGGGGCCCCGCCGCCGGCGCGGCGAAACGGGCGCGGATGTTGAAGGCGGATTCGGCGAGCCCGAGCATCGACATCGCGAGGATCGGCCAGCCAAAAACGACGACGGTGAAATAGGCGCCGATGAGCGCGAAGGTTCGGCCGCTCATGTTGCGCGTAACGGCGTGCAGCACGGCGAACCCCATGAGCGCGTAGGCCATGAACAGGCTGGCGGCCAGCACGCCCGCCAGGACACCGGCAAGGTCGGGGAGGAACGAGCCTGCGATCGCCGCCGCCAGCACACCCGGCGTGAAGTTCGGCAGTGTCATGGCCGAGAGGTCGGGCCATGGCCGGCGCAGCCGGCCCGAAACCTTCACGACCCGTGCGGCGAGCCACAGGTTGAACGTGTTCAGGATCGTCAGCAGCACCGCGGCGGCCGGCGGCAGTGCGGCCACCAGGATGTCGATCACGCGCGCCGTATCCACTCGGCCGGGAATCTGGGTCTGGCCTTGGGCCTTCAGCGCGCGCTCGAACGCGCTGCGTATTTCGGTCTGGAAGGTCTCCTTGTCGGTGCCGAAGTTGAGCACACCGACAATGATCACACATGCGCCGATGATCGCCGCCCAGAAGACGAGGCGGCCGATCGGGTACCACTCCATGCTGTCGGCTGATCCGTTCGCCCCGACGCTCCGGCCGAGCAGTGCGAGATAGCCGAGCCACCACGCCGGCAGGCCGACACCGAACAGGAAGGCCAGGAAGAAATAGAAGCCGAGCGCGAACCCGAGGCCGGTCGCAGCGATCAGCGCGCCCAACAGGCCGGCGACGTGGCTCCAGCCCATGGCGGCGATGAGGATCGGCAGCGATGCGAGATAGAACAGCAGCGTCGCGACCAGCGAGCCGGTCGCGACGGACGCGAACAGCAGCGCTGCCGCCGCGCCTGCGCCTATCGCAACAAGAAGAATCTGCAGCATCGCAAGCTGTCCCGCTCAAGAGCGGTTAGAGGCGGCGTCGTGCCGCCCCAACCATCGGCCGTCCACGGTGTTCGTGGCGGCCTCGCTTTGCCTCCCATTAGGGGAGGCGGACGAAAGTCTATCCTCCGCTCATTCCCGCGAAAGCGGGAATCCAGTCTTGACTTAGCCTGGGTCCCCGCTTGCGCGGGGACGAGCGGAAAAAATCTATTTGATCACGTACGGCAGCAGGCCGAGGAAGCGGGCGCGCTTGATCGCCTGCGCGAGTTCGCGCTGCTTCTTGGCGGAAACCGCGGTGATCCGGCTCGGCACGATCTTGCCGCGCTCGGAAACGTAGCGCTGCAGCAGCCGCACGTCCTTGTAGTCGATCTTCGGCGCGTTGGCGCCGGTGAACGGACAGGTCTTGCGGCGGCGGAAGAACGGGCGGCGCGTCTGGGTCGGTGCGAAGCTCATGGTTACGCCTCCGTCGCTTGATCATCGGATGCATCGTCACGCGGCGGACGCGGACCACGATCCGGGCGGTCACCACGGTCGCCGCGGTCACGGAAGCCACCGCCGCGGTCGCCGCGGTCGCGGAAGCCGCCACCACCGCGCTCATCGCGCTCGCGGTCACGGTCGACCTTGCGCATCATCGCAGACGGGCCCTCTTCGAGCTCTTCGACCCGCACGGTGATGTAACGCAGGACTTCTTCGTTGAGGCGTTCCTGCCGTTCGATCTCGTTGATCGCGGCGGGCGGCGTGTCGAGGTTCAGCAGGGTGAAGTGCGCCTTGCGGTTCTTGCGCAGGCGATAGGAGAGCGACTTCACGCCCCACTGCTCGATCTTGGTGACCTTGCCACCGAGCTGTTCGACGACGCCCTTGAACTGCGCGGTCAATTCCTCGACCTGCTGTGCGCTGGCGTCCTGGCGCGTCAGGAAGACGTGTTCGTATAGGGGCATGAGAATGCCTTTCCCTTTCGTTCGAGCCGATCCTGGCGCTAAGCCCTCCGAGCCCTTGCGGGAAAGGCTCGTGTGCTTCGAAGGCGGGAACACCGGACGCCGGACCCACTGGTCCTGCCGCGCGAGGAACCTCGCATGGCCGTCCGTTCAGCTCCCGGCCGGGATCGAGCGGAGGCGTGGTTATAGGGTCTCACCGCCAAAACGCAAGCGTTTGAGGCGTTTGACGCCGATATCTGCACCCGGCGCGCCTTGAGCGGTCCGATGGCGTCGAGGCCTCCCGCACCGGCTCGCTTGGAACTTCAAATCGGGGGCCCTAATGTCCCGGAATTCGATGATTTGGGCATGACTTACGGGAGGAACCTCATGGGGCGTTTGATGGGACGTCGCTCTTTGCTCTTGGCGCTCGCGGTCGGGGCCGGTTTGGGCCTCAACGGTGGCGGGCCGGCGCAGGCGCAGCAGAAGCCAACCATCCAGCAGCTCCTGCAGTCGGACCTCCAGGGCATCCCGGGGCAGGAGACGATCCTCGAGGTGCTCACGATCCCGCCCGGCGGCGCCACGCCGCGACACGTCCATCCCGACGGCCACGAGATCGTCTATGTGCTCGAGGGCTCGACCACCGCCGAGGTCGATGGCCGGGAGACGCGCAGCTACGGCGTTGGCGAAGTCGTCCATGTGCCGCCCAACGTCCCGCATATCGGGCGCAACGCCAGCAAGACCGAGCCGCTCAAGGTCCTGGTCATCCGCATCAAGGACAAGAGCAAGCCGGTGATGGTCCCGGTAAAATAAAGGAAATTACCCGGCGCGCCGCGCCGGCGCGTGCTCGATCCGCTGCAGGATTTCGGCGAGCTGCACCGCCAGGTCGACACCCTCGCGGATCTGCTTGGCGCGTCCCGCATCGGTCTTGCCGCCGCGCAGCCGCTTCAGCTCTTTGAGCAACATGTCGAGGTTTTCGGCGACGAGTTGATGCCTGAATGCAGCGTCCACGCGCGAACGCGCGAGGTCGTCGTCGGTCACTAGCGCAACAGCGCGCATCTCCGATCCCAGGTTAGCCGTCGCCGCGGAACCTAGCGGGGCGCCCTTGCCGGTGGGTTACCGGAGAGGGTTGCCGCTACGTTACCGCCAGGGTTACCGCTCAGGTCGCAGCCAAGGTTGCCGCGAAGCCCGGCTCGCTTGACATGAGCGGTTGTGGCGGTGTCTTAGGGCGCAAATTCGCGAGGGGGCGTCCAAAATGTCGTCGGCGTATGTGTTTCCGGGCCAGGGCAGCCAGGCTGTCGGCATGGGCAAGGCCCTGGCGGAGACCTTCCCGGTCGCCCGCCGGGTTTTCGACGAGGTCGACGAGGCGCTCGGCGACAAGCTCACCGCGGTGATGTGGGAGGGCCCGGCCGAGACCTTGACCCTCACCGAGAATACCCAGCCGGCGCTGGTCGCCGTATCGCTTGCCGCGATGCGTGTCCTTGAATCCGAAGCGGGCGTCGATCTCAAGCGCGACGCGGCGTTCGTGGCCGGTCATTCCGTCGGTGAATACGCCGCCCTGGCCGCCGCCGGTTCGCTGTCGATCGCCGATGCGGTGCGCCTCGTGCGCGTCCGCGGCCGCGCCATGCAGCAGGCGGTGCCGGTCGGCATGGGCGCGATGGCTGCGTTGCTGGGAGTCGATTTCGAACAGGCGGCGGCGATCGCCGCTGAAGCTGCGCAGGGTGAACTGGTGCAGGCCGCCAACGACAATGGCGGCGGGCAGGTCGTGGTGTCGGGCCACAAGACGGCGGTCGAGCGCGCGGTCGAGGTTGCCAAGGCCAAGGGCGTGCGGCGCGCCATGCTGTTGCCGGTGTCCGCACCGTTCCATTCGGCCCTGATGCAACCCGCTGCCGAGGTGATGGCCGAGGCGCTCGGCAAGGTCACGATCAACACACCGGTGGTGCCGCTGGTCGCCAATGTCACCGCCGCCCCGGTCACCGATCCGGCGCAGATCCGGCGCGGGCTGGTCGAGCAGGTCACCGGCACGGTGCGCTGGCGCGAGTCGATTGCATTCATGGCGGCGGCCGGCGTCACCCAATTTTACGAAGTCGGGTCTGGCAAGGTTCTGGTGGGACTCATCAAGCGGATCGCCGACGGTGCGGCGGGCGTGTCGATCGGCACGCCGGACGATGTCGCCGCCTATAAGACCGCGCGCGGCTGACGACCGGCGCATCGTACGCGAGCCAAGGTACGCAAGCTAAGGAGAGCGCTTATGTTCGATCTGTCCGGCAAGACCGCGCTGGTGACTGGAGCGACCGGTGGCATTGGCGGCGCGATCGCGCGCGCGCTCCACCAGCAGGGTGCGACGGTCGCGCTGTCCGGAACGCGGGCCGATGCGCTCGCCGCGCTGGCCGGGGAACTGAAGGACCGCGTCCACGTGCTGCCGTGCAATCTCGCCGATCGCGAGGCGGTCGATGCGCTGGTGCCGCAGGCGGAAACCGCCATGGGCAAGCTCGATATCCTGGTCGCGAATGCCGGCATCACGCGCGACAACCTGCTGGTTCAGTTGAGCGATGAAGCGTGGGACGACGTGATCGCGGTCAACCTGACGTCGACCTTTCGTCTGGCGCGCGCCGCCATCAAGGGCATGATGCGCCGCCGTGCCGGGCGCATCATTGCGATTACGTCCGTGGTGGGCGTCACCGGCAATGCCGGGCAGGGAAACTACGCGGCGGCCAAGGCCGGCATGATCGGCATGGTCAAATCGATCGGCCAGGAATATGCAAAGCGCGGCGTCACCGCCAATTGCATCGCGCCCGGATTCATCGCCACGGCGATGACCGACAAGCTTAACGAGAAACAGCGCGAGGTGATTCTCGCCCGGGTGCCCGCCGGCCGGCTCGGCGACAGCGCCGATATCGCCGCGGCGGCGGTCTATCTTGCCTCGGACGAGGCCGGCTATGTGACCGGCCAGACACTGCACGTAAACGGCGGAATGGCGATGATTTGAGGGTTGTTAGCGAGTCGAGCGCCCATGCTGGTCAAGCCCGGGGAAGTATGGTAACCGGACCCGAGTTTGGCTGGGACACTGACGGGGCTGACAAGGCATTTGCACGGTCCGCTCGCGACCGTAATCTGGTCTTCCACTGTCGCCCTGGCCGGTTGTTCGCAATGGCTCCGGGGCGTCGTCAAAAAAGGCGGCATCGACCGCACGAGCCAATCGAAATGGACAAGAGGTTAGAGCGATGAGTGACATTGGCGAGCGGGTTAAAAAGATCGTCGTTGAGCATCTGGGCGTGGAAGCCGAGAAGGTGACCGAGGGCGCCAGCTTTATCGACGACCTCGGTGCCGACAGTCTCGACACCGTCGAGCTCGTCATGGCGTTCGAAGAAGAGTTCGGTTGCGAAATACCGGACGACGCGGCCGAAACGATTTTGACCGTCGGCGACGCTGTCAAGTTCCTCGAAAAGAACGCGAAAAGCTGACGTTTCCGCTTTCGCTCCGCAGCATTGAAAATTGATCCTTGAGGATATGATCTTGGCGCGTTGTGGCGTCAGGGGGCTATAATCCTGCCCTTGGTCGAGGAACCTTCGATGAGGCGTGTAGTCGTCACGGGACTCGGAATGGTGACGCCGCTGGCTTGCGGCGTCGATGCGACGTGGCAGCGCCTGCTCGAGGGCAAGAGCGGTGCGCGTCGGATCGAAACGTTCGACGTCTCTGATCTTGCGACCAAGATCGCGTGCCAGGTCCCGCGCGGCGACGGCTCCGACGGCAGCTTCAATGCCGATCAATGGATGGAGCCGAAGGAGCAGCGCAAGGTCGACGACTTCATCATCTTCGCGATGAGCGCCGCGACCCAGGCTCTCAAGGATGCCGGCTGGAAGCCGGAGAGCCGCGAGGACCAGAACCAGACCGGCGTGCTGATCGGTTCGGGGATCGGCGGCCTGACCGGCATTGCCGAAACTTCGATCGTCTTGAAGGAGCGCGGACCGCGTCGCGTGTCGCCGTTCTTCATTCCCGGCCGTCTGATCAATCTCGCGTCCGGCTATGTTTCGATCGAGCACGGATTGCGCGGGCCGAACCACGCGGTGGTGACTGCATGTTCGAGCGGTGCGCACGCGATCGGCGACGCGTCGCGGCTGGTCGGGCTCGGTGATGCGGACGTGATGGTGGCGGGTGGCGCGGAGTCGCCGATCTCGCGCATCGGCATGGCCGGCTTCATTGCCTGCCGGGCTCTCTCCACCGGATTCAACGACACGCCCGAGAAGGGGTCGCGTCCGTACGATCGCGACCGCGACGGCTTCGTGATGGGCGAGGGCGCCGGCATGGTCGTTCTGGAATCGCTCGAGCACGCGCAGCAGCGCGGCGCCAGGATCTATGCCGAAGTCATCGGCTACGGATTGTCGGGCGACGCGCATCACATCACCGCGCCGGCGGAAGACGGCGACGGCGCGTTCCGCTGCATGAAGATGGCGCTGGCGCGGGCCGGCGTCTCGCCGGCGGACATCGACTACATCAATGCACACGGCACCTCGACGCCGCTCGGCGATGAAATCGAGCTTGGCGCCGTGCAGCGGCTGGTGGGCAACGATGCCGCGCACATCAGCATGTCGTCGACCAAGTCGTCGGTCGGCCATCTGCTCGGCGCGGCCGGTGCGGTGGAAGCGATTTTCTCGCTCCTGGCCATGCGCGACGGGATCGCGCCGCCGACGATCAATCTCGATAATCCGTCGGTGGAGACCGCCATCGATCTGGTTCCGCATCGCGCGAAAAAGCGCAAGATCGATATCGTGCTTTCGAATTCGTTCGGCTTTGGCGGAACCAATGCGTCGCTGGTCTTCCGCCGCCTCAATAGTTAATCGCTGCGGTCCCCGTTTTTGCCTTAATCGGTTCTAAGCTGAACGTGGGGGTAGTTCGCCGATTTTGGTGGTACGTAAGCTAAAAGACTGCGAGCATCGGCGAGGGGTTGAGTGGCTGGCGGCGCTTTGGTGGAGAGCGTCGGCGGGGCGTGGGGACTGACAGTGAATTCACGTACGACTCCTCCAGGTGGCGATGGCAGTGGGCCTGTACGCCCGCGCCAGACGACGCCACCGACCACCCGACCGACGACATCGGCTCCCGCGCCAAATCCGCCGGGCCGTCGATTCCCTGCGGCGATGTCGTATCCGTCGTTGAGCGACAAGGCGCGCACGCCGGCAGCGAGGCCGCCGGTCGTCACGCCCGGACAACCACGACCGGCCGCTCCGGAAACGAGTTCGCAACGCGCGCAAAGTCCACAGTTGCTCAATCCCGGTAGCGCGCTCCCGCCGCCGAATGCCACAACGGGCAGCCGGCAACCGCCGGTCGGCCGATCCTACAATCGCCCAACAGGTGGACTAAGTGGCACTCGGCCGGCCGAACCGCCGATCGACCCGATGAGCGCATTCAGCGGGCCGACACCGACGGGTCGGCATTCTGCAAGTTCCGCAACCAGCGCGCCGCGCGTGCTTGACGTCGGCGAGCCTTATCCGCCCATATCCGGACGGTCGGGAGAAGGATTCGGCAGCCCGCATATGGACAGACGGATTACGCCGCGCAGTCCGCGCGCAGCACTCGAGCCGGAACACGTTCCGGTGCCGACCCGCCGTTCGAAGCGCGCGCGCAACCCGCTCGTGATTGTCGGCAATGCGATCTTCACGCTGCTAGTCCTGCTCGTGCTCGGCGGCGGCGCCGCCGTCGTGTTCGGCAAGCTGCGGTTCGAGGCGCCGGGCCCGCTGCAGGCGGACAAGGTCGTCAACATTCCGAAGAACGCCCGCGTTGTCGAGATTGCAGACGTCCTGCAGCGCGAGGGTGTTGTCGACGAGCACAAGCTCGTCTTCATTGGCGGTGTTGCAATGCTCAAGGCCTGGGGCGGTCTTAAGTCCGGCGAGTATCTGTTCCCCAAGCGCGCCAGCGTGCGCGACGTCGTCGAGACGCTGGTCGAGGGCAAGGTCGTGCAGCACCTCCTCACGATCCCCGAGGGGCTGACGTCGGAGCAGATCGCCGGGCGTCTCCTGGACAGCCAGATCCTGACCGGCACGATGAGGAACACGCCGCGCGAGGGCAGCATGCTGCCGAACAGCTACGCCTTCCGGCGCGGCGACACCCGCGACGAGGCGGTCCAGCGCATGCAGCAGGCGCAACAGCAGGTCCTCAAAGAGGCTTGGGACCGACGCGCCCGCGACCTGCCGGTGCGCACGCCGGAACAACTCATCATCCTGGCGTCGATCATCGAGAAAGAAACCAGCCGGCCGGAAGAGCGCACGCGGGTTGCCGCCGTGTTCGCCAACCGCCTCAAGCAGAAGATGCGGCTGCAGACCGACCCGACGGTGATCTACGGCCTGGCGCCCGGCAAGGGCACGCTCGGGCGTCCGTTGTCGCGCGCGGACCTGGAGCGGCCGACGCCGTACAACACCTACATCATCGATGCGCTGCCGCCGGGGCCGATCGCCAATCCGGGCCGGGCGTCGATCGAGGCCGCGGCCAACCCGGCGCGCACCAAGGAATTGTATTTCGTCGCCGACGGGACCGGCGGTCACGCGTTCGCGGAAACCTACGATCAGCATCTCAAGAACGTCGCGCGGTTGCGCGCGATCGAGCAGGGCGCGGCGCCGGCGGCTGCGGCAGCGCCGCCGAGCGGCGAGACCACATCGACGCCGGCACCAGCATCTCCCAAGGCCGCGCCGAAGAACCGCAAGACCAACCCGGCGAAGAAGCAGCAGCCGCAGCAGCAGTAGCTGCCGGCGGTGGTGGGGGCGCGCGTCACGGCTTGTGACGCCCATTCCACGCCGTTAAGGTCGCGCCACTTTACGGATTCTCCTTCGCAGGTCGTCCGTTTTCGCAGGTGGTCTATTTTTCGCAGGTGCACATGGCGCTCTCGAGCATGACTGGATTCGCACGCGGGCAGGGCGTGTCCGGCGCCTATGCCTGGGCCTGGGAGCTCAAATCTGTCAACGCCAAGGGCTTTGACCTGCGGCTGCGCGTGCCGTCCGGGTGGGACGCGGTCGAGGTGCCGGCGCGCGGCCGCGCCGCGGAGGCGCTGGCACGCGGAACGATCTACGGCACGCTGACCGCCAAGCGCGAGGGCATCGCGCCGGTGGTGCGGGTCAACGAGCCGGTGCTCGCCGCGGTCATCGCGACCGTCAAGAATATCGCTGGACGGCTGGACGCGGCGCCGCCGCGGCTTGACGGCATCCTCTCGCTCAAGGGCGTGATCGAGGTCGTCGACGAGGACGAGAAAGAAGAGGACCGCCGCGCCGCTGAAGCGGCGGTGGTGGCCGGCTTTCAGGCGACGCTCGCCGAGCTTGTCGACATGCGCCGGCGCGAAGGCGCCGCGCTGGGACAGATCCTGTCGCAACGGCTGTCGGAGATGGCGACGCTGGCGGCGCGCGCCGAAGCGGTGCCGGGACGAAAGCCGGAGGCGATCAAGGCGCGCATTGCCGAACAGGTCGAGACCCTGCTCGGCACATCCGATCGCTTCGATCCCGACCGGCTGCATCAGGAGGCGATCCTGATTGCCAGCAAGGCCGATATCCGCGAAGAACTCGATCGGCTGGCCTCGCACGTGACTCAGGGAAGAAGGCTGATCGCCGATGGCGGCGCCGTCGGCCGGCGGCTCGACTTTCTGGCGCAGGAACTCAACCGCGAGGTCAATACGATCTGCTCCAAGTCCAACGACGTGGAGCTCACCAATATCGGCCTTGAGCTAAAGACCGTCGTGGAGCAATTCCGCGAGCAGGTGCAGAATCTGGAATAGGATACAAGCGTGGCGGGGGCTCGCAAAACCAAACGGAAGACGAAGCGCGCGACGTCCAAGCGCAAGATGCGCGCGATCGCGCGCCGCGGTCTGATGCTGGTGCTGTCCTCGCCGTCGGGCGCCGGCAAAACGACGCTGTCGCGGCTGCTGCTGAAATCGGACAAGTCGGTGGAGCTTTCGGTGTCGGTCACGACACGGCCGCGGCGCGCCGGCGAAAAGCACGGCAGGGACTATCTCTTCATCCAGAAGCCGCAGTTCGACCGGATGGTGGAAAACGGCGAGTTGCTGGAATGGGCCGAGGTGTTCGGCAATTTCTATGGAACGCCGCGCAAGCCGGTCGAGAAGGCGCTGGCTGCGGGACGCGACATTCTGTTCGATATCGATTGGCAGGGCACGCAGCAACTCCGCGAGAAAGCCGAAGCCGATGTGGCGACGATCTTCGTGCTGCCGCCGTCGGCCGGAGATCTGGAAAAGCGCTTGCGCACACGGGCGCAGGATTCCGACGACGTCATCGCGTCTCGGATGGCGAAGGCCTCCGGCGAAGTGAGCCACTGGGCCGAGTACGACTATGTGGTCACCAACAAAGACGTCGACCACGCCTTTGCCCAGGTGCGGGCGATCCTTGCGGCGGAACGGCTCAAACGCGAGCGGCAGACCGGCCTGTCTGCTTTTGTCCGCGATCTCCAGGCCAAGCTCTAGTTTCTTGCTCGCAAGGTTCAGTGCGTGCCGGCCCAAACGCGGGCCAGCCTGACGAACCCCTCGACCGCTATGTCCTCAGCGCGGGCCGTGGGTTCGATCTCCGCCGCCGCCAGCAGCGGCAAGGGATCGCGTCCGAGTGATTTCAGGCTCTGGCGCAGCATCTTTCGGCGCTGACCGAAGGCGGCCTCCGTCACCTTTTGCAGCACGGCGGACTCGCAGGGCAGCGGCGCGGCGCGCGGCACGAACTCCACCACCGACGACGTCACCTTGGGCGGCGGCACGAATGCGGACGGCGCGATGTCGAACAGGATGCGGGCCTCGGTGCGCCATTGCGCCAGCACCGACAGGCGGCCGTAGGTCTTGGAGCCGGGCGGCGCCGTGATGCGCTCCGCGACCTCGCGCTGGAACATCAGCACCAGCCGGTCGAACCATGGCGGCCACGGTTCGGCGGTCAGCCAGCCGACCAGCAGCGCGGTCGCGATATTGTACGGCAGGTTCGCGACGATCCGGGCGGGAGTGCCGCCGAGCAGCGTCCGCGGATCGTAGGCGAGGGCGTCGGCGGCGACGACGTCGAGCCGTCCGGGATAGTGCGCCGCGATCTCCGCGAGCGCGGCGATGGCGCGGTCGTCGCGCTCGATCGCGACAACACGCTGCGCGCCCCCGGCGATCAGCGCACGCGTGAGCCCGCCGGGGCCGGGGCCGACTTCGAGCACGGTGACGCCGGCGAGCGGGCCGGCGGCGCGGGCGATGCGAGCGGTGAGATTGAGATCGAGCAGGAAGTTCTGGCCGAGCGATTTGCGTGCGCTCAGATCATGGCGCCTGATCACCTCGCGCAGCGGCGGCAGGTCGTCGATCGCGTTCATGCGCTGCGGGCGGCAGGCCGCAGGTCGCGCGCCGAGATCCGTGCCGCCAGCCGGATCGCGGCAATCAGGCTCGACGGATCGGCGCGGCCGGTGCCGGCGATGTCGAACGCGGTGCCGTGGTCGGGGGAGGTGCGGACGAACGGGAGCCCGAGCGTGACGTTGACGGCGTGATCGAACGCCAGCGTCTTGATCGGGATCAGCGCCTGGTCGTGATACATCGCGAGCGCGACGTCGTAGCTCTCGCGCGCCGCCTCGTGGAACATGCTGTCGGCCGGCAGCGGTCCGCGGGCGTCGATCCCGTCGGCGATCAGGCGCTGCACGGCCGGCTGGACCACGGCCAGGTCCTCGTCGCCGAGGGTGCCTTGCTCGCCCGCGTGCGGATTGAGGCCGGCGACGGCAAGCCGCGGCTGGGCGATCCCGAAGCGGCTGCGCAGATCGCGCGCGACGATGCGGCCGGTCTCCACGATGAGGTCGGTGGTCAGCCGCGCGAACACATCCTTCAGCGGCAAGTGAATGGTGACCGGTACGACCGCGAGCTCCGGCGACCACAGCAGCATCACCGGATGTACGGCGGTCCCGGTCGACGCCTCGGCAAGCTTGGCGAGATACTCCGTGTGCCCCGGCTCGGTGAAGCCCGAGCGGTAGAGGATATTTTTGGCGACCGGGTTGGTCACGACGGCGGCAGCCACACCGGCGCAGACGTCGTCGACCGCGCGGCGGATCGCGGCGAGGGCGGCAGGCGCGCTGGTGTCGTCGGGCCGGCCGGCTTCGGCGGTGACGTCGATGCCGATGTCGACCACCGGAAGTGCGTTGCGGAAGGCCGCCTCGGCGGCCGCCGGTTCGACCACCGCCAGGGCGACGGCGTCACCGAGCTGTTCGGCGCGGCGACGCATGAAATCGGGATCGGCGAGCAGGTAGAACGGAGGAAGGCTCAGCTCCTGGCGCCGTCGCCAGGCGGCAATGGCAATGTCGGGGCCGATTCCCGCGGGTTCGCCGAGCGTCAGCGCAAGCACCCGCGTCATCCGCCTACTTGCCGGGCTCGATCAGCGCGTTTTTGCGCAACAGCCGCAAATATTTCATGGATTCTGTCTCGAACAGCTTCGTCGAGAGGACGTCACGCGCCTCTCTGCGGCCGGGCGTATCGGTCTTGGTTTCGTTCTTGGAGCAGACGGCAAACATCTCGATGCCGTGCCGCGAGACTTCCGGTGGCGTGAGTTCGCCCAAAGGCACGCTGTCGAGGACCTTGCGCAGGCTGTCCGGAAGATCGGCCGAGGATTTGGTGACCTGCGCGCGCACGGCGACGCCCTGCATGGCACGCACCGCCGGAATGCTCTCGTTGCAGCCCTTGAAGCTCTTTCTCACAGCCTCGGCTTCGCGTTTGCGAGCGTCATAGTTTGCGGCCGGGGCGCCGGGCGTGACCAGGAACAGGATCGGCCGCAAGAGGTACTCGTAGCCGACGGCATCGCGTTCCTCCGGCTTCTTCGCTTCAATGTGGTTCAGGATTTCCTTGTCGTTGACCTGCAGGCGCGATTGATAACGGCCCCGGACCAGTTGTTGCCAGACGGTGTCCGCCCTGATCCTCGCCTTGAGCGTGCTGGAGTGCACACCCTTCTGCCCGAGGTTCTGGGTCAATTGCTCGCCCGACATGCCCATGCGGCGCGCCATTCCCGAGAAGTTTTGATCGACCTCCTGATCGCTCGCTTCGATGCCCCAACGCCGGGCCTCGCGAATTTTCAGCTTCTCGTCGATCAGCTGATCCAGGACCTCCTTGCGAGGGGCCGCCTTTTGGGTGGTCACCATGATGAATTTGCTGCGCTGCTCGACATCGATCGCCGTGACCGGTTCGCCGTTGACGAACACGACGACGGTCTGCGCCAGCGCGGCGCCGCCGCCGATCATCACGACGAGCATCGCCAGGACGCGCACCAGTGTGACCATGGGAGCAGGTTTGGTTCGGCTTGCCAGCGTCATCGCCATGTTCCGTCGAAGGCCTTTCCAGGCCCCGTTCCAGCGCGCCCCGCTTGTCGTCTCATACGACCGTCGTCACCGGATCAGCGCGAAATGCCCGGAGTGCTGGAGAGACTGCCCAGCCCTTGCCGGGTCGAGGTCCCGCCAATCGTCCGCAAGGCAAATTGCAGCATCACGGTGTGATTGTGTGCGTCGTTCGTATTGTAGCGGTATTCTGTAATGTAATTCACGGCCAAGATGAGGCAGTCGTCGACATAGCCCATGCCAATCTGGGTCTCGTTGACCTGGTTCGCCTTCAGATCGTAGCGGACACCGCCGAACGTCTGCCAGTTCGGCGAAATCTTGAACTTGGCGGTCGAGGTGATGCCTTCGCGTTCGTCCAGGAACCCGATCGCAGGCTGCGGCGCGTAATAGCCGTACATGACCGACGTCGTCCAGCGCTCGAAGTTGAACGACGCCTCGTATTCCGCACGCTGCAGCGAGTAGTTGCCCTCGTCGAAGCGGCCACGCGCCGAGAGGGAGAGCTGCGAGTTGGGCTGGTAGACCACGCGCGCCACATAGTCGGATCGCGCCTTGTCCAGGCCGCTGTCGAGGCCGGTGTTGGTGGGGCTCGCGACCGCGAACGAGTTCAGCCCGAACAGATGATAGGACTGTCCGGCCATGACGTTGAGATAGCCGCCCTGATGGAATTGCGCGGTGTATTGGCCGCCCACATTGAGCCGCCCGCCACCCTCGACGCGATCCCAGCCCGCGAACTTGTTGGAGCGGAACAGGTTGCTGGCGTCGAACATGAAGCTCTGCGAGTCCTCGTTCGGCAGCGCGCCGATACTGGTTTCGTTCGGGCGCAGGATCAGCTGGGCGATCGGCTCGATCGTCTGTGTGCCCCATGACTGCACGCTGATGAAGGGATAGCGGTACTCGAGACCCGCGGTCGGCATGAAGCGGGCAACTTCAGTCTGGCCGGTCGTGGCGAAGTTCGAGACGCCGGGCGCGCCGGTGATGTCGACGCTGGCGAGGTCGGCTCGCGCCGAGAAGAACGGCGTGAACATCTGGCCGAACTGATCGACGATGGTGCGGCGCCAGCTCAGCTCGGTCGAAGCGCGCGTGTATTGGCCAGGGATGCCGCGCAGGATGCAATTGCCCGGAGTCCGGGCCATCGAATCGGCGCTGGTGATGGTGCAGAGCCCGTTGAGGGTCGCTGCGGCGGTGATCGCATCGAAGGCCGGGCCATCGCGGCTGATGCTGGTCACGTTGCTGCGGATGCTGCCTTCACCGCCGAACCACGGCTTGGCGAACACGTATTCGTGGTTCAGCACCGGATGGACGATCGGAATCTGCTTCTGGTCGTCGACGCTGGTGAAGCCATAGAAGTACATCGCGCGCAGGTCGAAGAAGCTGCGCTCGCCGCGGCCTTGCAGATAGGCTTGCGAGGCGACGTAGTCGGGCGTCGACCGCATCAGGTCCATCGATGCGTATTTGTAGAACCCGTAGTCCTGGTAGTAGCTCTTGTCGCTGATGATGGTGCCGTCCCAGCCATAGACCCAATGGTCGTTGATCCGGAATTGGCCGGTCGAGTGGATGTCGCCACGCCACTCGCGATCGCCGGGCGTGCTGGAGAATGCTCCCGGATCGAGCTGGAAAATGCCGGACGCCCGGATCGTGTAGGAGCCGTTCAACAGCCGGTGCCGCCACTCGCCCTGGACCAGCGGTCCCTGGTGCGTGGTGATCTTGGGCGTGAGCGTGAAGTCGTAGTTCGGCGCCAGCGCCCAGTAGTAGGGCATCGTCACCGCGGCGCCGTAGCGTGAGCTGGAGCCGAATGTCGGGATCAGGAAGCCGGTCTTGCGCTTGGCGGTCGGATCGGGTGTCGAGAAATACGGGATATAGGCCAGCGGCGTTCCGAAGAACTCGATGCGAGCGTCTTCGAAATAGATCATCTGCTCGCCCTGATCGTGGACGATGCGGGCGGCTTTGACCTGCCACTTCGGCGGCTTCCTCGGGTCGTCGGCGCAGGCTTCGCAAGCGGTGTAGACGCCGCCTTGCAGCACGGTGATGTTGCCATCGGTGCGATCGGCACGCGTGGCGGCCATGCGGGTCTGGTCAGGTGTGTCGAGTCTCAGCGAATCGACGAAACCGTCGCGGAAGTCGTCGCTGAGGTTGATGATCTCGCCGTAGGTGACGCGTCCGCCCGGTTCGACGAGCTTGACCGTGCCTTGCGCGTGCACCCGCTTGGTCTTCTGATCGTAGATGACCTGGTCGGCCTCCAGCGTCGCGCCGTTGAAATCGATCTGCACGTTGCCGATCGCCGCCACACGGTCATTGGCGTGGTCGTAATTGATCTCGTTGGCGCGCACGAGCATCTGCTCGCCCGACTGCGCCGGGTTGCGGGAAATCCCGACGCCGGGGGTGGTCTTGGCGCCCTCGCGCTTCGGGAACGAGATGAGGCCGCTTTGCGCGGACGACTGACGGCTGTCGGCGATGCTCAAGGCATACGCCATCAGCACGCCGCCAATGCAGAGGGCGCGCCAGAAAGCACGGCGGCGAGCAAGCACTCGTCGACTATAGGCCGGGGGCGCCATCACCCGTCCTCCTGGTACAAAAGCGCAACAAACCCCGTCACCCCGCCCAAGAATGGAGGGAGCGCCGCGGCTACGATCGGGGGCATCAGGCTGGCCTTGCTCAAGTCCCCCGTCACTTTCGACAGTATGTAGAGCAGAAAGCCCGCCGCGACGCCACTAAGGACCATCCGCTGTACGCCGCCGGAACGGAACAGGCGGAGGCTGACCGCCGCGGCCAGAAGGACCATGGCGACCAGGTACAGGGGTAGCACCATGAGCTGGTAATACTGGAGGCGGTATCCGACGGCGCCCAGCCCGGAGGCCTCGGCGAGGCTGATCAGGGAGGGCAACTGCCAGAACGGCACCGTTTCGGGCGTCGCGAACGTTTCCTGGACCTGGGCGCGGGTGAGATTGGTCCTCAGGTCGTAGGTGGCGTGGTTGGTCGGAACGGTGTCGCCGGCGTAGATGCGCGCGTCTTCCAGCCGCCAAAAGCCGTCGCGCAGGGTCGCGCGTTTGGCTTCGATGCGGCCGAGATATCCATCGGCATTGTCGAGCAGGAAGATGCTCACGCCGGTCAGTTGAGAGCCCTGGTTGGTACTGCTGCTGGCATTGATGATCGACTGGCCGTCCTGGTTGCGCTGTCGCATCCACAAATTGTTTTCCGACAGATTGCGGCCGTCACCCCGCATCGCCGCTTCCAGCCGTTCCGACCGTTCGCGGAACGTCGCCGAAATCGGGTTGTAGAGGGTCGTCACCGCGGTTCCGACCAGCAGCGCGATGAGGATGGCCGGCCGCACGAATTGCCAGGCCGAGACGCCCGCCGCGCGCGCGACCACCAGTTCGAGGCGGCGCGACAGATTCAGATAGCAAACCATCGCGCCGATCAGCACCGTGAAAGGAATGATGCGCTCGGTGATGTGCGGCACCCGGTAGAACGAGATCTGCGCGATCAGCAGCGCCGAGACGTTGGCGCTTTCGCCATGGCGACGCAGCGACTCGATGAAGTCGAGCATCAGAATCAGCGCGAACAGGCTGAGGAACGTGCCCGCGACCACGTTGAAGAAACGCATGCCGAAATAGCGGGTGAGGCGGCCGGGCATCATGGATGCTGCCCCGCTGTCGCCGTGCCGGTGCGCCGCTTGATGCCCTCGAGCAAGGCGTTGCTCATGTTGGTGAGGAATGCCGGCGGCTCGATCACGATCCCGCGCGCCATCGCCCATCCGCCGAGCAGGAACGCAGCAGCCAACGCGATATAGGGCACCGCCAGAGCGACCGTCGAATGCGCGCCCGAGATGGTCCCGACGAAGCCGAGGCCGCGCACGGCTGCGACCACCGCGACCGCGCTCACCAGCGACAGCGCGCGACTCTGGCGCGTGGTGCGTGGTGCGCCCAGGAACGCAAAGGTCACGAGCAGGAACGCCAGCGGGTAGAACGGCATCGTGATTCGATTATGCAACTCGGCACGGAAGTGCCCGGGCGATCGCGTATACGTCGGATCGTCGAGTCGCGGGTTGAGCAGTTCGTGAATCGATCTTTCATGGATGGCGAACGTCACCTGGCCGGAGCTGGGAGACAAGCGCGAAAGATCGAAGGCGTAATCCTGGAACCGCACGATCACCGGATCCTGCTTTCCGGCCTCATGCCGGTGAACGGCGCCGTTCGCCAGCAGCAGGAAGATACCGCGCTCATTGGTGACCAGATCGCCCCGCTCGGCAAAGATCGTTCCGCGCTCTTTGGGATCGCGCTGGTCGTCGACCATGATGCCGAGCAACTGGCCGTTCGGCTCGCGGGAGCGGATGTGCAGCGTCAGCCGGCCGTCGACGACGATGAATCGACCGGCCTGCACGTTGCTGGTCACGATTTCGGCGCGCACTTGCGTCGCCCAGAGGCGCAGTTCCTGCAAACACATCGGCGAGAGGTAGAAGCTGATCCAGGCCACGACCAGCGAGACCAGAATGCCCAGGTACAGAAACGGGCGGAACACATGCCAGGGAGCCATTCCGGCGGCGTTCATGACGATCAGCTCGGAATCGTTGCCGAGCTTGGTCAGCACGTGGCCGACCGCGATCATCAGCGCGATCGGCGCAATGATCATCACCAGCATGGGGATGATCAGTCCCGTGATGCCGACGAAGACCAGGATGCTCTGGCCTTGATTGGTCATGAGATCGAAATTGCGCAGCGCCTGCGTGATCCACATCAGCAGGGTTACGCTGACGAGCACGACCAGGAACGCACCAAGCGTGGCGCGAAATATGTAACGCCCGATCGACCCCATTCGCGCGTGCCGCCCCCACTGCGGCTCAACCGTTCACGACGCCGAGCCCCCCAGGCTCATGATGGCGTTGTGCGTGGTCGAGTGCCCACCTTGCAAGGTGGAATTGATCGTCCAACATAATGGCCTCGCCAAGGCAAAGCCATTGAGCATGCACAACAAAATGTTAATCAGGGGGTGTGTCGCCTGGGCCACTATGGTTAACTTTCTGCAGTGCGGTTGGGGCTATTTTTGAGGGGGCTAGGCACGGTGGTACCGGCCGGGTCATATCAGGAGTTGCCAGGCCGCCCGTAACGCGCCGAAACCGTGCAAGTCTGCCGCTTCAAGACACAGGTCGCCCCTCCGAGACAGCAGCAAAGGCCGCCGATGCCAGCCACCTTGAAACTCGATTTTGTGCCCTTTTCGGCTCGTCCGAAGGGCGTTCTTATTGTGTTCTGTGACGACGGCCTCAAATTCGGGTCCGCCGCTCGCGCGATTCTCGATCCGCTCGGCGATCTCGTGAAACGAGCGATGGAGGCCGAGCGGTTCAAGGCCAAGCACGGGTCGGCCGTCGAGATCGTCGCCCCCACCGGGCTCGATCTGCCCCGCCTGGTGATCGTTGGGGTCGGCAAGCTGAAGGACCTCAAGGCCGAATCCTGGGTCAAGCTGGGCGGCGTGGTGATGGGCAAGATCCCGGCGTCGGCGACGGAGGCGACCATCATCGCCGATCTGCCGGGCGGCGCGCCGAAGCCGGAGCGGGTCGCGGACCTGGCGCTGGGCATCCGCCTGCGCGCCTATTCGTTCGATCGCTACAAGACCAAACGCAAAGACGACGACCAGACGCCGTCCGAGGTGAAGGTCAGCGTTGCGGTGTCCAGCGTTTCTGCCGTGCAGAAGGCGTTCGTGGCGGGTGACGCGATCGCGAACGGCGTGTGCCTGGCGCGCGACCTCGTCAACGAGCCGCCCAACGTACTGTATCCGCAAGCGTTCGCCGAACGCACCAATGCTCTCAAGAAATACGGCGTGGCCGTTGAGATCCTTGACGTTCCCGCGATGAAGAAATTGGGGATGGGCGCGCTGCTCGGGGTCGGGCAGGGCTCCCAGTTCCCGAGCCGCATGGTGGTGATGCGCTGGAACGGCGGCAAGAAGAACACGCCGCCGGTGGCTTTCATCGGCAAGGGCGTCTGCTTCGACACCGGCGGCATCTCGATCAAGCCGGCGTCGGGCATGGAGGACATGAAGGGCGACATGGCAGGCGCGGCCTGCGTGGTCGGGCTGATGCAGGCGCTTGCGCAGCGCAAAGCCAAGGTGAACGCCGTCGGCGCCATCGGGCTGGTCGAGAACATGCCTGACGGCAATGCCCAGCGTCCGGGCGACATCGTCACCACGATGTCCGGCCAGACCATCGAGATCATCAACACCGACGCCGAAGGTCGTCTCGTGCTGGCGGACGTGCTGCACTACGTCAACAAGCGCTTCAAGCCGAAGTTCATGGTCAACCTGGCGACGCTCACCGGTGCGATCATCGTCGCGCTCGGTCACGAGCATGCCGGCCTGTTCTCGAACGACGACACGCTCTCGGATCGTCTGCTCAAGGCCGGACTGGCCACCGGCGAGAAGCTCTGGCGGATGCCGCTCGGACCCGAATACGACAAGAAGATCGATTCGCGGTTCGCCGACATGAAGAACACCGGTGGGCGCGATGGCGGCGCGATCACGGCGGCGCAGTTGCTCCAGCGTTTCGTCGAGAAGACGCCATGGGCGCATCTCGACATTGCCGGCACCGGCTTCGCGTCGCCGCAAAGCGAGATCAACAAGAGCTGGGGATCGGGCTACGGCGTGCGGCTGCTCGACCGTTTGGTCGAGGATCACTACGAGAAGTAGGTTCAGACGTCGCTGGCAAAGCTTTAGAGCGGCTGACGTTTTCGCGAGTGGGCATGACCGAGATCCTTTTCTACCACCTGCAGCGCCAGCCCATCGAGCGTGTGCTTCCAGCCTTGCTTGAGAAGTCGCTCGAGCGCGGCTGGCGCGTGGTCGTGCAGGCTGCGTCGGAGGAGCGCGTCGAGGCGCTCGATGCGCACCTCTGGACGTTTCGTGACGACGCCTTCCTGCCGCATGGCGTCTGGCGCGATCCGCAGGCGCGCGAACAGCCGATCCTGCTGACCGTGAACGACGACAATCCCAATCAGGCGAGCGTGCGTTTTCTGGTCGACGGCGCGGCGGTCCCGTCCGATGCGGCGGCGTATGAGCGCATCGTGATGCTGTTCGACGGCGAGGACCCCGACGCGCTCGAGACGGCGCGCGCACGCTGGCAGGAGGCGAAGGGGAACGGCTTTGCCGTCACCTACTGGCAGACCGACGAGCAGGGGCGCTGGCAGCGCAAGGCGTAGGTGTTGCGCGGTTCTCGCGTTAACCACCCCGACTTTGCCGCGAAGCTGCCGCAAAATGACCCGTTGATTCAAAGGGATGGCTTGCGCAATAGTCGGCGCATCCTCAATCGGTTAAGCTATTGAAACACCGTCGTCGGGGCACGGGGATGCAGAAATTCTTCGCAGGTCCAACAGTCGTTGCCGTGGTTGCGATGCTTGCCGCCGCTGGCGGCTGCGCGCCGAGTCAGATTACCGAAAATGTCGGCAGCGTCAGTTTGCTGCCCAAGGTGAGCAATCTCGCACGGCCCGACTGGCTGACCTATTCGGGCGCCAAGGATGAGTTTGTCCTGCGGCCGGTCACAGCGGCGGATCTGGTTACGGCCGATGGCCAGTGCGCGGCGGCAGTCGCTGAAGCGGCGGCCGCGGATGCGGCGGTCCAGCCCGCGCTGGCGTCCGGCGGCATCGCATTGCAGATGACGGAATGCGACGTGGTGCGCCGCGCCGGCGCTCCCGAGCAGCTTCAGGTCGGCGCCGATGAGCGCGGCGATCGAACCGTGACGATCACGTATATCCGTGGTCCGCGGCCCGGCATCTATCAGTTCGCGGCCGGTCGGCTGGTGTCGATCGAAGCCGCACCGGGAGCGGCCAGCGATAAGGCCGCGCCGAAAGCCAAGAAAAAGGCCGCGCGCTCCTAAGGCAACATCGTTTCTTCCGTTCGTCCCCGTGCAGGCGGGGACCCAGAAGCCCAAGAAAGATTCTGGATTCCCGCGTCCGCGGGAATGAGCGGAGGATAGAGCCGTTCCTCTGACTCAACGCATCGCTGCTTCGTGCTCTTCACTGGCGACGAGCCAGTCGTCCTCCGCGCGGGCGAGCGCGTTCACCGCATTGGCGCGATCCTTGGAAAGCTGCGCGGCCTTGGCGGGATCGCGGGCAAACAGTCCGGCGTCCGCGAGCAGGGTGTCGATCCGCGCGATCTCGGCGTTCAACCGTGCGACGGCTTTTTCCGCATCGGCGATCCGGCGCCGCAACGGCGCGAGTTCGACGCGAAGCTGCGCCGCGGCACGGCGGGCGTCGGTTCGGCTGGCGCCTTTCGTCCGTTGCTCGCCGTCCTTGTCGTCGCGGCTGTCGCTGAGCACCTGCCGCCGGTAGTCGTCGAGGTCGCCGTCGAACTGGGTGACTTGCCCGTCGGCCACCAGCCAGATGCGGTCGGCGCACGCTTCGATCAGGTAGCGATCGTGCGAAACCAGGATCACCGCGCCCGCGTAGTCGTTGATCGCGTCGATCAGCGCGGCGCGGCTGTCGATGTCGAGATGGTTGGTCGGCTCGTCGAGCACGATCAGATGCGGCCCTGCGTTGGTGGCGAGGCCGAGCAGGAGGCGGGCCTTCTCGCCGCCCGAGAGATTGGCCGACGGCGTGTCGGCGGCTTCGCCGGAGAATCCGATCGCGCCGGCGCGGGCGCGCACTTTGGATTCCGGGGCGTCGGGCATCAGCTTGCGCACGTGGTCGTAGGCGCTGCCGGCGGGGTTGAGCTCGTCGAGCTGATGTTGCGCGAAATAGGCGACATCGAGCCGCTCGGCGCGCGTCATCCGGCCGGACATGGCCGCGAGCCGGTTCGACAAAAGCTTCACCAGCGTCGACTTGCCGTTGCCGTTGGCGCCGACCAGCGCGATCCGGTCGTCGGGGTCGATCCGCAGATTGAGCCGCCGCAGCACCGGGCGGTCGGGCTCATAGCCGACGGAAACACCTTCCAGCGCGAGGATCGGCGGCGACAGCGTCTTGGCCGGCGGCGGGAACACGATCGGCCGGACCTGATCATCGACGACCGCCGCGACCGGCTCGAGTTTCGCCAAAAGCTTCAGCCGTGACTGGGCCTGCCGTGCTTTCGTGGCCTTGGCGCGGAAGCGCTCCACGAACGCCGTCAGCCGCTTGCGATGCTCCTCCTGCTTGCGCGCGAGCTTGACGTCGAGCGCCTGGCGCTCGCGCCGCTGCCGCTCGAACGCGGAGTAGCCGCCGCGGTACAGCGTGAGTTTTTCGCCCTCGAGGTGCAGGATCCAGTCGACCGCGTTGTCGAGCAGGTCACGGTCATGGCTGATCACGACGACGGTGTGGGGATAGGAAGCGATCTGCTTCTGCAGCCACAACGTGCTTTCGAGATCGAGGAAGTTGGTCGGCTCGTCGAGCAGCAGAAGGTCGGGTTGCGCAAACAGCGTGGCCGCGAGCGCGACGCGCATCCGCCAGCCACCGGAGAATTCGGAGCAGGGGCGTTCCTGGTCGGCCGCGGAGAAGCCGAGGCCGGCGAGGATCTCGGCCGCGCGCGCGGGCGCTGAATGCGCGCCGATATCGGCAAGACGCGTCTGGATGTCGGCGATCCGATGCGGATCCTGCGCGGTCTCCGCTTCTGCCAGCAGGCTGATGCGTTCTTCATCCGCCCGCAGCACGACGTTGAGCAGGCTGTCCGGACCATCGGGCGCTTCCTGCGCCAGCCGGCCGATGCGGCAACGGGGCGAGAGCTGCACCGAGCCGTGTTCCGCGGATATCTCGCCCACGATGGTGCGGAACAGGCTCGACTTGCCGGAGCCGTTGCGCCCGACCAGCCCGACGCGGGCGCCGGTCGGGATATGCGCGGACGCCTGGTCGAGCAGCAGGCGGCCGGCAACGCGTACGGACAATTCGTCGATCACAAGCATGGGCGCTATTTGGCTGAGCGCGTCCCGACTAGCAATGCCCCTGCGACTCCGAAATCGGAGCGGGACGGTCGGCCGCCGCCGCTGTTTCCGCCGGGGCATTCGTGGCTAAACTGGATGTCCGAGTTCATGCATCAAGGAGGCCGGCATGTGCGTGCCCGGTTGTCAGGAAGCGATCCATCAGGCGCTGTCGCGCGATGCTCTGTCGCGAAGGCGGGTGTTCGCGGCCGCCGCCGGGTTTGCCGCAACCGCGGTTGCCCCGTCGCCCGGCGTGGCGGCGCCCCGGCCGGGGCGACGCGTCATCGATCTCACGCACACGATGTCGGTGGACATCCCGACCTTCGATGGCACGCCCGGCATCGCGATGATGCGGCTCAAGGAGCTCAAGCGGGACGGCTACAATCTCTACGAATGGCGGCTGAACGAGCATTCCGGCACCCATCTCGACGCGCCACTGCATTTTTCTGACACCGGGATCAGTACCGATCAAATCCCCGCCGAAACGCTGGTGGTGCCGCTCGCCGTCATCAACGTGGCCGACAAGGCGGCGACGAATCCGGACTACCGGCTCTCACGCGATGATCTTGCCGCATGGGAACGTCGGCACGGACGATTGCCCGACAATGCGTGCGTCGCCATGCATTCCGGCTGGGCGCGTCACATTGTCGATACGGCGAAATATGTTGGTCAGGATGCGGGCGGCGTGATGCATTTTCCCGGCATCGACCCCGATGCGACGGCGTGGCTGATCAAGCAGCGCAAGATCGCCGGGCTTGCGGTCGATACGCTGTCGCTCGATCCCGGCAACTCGAAGGATTTCAGGACGCATGTCCTCTGGTTGGGCAGCGGCCGCTGGGGTCTCGAGAATGTCGCGAACCTCGACAGCGTCCCGGCCAATGGCGCGACGCTGGTCGTCGGCCTGGCAAAGGTCAAAGGCGCGACCGGCGGGCCGGCGCGGCTGTTCGCATTGGCGTAGCGCGATCAAGCGCGTGAGCGATCAAAAAACCAGAAGCCCCGGTTCTCTTGATGAGACACCGGGGCTTCCGTTCGAACGATCAACTGAGCATCCGCGACTTAGTACGCGCAGACGTTCACGAGGATGCGGCGCAGACCACGGCGGGTCTCGACATAGCGGTACTGGTAGCACGAAGCCGCGACGACCGGAGCAGCAACCGCAAGGCCCCAAGCCAGGTTACGCAGGCCGTGGTGGTGGTGGTGATGATGCCACGCGGAGGCGGCGGTCGGGGTCAGCACGGCGGCGCCAACGGCAACAGTGGCGGTGAGGGCGATAAGGGTCTTGCGGATCATGGCTTCGTCTCCTGTTTTTTCTGGATGCGTCATCACATCCTCGTTGATGTGTCGCTGCGCCCCCTTGCGCCGGTTCGAAGGTCGACGGGTTAAAATGGTTTCGTCGTGCCGCAGTGACGAAACATTTGGTGTGGCAATCGCCTTGATGACGCGCAGAAAGGCCATGTCTGCCAGCGTTTTTCGCGAGAAATCGCGGATTGGGACGGCGGCTGCCGCTTGCTGGCCGCCCAGTGCGCCGCTATAAGCCGCCGCGAACTATAGTTACCGTGCTCTCAACGAGAAAACCTTCCAATGGCAATCGAACGTACCTTTTCAATCCTCAAGCCCGACGCAACCGAGCGCAATCTGACCGGCGCCATCAACGCCATGATCGAGCAGGCCGGCCTGCGCATCATCGCGCAGAAGCGTGTACGCATCACGCGCGAGCAGGCGGAGACGTTCTACGCCGTGCACAGCGCGCGGCCGTTCTTCGGCGAGCTCGTCAGCTTCATGATCTCCGGTCCGGTGGTCGTGCAGGTGCTGGAAGGCGACAACGCCATCGTGCGCTACCGTGACGTCATGGGCGCGACCGATCCGGCCAAGGCGGCGGCGAACACGATCCGCAAGGTGCACGCGAAGTCGATCGGCGAAAACTCGGTCCACGGTTCGGACGCGCCGGAGACGGCGGCGAAGGAGATCGCCCAGTTCTTCGCCGGCAACGAGATCGTCGGCTAGGTTTCTCGACCGGCTTAGTTCGCTAGTCGCGATGCGGCAGTTGCTTGGCAACTTGCCGCAGCGCCTGCGGATAGATGCGGTGCTCGGCTTCCAGCACGCGCGCGGCAAGCGTGTCCGGCGTGTCGCCGGTGAGCACCGGCACTTCCGCCTGCGCGATGATCTCGCCCGAATCCATTTCGGCGGACACGAAATGCACGGTCGCGCCGTGCGTCTTCACGCCGGCCTCGATCGCGCGCTCGTGGGTGTGCAGTCCCTTGAACGCCGGCAGCAGGGCGGGGTGGATGTTGAGCATGCGCCCCTGCCATTGGCCGACGAACCACGGCGTCAGCAGGCGCATGAAGCCCGCGAGGCATACCAGCTCGATGCGATGCGCGGTCAGCACATCCTGCAAGGCGTGCTCGAAGGCGGCGCGGTCCTTGCCGTAGCGGGTGTGGTCGACGACCGCGGTGGTGATGCCCTGGCGCTTGGCGTGATCGAGACCGGCGGCGTCGGGCCGGTTCGACAGCACCAGCGCGATCTCGGCGGGATAACTGTCGTCCTTCGCCGCCGCGATCAGCGAAGCCATGTTGGAGCCGCGGCCGGAAATTAGGATGGCGACGCGCTGCTTCGCCATCGCGTTCATCCGAGGTCGAGCTTGCCCGAATAGGCGACCCGCGGCGCGCCTGCGGCCGGCGTCGTCACCGTGCCGAGCCGCACCACCGTCTCACCGCCGCGCGCAAGCACCGCCGTGATCGCATCGGCGCCGCCGGCATCGACGATCGCGATCATGCCGACCCCGCAATTGAAGGTGCGCAGCATTTCCGGTTCGGCGATGCCGCCGGTCGCCGCCAGCCATTTGAATACCGGCAACACCGGCACGCGCGCGAGATCGATCGCCACGCCGGCGCCGTCGGGCAGCACGCGCGGGATGTTGTCGGGGAAGCCGCCGCCGGTGATGTGGGCGAGGCCCTTCAGCGCGGAGGTCTCGCGCATAGCGGCGAGGCATGATTTCACATAGATGCGCGTCGGGGTCAGCAGCGCCTCGCCGAGCGAGCGGGACTTGTCGAACGGCGCCGGCGCGTCCCAGCCGAGCCCGGACTTCTCGACCACGCGCCGTGCCAGCGAATAGCCGTTGGAGTGCACGCCCGACGACGCGAGGCCGAGCACGACATCGCCCGCGCCGATGTTGCCGCGCGGCAGCAGCGCATCGCGCTCGGCGGCGCCGACTGCGAAGCCGGCGAGGTCGTAGTCGCCGTCGCGATAGAGCCCGGGCATTTCCGCGGTCTCGCCGCCGATCAGCGCGCAGCCCGCGTCGCGGCAGCCTTCGGCGACGCCCTTGACGATCAGCGCGCCGGTCTCGGGCGCGAGCTTTCCACAGGCAAAGTAGTCGAGGAAGAACAGCGGCTCGGCGCCCTGCACCACGAGGTCGTTCACCGACATTGCGACCAGGTCGATCCCGATGGTGTCGTGGCGCCCGGTGTCGATTGCGATCTTGAGCTTGGTGCCGACGCCGTCGGTGGCGGCCACCAGGACCGGATCCTTGAATCCGGTGCGCTTGAGATCGAAAAGCCCGCCAAATCCGCCAATCTCGGCATCCGCCCCCGGCCGGCGGGTGGCGCGGACCAACGGCTTGATCAGCTCCACCATCCGGTTGCCGGCATCGATGTCGACACCGGCCTCGGCATAGGTGAGGCCCTTGTCCGCCATGGTTTTCCTCGGTTGTGCGGCCAGGTTGAGAGCCCGGGTGTTACGGCGGAATCGTCGTCGGTGCAATGGCTTCCCGCGGCCGCTATAATGCAGCTTGTCTACAACGCGCCGGACCGCCAAAAGCGAGGCGCGATGCTTTTGCCGGGGCGCTGATCTTGAGTATTCCAAACCTAATTACGCTTGCGCGGATCCTGATGGTTCCGGTCATGGTCTGGGCGATCACGGCCGGGGAGATGAAGATTGCGTTTCTGCTGTTCCTGGTCGCGGGACTGAGCGACCTGGTCGACGGTTATCTCGCCAAGCGCTTCAACATGGCGACCGAGCTCGGCGCCTATCTCGACCCGCTGGCCGACAAGGCGCTGATCGTTTCGATCTATGTGACGCTCGGCATCGCCGGGGCGATCCCCCGCTGGCTGGTGATCCTGGTGGTGTCCCGCGACATCATGATCGTCAGCGCCGTGATCCTGTCCTGGCTGGTGAACAAGCCGGTGACGCTGAAGCCGTTGACCGTGTCCAAGCTGAACACCGTCGCACAGATCCTGCTGGCGCTGGTCGTGCTCGCGTCGCTCGCGTTCGAGTTCGACGCGTGGTGGCTGATCCAGGGCCTGACCGGCCTGGTTGCGCTCCTCACGCTGTTGTCGGTCGGGCTCTATCTGCGCGAGTGGGTGCGCCACATCAACGGCACCAGGTCCGGGCCGGCATGAACGCGCTGCGAGGCCCTCGGCAGCTTACCCTGGACCTCGATCATGCGGAGAGCTTCGCCCGCGACGATTTCCTCGGCGGGCCGTCGAACGCCGCGGCGCTGACGCTGATCGACGCCTGGCCCGACTGGCCGAACGCGACCGTGGCGCTGGTCGGCCCGGAAGGTTCGGGCAAGAGCCACCTGGCTTCCATCTGGGCGGCGCAGGCGGGCGCGCGCTGTGTCGCCGCGCGCAGCCTCGCGGACACCGGCGTTCCCGCCGCGCTCGCGACCGGCGCGCTGGTGGTGGAGGACGCGGCTGAGGCGGGATTTGACGAAACCGCGATGTTCCATCTCCTCAACCTCACCCGTGAGGAGGGGGCCTATGTGCTGCTCACGGCGCGGACGGCCCCGGCGACCTGGGCGATCCGAACCCCCGACCTCGCGTCGCGCCTGAAGGCGTTGCCGGCGGTCGCGCTGGCGCCGCCTGACGACGCACTGCTGCGGGCGCTGCTGGTGAAGCTGTTCGCCGACCGCCAGCTTGGCGTCGACGAGCCGTTGGTCGGGTATGTCGCGACCCGCATCGGCCGATCATTCGCGGACGCCCGGGCCGCGGTGGCGACCCTCGACCAGGAGGCGATGCGCCTGAAGCGCCCCCTGACCAGGGCCCTGGCCGCCGAAGTTTTGGGCCGAAATCTTGGGCACAGACCGGCCTTGACCGAAAAGTAGGGGAGGCGCGTTATGTCATTGGGTTGTCACGAATGCCGATGATCATAACCAATGACCGCCGCCACAGAACGCGCTCAAGCTATTGTAATTAATGAAGAACTTCCCGAGGTTCCGGTGACGCTGGAAGCCGAGCGCGTGGCCACGCCGCCGCTGTCGGTGAGCCCGGACCGTTTCATCAATCGTGAGTTGTCCTGGCTGCACTTCAATCGGCGGGTGCTGGAGGAGGCCGAAAACCCCACCCATCCCCTTTTGGAGCGGGTGCGCTTCCTCTCGATCTCGGCCAATAACCTCGACGAATTCTTCATGGTGCGCGTGGCCGGCCTGCGCGGCCAGCTGCGCGCCGGCATCACCACCCGCAGCCCCGACGGCCTCACCCCGGCCGAGCAGCTCGCGCGCATCTCCGAGGCGGTCTCCGCGCTCGCCAGCGACCAGCAGGCGCGATGGCGGGAGCTGCGCGTCGAACTCGCCGACGCGGGCATCGTGCTGGTCGATGCGCCGGACGTGACCAGGAAAGAAAAGACCTGGCTGCAGGATCACTTCCTGCGGCAGGTATTCCCGCTGCTGACGCCGCTGGCAATCGATCCGGCGCATCCGTTCCCGTTCATCTCCAACCTCGGCTTTACGATCGCACTACAACTGGTCCGCGTCAGCGATGGCCAGACGATGAACGCGCTGATCCGCATGCCGAACAAGATCGAGCGGTTCGTCCGGCTGCCGACCGGGGACGGAACCTCGGCCCGTGTCATCACCATCGAGCAGCTCACCGGATTGTTCATCGGCCAGTTGTTTCCCGGCTACACGCTCAAGGGGCAGGGCGCGTTCCGCGTCATCCGCGATTCCGAAATCGAAATCGAGGAAGAAGCCGAAGACCTGGTGCGCGAGTTCGAAACCGTGCTCAAGCGTCGCCGGCGCGGATCGGTGATCCGGCTCGAGATGGAAGCGGCGATGCCGGCCGAGTTGCGGCGCTTTGTGCAGCGGGCGCTCGCATGCGGCGATGACGAGATCTTCCTGGTCGACGGTGTGCTGGCGCTCAACGAGCTGTCGCAGATCATGAGCCTCGACCGCCCCGATCTCGAATTCGTGCCCTACAACCCGCGTTTCCCCGAGCGCATCCGCGATCATGGCGGCGACTGTTTCGCCGCCATCCGCGAGAAGGACCTCGTCGTCCACCATCCGTATGAATCGTTCGATGCGGTGGTGCAGTTTCTGGCGCAGGCCGCCCGCGATCCCGACGTCGTGGCGATCAAGCAGACGCTGTACCGGACCTCGTCGGAGTCGCCGATCGTTAAATCGCTGGTCGAGGCGGCGGAAGCCGGCAAGTCGGTGACCGCGCTGGTCGAATTGAAGGCGCGCTTCGACGAGGAGGCCAACATCCGCTGGTCGCGGGCGCTCGAGCGCGCCGGCGCGCAGGTCGTGTTCGGTTTCATCGAGCTCAAGACCCACGCTAAGCTGTCGCTGGTCGTGCGCCGCGAAGGCGGCTCGCTCACAACCTACGTCCATGTCGGTACCGGCAACTATCACCCGGTTACGGCGCGCATCTACACCGACCTGTCGTTCTTCACGTCCGAGCCGGTGATCGCCCGCGACGTCGCGCGCGTGTTCAATTACATCACCGGATATGCCGAGCCGGCTCAACTCGAGCGGATGGCGGTGTCGCCGCTGACGCTGCGCAAGCGCATCGCCGATCACATCGCCCAGGAAATTGCATATGCCAAGGCCGGCAAGCCCGCGGCGATCTGGATGAAGGACAATTCGCTGGTCGATCCCGACATCATCGACCAGCTCTACGAAGCGTCGCGCGCCGGCGTGCAGATCGACCTCGTGGTGCGCGGCATCTGCTGCCTGCGGCCGGGGATTCCGGGTCTGTCGGAAAACATCCGCGTGAAATCGATCGTCGGCAGGTTCCTGGAACACAGCCGCATCTATTGCTTCGGCGGCGGCTACGGTCTGCCGCACCCGAAGGCGCCGGTATATATTTCCTCCGCCGACATCATGCCGCGGAACCTCGACCGCCGGGTCGAGGTTTTGTGTCCGATCCTCAACCCGACCGTGCATGAGCAGGTGCTTGACCAGATCATGGTCGCGAATTTCAAGGATAACGAGCAGAGCTGGAAACTCTTGCCCGACGGCACGTCGAATCGCATAAAAGCGGCCGAGGGCGAGGAGCCCTTCAACGCCCACAAGTACTTCATGACGAATCCGAGTCTGTCCGGACGTGGCAAATCGCTCAAAGAATCGTCGCCGCGCAGTCTCGTACGCCGCCTCGACCGCGGTTAAGCGGCGTTCGCCCGCCATGCAGGCCGCACAAGGGCGCCTGGACTACGGCCAGCCGGTCGCGGTGATCGACATCGGCTCGAATTCGGTGCGGCTCGTCACCTATGAGGGGCTGACGCGCAGCCCGACGCCGATCTTCAACGAGAAGGTGCTCGCCGGTCTCGGCCGCGAAGTGTTCTCGACGGGACTGCTTGCTGCCGACGCTGTGGAAAAGGCGCTCGATGCGCTGAAGCGTTTCCGCATGCTGTGCGACCGCATGCAGGTCGGCGCGTTGTGGGTGGTGGCCACCGCCGCCTGTCGTGACGCCAAGAACGGCAAGGCCTTCGTGACCGAAGCCGAACGCATCTGCCGCACCAAGGTCGAGATCATTTCCGGCAAACGCGAAGCCGAGCTGAGTGCGCTCGGTGTCGTGTGCGGCTTTCACCGGCCGGACGGACTCGTCGGCGACCTCGGCGGCGGCTCGCTGGAACTGTCCGAGGTCCATGGCTACAAGGTCCATACCGGCATCACGCTGCCGCTCGGCGGGCTGGCGCTGCAGGACGTGACCGACAAGTCGATCAAGAAAGCCGAGAGGCTGGTGCGCAAGGCGCTGGGCGATGCCAAGCTGCTCAAGGCCGGCGCTAACCGCACCTTCTATGCGATCGGCGGCACCTGGCGCGCGCTGGCGCGCCTGCACATGTGGCAGACCGGCTATCCGCTGCATGTGATGCATGGTTACGTTATTCCGGCCCGCGAGGCTTATGACTTCGCCGGTCTGGTCCATCGCGTGAACGCCGAGACGCTGTCGCAGATCGAAGTGGTCGCCGATGCGCGGCGCCCGCTACTGGCCTATGCCGCCGTCGTGCTCGAAAATCTGATCGACATCGCGCGTCCGAAGGACATCGTGATCTCCGCGCTCGGCGTGCGTGAAGGTCTGCTTTACGGAACGCTCAATGGTGAAGACCGGCGCAAGGACCCGCTGATCACGGCCGCGCAGGAACTCAACGTATTGCGCTCGCGCGCTCCGGCGCACGGCGAGGAACTGATCACCTGGACCGATCGGTTCATGGCGTCGACCGGTCTCGACGAGACCGCCGAAGAGCGCCGCTTGCGCCACGCCGCCTGCCTGCTGGCCGATATCGGCTGGCGCGCCCATCCGGACTATCGCGGCGAGCAGTCGCTCAACATCATCGCCAACGCCGCCTTCGTCGGCATCGACCACCCGGGCCGCGTCTATCTCGCGCTCGCGGTGTTCTTTCGTCACGTCGGCCTGGTCGACGAGGAGCTCTCGCCGCGCATTCGCGAACTGGCCACGACCCGTGTGCTCGACCGCGCCCGCGTGCTCGGCGCCGCGTTGCGCGTCGCTTATCTGGTTTCGGCCTCGACCACCGGCGTGTTGCCGAAGACGCCGATGGTGGTCGAGCGCGGGCGTGTCGTGCTTCGCTTCCGCAATGGACTACGGGACCTCGCCGGCGAACGCGTGTTCGTTCGCCTGCGCCAACTGGCCCGCCTGATCGGCCGCGAGCCGGTCATGGAGACGGAGTAGGCGGCTTCTTGCTGTGCGAGTTCTTGCTGTAATTGTGTAACATCGGCCGCGCGCTTATCTAACTCATGTGATTGAGGTTGCGATGGGCGCGAACTGCGGTTCCACACCAGCATTTGAGGGCTTGTCGGCGGACTACAAACGCCGGCTGTGGGCTGTCATTGCCATCAACGCGACCATGTTCTTCGTCGAGATGGGCGCCGGTGCGTTTGCCGGATCGCAGGCGTTGCAGGCCGACGCGCTCGACTTCCTCGGCGATACGCTGACTTACGGCATCAGCCTCGCGGTGATCGGTTCGGCGGTGCGGGTGCGCGCCTGGGCGGCCTTTGCCAAGGCGGCGAGCCTGACGCTGATGGGCCTGTGGGTGCTCGGCTCGACCGCCTACCACGTCCTGGTGCTCGACGTTCCGCGCGCCGAGATCATGGGCGTCGTCGGATTTATGGCGTTGGCGGCCAACGTCGCGAGCGTCCTGCTGCTGGTCAAATACAAGGACGGCGACGCCAATGTGAGCTCGGTGTGGCTGTGCTCGCGCAATGACGCCATCGGCAACGTGGCGGTCATGATCGCGGCGGTGGCGGTCTGGGCGACCGCAACCAAGTGGCCGGACCTTGTCGTCGCAGCCGTCATGGCCGGGCTGTTCCTCACCTCGTCGGCCAAAATCCTCAAGCAGGCGCTCGCCGAATTGCGCAGCGGTCGCGTCGCCAGCGAGTCATTGCTCGAACATCGGCACTAGCGCACCCTCGATTGAAGTGACGTGCTCTCTCGCCGCTCGTCCCGATCAAGTCGGGGTTAAACTCCAGCGGGGACCCAGGAGCTACAATGGAAGATTCTGGATTCCCGCGTGCGCGGGAATGAGCGGAGGAGAGAGCCGTCCAGGTGCGCGATTGTCGGACTACGCGCAGAACCGATAGTGTGCTCGCCACGAGGCACGAGCCGCGCTAATCCGATCTACGAAGGATATAGGGGTGGGCCTGTTCATTGCAGCAGCGATCACGACCGCGCTTGTGCTGTGCGGCTTTGCGATCCTGCTCCGGCAATCGGACGACCGGCGTCCGATGGCGCTGGCGTTCCTGATTGCGTTGCCGTTGCAGCCGCTGATGATCTATGCGCTGCGCCTGCCGGTCGACGGCTTGCTGCGGACCACGTTCGGCATCTCCGCGCCCTGGGTGACGATCGTTGCGTTGTTCTACGCACCGCTGACCGAGGAGCCGGCCAAATGGCTCACTGCCGCGGTGCCGAAGGTGCGGCAGGCGTGTCTCAGGGATCCGATCTTCCTCGCGCTCGCCGCCGGCGCGGGCTTCGGCCTTGGCGAGGTCTGGTTCCTGGCACAAGCCTTGATCAGATCTCCGAGCTATCCCGACTTGCCGTTCTATATGTTCGGGGGCTTCCTGTTTGAGCGTCTGGCGGTCTGCTTCCTGCACGGCGTGTTGCTGGTGCCGCCATTCTATGCGCTCGCCGCCGGCCGTTCGTTCGTGCTGGGCGGGTTGATTGGGATGGTGCTGCACTTCCTGCTCAACCTCCCGATCTATCTTGCGTCGATCAATCTGTTCGGGCTCGGCGAGACCTGGCAGCCTCTGTTGCTGCTGTGGATCGTCGTGTTCGTCGTGCTGGGCGCGATCCTGGTGCTCGCCCTGCCGCGCCGCCCGGGCATGCGCCGCGCGCTTCAAAGCGGCATGACGCCGCCATAGGGCACGCCGGAGAGCCGGGCCATCTCTGCTTTCCAAGTGGTCAAGTCGTCGACGGTCAGCTCATTGAGATGCGCGTGCCCGCAGGCGCGCGCGAGTATCTTCATCAACTCCACCGACGTCTCCAGGAACCGCGCCAGCCGTTCGGCGGATTTCTCGATGTCGAGGCGCGCGGAGAGGCGAGGGTTCTGCGTCGCGATGCCGACCGGACAATTATTGGTGTGGCAGGCGCGCATGCCGATGCAGCCGATCGCCTGGATTGCCGAATTGGCGATCGCCACGGCGTCGGCGCCGAGCGCCAGCGCCTTGGCGAAATCGGCGGGCGTGCGCAGGCCGCCGGTGATGATCAGCGTGACGTCCTGGCCGCTTTTGTCGAGATGCGCGCGAGCCCGCGCCAGCGCCGGAATGGTCGGAACCGAGATGTGATCGCGGAAGATCAGCGGCGCCGCGCCGGTCGCGCCGCCGCGGCCGTCGACGATGACGTAGTCGCAGCCGACTTCGAGCGCGGCGTCGATATCCTTCTCGATGTGCTGGGCGGAAAGCTTGTAGCCGATCGGGATGCCGCCGGTGCGGCTGCGCACCTCGTCGGCGAAGGCGCGGATTTGCCTGGGCTCGGTCCAGTCCGGGAAGCGCGCCGGCGAAATCGCGTCGGTGCCTTCCGGCAGCCCGCGCGTCAGCGCGATCTTGCCGACGTTCTTGCGCGCCGGCAGGTGGCCGCCGGTGCCGGTTTTGGCGGCTTGTCCGCCTTTGAAGTGAAACGCCTGCACCCGCATCACCTTGTCCCAGGCGAAGCCGAAGCGGGCGGATGCGTATTCGTAGAAGTAGCGGCTGTTCGCGGCCTGCTCTTCGGCCAGCATACCGCCTTCGCCGGAGGCGATCCCGGTGCCGGCGAGCTCGGCGCCGCGCGCCAGCGCAACCTTGGCCGGCTCGGACAGCGAGCCGAAGCTCATGTCGGAGACCATCAGCGGGATTTTGAGAGTCAGCGGCCGCTGCGCATTGGGGCCGATCACAACGTCCGTCCCCACCGGCTCGTCGTCGAGGCGCGGCGCCGTCGCGAGCTGCGCCGTCACGAACTGGATGTCGTCCCATGACGGCAGGTCCTGGCGCGGCACGCCCATGGCGGCGACCGTGCCGTGGTGCCCGGTCTTGCTCAGCCCGTGCTGCGCATAATGCTGGATCTGCTGGACATGCGGCTCGACAGCGTCGGCGTGCACTTCCGCGTAGAGGCCGAGATAAGCGTCGCGCCTGTAGGGCTGCGGGTGGCCCTTTTCCCACGCCGCGATCTCGTCGGCGTCGACCACCACCTTGCCGCCGTCGATCCACGCCGCGAATTTCGGCAGCACTTCCTCGTTGTTGTATTCGCTGATGCCGGTGTCGAGCCGGTAGTCCCAGTCGTGCAGCCCGCAGATCAGGTTGTCGCCGTCGACGTGGCCGTCGGCGAGCAGCGCGCCGCGGTGCAGGCACCGTCCGTACATGACCGACACGTTGTCGCCGTAGCGGACCACGACGAGGTCGACGCTACCGACCAGGGCGTAGGCGGGGACGCGATCCGCCAGTGCGGACCAGGTGGCGACGGCGACCCTGTTCATATCCAGCCCCGGGGGTGATTCCCGGTGAGGATCGCCTCAGGAGGCGGGCTTGTCTACGGCCACGACGCGGCCCTTTTCGACGGCGAGCGCGAGCTTGCCGTGCTTGAGCGCGATCGCCTTCTCGCCGAACAGCTCGCGCCGCCAGCCGGACAGGGCCGGCACGTCGGCGGCGTCGTCGGCGGCGATGCGGTCGAGGTCGTCGACGGTGGCGATCACCTTCGCGGCGACGCCGTGCTTCTCCGACGTCATCCGCAGCAGCACCTTGAGCAGCTCGACGGTGGCCTGGCCGTTGGCGGCCGGCCGCGCCCGCTCGAACCGCGGCAGCGTCTTCGGGTCGCGCGCCAGCCCGGCCTTCACCGCCTCGATGATCGCCTCGCCCCATTTCGAGCGTTCGAAGCCCTTCGGCAGCGACCGCAGCCCGGCCAGGCGCTCGATGGTGGTCGGCGCCTGGATCGCGATGTCGCCGATGACGTCGTCCTTGAGCACGCGGCTCCGCGGCACGTCACGGGTCTGCGCCTCGCGCTCGCGCCAGGCGGCGACCTCGATCAGTACCGCGAGCTCCTTGGGCTTGCGCACCCGCGCCTTCAGCCGCTCCCAGGCGAGCTCGGGCTCCATGCGATAGGTCGCGGGCGAGGTCAGCACGCGCATCTCGTCGTGCAGCCAGTCGGCGCGGCCCTGCTTGGTGAGGTCGGTGGACAGCTTCACATAGACGTCGCGCAGGTGGGTGACGTCCGAGACGGCATAAGTGAGCTGCGCGTCGCTGAGCGGACGGCGCGTCCAGTCGGTGAAGCGGCTCGACTTGTCGAGCGTGTCGCCGGTGATGCGGTGCACGAGCTGGTCGTAGGAAATCGAATCGCCATAGCCGAGCACCATGGCCGCCACCTGCGTATCGAACAGCGGGGCAGGGATCATCTGCGCCTCGTGCCAGCAGATCTCGATGTCCTGGCGGGCGGCGTGGAACACCTTGACCACCCGCTGGTCGGCGAGCAGGTCGAACAGGGGCTGAAGCTCGATCTCAGGCGCCAGCGCGTCGACCACGACCGATTCGTCGACGCTCGCCATCTGAAGCACGCAGAGCTTGGGGTAATAGGTGCTCTCGCGCAGGAATTCGGTGTCGACCGTCACGAAAGGATGCCGCGCAAGGCGGGCACAGGTGTCGGACAGTGTTTTTGTATCTGTGATCGGCTGCATTCCGGGGGCTAGATAGCGCAGGACGGCGCGTTTGTCACAGCCTCTTCACAACCGCACACAACCCCATTGGGCCACAATCGGGCAATGGTAGGTTGCGGCCCCAGGAACGAGACTATGAACGAGCCTGTGAACGAGCCTGCCGGCCCCCCGAGCTACGTCGCCCGCGCCAATGCGCTCGAATATGAGGCAATCTGGCGGCTCCAGCCGGACGCGCTCGAATTGCAGGGCGGCCCGACCGCCGGCCCCGATGTGGTCATGCGGTTCCCGTACCGGGACATCGTCGGCGTGCGCCTGTCCTATGCTCCCTCGCGCTTCGACCATGCGCGCTACCGCTGCGACCTGCGCATGCGCTCGGGCCAGCAGATCGCGATTCTGTCGACCCACTATGCCGGCATCGCCGACTTCGAGGATCGCGCCGCCACCTACGCACCGCTGGTGCGGGCGCTGATCGCGCGGGTGGCAGCCGCCAATCCCGCGGCGGGCTTCCGCAGCGGGAAGAATCCCGTCACCTATGTGCTGGAGCACCTGTTCCTGTTCGCGATGGTCGTGCTGCTGGTGTTCGTGCTGTCGATGGTGGGGTTCGCCTATGTCGGCGACACTTCCTGGGTGAAGCTCTTTGTCATCGTCGCGTCCATTCCCCTCCTGATCGCCTACACGCGCAAGAATTGGCCGAGCCGGTTCAAGCCCGACGCCATTCCGAAGGACGTGCTGCCTTGAACATCTTCGACGCATTCCTTTTCCAGGCACGGCACCAGCCGACCGCGCCCGCGATCTGTGCACCGGGCCGGACGCTCGGCCTTATCAGTTACGGCCGATTGGAGGCGCTGGCGAACAATGCAGCCCGCCGCGCGCTGGCGCAGGGCATCAAGCGCGGCGACACCGTCGCGGTCATCTGCACCGATCCGGTGCTGCATTGGATATTGGTGCTCGGCCTGGGGCGGATCGGCGCGATCAGCGTGTCGGCGATCGAGCCGTCGGTGCCGGCCGAGTGCAATGTCAGTGTCGCGATCACCGACACCGCGGGCGGTGTCCGCAACGCCGCGCGCGTCCTTGCGGCCGATGGCGAGTGGCTCGCCGGCGACGGCCAGCCGGCCGACGTCGAATCCGAGCCCGATCGCCACGCCACGGCTCGGATCATCCTCACCTCCGGCACCACCGGCCGCTCCAAGGCCGTCGCGCTCAGCCACGACGTCGTCATCCGGCGCATTCAGGCGTTCGACGTTGCGTTCGGCAACCGCATCCCCACCTGCGCGCGCACGTTCGTCGATGTCGGGATCTCCGCCAATATCGGCTTCCTCTGGGGCATCTACCTGCTGGCGCGTGGCGGCACGCTGTTCCTGCGCGGGCGTGACGCCGCCGAAACCCTGCAGGCGTTCACGCTCTACAATGTGCAGTGCATGGTGGCATCCCCGGGCGGGATGGCGGAGTTTCTTGACTACTATGAACAGTCGCCGGCGTTCACGTCGCCGTTCGAGGCGGTCCTGTCGGTCGGAAGCCTGTTGTCGAAGCCGCTCGCCGATCGGGTCCGCGCCGCGGTGTGCTCGCACGTCGTGTCCGGGTACGGCGCGACCGAAGGCAATCCGGTGGCGGCCGCGCCTACGCACCACATTGCCGGGATCGCCGGCGCCGTGGGCTATGTCTGCCCCGGCATGGTTGTGCAGGCTGCCGGCGCCGCCGCCCGCCCGCTGGCGGCCGGCACGGAAGGGCTGATCCGGTTCCGCGGCCACACCTGCGTCGCGGGCTATCTCGGCAATCCGCCGGGCTCGGAGGCGTTCTTTCGCGACGGCTGGTTTTATCCGGGCGACATCGGCCGCGTCACCGCCGACGGCGTCCTGGTGATCGCCGGCCGCGAGAAAACCATCATCGATCTCGGCGGCGACAAGATCAGCCCTGACACGATCGAGACCGCGTTGATGTCCTACCCGGGCGTGATCCTCGCGGCCGCCTTCGGGCAGCCCAATGCGCTGGGCATCGAGGAGGCGTGGGCGGTGGTCACCGCCAACACGTCGCTCGATTCAGCGGCGATGCGCGCCCATTGTGCCCGCAAGCTGCCGGCCGTTCAGGTGCCGGCGCGCATCGCCCAGGTGCCGGAGATTCCGCGCACGGCGGCCGGTAAGGTCGATCGCAGGCGGCTTCAGGAAATGGCCAAAGCGCTTTGAAATATTTGAGTTCTTGCCCGCGCTGCACGTTGGCGCTGCGGTTCCTTTTCACAAAAAATATCTGGACTGTGGCTCTTTCGCCATAGGTTGAATCGGCTCCTTACCGCTAGGATCGTCAGGATTGATCCGAGGGTTAGGGGCTCCTCATGGGCGGATTGCGGCGCTATTTGCTTGCGACCGTTTCGGTCGCGGCATTCTCCACGGGCGCCCTGGCGGCCGACATTCCGGCGCGCGTGCCCGTGAAAGCTCCGGCACCGGTCGTGGTGCCTTCGACTTGGGCCGGTTTCTACATCGGCATCAATGCCGGCGCCGCTTGGAACAGAGCCAAGTTCACCGACCTTGGCGACCAGGGCGGCTTCGCATACGCGTTCCCGGTCGGCACCACGTTCTGGTCCCCGGACAAGGCGGGTTTCACCGGCGGCGGACAGGCTGGTTACAATTTTCAGACCGGCAATGTCGTCTACGGACTCGAAGCGGACATCGACTGGGTCAACAGCAAGGCGTCGTTCAGCGCGCCGGCGCCAATCTTTGGCGGCGGGGTCACCGCCCTTGCGAGCAGCAAGCTCGAGTGGATGGCGACGGTGCGAGGGCGCCTGGGCGTGACGCTGTCGCCCACGCTGCTCTATGTAACGGGCGGTTGGGCGATCGCCCATTTCGAGGATGTCTTTGGATTGAGCGGCGCGGGAGCTCCCAACGCGCCGAATAACTTCAGCAGCAGCAAGACGCGGTCCGGCTGGACCGTGGGTGGCGGCATCGAGCATATGCTGGCGCGCAACTGGACCGTTAAGGTCGAGGCGCTGTATGCGGACTTTGGAAGTTGGACCGTCGCCGCTCCGTTTGGATCGAACGCCAGCAGAAACTACAGCTCGCGCTTCGAGCACGAGGTCGTCACCGTGCGCGGCGGCCTGAACTACAAGTGGTAGCGGCAGCTTTTAGCTGTCTTTAGACAATCTCAGAAATGCATTGCGGGCGGCGGGCCGTGCGGCTCGCCGCGACGCATCGGCGCCATCTCACGTAAAGAACGTGACGCGCCCGGTCTCGATATCGTTCATCGCCGCGGCGATGACGATCTCCTTCTTGTCGACCATCTCCTTGAGCACCGGACTGCGGCTGAGGATCATGCGCGCCGCGAGCTTCGCATTGGTGTCCGCGACCGCCTGCACCAGTTTCTTGTCCTTGGAGGTCCGCTTGCCCTCGAACTTGGTCGCGGCGACCGCGGGCTCGATGTGGCTCAGCATCTCGGTCAGGTTGCCGAGCTTGGCCTGGTCGATGGCGCCTTTGATGGCGCCGCATTCGCTGTGGCCGAGCACGACGATCGCCTTGGCGCCGGAGAGCTTGCAGGAGAATTCCAGGCTGCCGAGGATGTCGGTGTTGATGAAGTTGCCGGCGATGCGCGCGGTGAAGATCGAACCGATGCGCTGATCGAATATCAGTTCGGGCGGTACGCGGCTGTCGATGCAGCCCACGATCGCGGCGAATGGCGCCTGGCCGTTCGCCGTCGCGTGCACCTGTTTCATCAGATCGCAGTTGACGGTCTTGCCGGAGACAAACCGCTCATTGCCTTCCTGCAGCAGGCGCAAGGCGTCCTGCGGCGTGGTCGCGGTCTGGCGGGCAGGGGTGAAGACGGCGCAAGCGTCCTGCGCTTGCGCACTGCTGGCTGCCGCCAGCGACAGGGCCGTGGATGTGACGAACGCGCGGCGTGAATACATCGGTGCCTCCTCGGGCAGGTTGAAATGACTGAAGCAACTTTCCGGACAGTACGGGGCAATTGCTGCACCCGTGCGTCATTCCGGAAGCTTGCCGCAAATACCCGCCTGTGCCTAATTGCAATTGTCTAAAATGCTCTGAACGGCGCGAAGGCCGGTCGAATAAAAAAGAATAAAATTGGTCGGAGGAAACATGCGAGTTGTGAGTGCGCTGGTCGCGTTGTTGACGTTGGGCGTGACCGCGGCCGGGGCGGACGACGTCGAAAGCTTCTACCGCGGCAAGACGGTCCGGGTCATCGTCGGATTCTCGGCGGGCGGCGGCTACGACCACTACGCGCGCGTACTCTCGCGCCACATCGGCCGCCACATTCCGGGCCAGCCCAACGTCATCGTGCAGAACATGCCGGGCGCGGCGAGCCTCAACTCGGTGCGCTATGTCGCCACCGCGGCGCCGACCGACGGCACCGTGATCAACGCGTTCAACCCAGGCCTGATCACGCAGTCGGTGACGGTGCCGCAAAAGATCGGCGCGAATTTCCTGGACTTCGCCTGGCTCGGCAGCATCACCGAGGATTTCCGCGTGTGCCACACCTGGAACGGCACCGGCATCAAGAACTGGCAGGATCTGCTTGCGCGCCAGCAGGTGAACTTCGGGGTGACCGGCGTCGGCACCGCATCCTATGTCGACTCGAAAATGCTGGGCGACCTGTTCGGCGTAAAGGTTCGCCAGGTGACCGGCTATCCCGGCTCGACCGAGAAGCGCATCGCGATCGAGCGCGGCGAGGTGGACGGTGACTGCATCGGCTGGACCAGCGTGCCGGAGCCGTGGATTCGCGAAAAGAAGATCACGGTGCATCTGCGGTTCTCGCGCACGCTGGTCGCCGACATGCCGGCGACGTCGCTGGTGGCGCGCGACGTGCTCACCGACAACCGCAAGCGCCAGATCCTGGACCTGTTGACGGCGTCGTCGGTGGTCGGGCGGCCCTACATCGTGCCCAAGGCGGTGCCCGCGGATCGCACCGCCGCGTTGCGCACCGCATTTGCGGCGATGCTCAAGGACCCGGAGTTTCTCGCCGAGGTCACCAAGCAGCGGCTCACGGTCGCGCCGATGATGGCGCCCGAGATCGAAGGCTTCTTGAAGGAACTGTACAAGACGCCCGCCGATGTCATTGAGGATACGCGGAAGATTTCGGGGGACTAGCGCATCGCTCCGCGAAAAAGGCTATGGTGCGGTGCCGACGTGAGTGCTGAACGGACGATTGATTGGCGGCCACTCGCCGAATGATTCCCGGACAGAATGAAGAACGAAACCAGAGGCGGTCTTTGCGCCGCTTCCGTGAATGAATAGGCGATACCAGGGAGAAGTCGATGAACGAACACGTCAATCAGCAGCGTTTTCTGAGCGAGACGCCGGTCAATCTGCCCGCCAACAAGCGCGATCCGGAATTCTGGTCAGATGCCATGGTCGAGTTGCTCGCGCGCCTCGACATCGACTACGTCTTCCTGCTGCCGGGCTCGAGCTATCGCGGCCTGCATGACTCGCTGGTCAACTACGGCCGTAACCACAAGCCGAAGATGGTGCTCACCACGCATGAGCAGATCGCGGTGTCGATGGCGCACGGCTACGCCAAGGCCACCGGCCGCATCGGCGTGTGCATCCTGCATGACCTCGTCGGCCTGATGAACGGCTCGATGGGCGTCTACAACGCGTTCGGCGATCACTCGCCGGTGCTGGTGCTCGGCGGTTCGGGCCCGCTCGACCCCTCCGACCGACGCTGGATCGACTGGCTGCACTGCGCCTCGACCCAGGCCGACATCGTCAAGAACTACGTGAAGTGGACGGAAGAGCCGACCACGCCGCAATGGCATCTCGACGCCATCGCCCAGGCGCATAAAGTGGCGCTGTCGCAGCCGCGCGGCCCGGTCTACGTCACGCTCGATTGCGGCATCCAGGAGCAGAAGATCGAAGGGCCGGTGGTGATGCCGGACCCGAAATACTTCCAGCCGGCGCCGCCGGTCGCCGCCAATCCGGACGCGCTCGCGGCCGCTGCCGATGCGCTGCTCAATGCGAAGTTTCCGCTGATCGTGGGCGGCCGGTTCGGCATCAATCCGGCGGTCACCAAGCCGCTGGTCGAATTGGTCGAGTTGACTGGTGCGGTCTATCGCGAGGACAACGGCATCATCGCGTTCCCGACCGCGCATCCGCAGAACTGCTCCGGCGACCGCGAGGTCGTGAAGGAAGTCGACGCCGTGATGGCGATCGATTGCCGCGATCTGTCGAGTCTGCTCGACGGCTACACCGAGTCGTCGAAAAACGTCGGTTCCGGGCGGGTGAAGGAAGGCCGCAAGGTCATCGACATGTCGTTCAACGATCTGTCGCCGAGCAAGTGGTCTTACTACCGCGGGGCGGCGCCGCTGGTCGACGTGCAGATCAATTGCGATCCGCTGTTCGGCATGCAGCAGCTCAATGCGGTGATCCGCGAGCGGCTCGAGAAGGACGCCGGTGCCCGCGCCAAGGTCGAGGCGCGCCGCAAGCTCGCGACAGAGCGCCACAAGGTGGTGCGTGCACGCCAGGCCGAGGCCGCCCGCAAGGGTTGGGACGACAAGCCGATCCGTCCGGGCCGCATGATCTCTGAATTGTGGAACGCGGTGAAGGACAAGGACTGGCTGCTCGCGATGCGCAATTCGGCGAGCTTCCCGGAGGGCATCTTCCAGTTCCCCGGCGCCGGCCACTATCTCGGCACCAACGGCGGCGGCGGTGTCGGCTACGGCCCGGGCGCGATGGCGGGTGCTGCCATCGCCTGCAAGGACACCGGCAAGTTCTGCGTGGGCCTGATGGGCGACGGCGACTTCATCATGTCGGCGGGTGCGATCTGGAGCGCGGTGCACATGCGTGCGCCGATGCTGCTGGTCATCAACAACAACACGACCTGGGGCAACGACGAGAAGCACCAGATGCACGTCGCCACGGACCGCCAGCGGCCGATGGAAAACGCCTGGATCGGCCAGCGCATGGTCGATCCCGACATCGAGCACACCACCGTCGCGCGCGGCTACGGCGCGTGGACCAAGGGCCCGATCTTCGATCCGGCCGAGCTGGCCGGTGCGTTCAAGGAGGCGGTCGCCGAGGTGGAGAAGGGCCGCGTCGCGGTCGTCGAGGTGCGCACGCAGCTGATCTGAACAAGATCGTCCCGGATGCGCCATCACCGCGTCCGGGACATCCCTCCCTCTATCGGGCAGTTGCGGCCCGCGCCGGTAGCGCTGCCGTCAGTTGATCGAAGACGTGGGACCATCCGCCGCTGCCGCGTCCGTATCGGGGAGACGCGGTGGCGGCAGGTTTGCGTCGGGCATCCACGGCTTGCCGAACACCTGTTTGGCGAGCGCCTCGTCCAGATGCGGGCGGATCAAGACATTGAACGCGTGCGCGGCTTGCTGGAATTCTGATTTGCAGTCTTCAGCGCGCTCCTCCGGCAGATAGCCCTTGCCGACGAGATCGGCGAACATCTCCCGATGCGCGCCATACGCGATGCAGATCAGGTTGAAAAAGCGCTGGTGCGGCGTGCTGTGGACAGCGGAGAGCTCGGCCGGCTTGAGTGTGACGGCGGTCTCCAGATCATCCGTGTACCAGTAGGCCGCGCCTAAGATCAGCCGGCGTGCCTCACCCTTGGCCATCAACAGCATCAGCATCGCGGACATGGTGTCGGCCGCATTTTCTTCGCGTCCGAGCACCGGGATTTTGTGCAGAGTGATCAGTGCGTGACCGAATTCATGAAAGAAGACATCCGCCAGCGGTCCGACGATCGCATCGATCGGGGCCATCCCTTCTGCATTGGTTTCGGTGGGCACCGCCTTCCAGATGTCGTCGAGGTATTCGTAACAGACCTTGATCCTCGCTTCGTCATAGAGATACCGGGCATCCAACTCGCCATCGCAACCCTCGATGCTGATCGGCAGCCGCTGCGGCAAGCGAAATGGACTTAAGATTTCTTGTACCTGCTCCAGGACGCGCGCCTGGATGAGCAGGTCACGCAGACGCTCATGCGCCGGATTCTTCGGCTGTTCGTAGGCGATGTCGATCTGATGCGTGCGCAACGCGGGCGCGGGCAACTCGGGCGCAGGCTCGGCGACCGCTGCGGCAGCCGTTGCCAGCGTGATTGCGGCCATGATGGCTTTCAGTGAAAGCGTGGATGTTGTTTTCATGCTTTACGCAAAGGAGGGTCAGGGAAATTGACGGTAGCCGGGAAGGGCTCAGCAACGCGACGGGTTCCATCGATCGACGATCCGTCGGCCGGCAATGCCTGGACAGGGTTTGAGACAGCATTGTGTCCCTCGTGCACGCTGAAGCGCTACACCATCACGCTTCTGGCCGTGTGCGCGCGGATAACGCCGTTGTGATCGCCGGTTCCAAGCCCGGTCGCGGAGCAAAAGTGATCTTGCAGCTTCTGCGCGAAGCGGCCTCGGTCAGCCCCGCACCTTCGGCAAATGCAGAAATTCCCACGGCGACGGTAACGGCCCGACCGGCACCTCGATCAGCGTCGGCTGGTCGCGGCGCTTGAGCGAACGGTTGAGCGCCGCGCGCAGCTCCGACGGATTGCGCACGCGGTCGGCGGCGGCGCCGAAGCTTTCGGCGAAGCGCACGAAATCCGGATTGGTCAGGTCGCTCGCGATCACGCGGTTGCCGTAGCGCTCCTCCTGGATGCGCCGCACATTGCCGAACGCGCCGTCGTTGAACACCACCACCGTCAGCGGGATGCGGTGATGCATCGCGGTCGCCATCTCGGTTGCGGTGAACATGAAGCCGCCGTCACCGGAGATCGCGACCACGGGCTTGTCGCGCAGCGCATCCTGGACGCCGAGCGCGGTGGCGTAGCCCCAGCCGAGGCTGTCCTGGAAACCGGGCGAGATGAACGTGCGCGGTTTGTAGACCGGATAGAGCAGGCGGGCGGCGAAACCCATCTGGGTGACTTCCTCCACCAGCACGCCGTCGTCGCCCAGTTCGTCGCGGATCGCTTCGAGATAGCCGATCTGCGGCGCGAGCTTCGCCATGCGCTTGCGCCACTTCGCCTGCCGCTCGACCATCTCGTCTTCCCGCGATGCGCGCTTGAGACCGTCGAGCGCCGCGATCAGACGGCGCAGGATCGGCGCGGCGTCGCCGACCAGCGAAACGGCGGCCTTGCGGAAACGATCCGGCTCCTCCGGGTCGGCGTCGACGCGGATGAACGACATCTTGTCGTCGATGCCCCATTGATGGAAGCCGTTGAACATCCGCGTGCCGATGCCGAGCACGACGTCGGCTTCGCCCCAAAGCTCGTGACCCAAGGGCGACGTCACCGAGAACGGGCTGCGGCCGTCGAGCACGCCGCGGCCGCGTCGGAATGAAAACACCGGCGCCTGCAGCAGCGTCGACAGCGCGGTCACCTCGGGACTGGCGTCCTGCGCGCCGCCACCCGCGACGATCAGGATACGCGCGGCACTGGCAAGACGCTTTGCCGCCGCCGCGATCGCGTCCTCGTCGACCGGCTGTTCCTGCGTTGGCGCGGGCGCAGCCGGAGGCGACATCAGCGCGCTCTTGCCCCACATGTCGATCGCGCATTCGAGCGCCGCCGGTCCGGGACGCCCGCTTCGCATGGCGCGGAACGCGTCGGCCACCAGGGCAGGGGCTTCGGCCGGCGATTTGATGCGGGCGGTATGGCCGACGATCCGGGAGATGATGCCGGCCTGGTCGCGGATCTCGTGCAGGTGGCCGTAGCCGCGGCCGATGTCGGCCTGGGCAATCTGGCCGATCAGCGCCAGCACTGGTGCGTTGGTGCCATGGGCGTTCAGCAGCGCGGTCGCCGAGTTCAGCAATCCGGGTCCGGGCACGACGGCATAGGCCTGCGGCTTGCCGGTCGCGAGCGCGGCGCCCAGCGCCATGTAGCCCGCGCCCTGCTCATGCCGGGTATGGACGGTGCGGATGCGATCCTTGGCCTTGAACAGGGCTTCGAACAGGTGGTCGTTATGGACCCCGGGCAGCGCATACATCGTGTCGATGCCGTGCGCGATCAGCCCCTCGACCGTCGCCTCGGCCGTCGTCTTCCGCTCCATGCTTTCCACCCCGCCCAATTGCCCGTTCTATCAGGGCTTTCTTAGCCCAAAGGCAAGGCTTTCTTAGCCCGAAGGAACGCGGCCGTCCCCGTCGTCGTCGCCTTGACAAAGCCCGGTCTGCGTGTGCTTTTCCCGCCACCTCGGCATCGGCCAGGACGTAGATTCTCCGGGACCAAACACATGCACCGCTACCGCTCCCACACTTGCGGCGCGCTCCGTGAAGCCGACATCGGCCAGGACGTGCGGATCTCCGGCTGGTGCCACCGCATCCGCGACCACGGCGGCGTGCTGTTCATCGACCTGCGCGACCATTACGGCCTCACCCAGGTGGTGGCGGACCCGGATTCGCCGGCCTTCAAGGTCGCGGAGACGCTGCGCGCAGAATGGGTGGTTCGTATCGACGGCAAGGTGCGCAAGCGGCCGGAAGGCACTGAGAACGCCGACCTGCCGACTGGCGCGGTCGAGGTCTATATCCGTGAGATCGAGGTGCTCGGCCCCGCCGCCGAATTGCCGATGCCGGTGTTCGGCGACCAGGAGTATCCGGAGGAGATCCGGCTCAAGTACCGGTTCCTCGATCTGCGCCGCGACAAGCTGCACCAGAACATCATGGTGCGCGGGCAGGTGATCGATTCAATCCGCCGTCGCATGAAGGACTCCGGCTTCTTCGAATTCCAGACGCCGATCCTGACCGCGTCGTCGCCGGAAGGCGCGCGCGACTTCCTGGTGCCGTCGCGGCTGCATCCCGGAAAGTTCTACGCGCTGCCGCAGGCGCCGCAGCAGTTCAAGCAGCTGATCATGGTGTCGGGCTTCGACCGCTATTTCCAGATCGCGCCGTGCTTCCGCGACGAGGACGCGCGCGCCGATCGTTCGCCCGGCGAATTCTACCAGCTCGATCTCGAGATGAGCTTCGTGACGCAGCAGGACGTGTTCGACGCGGTCGAGCCGGTCATTCGCGGGGTGTTCGAGGAGTTCGCCAACGGCAAGCCGGTGACGCCGAAGTTTCCGCTCATTCCGTTTGCGGAAGCGATGCGGAAATACGGCAGCGACAAACCGGATCTGCGCAACCCGATCGAGATGCAGAACGTCAGCGATGCGTTCCGCGGCTCGGGCTTCAAGATTTTCGCTAATATCCTCGCCAACGATCCGAAGGCCGAGGTGTGGGCGGTCCCGGCCAAGGGCGGCGGCAACCGCGCGTTCTGCGACCGCATGAATTCGTGGGCGCAGGGCGAGGGCCAGCCCGGCCTCGGCTACATCTTCTGGCGCGAGGGCGAGGAGAGCGGCGCCGGCCCGCTTGCCAAGAACCTTGGTCCCGAGCGCACCAAGCAGATCGCGGATCAGCTCGGCGTCGGTGTCGGTGACGCGGCGTTCTTCATCGCCGGCAAGCCGGAGCAGTTCGTGAAGTTCGCCGGTCCCGCGCGCACCCGCGTCGGCGAAGAGCTCGGCCTGATCAACAAGGACCGCTTCGAGTTCTGCTGGATCGTCGACTTCCCGATGTTCGAGTGGAACGAGGAGGAGAAGAAGATCGACTTCTCCCACAATCCGTTCTCGATGCCGAACATGGAGGTCGACGC
>Ga0075420_100000062_pt1 | contig 61572 bp, 49 predicted proteins | sample SoiMetdeltSBSDD4_FD_75296 | JGI IMG/M metagenome (GOLD analysis project Ga0075420, IMG submission 75296) | Bulk soil microbial communities from a Populus tree surrounding site in Tennessee, USA - Soil MetaG P. deltoides SBSDD4 | ecosystem: Environmental > Terrestrial > Soil > Tree plantation...
TGCGCGAGAACGACATCGTCGCCGAGGTCAACAAGTTCCTCTACACCCACGGCTCCGACGACGTCGAAGCGATCAACGCGATCTCCGGCGAGCGCTGCAATCCGCATCCGCACAACTTCACCGACCGCATGATCCGGCCGGGCGACCAGGCGTTCTTCGACATCCTGCAGTCGTTCATGGGTTACCGCACCTGCTACTACCGCACCTTCAACGTCGGCCGCGCCACGCCGGCGCAGCACGACGCCTACAAGCTGGCGCGCGAGTGGCTCGACAACGCGATGGCGCGGATCAAGCCGGGCGCGTCGACCGCCGATATCTGCGCCGCGTTCCCGACCTGCGACAAGTTCGGCTTCCCGGACGAGATGTCGGCGTTCGGCTTGCAGTTCGCGCACGGCCTCGGCCTGGCGCTGCACGAGCGGCCGATCATCTCGCGCGTGGTGTCGATGGATCACCCGACCGAGATCAAGGAAGGCATGGTGTTCGCGATCGAGACCTATTGCCCGGCGACCGACGGCTACTCCGCCGCGCGCATCGAGGAAGAGGTGGTGGTCACCGACAAGGGCGCCCGCGTGATCACGCTGTTCCCGGCCGAGGAATTGCCGATCGCGAACCGGTATTGATGGGCGTCCCCCTCCGCCTGATTGCGATCGGTGTAGCAGCGCTCGTTAGCACCGAGGCCAGCACGGAGGAACTCTGCGGTCGTCCGTTCGACACGTTTCAAAAGCTCCACGTCGAGCTTGCGCAAGAGCGAACGCATCAAATGCGCGGCGGCGGCCCCAACGATGCCATGTTCATCGACAGCCAGGGCACGACGTGGCTGTTCACCCGGGAAGCCCATCCCTCGTTCCCATCGGTGGCGTGTGTTCGCCGGATCAAGAAGGGGCAGCAGTTCGAGTTCGAGCGCCACGTCTGGTGCCGCGGCGGCGCATGCGACGCCTTCATCGCTGGCGTCCCGGCGGTCAACGGCTTCAACGCCGGTCCTTTCGAGAGGAAATAGCAATCCGCGCTGCGCGCCGGACCGTCCTAGCCGCAGCTTCCCGAACGGGATCAGTCCTTCGCCTGGCTGCCGCTCGCAATCGCGCCGATGGCGTTGCTCTTGTCGTCCGACGCATCGCCGATGAATTCGCTGATCTCGCGCTCGATCGCGGCGAGCGTCACCAGGAGCTCGTCGCTCAACAGGAGCCGCTTCGGCTGCTCCGGCTCTTCGTCCGGAAACTCCGAGAAATATCGCTGCCCGTCCAGCATGCGTGGCCCTCCGCAAGCATCGTGCTCTCCAACGCGCACACCGAATCAGTTCCCCGGAGTGAATCAACCGGAGTCAGGCAGCGCAAGGATTAGCTTGCCGCCACGGCCTCGACCGCGGCGCCGGTGTGTCGCCGCCGCCACGCCGGAAATCCGCCTTCCGGCCCCCGCGGATGCTGCTAGGCTGACCCGGCCCGGGAGGAATTCGCATGACCCTGAAAGCCTTTGCCGCCGCCGCGACCGCGGCCTTGCTCACATACAGCGCTGCTCCTGGCGTCGCCTCGGCGGCCGAGATCAAGGCGATCGTCGCCGGTGGCATCACGCCGGTCGTGACCGCGCTGACCGCCGAATTCGAACGGACCAGCGGCCACAAGCTGGTCTTCACGTTCGTTTCGGGGCCCGTGGTGCAGCGCGAAATAGAAAAAGGCACGCCCTTCGACGTCGCCATCTCCCAGCCCGAGGTGATCGAGAGCCTGATCAAGTCCGGCAAGGTCGCGGCTGGCTCGCGTGCCGACATCGCCCGCACCGGCGTCGGCCTTTCGGTGCGCGCGGGCGCGCCGAAGCCCGACATCAGCTCGGTCGACGCCTTCCGGCAGACGCTGCTGAAGGCGAAGTCGATCGCGCATTCCAAGGAAGGCGCGAGCGGCGTCTATTTCATGGGCCTGCTCGATCGCCTCGGCATCGCCGCGGAGGTGAAGCCGAAGCTGATCGGCGCGCCGGCGGGCCCCGGCGGGCTGGTGTCGCCGGTCTTGAAGGGCGAAGCCGAGATGGTGGTCGGCACCGCGTCGGCGATCATGGAGGAAGGCGTCGCACTGGTCGGGCCGATCCCGAACGAGCTGCAGCACTGGACGACGTTCACGGCCGGGATCGCCACCGCATCGACGGATGCGGTCGCCGCGCAGGCGCTGGTCCGTTTCCTCACCGCGCCCGGCGCAATCGCGGCGATCAAGGCCAAGGGCATGGAGCCGCTCGGCCGGTAGTCTTTGGGATCCGCTATCGCGCCCCCTGCCCGACCGTACCGTCCTCGGCAGCGCGCGGCATCAGGGTGAAGAACTCCGTCGGCAACGACCGCTCGAGACCGTTGACGGTGTAGACGCCGATCACTTCGATCCGCGTCACGTCGAACGTCGCCTCGTTGTTCTTGGCAGTCCCAGCGACGCCCGCGCGCCGATAGGCGACGGTGGCAATGACGCACGCATCCTCCGTCTTGCTCTCGTCGTTCACGGCCGCGATCGCGGCCTCGGCGCTGCCACCGTTCTGATCGAGCAACGACACGAACCGCTCGACCTGCTGTTGTGTGTCGCAGAACAGATTGGTGTCGATCTCGACGCGATCTTGACCGTCTCGCTTCTGCCCGTCCTGTTTCGCAGGGACGTCCTGTGGCGTCCGATCCTGCGCCCAACCTTGCGCCGGGAGCGCAAGCGCAAGCGCCAAACATGCGATGCGTGCAATGAAATGCATGGAAATCTCCATCACCGGCCGCGGCGGGCGCGACGCTGAAATCCGTCCCACTGAATGGAACAACGACAGACGCGGCAAAAGGTTGCCGCAAAGCCGACAACTGATCCTTGTCCGAAGGGCTGGAATTCCAGGGAAATTGACTTGAGTTTGTCCGCCATGCTGGGGCGGGAACGAGATCGCTCGCGGCTGGCGTTCAGACTTGTGTCCTTGACGAGGCGCGATGAAACTCCAGCGCGGGCCTGAATGAAACTCCGCCGCGGGCCCGCGGATAGCGCGTGGGTCGCGGGAACGTATCGGGACCGGTCGAGCCTGCGTCTCATCCGACGACCGGAATCCCACGGATACGGCAGCATTCGGTGCGCCTTGTTTTTCGAACTCCTCCAATCTGCGGCAGATCGGCAGGATGAGCGAAATGACACACACCGAGGACGCAGACCGTGCTAGGTGTCGTGCAGAGAATCGAGCGCGGCCATCGCGCCGATCCGGCCAGGGCGACGACATTGACGGTTGCATCCCACAACCCGTCGTAGCGACAAAAGAGCCGCACCTCATCCAGAACCACGGAATCGAACTTGCAAAACGAACTTGATGCCGCTCGTCCTCCTGCCGCATCGGCTGCACGGAGCTGGACGCAAGTCCTCGCTCACTATCGCGAGCCAAGTCACGTCCGCAGCGTCGTCGAGATCGCGATCACGCTCGCGCCGTTCACGGCGCTGTGGGCACTGGCCTGGGCCGCCTACTATTTTGGATACTGGTGGGTGTCGCTGCTGCTGGCGGTACCGGCCGCCGGCTTCATGGTACGGGCGTTCATGATCCAACACGACTGCGGTCACGGCGCCTTCTTCCGCCACCGGCTCGCGAACGACTGGGTCGGCCGCGTGATCGGGGTGCTGACGCTCACGCCCTACGACTTCTGGCGCCGCACCCACGCCATTCATCACGCCAGCTCCGGCCATCTCGAGCGGCGCGGCATGGGCGACATCGACACCCTGACGGTGCGCGAATATCAGGCGCTGTCCCGCTGGGGACGGCTGCGCTATCGCATCTACCGGCATCCGGTGGTGATGTTCGGGATCGGCCCGGCCTATCTGTTCATGCTGCAACACCGGCTGCCGGTCGGCCTGATGCGCGGCAACGGCTGGACGCCGTGGATCAGCACCATGGCGACCAATCTCGCGATCGCGGCGATCGCCGCGACGTTGATCTGGTTCATCGGCCTCAAGGCGTTTCTGCTGGTGCATCTGCCGATCACGCTGCTGGCAGGCTCGATCGGCGTGTGGCTGTTCTACGTGCAGCACCAGTTCGAAGAGACGGTGTGGGACCGCGACGGCCGCTGGGACCGCCACGAGGCCGCGCTGCATGGCAGCTCGCACTACGATCTGCCGGCGCCGCTGCGCTGGTTCACGGCGAACATCGGCATGCACCATGTTCACCACCTGGCCAGCGGCATTCCCTACTACCGCTTGCCGCGCGCGCTGCGCGACCATCCGGAACTGCACGGCATCAGCCGGCTGACGTTCATGGAGAGCTTCCGTTGCGTAAAGCTGTCGCTGTGGTGCGAAGCGCAGCGTCGGCTGGTGAGTTTTCGCGAGGCTGCGAAAACACACGATCGGCCCGCCCGGGGGGAGCGCCAGGCGAGCCGATCGGACGACGAGCGCTAAGGAACCGGAGCCGCGCGTCGGTTAACGCCTCACAACAGGACGTTATGTTTGTGAGACGCGCGTGGCGGCCGAAGCGTTCAACGCGCGGCGGCGACGTAACCACTTTCCCGGACGACGAAACGCGCAAGAAACATAGTCGGCGCGCAGCGTGAAAATGTGCGCGCGTCGCGCTTTTCGGGGCGCGCCGAAGCGGCTAGTTTTGGTGAACAAGTCCTGGGGAGGACCGTTTGCCGCGATCATCATCGACTAAAGTCGCAAGGCCGCGACGCACCAAGAAGACATCCGGCAAGACGTCAGCCAAAAAGACGCCGGCCAAAAAGCCTGTGTTAAAAAAGACGGCTGCAAAAACGCCGGCCGCAAAAAAGAACGTCGCCAAGCAATCGGTCTTGGCCGCGGCGAAGGCGCTGCAAGCCGCGATCCGCGGCGGCGACGCGGCGGCCGCTTCGAAACTCCTCGCGCGCGATTTCAGCTTCATCGACGCCGCCGGTCATGTGCACTCGCGCCGCAGCGTGCTCGATGCGCTCAAGGCCAGCCCGCGCAGCGCCGGCGTGCAGATCAAGGTGCGCGACTACGGCCGCATCGCGCTCATCACCGGCAGCTACAAGTCGGCGCAGGCGGGCGAGCGCAGCGACCTGTTCGCGCTCGACGTCTGGGTCAACGACGCCGGTACGTGGCAGGCGCTGATCCATCACAACAACGTGCTGGCGCGACCGGACACGCCGGCCGCCCACGCATCGGCGGCGCCAAGGCCGATGGACGCGCCGCCGCCGCGCTGCATGAATCCGCTCGAGGCCTTGCCGTACAAGCCGAAGTCGCAAGCCGAGCGCGACATCATCGCGGCGTTCCAGGCGCTGGAGCTGGCGGTCACGCGCAACGACCCGGCCGCATGGACCGGCCACGTCGCCGACGAGTTCGTCGTGACCCGCACGCGCCAGCATCCGACCGACAAGGCCGCGCGGATGGCGTTCATGGAAACGCAACGCGCGATCAATGCCGAGACCTTCGTCGCCGAGGTCGTCGCCCTGAAGTTCTGGGTGCTGGGCGACGCCGCCATCATGCGCGCCGACCACGCCATGCCCGGCAACCGCCGGCCGCCCTACCGCGCCACCCGCCTCTGGGTGAAGCGCGACGGCCGCTGGCAGATGGCGGTCAGCCAGCAGACGACGATCCAGCCGTGAGGCGATTTGTTGCAGCCGCAGGTCGCGCCGCCTCTGCCATCATCGTACCAATACCAAAACAACAAAATCGTAAGGGAACGGGAATGTTCAAGCCAATTGCCGGCGCCGCCGCCATCGGCCTTTCAATGCTCTGGACCGGATCGCACGCCCATGCGGAGACCCCGGCCGAATTCTTCAAGGGCAAGCAGGTCTCGCTCTATATCGGCTTCTCGGCCGGCGGCACCTACGATCTCTACGGCCGCGTGGTGGCGCGCCACATCGGCAAGCACATCCCCGGCAATCCGAGCGTCGTGCCAAAGAACCTGGAAGGCGCCGGATCGATCCGCCTCACCAATTTCATGTACGCGCAGGCGCCGAAGGACGGCACCGCGCTCGCGACCATGGGACGCGGCGGCGCCTTCGGCCCGCTGTTCGGCATGAAGGGCGCGCAATTCGACGCGCAGCGGTTCGTCTGGCTCGGCAGCGCCAACGACGAAGTGAGCCTGTGCGCGTCGTGGCATCTTTCCCCCGTCAAGACATTCGACGACCTGCGCCAGCGCGAGCTCATCATCGCCGCGACCGGCCCCGGCGACGAGAGCCAGACCGTGCCGAAGCTGCTCAACGCCGTGCTCGGCTCGAAGTTCAAGGTGATCGGCGGCTATCCCGGCTCGAACGAGATGACGATCTCGATCGAGCGCAACGAGACCCAGGGACGCTGCGCGTTCTCCTGGGCCAGCATGAAGAGCGTGCATCGCCAGTGGCTCGGCGAGAAAAAGCTCAACATCCTGGTGCAGCTCTCCTACCAGAAGCACCCGGAGCTCCCGGACGTGCCGTTGGCCGGCGACCTCGCGAAGACCGAGGAGGAGAAGCAGATGATCAATTTGCTCGCGGCCCGGCAGGTGATGGGCCGCCCGTTCTTCACCACGCCCGACGTGCCGGCCGACCGCACCGCCGCGCTGCGCAAGGCGTTCCTCGACGTGCTGAGCGATCCGGAGTTCCTGGCCGACGCCGACAAGCTCAAGCTCGAGATCACGCCGGTGTCGGGCGAGCGTGTGCAGGGAATCGTCCGCGACATCTACGCGACGCCGCGCGCCGTGGTCGACAAGGTGGCCGAATTCGTGAAGTAACTGCACGGCTTCGATCAGCGAACTTGGAATATATGGATTCCGGGTTCGCCGCTTCGCGGCGCCCCGGGATGACATCAGGAAAATCGGCACCCCAACTCGGTCATTCCGGGGCGCGCCGTAGGCGCGAGCCCGGAATCCATAACCACGAATCTATCGAGTGATCGAATCGTACAGATCCACCCAGTTCGGGTTGTCACTTTCGATCAAATTGATTTTCCAGTCACGCCGCCACTTCTTCAGCTCTTTTTCGCGCGTGATGGCGCTCGTCGGATCGTCGTAGGCTTCGAACCACACCAACCGATGGACGCCATATCGTGACGTGAAGCCGCGAATAAGATCGTTCCTGTGTTCGTACACGCGACGCACCAAATCTCGGGTGACTCCGATGTACAGCGTGCCGTGTTTGCCGCTTGCAAGGATGTCCACGTAGTACATGTGAGCAACATTTGTGGTTATGGATTCCGGGCTCCCGCCTTCGGCGGGCCCCGGAATGACAGCAGAAAGAGCGCGAACGGGACAATCTAGCTACGGCGCAATCCCCATCGCGTCGGCGAACGCCTTGCGCACTTCCGGCGGCTGGCCGTAGCAGTGGCGGAAGCCCTTCAGCCGCGCGTTGAGCAGCGGATAGTTCGGGAATTCCGCCAGCGTGATGCCTTCGGTCGAGGTCTTCTTGGCGATGTTCGGCAATTCGATGCAGCTTGCCACGTTGGCATTGCGCACGGTGCCTTTCGCCTCCGCGCCCTTCGCCACCGCGTCCATCTCCTCGAACAGGCGCTTGCGCATCATCGCGATGCCGAGGTCGGAGGCGCCGAGATGCTCCTTGGTGCGGTCGGCGATCACGCCCTGCCCGACCCAGGCGATGATGTCCTGGTTGATGACGTGGCTCGAGATCCAGCGGCCGTTCTCGTCCTTGATCGGCGAGACCCAGGTCGGGACCTTGTCTTGCACGTAGGGCTCGCGGCCCTTCGGCACGCGGAGGAAGAACCAGCACACCGACAGCGTGTTCTCGTCATCGATCGGCACCCGCCATTCGAAATGGTTGCCGAGATAGAAGCCGTTCGGCCACAGCGTCACGCGGCCGACGGTCCAAACCGGGTCGCCGTCCTTCTGGCCTTCGCGCACGCGCTTGTAGATGAAGCCGTAGTCGAACTCCTCGAACACCAGCTTGAGATGCTTGGCGGCGTAGGGCGCGGTCTCGCCGTTGAGCCGCACGTTCCAGTTCTCATGCATCCATTCGAAGTGCACGGGGTCGCAGGAGTTTTCCTGGCATTGGAACCAGTTGCAGGGAATGTCGGAGACCACCACCTCGCGGAAACCGTTCTCCCAGGTGAACGGCTCCCACACCGGCAATTCGGGAGCCGGCTGCGGGCCCATATAGGCGAACAGCAACCCCGCGCATTCCTTCACCGGATAGGCTTTCGCGAGGCAGCGCTCGCGCGCCTTGCCGCGCGGATTGATCGTGTCGTCGTACGGCTGCTCGATGACGTTGCCGCGCTGGTCCATCAGCCAGCCGTGATAGTTGCAACGAATGCCGGTCTGCTCGACGAAACCATACGAAAGGTCGGCGCGCCGGTGCGGACAGTTGCGGTCGATCAGCCCGTAGTTACCGCCGAGATCCTTGTAGAGGACGAGGTCCTCGCCCAAGAGCCGCATCGGCTTGATCGGATTGTTGTCGAGTTCGCTCGCGCCGCCGATCGGCTGCCAGTAGCGCCGCAGGTAATCGCCCATCGGCGTACCGGGGCCGACCTGGGTGAGGATTTTGTTTTTCTCGGCGCTCAGCACGCTTCGCCTCTTTGAGATGTTTGCTCCCAGCCCGATTCATAGTGGAATCGCGATGCCCGGCAATGTGATTTTAGCGGTGTTTTGTTGCCCTTTTCCCGCCCCGGGCCGGCGCCACTCAGGAGAGAAGGTCGCGGCAGTCAAGATCGTCGACCGCCATAAAGATGCGTTCGAGGTTGTTCCACCAGATCACCGGCGGAACATTGATCGACGCCTGCCACATCGGGGTTGCTATGTGCCACAGCACAGACAGGCGATAGTCGTTGCCAAGCGCGGCGCGGTCATAGCCGCGGACGCCGCCCGCCAAGAGTTCGGCGTGATAGCAATCGAGCGCCGGCTTCTCGACACGCTGCCGAAATTCCGGATACCAGTGCATCGCCATCATGTAGGCAAGGTCGTCGGTGGCAGGGTCGAGCCGCCAGCTATCCCAATCGAACAGCAGGACCTCGCCGTCGGCGCCATCCTTGGGTACGAAGCAGTTCCAGAAATGCGCATCACCATGCACGATCGTCATGTGGCGGCGGCCGAGCGTGCGCTCGTTGAGCCGCGCCCCGGCCGCGATCAATTGCTCATAGAGATCGCGGCGCTCGCGCGATAGGCGATCGCCAAGACGATCGCTGAAGCGCTTGAGCTCCTCGCTGAAGCGCTCCAGGTAGCGGGTCATGCCATCGCGGTCGCTCCAGGTTCCGACCGACGATCCGAGCCGGGGATCATCCCACCATGCGGCATGGAATTGCGCCCAGGCGGCAAGGATGCGCTCGCGCTGCGCGGTCGCGGGCGGCACCGGCCATGCGGTGGCAGCGGCGTGGCTTTCGGTGAGGTCTTCGAGCAGGAGATGCCAAGTGACGTCTTCTCCCTGCTTTTCCCAATGCCCCTCGAAACAGCGCGGCACCACGCGGCGCTGCATGGCGCCGGCGACCTGATTGTAGAAGGCGACCTCCTGCCGACCGGCGTTCCAGCCGGGCATGCGGCGCGCCGGATGCGCGGTCTTGAGGATCAGCGTTGCCGGCGCGGCGCCGGGCGCCCCATCATAGTCGAGCCGCAGGCGCACGATGTGTGACAGGATCGTCGGGCGCGTGCTGATCACCTCGACCGCGCGCACACGGGCGTCGCCGAGCGCGCCCGCGCGCCGAAGCGCCTCGGTAAGATGCGTGGGCTCGGCCGCGCTTGGCAGCGGTTCCGTCGTCATGCGCAGGAATTGCGCAAATCCGCCGGGGGACTGTCAAGGACGCGGGGGCGCTGCTTCTGTCGTCTCGACATGTTCGCGGCGGATGCCGAGCCCCATCAATCGCGCGGGAATGCGCTGCAGCATCGGGCAGCGGCCCAGCAGCCGCACCGGCCACGGCGGCGCCAGCGCCTGCGTGCTCGCAAGCACGCGGCTCAACACGTTGTTCTGGATGAACACTTGGACGCGCTGCGTCATCCGCGTCGGGAACGCGCGGCGGCGCTGCACCGCCGCGAGGTCATCCTCGCTCAGGGTTCCCGCACGCAGCGGCGCGGCCAGCGCGTTCGCCGCCGCCACCGCATCCTGCACTGCGAGGTTGATGCCGACGCCGCCGACCGGCGACATGGCATGCGCCGCATCGCCGATGCACAGCAGGCCCGGCCGATGCCATTGCGTCAGGCGGTCGATCTTGACGGTGAGGAGCTTGATGTCGTCCCACGACTTCAGCTCCTGCACGCGATCGCGCAACAGCGGCGCGACCCCGACGACCGCATCCCGAAACGCGTCGAGCCCCTTGGCCTTGATCTCGTCGGCGGCACCCTTGCGGATCACATAGGCGCATTGCCAATAGTCGCCGCGGTCGATCATCACGAACATCCGCCCGGCGGCGATGCGCCCGAGCGCCTCGGCGCCGTCGCTGTCGCGCCGCGACATCCGCATCCACAGCACGTCCATCGGCGCGCCGATGTCCTCGACCTTGAGCCCGGCGCGCTCGCGCACCACCGAGCCGCGGCCGTCGGCGCCGACCACCAGCGTGCTGCGCACCTCGAGCGGCCCGTCGGGCGTCGTCGCGCGCACGCCGACGACGCGGCCGCCCTCCTCGACCAGGTCGGTGACCTCGGCACGCATGTGCAGGTGATAGTTTGGATAGCGGCGGCCGTGCTCGGCGAGGAAATTCAGAAGATCCCACTGCGGCATCAGCGCGACGAACTTGCAGTGCGTCGGCAAATGGGAGAAGTCGGCGAACTGCACCGGCGTGTCGCCGACGATGCCGCCGAGGCGCTCCACCCGGCGGTGCGGTAGCTTCAGGAATTCATCCAGCAGCCCGAGCTCGTAGATGATTTCGAGCGTCGACGGATGAACCGTGTCACCGCGGAAGTCGCGCAGGAAGTCGGCGTGCTTCTCCAGCACCACGACGTCGACTCCGGCGCGCGCCAGCAGCAGCCCGAGCATCATGCCGGCGGGCCCGCCGCCGGCGATGCAGCATGTGGTGGTGATCTGCTCCATCGCGCACCATTCTCTCGTCGTCATTCCGGGGCCGGCCGACAGGCCGGAGCCCGGAATCCATACTCCCGGTTCCTCCGCCTTCTAGCAACCGTGGTTATGGATTCCGGACAGCCGCTGACGCGGCTTCCGGAATGACGACCGAGAGAACTGTGCGCGGAGCCTTAGCTCTCCAGCTCCGTCGAGACGTTATCGTCGCAGCGTAGCGGGTCGTCGTGCGGCGAACTCCGACCGGCTCCCTCTCCCCAACCGAACTCGGGTTTACCCGAGTTCGGCACTTAAATACGTGGTCGAAGTCGGAAACATCCGACTTCGACTGGAGAGGGAACGCACCGAGCTTGCCGAGGCACCGACGCTAGATGCGTCATGCGCGGGCATAGCCCGTCGCAGACGGGCGTAAACGCCCTAGTGACCCCCGCATCCATCACATTTCGAAAAAAAAGAATCGCCGGGTCAAGCCCGGCGATGACAACCGAGTGAACTACTCTAACTCTCCAGCCCCGTCGGAACGTTCTTGTTCTCGCTCTCGAGCTTCATGCCGGATGCCAGCGCCATCGTCTCCATCATGGCGGCGAAGTCCTTCTGCAGATACTCGTCCGGGTTCTTCTGCAGCATCGCGGCGCCGAAATGGGCCTGCAGCACTTCGCGCGCCGCCGCCGTCACCGGCATCGGCACGTCCCAGTCGCGGCCGAGCTCGAGGCCGAGGTCCATGTCCTTGCGCAACAGCTCCGGCGTGAACGTCGTGGTCCAGTCGAGATTGACCAGCGCCGGCGACTTGTAGGCCGTGAACATCGAGCCCATCACGCTGTTGTTCATGAAGGCGAGGAACGCATGCCGTGGCACGCCCATCTTGTTGGCCAGCAGCGTGATCTCGATCAGGTTCTCGATCACCACGCCGAGCATCACGTTGTGCGCGATCTTGCAGACGCGCGCGAGCTCGCCCTCGCCCACATATGAGACGCCTTGCGGGGCGATCGCTTCCATCATCGGCGTGACGGCCTTGGCGGCGGCGTCCGCGCCCGAGAGCACCGCCGACAGCTTGCCCGCCTTGATCACCTTGGCGTTGCCCGAGATCGGCGCCGCCACGAACTCGGCGCCCAGCGCCTTGAGCTGGCCGCGGATGTCGGCCGAGTCCTCGACCGCGATGGTCGAGCAGTCGACGAAGATCTTCGGCAGCTTGCCGTTGCGGCCGGTGATGAGACCGTCCTTGCCGAAATAGACCTCCTTGAGGTCCGGGCCGGTCGAGACGATCGAGAACACGATGTCCATCGCCGCGAGGTCGGAGACCTTGTCGACGATCTTGCCGCCCTTCGCCGCCAGCGGCTCGGCCTTCGACCGGGTCCGGTTCCAGATCGACACGTCGTAGCCGGCCTTGAGCAGCCGCTCCGCCATGGCCGAACCCATGCGGCCCATGCCGATCCAACCGATTTTCTGCTTGTTATCCGCCATTGAACGTCTCCTGCTGTCCCCACAAAACGCGGCCAAGTCTTAACGCGGCATTGTCATTAATGCCACCCGGGCCGGCGCATCAACGGCGTAGAAATCGCTCGTGTCCCGGCCAAACGAGCGCATATGCGTGAGCGCCGAGCCGGGACCTAGCTACTTATTTCGAAGAAAGCTGGATCCCGGGTCTCGCACGTAAGCTTTGCTCCCCTGACGCGCGGGAAATCCCGGAACATCCTCGATGGAACTCAGCACAAGGCGAAGCGTTTGTTTCAGCAGTCCGAACACGACGGCTGCGCAATCGGCGCAGGCTGCGATGAATCTTTTGAGAGGAAGATTCCAGCGGCTTGTTGGGATGAACGAGGACCGCAATGTTGGGACGCACGCTCTGCGAGTCCTTTGCCCTGTCGAAGAGGTAAGCCATGTTCGCCACCTCCCGTCAGTTCGCGAACGAGACGCCGGGCGATTCCAAACGTTCTGCACGCGCGTTCGACCGTCAAGTCGCCTTCCCTGGCGAAATTCTAGCGCGGGCCGCCATTGGCGTCCGCCTCTTCGGCTCGCTGGCGCTGTTGCCGCTCGTGATCGCACAGGGCAACAGGACGCGCCGCCGCGTGCCGTGTCTGCCGCCGGCAACGCCGCCCTATCATGGGTCAGTGCCCGGCGTGGGGAAACCAATCCGGCTCTTGGCCTTCGGCGAATCGACGGTATGCGGCGTCGGGCTCGCGAGTGGCGACGAGTCGGTCGCTGCCACAACGGCGCGCGCGCTCACGCGCATCACCGGTCGCCCGACCCGATGGCGCGCTGAGGGGCTTTCAGGGGCCACCGTCAGGGACGCAAGGAAGCAGTTGCTGCCGCGCGTCGCGCCAGAACCAGCCGACCTTCTCATCGTCGCCTTCGGCGTCAACGACGCAACGGCATATCGTTCGCCCGCGACTTTCGTCGCAGAGCTTGCGGAGCTCGTCATCGCACTGCGAAGTCGTGTCGGCGATGCGGCCGTGGTGATCGGGGGCGTCGCGCCGCTTAACCGCTTTCCCGCCCTGCCTTGGCCGCTTCGTAGCGTCCTGGGATGGCGTTCAGCCGCGCTGCAAGCGGCAGCCGATCATTTGAGTGGGCGCCTGCCCCGCGTCGTCGTCGAGCGGTTTACAGTCCCGTTCGTGCCTGAGCTGTTTGCAAGCGACGGATTCCATCCGAACCGGCGGGCGCATGCGATCTGGGGCGAGGAACTCGCCACCCTGGCGCTGCCGTTGTTGCCTGACGGCCGCTAACGCTTGTCCCATCGCGCCATTAGCCGCTCCAACCGCCGCGCCGTCCACGCCGCCACCGCCAGCGTCATGATGATGCGCACCATCTGGAAGCCGGTGATCAGCGCCGCGTCGAGACCGAGCACCTTGCCGGTCAGCGCCATCTCCGCTATGCCGGCGGGCGCGAGTGCCAGCACCAACGTGGTGACCGGCAATCCGAGCACGACCGCATAGAGCGCGCCAATCAGCGCCATCATGATCAGCGCAAACGGCACCGTCACCAGCGACGCCAGCAGCAGCCGCAACAAACGCGTGAGGAACTCATGCTTGTATTGCGTACCGATCGACATGCCGATGGTCACCTGCGCGACCACCAGGATCGGCTCCGGCACGCGCCCCGGGATCAGCTCCATGGCGCCGAGCGCCGCCATCACGAACAGCGAGCCGAGGAACCAGGAATTTGGCAGCTTGAACTGATTGAGAAAGAGCCCGCCGGCCAGCGACGCGGCCATCAGCGCAAGCACCGTCAGCCATGACATCACCTCGCCCTGCGTCAGGACGTTGCGCGCGCCCGCTTCCGCCAGCCACGTCACCAGGAACGGCGCAGCGCAGACCGTCAAACCAACGCGCATGGTCTGCAACACCATGATCGGCAGCGGATCGGCGCCCACGCGCTGCGCGACGTTCCCCATCTCGATAACGCCGCCGGGCATGGTCGCGAGCGCCGCGGTCTTGGCGTCGACCGCGGCGAGCCGGATCAGGATCAGCGAACCGATGACGGCAACGCCGACCGAGAGCAGCGCGCCGAGCATCATCGCCGGCAACAGCGTGACGATCGTCACCAAGATCGCCGGCGTGAACGTCGTGCCGACCGCCGCGCCGGTGACGAACTGCCCGCCCGCGCGCACCTGCCACAGCGAACGCAACGGCACGCCCGCGAGACACAGCGCGGCCGTGAGCAACAGCGAGCCGGTCATCCACGGTAGCGGGAAGTTCAGCAGTTTCCCGACATAGCCGCCGACCAGCCCGATGGCGAAGGTGACGAGGAGGATGGCGGTGGTGGTGGCGATGTCCTTTAGCGTTGCGCGCGCAACGACTGGCGGCGTGGCCGTTGCCGGCGCAACGGCCAATTGTGGCGGAGCTTCGCCGGTCTTGTTCGGGATTTCGTCGAGGGAAGGCTGAGACATTGCCGCTCAGGAATTTATCGGAGGCAGCTTTATCCCTGACTTTGCCGGGCGAGACCAGCGCACCACGGCGATGGCTGGTCTGCTCGCTGCGTCTGGCGCTTGATCGCTGTCGACAGGCGTTCGGCGATAATTCCCCCGGCTACCACGCGTAGCGAACCGCTCCGTTCCCGGCATAGGTTTGCGAGCCGCGCGCAAACTCGCCGTCGAACCTGGCGCCGATCGACCAGCGATTGGCCAAACGCAGCTCGGCGCCGCCCGACAGCAGCGCGGAATTCGCCGCAGCCTGCGCGCCGCCGACCGTGAAGGTTGAGCCGGGCAGCGTCTGGAACACGGCGCCCAGCGCCGGATTGCTGGAGTGATCGTTCGCCCAGGCGGCGCGGGTGCGCAGCGCGATGGCGTTGCCGCGATCGAGCGCGATCAGCTTGTCGAACCACGCGCCGAGCTCGGTCCGGGTCGCCGTGGTCGAGCGCGCGTCATAGGCCAGCGCGAAGGCGTTGGACCCGGACGCCGCACTCTCGCTGTATGAGGGGGTGCGGAAGTTCTGCACCTGCAACGCGGCATACGGCGTAATTCCCAGCCATGGCGTCACGACGCGATAGCCGGCCTCGACCCGGCCGCCGAAGCTCTGCGCGTTGAAGCTCGCCGCGAGCTTGTCGGTGTCCGCGATGGTGACGGTGCGGTCGGTGCTCATGCCGTGCCAGGCATAGGACAGCGCGCCGGAGACATAGGCGGCGCCGAACGAATGCGAGCCGTAGCCGCCGATCTGGAATACGTCGCTCTTGCCGCCACCAAGGCCCTGCGCGAGCCCCCAGTTCATGCTGCCGCCGGCGAGCGCAAAGCCAATGAGCGTATTGGCCGCCACGCGATAATCCGCGCCGCCGGCGAAGCCGAAGCTACGCGCCGTGGTGTCGCTGGTGCCGAGCGCCGCGTCGCCGCTGGTGCGGTTGTAGCCGCCGTAACCTTGGCCCCACAGGCCCCAGCGCCGGTCGAGCAGATTGGCGCCGGCGTCTCTCGGCGTCACCGCGGCATAGGCCGCGGCGGCTTGCGGCGACAGCGGCTGTTCGCCGGCGCCGAAGCCGCGGGCGAAGCCGAGCGTGCCGGGATTGCTGTCTGGCGCACCGCCGAACGGATTGAGCAGCAGCGTCAGGAACGAGTTCATCATCTGCATGCCGCTGGTCGCACCACCGGTGGCGGGCTGGCCGGACACCTGGTTGAGCGCGTTGCCGAGCTGCGCGCCCGTCATATTGAGCAGCACATCAAACGCAGCCGGCGGCGTTGCGCCGCTCTCGACGGCCTTGTTGATGCCGCCCGCGACATTGACCTGGTGGCCGCTTGCGCCGGAGGGAAGCTGGATCGTGCCCGGATCGAGCACGAGATAAACGTTGTTGGCGTCGTAGGTCAGATGCGGATTGCGCGCGCCGGGTGCGAAGCTGCTGCTGGTGAGGCCGGCGAATTGCGTGCCGCCAAAGCCCCCGGTGGCATTGAGAATGGTGTAGGTCTGCTGCCGAAAGCGGCCGGGCAGCGCGACCGCCTGCACGGTGGCGCCAGTCAAGGTCGCGGTGCCGGTGACGTTGGTGCGGTCGGCGGCGGTCGGTGAGACTTCCACCGTGTAGAAGCCGCCGGCGTTGAAGGTCAGATTGCCGTTGACCGTGAGCGTGCCGATGGAATTGCCGGGCGCGAGCGTGCCGCCGCTCGCGATGGTCGTGTTGCCCACGGTGCCGATGCCGCCGAGAACGCCGCCGTTGTTGACGGTGATGCCGCTCGTCGCGGTGAGAGTGCTGTTCACCGCCAGCGTGCCGCCGTTCACGGTGGTGGCGCCGGTATAGATGTTGGTGCCGGACAGCGTCAGCGTGCCGGCGCCGGTCTTGGTCAGCGATCCACCGGTGCTACCGAAACTACCGCCATCCTGCAGCACGCCGGAGAACGTCGTCGACAGATCATTGCCGCCCACCTGCAGATTCTTCGATCCCAGCGCAATCGTGCCAGCGCCCTCGATCGAACCCGCCGTCGCGCCGGTGGCCGACAGAACGGATAAGTCGATCGTGGCGCCCGCGCCATTGATAATGCGCGCAGCGCCGCCTGTGCTGGTCTCAAAAAACTGTAGGGCCCCGTTATTGGTGATGGTGGCGTTGTCCGCCGTGCTGGTCTCCCAGAAGCTGAGGTTGTCGTTGTTGATGATGGTGGCGTTGCCCGCCGTGCTGGTGCTGCCAAATCCCATCACGCCGTTGTTGGTAATGTCAGCGCTGCCGGCCGAGCTGGCGTTGTTGAAGCCAAGGGTGCCGATGCTGGTGATGGTAGCGCTGCCCGCCGTGCTGGTGCCGTAGAAGCCCAGGCCGTAGTTGTTGGTGATGGTGGCGCTGCCCGCCGTGCTGGCGTTGTAGAAATACATACCGCCGCCGCTGTTGTTGGTGATGGCGGCGCCGCCGGCCGTGCTGTTGTTGTTGAAATTCAGGATGCCGCTGTTGGCGATGACGGCGCTGCCGGCCGTGCTGGTGTTGTTGAAATTCAGGGTGCCGGCGTTGGTAATGCCTGCGTTGCCGGCCGTACTGTTGTTGTTGAAATTCAGCGTACCACCGTGGTTGTTGGCGATGGTGGCGCTGTCGGCGGTGCTGGTAGCGTAGAAAGTCAGCAAGCCGCCGCTGTTGTTCGTGATGGTGGCGCTGCCCGCCGTGCTGGAGCCGTCGAAATACATGCTCCCGTTGTTGGTGATGTCAGCGCTGCCGGCCGTACTGGTGCCACCGAAACTTGTCACTCCGCTGGAGCTGCTTGTGATGGTGGCGCTGCCGGCCGTGGCGGTGTCGAGGAAACTCAGCCCATAGTTGTTGATGATGGTGGCGCTGCCCGCCGTGCTGCTGCTCCCGAAAACCAGGCTGTAGGTGTTTGTAATGGCGGCGCTGCCTGCTGTGCTGCTGTCGTAGAAGTACGCGTTGCCGTGGTTGGTGATGGTGGCGCTGCCTGCTGTGCTGGCGTTGTAGAAAAGCAAGACGTGGCTGTTGGTGATGGCGGCGCTGCCGCCGTTGACGACGATGCCGGCGCCGACAAATTGCAACCATGCTGGGTAGGTGGCGGTGAACGTGTAGTTCGATGCCCCCGCATTGAACGTCCAGCCGCCGAAGGTTACGTTGGTGTTGAGGGTCAGCGCCGTCGTTGCCGACGTGCCGAATGTCGCGGTGCCGGTCGGCACGCTGCCGGTGTCCCAGTTGCTGCCGGTGTTGAGGTCGGCGGTGCCCGGATTGGCGAGCCAGGTGGCGTCCTGCGCATGCGCCGGCTGGGCGGCCGGCAGCGCCGAGACCAGCACAAAAGCCGTGGACGCCAGCAAGGCGGCCCGCAACGGGCGAACTGTCCTGGACCGGTGCTCTACGCTCCCCAACGTCACGACCTCCCCTCGGCGCGGCGGCCTGCCCCGGCCCCTCCAGCCAGGCAGGCACGGCCGTCCCCGCATCCGGAAACGGCTGCAACGGCTTCATCCCATTGGGAGGGCGGTAGCGTCCTGATAAGGCCGGGGAAACGTTCTGAAATTTTTCTGAAATCTGCTATTTGAGCTTCGCCGTTTACGGTCAATGCCGATATGTGGCGCCGCATCAGACGCTTGGGAGCGGCGGGGGGAACGGTGTTCCGATTTTCCGGATTTGAGCTGGATCCGCAGCGGGCCGAACTGCGCGCGGCCGGCGGCGCGGCGATCCGGCTACGGCCCAAGACCCTCGAGATGCTGCGGCTGTTCGCCGCCAATGCCGGCCGGGTCCTCAGCAAGCAGGAACTGATGGAGGCGGTCTGGCCGAACGTCCACGTCGGCGAGGACAGCCTTTTCCAGTGTGTCCGCGAGATCCGGACGGCGCTGGGCGACGACCAGCGGAAAATGATCAAGCTCGTGTCGGGCCGCGGCTACCTGTTCGACGTCGAGGTGTCGATCGCGCAGGACGGTCTCACCCCTGTCGACGGAGCGTCGTTGCCCGCGCAGGCCGAGCCCGTTGAACCGGGAAACGCGGAGGTTGTGTCCGCGTTTGCAAAAACGCGGCAGCTTCCGTTCGGCTTGCGCGGGCGTGCAGCCGTTGCCGCCGTGGCGGGCCTCTGCGCGATCATCGGGCTTGCGGTCGCCGCGCCCGACCTCATCTTCAGGCGACCGCCGCCCACGATTGCCGTGATGCCGATCGCCGACGCAAGCAATGACCCGAAAGGCGCGGGCATGGCGGGAGGCGTGACCGACCGCCTGATCGACGGTCTCGCCAAGATCGACAACATCCGCGTGGTCGCGCCGCGGTCAGACGCGGAGGCCACGCGTCCTCAACAGGCGTCCGCGCCCTCCGCGCAATCGGACTTTGTCGTGCGTGGCGAATTGCAGCGCAGCCAGCAATCGTGGACCTTGCAGGCGCGCATGATCAAGACGGCCACCGGCGAGGTGCAATCGGTCGCCACGGTTTCGGTCGACATCAACGAACCCGATGTGCAACTCCAGCAATCCCGGCTGGCCGCGGGCGCGGGTCATCCGCTGGCACGCCGCCTTAACGAGCTTCTATTGGCCGGCGAGTCTCCCGCCGGGAACAATGGCGGCGCCAAAGTCGCGATCGAGCAGGCTGTCGCGTCGATCAACCAAACGACGCGCGAGCGTTTTGGCATGGCGGAGACGATGTTGCAGAAGGCACTCGCCGCCCAGCCCGACAATGTCGACATCGCAGTCGCACTTGCCTCGCTTCAACTCCGCGGCATCCAACTGGTCTGGTTCAGCCCGGAGGACGCGATCGTGGCCGAAGCCCGTGCCGGCGCGACACTGGAGCGCGCGCTGCGGACAAAGCCCAACTCCATTCCAGTGCTTGAAACCTATTGCCGCTTTCTCAGCGCGACCAACCGTTTCGTCGAAAGCCTCGTCGCCTGCGCCAGGATATTAAGCGTCGACCCATGGAACGGCGGCGCGCTCTATCTCATCGGCCTCGGGCAGAACAACCTGGGCCGTTTCGAAGACGCGCTCGCCACATTCCGGCAAGCCGACCGTTTCGACACGCCGCAGGTGTCACGCTGGACATGGCTTCTCGGCGTCGGATGGGCGAACATGCTCATGGGCCGTGCCGACGACGCGTTGCCGTGGCTGCAGCGCTCGATCGCCATCACGCCGGCGTCAGGCCGCCCGCAGATGATACTGGCCGCGGCCTACCAGCAATTGGGCCGGACCGACGAAGCAACGGCGGCCATGAAAGAGGGACTGAAACTGCGGCCCGGCACGACGGCGCGCAATGTCGCGCCCCCGATGAAGAATGCCAGCCCGATTTTTGTTGAAGCCACCGGACGGATCGTCAAGCTCATGGTCGCGGCCGGGTTGCCGGAACGCTAACGCGGCCTGATGCAGTGCGCCCGACAAAGGGCGCACCGGTTCGGAAATGCATTCGCATCACCGGATGCTCTTGCTTCGCATCAACAGGCTGCAAACAGGCAAACTGTTCATAGCGACGAAATTCGTTGGAGCAACGCGCGTCTAGGTTTATCCTCCTGTCGTCCCGCCCACGCAGGGTGTTCGTTCGCGACGGCATCGAGCAGGGCGGGACCGGCGTCCCGCGCGTTGGCTCGTCACCAACACCCGGGAGGCGCCCGGGCAACACCGCCCTCCCGCCACTACGAGCGGGACGCGCGAATGCGCGCTACGTGAAACTCGAGAGCACTGCCCCGCTGTGCAACGCTCAAAGGAATCACCGCGGCGGGCCCGGAGCCAAAAAACCGCCGACGTGGAGCGCCGAGAGGCGAGCGTCCCCCGGATGCGCAAACTGCGTGAGCTGGTTTGCGAGGGGACGCGAGGACGAGCGATCGAAAGCGCGTTCACGCGCGTCTTCGACGCGCTATGTCCTGCGGGCCTGCGTCACTGGCCCGCGAAGGGTGCCTCGCAAGCACCCGAGCGCCTGTCGGCGCTCCGCTCCCTCGCAGGTGCGAGGGGACAATGAACAAACCTCGGAGATCTTATGACTCGCGAGAACAATGGTGCGTGCGAATCTTGTAGCCCGCATGAGCGAAGCGACATGCGGGGACAGGCATCGCGGTCCGTCCCGGATTTCGCTTCGCTCATCCGGGCTACAAGCTACCTGCTGCACCGCGACTTGCTCAGTCGTCATGCGCGGGCTTGACCCGCGCATCCACCGTCTTCGCGAGAGGATGGATTGCCAAGTCTCGCCGCTTCGCGTCGGCCCGGCAATGACGGGGAGAGGTTGCTGGAAAATGACAGGTGGAAAATGCGTCACCTCCCCGCGCTTGCCGCATCTCCATAACCCTCCTACCCTCGCCGTACCTGCCAAGGCCAAGGCGCGACCGGGTTCGCCAGGAGCGACGCCAAATGACCGACGCCGTTTCCACCGTTGACGTTCCCCGCGCCGCACCGGTGCGCGGCGAGAGCCGTCTGCGCGCGGCCGCGCATTTGGCATTCCCGTTCCTGGTGGTCGGCGCAATGTGGGAGATCACCGCGCATGCCGGCGTGTTTCCAGCGCGGCTGTTTCCGCCACTGGAGGACATCGCCGCGGCGTTCTGGCGTCTCACCGTCGCCGGCATCCTGCCGCGTCACGTCGCCGAAACGCTGCTGCGGCTGTTCGCGGGCTTCGTGCTCGCGGGCGTGATCGGCGTCACCGTCGGCATCGCCATGGGCCGCTCGAAGCGCGCCGAGGATTATCTCCTGCCGCTGGTGTCGATCGGCGCGCCGATCCCCGGCATCGCCTATGCGCCGCTGATCATGCTGTGGTTCGGGCTCGGCAATTTCTCCGCGATCCTGATCGTCGGCTTCGTCTCGGCGTTTCCGGTGATCTTCAACACCTGGACCGGCGTGAAGGCGGTCAAGGAAATCTGGGTACGCTCGGCGCTGGTGATGGGCGCCGACCAGCACCGACTGTTCCGCCACGTCATCCTGCCGGGCGCGCTGCCCTACATCTTCACCGGCCTGCGGCTCGGCCTTGCGCAGGCGTGGCGCATTCTCGTGGTCGTGGAGCTACTCGCCGCGGTGCCGTGGGGGCTCGGCTGGCTGATCTTCGGCGCGCGCGAATTCCTCAACACCGACGTGATGCTCGCCGGCGTCGCCGTCATCGGCATGATCGGGCTTGCGCTCGAGAAGCTCGTGTTCGAGCGGCTCGAGCACTACACCGTGGTGCGCTGGGGGATGATGCAGTCATGATCGGCTCGCTCCCGGTTTCCGACCGCACCCGTTCGATCCTGCGCGGCTCGATCGCGGTGCTCGCCGTCGCCGCCTGCTACGAGGCGACCGCGCGTTCCGGATGGTTCGCGCCCGCGCTGCTGCCGACGCTGCAGAAGGTCACGGCCACGCTGTGGGTGATGATCCTCGACGGCACCATGCTGCACCACGCCGCGATGACGCTCTACCGCATGCTGTGCGGCTTCGCGCTCGCGATCGTGGTCGGGCTGCCGCTCGGCATCATGATGGGGCGGTTCCGGCCGATCGAGCGATTCTTCATGCCGCTCGCGAGCGCGCTGATGCCGATCCCGTCGCTGGCCTGGGTGCCGGTGTTCATCCTCTGGTTCGGGCTCGGCAACACGGTGTCGATCCTGATCGTGTTCTACGCCGCGCTGTTCCCGATGATGCTCAATGCGTGGTCGGGCGTGCGCTCGGTCAACCAACTGTGGCTGCGCGCCGCCGGCGCCATGGGCGCGAACGAGAACGCGATGTTCTGGAAGGTGATCCTGCCTGGCGCATCGCCGTTCATCATCACCGGGCTGCGGCAGGCGTTCCTGCGCGCCTGGATCGCGGTGGTCGGCGCCGAGATGCTCGCGTCGTCGGACTGGGGGCTCGGCTGGGTGATCTACGACGCCAAGGAATTCCTCAACGCCGACGTAATGATCGCTTCGCTGGTGGTGATCGGCGCCATCGGCTTCACGTTCGAGCGGCTGGTATTCGGCTCGATCGAGCGCGCGACGGTACAGCGCTGGGGCATGGTGCGCGCGGCGAAGGCGTGACTTTGGATGCCGTCATGCGCGGGCAATGACGCGGAGAGAGCATCGAATACGACCGAGGCTGCAGTAACGAGAACAATCCGGAGGAACGTCTGTGAAACCTGCGCCACTCTTCGCCAGCATCCTCGCTGCGCTCATCGCGCACGCGGCATCACCCGCCGCCGCACAAGACTGGCCCAACCGCCAAGTCACGCTGGTGCTGCCGTTCGCGCCCGGCGGCGCCATCGACATCTTCGCGCGCGCGTTCGCGCAGCAGCTCTCCGACAAGCTCGGCAAGCCGTTCGTGGTCGAGAACCGGCCGGGCGCCGGCACCGTGGTCGCCGCCAATTCGGTCGCGCGCGCAACGGCGGACGGCCATACCATCTTGGTGTCGCCGAGCCCGCTCGCGATCAACGCCACGCTCTACAAGAAACTGCCTTACGACACCGCCAATGATTTCATCCCGGTCGCCTATGTCGCCGACATTCCGCTGGTATTGGTGGTGCATCCGTCACTGCCGGTGCACTCGATCGCCGACTTGATCAGGTACGCCAAGGACAATCCGGGCAAGCTCTCCTATGCATCGAGCGGAACCGGCACGACGCTGCATCTCTCCGGCGAGATGCTGAAAAGCATGACCGGCATCGCGATGACCCACGTGCCCTACAAGGGAGGGCCGCCGGCGCTGAACGACGTGGTCGCCGGCCACGTGCAATTGGTGTTTGCCGACCCGTCTTCGGCGATGCAGCAAATCAAGGCCGGCCGCGTGCGCGCGCTTGGCATCACCTCGGCGGTACGGCTGCCGAGCGCGCCGGAGATTCCCCCGATCGCCGAGGCCGGCGTGCCTGGTTTTGAGGCAGTGTCGTGGACGGTGTTCATGGCGCCCGCCAAGACGCCGGACGCCATCGCCGACCGGCTGCACGCGGAACTGACCGCGCTGGCGGCGACGCCGGCCATGCGCGAGCAGGCGATCAAGCTCGGCATGGTTCCCGTCACGTCACCGTCACGCGCGCAATTGAGCGGGTTCCTTCCGCGCGAGATCGCGCGCTGGGGCAAGCTCGTACATCAGGCCGGCATTGCCGGATCGGAATAAACGCAATTCATCGCCAGCCGGGAACGAATCGCTTAGCTTCGGCATAAAATATGAGTGCAGGAACATCATTCGCGGCTCTCATTTTGCATTTCAAAGCGTGGCGGCCGGTGTACAAATGGCCGGCCCGATGCAAGTGTCGTAGTGTCGTTCAATCCCGTGTCGTATGAATGTCGTGTGTGACGCGCATCAGCAATCGTCAGCCGGAGCTCCGATCGCGCCATGAATGATCGCGACATGACTGAACGCCCCACACCACGCCCCGAAGCGCGAATTATTCCATTGCGACTGATCAGCCAGGCGACCCTGCGCTCGGCCGAGGCGGCGGTGCTGTTCCGAACTGGGACACGAACGATCCGGCCGATCGAGGCGGTGCTGCTCTCACCGATCCTGGTCCCGCTGACCGTGGTCGTGCTGCTGTTGCTGCTCGGCTGGTTCGTCTGCTGGCTGGCGGCGGTCGGCTTTCTGGTCACCGTCAACCTGATCAGTGATGCGACGCGGGCGATCCTCTGGCGCGGCGGCATGCTGCGCGCCCTTGACCGCCGGGCGATCGGCTTCCAGGGTCACTGACCAACAACGGTCAGCGAAGAGCACGGTCCGTGGCCCGGCTGCAGGCGATCTATCACATCCGCTGCGATGCGAACGCGGCCGACGCGCGCGCGCAGGCGATCGCCGTCGAGCAAAGCGTGGAGATGCCGCTCGCCGCGATCGACGATGAGCACGTGCTGTCGGAGATCGTTGGGCGCGTCGAGAGCGTGCGCGAAATCGGCGCCGGGCTGTTTGAAGCGCGCGTCTCATTGTCGGCGGCAACGATCGGCCGCGACGCCGGTCAACTCGTCAACATGCTGTTCGGCAACACCTCGATCCACGACGACGTCGTGCTGCACGATGCCGAGATCCCCGCCGATGTCGCGGCAAGTTTCGGCGGACCGCGTCACGGACTTGACGGCATGCGGCGGCGCGTCGGCGCGCAGAAGCGCGCGCTGACCTGCTCGGCGCTCAAGCCGCAGGGCTTGCCGCCCGCGAGGCTTGCTGACATCGCGCGCCGTTTTGCGGACGGCGGTATCGACTATATCAAGGACGATCACGGCCTCGCCGATCAGGCCTATTCACCGTTCAACGATCGCGTCGCGGCGGTGGCGGCCGCGCTGCGCGGCACCAACGCGCATTACGTACCGAGCATCACCGGCGATCTCGATGCCATGCACGCGCAAGTTTCCGTGGCGCGCGACGCCGGCATCGATACCGTCATGGTCGCGCCGATGATCGCGGGCGTCTCCAACTTCCACCGCTTGGTTGCCGACAATCCCGATGTGGCGTTCCTCACGCATCCGGCACTGGCGGGCGCTTCGCGGATTGCGCCGCCGTTTCATTTCGGCGGACTGTTCCGGATGCTCGGCGCCGACGCCGTCGTGTTCCCCAATCACGGCGGGCGCTTCGGCTATTCGGCGGAGACCTGCCGGGCGATCGCGAAGCGGTCCCTCGAAAATCGCGCCCGCTTGCGTCCCTGCGTGCCGGTTCCGGCCGGCGGCATGAGCCGCGAACGCGTCACCGAGATGCTTGAATTCTACGGCGCGGACATCATGTTGCTGATTGGCGGCAACCTGTTGGAGGCGCGCGAGCGCCTGACCGCCGCGACCGCCGCCTTCGTCGCCGACGTCCAAGCCTGGAAAGCTTGAAAGCTTGAAAGCCATGAGCAACGACCGCCCGATCCACCGCAAGGCGACCGACGACTACCGTTGGAACGAGGTCGACCTCCTGCCCTACAAGGAGGACGATCGCGCGCTGTTCAAGGCGATCACCCGGCAGACGCTGTTCTCCGATCCCGGCATGAACGGCGAGTTGCGCTATTTCGAGATGGCGGCCGACGGCTTCTCGACGCTGGAGCGGCACGAGCACATGCATGCGGTGCTGATCCTGCGCGGCCGCGGCCACTGCCTGGTCGGCGGCGAGGTCCGAGCGATCGAGACCCGCGATCTCATCACCGTGCCGCCGATGACCTGGCACCAGTTCCGCGCCACCAAGGGCGAGCCGCTGGGCTTCCTGTGCATGGTGAATGCCGAGCGCGACAAGCCGCAATTGCCGAGCGCCGATGACCTGGCGCGGCTCAAGGCCGATCCCACGATCGCTGCGTTTCTGGATTCGAGGAGTTAGGCGCGCGCGCGCTGCGTGCGGGAGGCGGCCCGCTTGGCTTTCTTCCGGGATTCGGCACGGGCGAGCTTCTTGGCCTTCGCCAGCCGCTTCGCACGCCGCTCGGCCTTAAGCCTGGCTTCGGCGCGCTTCTCCGCCGCCTTCTTCTTGCAGCCGAGGCAAAGGCAGCCGTTCGGCTTGATGAAGGTGTCGAAGTAGTCCTTGCCGTAGTTGTAGGTGATCTCGTCGCCGGGATTGATGGTCCTGATCGCCGCGATGAAGACCTTGTGCTTCTTGACGTCGGACTCGGCGTTCGGCTTGCAGGAGTGGTTGATATAGCGGGCGACGTTGTTGCGGCCGGAACCGTCGATGGTCCAGCGATTGTTGACCTCGAACAGATACTTGGTCCAGAGCTCGTCGGCTCTTTTGTTCGTGATCAGCGGGCCGAAATAATAGGAGATGAACTCGCCCCGCTTGATCGGCTTCAAGGCGAAAAGGCCAAGGCCGGTCCTGGAGCGACCGACACGGAAACGGCTACGCCAAGGCGGATTTCGTTTGGGCAGGATCAGTCGTTTGGGCACGAGACTATGTGTATCTTCAGGTCAGCGTGAAGGCGCCGGGTTCAACGAGCATGCGGCGTGGCGGTTCCCTCACGCGATGGGACAGAGAACTGAGCGTCTCAATAAGGCAGCAGGCTGGATTCGCAAGAGCGGACGAGATGATTTCAACATCGCTTATGCAGGTCTTTCGTAGCAAAGCCTTTGGCAAGAGCCTGCCCAAGCCATGAGCACCGGCATGCAACAGTATGATGTCGTGGTGATCGGCGGCGGCCACAACGGGCTGACCTGTGCCGCCTATCTCGGCATGGCCGGCCTGAAGGTGAAGGTGGTCGAACGGCGGGCGATCGTCGGCGGCGCCGCGGTTACGGAGGAGTTCTACCCTGGATTCCGCAACTCGATCGCGGCCTATACCGTCAGCCTGCTCAATCCCAAGGTTATCAGCGACCTGCGCCTGCGTGAGCACGGCTTGCGGATCGTCGAGCGGCGCGCCCAGAACTTTCTGCCGGCGATGGACGGGCGCTTTATCCTCTCGGGCGAAGGTCGCACCGGCCGCGAGATCGCCAAGCTCAGCCCGCGCGACGCCGAGCGCTATGCCGCCTTCGACCGCGAGATCGACATGGCGGCCGACGTCCTGCGCGAGCTGGTTCTGCAGGCACCGCCGAACCTGACGTCGGGCGTCGCCGGCCTCGGCGAGCTGATCAAGGCCGGCAAGCTCGGCCGCAAGCTCCGGCATTTGAGCGACGCTGACCTGCGCACGCTCTATGGCCTGTTCACCCGCTCGGCCGGCGAGCATCTCGACAGCTGGTTCGAGGACGATCTGGTCAAGGCGCTCTACGGCTTCGATGCGGTGGTCGGCTTCTACGGCAGTCCGTACACGCCGGGAACCGGCTACGTCCTGCTGCATCATGCGTTCGGCGAGGTGAACGGCAAGCGCCGCGTCTGGGGCCATGCGGTCGGCGGCATGGGCGCGATCAGCGCGGCGATGGCCAAGGCGGCGGCGAGCCACGGCGTCGAGATCGAGACCGGCGCGCCGGTGCGCGAGCTGCTGATCGAGCGCGGCCAGGCGCGCGGCGTGGTGCTCAACGATGGCCGGGTGATCCGCGCCAACGCGGTCGCGGTCAACGCCAATCTCAAGCTGTTCTACACGTCGATGGTCCCTGACGACGCGCTTGATGCCGAATTCCTGCGCCGCATGCAGGAGTTCCGCTGCGGCTCCGGCACCTTCCGGATGAATCTCGCGCTGTCGGAACTGCCGAGCTTCACCGCATTGCCGGGACGTACGCCCGCAGATCATCACACCGCCGGCATCGTGATCGGGCCGAGCCTCGGCTACATGGACCGCGCCTACAACGACGCCCGCGCGCACGGCTGGAGCCAGGAGCCGATCGTCGAGATGCTCATTCCTTCGACGCTCGACGACACGCTGGCGCCTGATGGCGCGCATGTCGCGTCGCTGTTCTGCCAGCATGTGGCGCCGCAGTTGCCCGATGGCCGCTCGTGGAACGACCACAAGGACGCCGTCGCCGACCTGATGATCGACACCGTCGAGCGCTACGCGCCGGGCTTCAAGGCGAGCGTGATCGGCCGCCAGGCGCTGAGCCCGCTCGACCTCGAGCAGACCTTCGGCCTTGTCGGCGGCGACATCTCGCACGGATCGATGTCGCTCGATCAGTTGTTCTGGGCGCGGCCCATGCTCGGCTACGCCGACTATCGCGGACCAATGCCCGGTCTCTATCATTGCGGCGCCGGCGCGCATCCCGGCGGCGGCGTCACCGGCGCACCCGGTCACAATGCCGCGCACGCGATCCTCGCCGACCGGCGCTGGCGGCTGCCGTGGCGGCGATAGCTCGTCCTCTCCGAGGTAGCTCGGTATCTCCGCTCGCTCCATTCTCGGATTTGAAAGTGATCGCGCCGCGAGTAGCCCCTCCCCCCGCGAAGCGGCGGGGAGGGGTCAGGGGTGGGGGTGGTTCGATAGAGCTAGTGGTTCGATAGAGCTAGATGCCCCCACCCCCGCCATTCGCTGACGCGAATGGGAGGGAGGGAGCGAGAGACCCGTCACATCTCGACCAAGTGATCGTGGTGGGATGTGGCATCGCTGCGTGAAATCGTTGCTCGCCGACACCTTGGCGCGACCAGACCGCCATGGCAGCATCCCTGCCAACAAACGGGAGAGACGCCATGCCGACCGACGTGGCAACGACGATCGAGGATCGGCTGCGCGCGATCGAGGATCGTCTGGAAATCTACAATCTGATTGCCAGCCATCCGCCGAGCTCCGACACCGGCGCGCAGTCCCACATCCAGACGATGTTCGTCGACGACGCCAAGCTCGATCTGGGCGGCGACAAGTCCGCGACCGGCAAGGGACCGATCTCCGACATCGTGAAACGGCCGTCGCACCAGGAAGCGATCAAGGCCGGGCTCGCGCATTTCGCCGGGCTGCCGCACGTGACCATCGACGGCGACCGCGCCGTGGTCACGTCCTACCTGCAGATCTTGGCGCCGCATCCGACCGCCGACGTGATCGAGGTGCCGGGTCACGGCGCGTCACGCGGCTATCGCATTCATCGTGTCGGCGCCAATCGCTGGGAGCTCCTGCGCACGCCGCAAGGCTGGAAGATCGAGCGGCGTGTCTATCGCACGCTCGACGGCTCCGACCCCGCGCTCGACATCCTGCGACAGGCGCTCGCGCCGTCGCACGCAAACGCCTGACGACGCAATCCGATGGCGCACATCGAAGTCCGCGACGTCTCGCTCACCTACGACACGCCGGCCGGCCGGGTGGCCGGCGTCGAGCGCGCGAGCTTCGACATCGAGCAGTCGCAATTCCTCTGTCTCGTTGGCCCGTCCGGGTGCGGCAAGACGACGCTGCTCAACATGATCGCTGGGTTCCTGACGCCGACCGGCGGCGAGATCCGCATCGACGGCAAGCCGGTCACCGGTCAGGGCACCGACCGCGGCGTGGTGTTCCAGGATTTCGCGCAGTTGTTTCCGTGGCGCACGGCGCTGGGCAATGTCGCGTTCGGGCTCGAGATGAAGGGCATCGCGAAAGCCGAGCGCGATGCGATCGCGCTCGAGCAGCTCAAGCTGGTGAAGCTCGAGAAGTTTGCGCAATCCTATCCGCATCACCTCTCCGGCGGGATGCAGCAGCGGGTCGCCATCGCCCGTGCGCTGGCCTACAATCCCGCGGTGCTGCTGATGGACGAGCCGTTCGCGGCGCTCGATGCGTTGACCCGCGACGCTATGCAGCAGCTGCTCGCCGAAGTCTGGCGGGAGACGCGCAAGACGGTGATCTACGTGACCCACAACGTCGCCGAAGCGGTGTATCTCGCGGACCGCGTGATCGTGATGAGCGCGCATCCCGGCACGGTGAAGACCGAAGTGGCGATCCCGCTGACGCGGCCGCGCAATCCGCTGAGCGTCGAATTTTTGGACTACCAGAAATTGCTGCTGCGGCATCTCGGACAAGAAATTCCCGCCGCCTAGCGGCGGACCGACGACACGAACGACAACAACAAGACCGGAATCAAAAATCCGGTGTCGCCATGAGAAGCAAAGAACCGGAAGGAACGAACCGGAGGAAACATGACCAACAGGCAGATGACGCGCCGGCACTATCTCGCCGCGACCGGAGCAAGCACTCTGGTGCTCGGCCTCGGCTCCGATCAGGCGTCCGCCCAGATGGCGACCATCCGTCAGGGCTACCAGACCAACATCTGGGGCATGCCGACCTACTACCTCATGAAGTCGGGCTTGCTCGAGAAGCGCGGCCTCAAGTTCCAGGAATTCGGCGTCGCCTCCGGCAATCTCACCATGCAGCAGATGGTCGGTCGCCAGGTCGACCTCGGCACCTATGCCGGGCAGTCGTTCCTGATCGGCCATGACCGCGGCGGCCTGGTCGCGATCGCGCTGATCGAATATGTCGGCAAGACCGCGCAGGTCGTGACCCGCAAGGACCTGAACCTCAAGTCCGTCGCCGACCTCAAAGGCAAGAAGGTCGCCAATCAGGTCGGATCGTCGGTCGCCAACGTGTTCGTCGACACCATCGGGCCGAAGTACGGCGTGCGCAAAGCCGACTTCCAGGAGATCCGGATGAACGTCAACGACATGGTCGCCGCGATGGCAGCCAAGACCGTCGACGCCATGGTCAATGTCGAGCCCTACAACGAGATCGCCGTCGCCGACGGCATCGGCGTTTCGCTCCTGGATTTCTCCAGCTTCGACCGCATGCCGGTGCTGATGGCGGCGACGCCGGACTTCGTCGACAAGCATCCCGACACCGTCGTCGCCTATCTCAAGGCGTGGCAGGAGGTCGCGGCCGACTTCAAGAACAACCCGGACAAGGTGTCGGACGTGATCTACTCGTTCTTCACCGGCAAGGGCTACACGCTGAGCAAGGATACCTTCGCGAAGGCGCTGGCGCGGGTCGAGGTCAGCCCTGGATTCCCGTCCGATCTGCAGCCCTATCTTCAGGCGGAAGCCGAGACCCTGCTGCGGGAGAAGAAAATCAACGCCATGCCGGACTGGAAGAAGGCGCTGCGGCCCGATTTTTGGGCCAAGGCCGGCAGCTAGACCCCAGGTTCCGACATGACTGAGCAGCGGGCCGGCGCGGCGGCGCCGGCCTTTTCACGCCCGGTCGAAACGCGGTAAACCCTCCCCGCACAAATTTGGAGGAAGCAAGTCCATGTCCGTCACCGACAGCCCGCTGCAGAAGTCCGCCTACGATCCGGTCGCCTGGAATTTCAAGCTGCTTGCACAGCACACGCTGGATGGCTTCGGCGGCATGGGCGAAGGCATGGCCATGCAAATCGCGCCGGATGGGCGCCGTATCATCTGGCTCGCGCATGAGAGCGCGCCGAAGAATTTCACCGCAGTGGATGTCTCCGACCCGCGCAAGCCCAAGGTGGTCTGCCAGACCGACCTGCCGCAGGCCTACATGCGCTCGAACTCGCTCGAGATCACCGGCAACGTGATGGCGGTCGCCTACCAATGCCAGAAGGTCGCGCAGAAGCCGGCCGGCTTCGAGCTGTTCGACATTTCGAAGCCGGAGAATCCGAAGTCGATCGCGTTCGTCGACTGCTCGGGCCCGTTCTCGCGCGGCGTGCACCAGCTCTGGTTCGCCGACGGCGAATACGTCCACATGGCGTCCGGCGCCGCTGACTTCGAGCCGAACCATCCGCTCGACGACCAGATCTATCGCTGCTTCGACGTGCGCAATCCGTCGAAGCCGACCGAAGTCGGCCGCTGGTGGCTGCCCGGCACCCGCAAGGGCGACAACGAGGCGCCTCCGGCCCGTCATGCAGCACCGGCGCTCGATAAGGGCAACCGCGCGCACAACACCAACGTCTATCCGGAGCGCCCGGACCGGATGTATCTCGCCTATCTCGACGCCGGCATGTTCGTGATGGACATTTCCGACAAGTCGAAGCCGACGCCGATCTCGCGGTTCGACAATTCGCCGCCCTATACCGGCTTCACCCATACGATCGTGCCGCTGTTCGATCGCGGGCTGGTGGTGATGACCGACGAGTCGACCTCCGACAACGCCGCCGACTGGCCGAAGCTGATCTGGATCCTCGACGCCCGCGACGAGAAGAACCTGGTCCCGATCTCGACCTGCCCGATGCCGAACCCGGACGACTACAAGACCCGCGGCGGCCGTTTCGGCGCACACAACATCCACGAGAACACCCCCGGCCCGTGCTCCTGGAAATCCGACCAGATCGTCATCGGCACGTTCTTCAACGGCGGGCTGCGCGCTTACGACATCTCCAACGCCTACCAGCCGAAAGAAGTCGCGACCTTCGTGCCGCCGGCGCCGGCGCTGTCGAAATACGCGTCGATCCAGCTCAACGACGTGTATGTCGACGAGCGCGAGATCGTCTACACGGTCGATCGCTTCTCCGGCGGCCTCTACATCCTGGAAATGGATTTCTGAGGGCGCGCGTCACTGGCGTGAGCGGTCTGCCGAGCAAGACACCGCGGCACCTGCAGCTTAATTGATGAGCTGCAGGTGCTGCAGGGTGTTTGCGAGACTCTGGTCGATGAGTTCTACAACCCCGCCTTTCAGTCGTTGGTTGGAGGCGGCATCCAACGATGTCGGCCACCAGGACTGATCGACCTGTCGATGCGGGCCGCGCAGCGCTGTCGTGCGCATGGGGTTTATCGGAACTTCGCCCGGCATCAGCGCACTGACTCCGCCCATCGACGCAAACGTCTTGGCATTGATGATGGACACAACGTAGAGCGCGTAAATCGTGTAGGTGCTCGCGTAAATGGGGGAGCTGGCTTCAAGGATGCCCAGCCCATTTACGGATTGATTGGTGGCGCCGACCTGGCTTGTAGCGCGCGTGATCACGATATAAGCGTCGACCCCACTGGTCGGAGCCGCTGCCTGGACCATAGCGCCGATGCCGCCAAAATTCGGTGACTGAAATGCCGCGCGCTGATAGGTCAGCGGCCGGATGTCAAAACGCCGACCGAGTATGGTGCGAACTTTCCCAACAACAAGATCGTCGATGCCCCAAGCCGCGACCGGGAACTCGTTCGACTCGTTTCCGAATACAGTCACTCCCACCTTTCGCAGCTGGAACCTGTCCCCGAAGGCGGAGATGATGCCAACCTGCCGGATCCCATCCAGCTTCTCGACGACGCCCGGCGTGATCCCCGCGCAGGCACCCAATAACAGCAGCAAATACAAGGAAGCGACGCGCTTGAGCGCTCCCGTCACTTTCACGCCATCCATACCGCCACGGCCCCCTTCCACCTCGGCGCGCATCATTTCAAATGCAACCAGACGCTGCAATTCCTTGTGCTACATCGTGCTTGGACTCAAACATGATGGAACTTGAACTCTTCCCCTCGCGCGCGGCGGGCCCGTTCGGACGGCGCCTCAAGCACGCGCGCGGGGGACGCATTCCGGTCACGGTGCTGACCGGCTTCCTCGGCGCGGGCAAGACCACGCTGCTGCGCAATTTCCTGGCAACGCCGGAAGGCAGCGGCACCGCCGTCATCGTCAATGAATACGGCGCGGTCGGCATCGACGACGCGCTGATCCGCGGCTCCACCGACCAGACCACGTTGCTTGGCAACGGCTGCGTCTGCTGCGTCACCCGCTCAGACTTGCAGAACGCGCTGCGCACCATGGTGATCGAACGCGATCGCGGCAAGATCCCGCCGTTCGTGCGCATCGTCATCGAAACCAGCGGCATGGCCGATCCGGCCCCGATCCTGCAGACCTTCGCGACCGACCGCGCGCTTGGCTCCGAATTCTTCGTCGAGGTGGTCGCGACCGTGGTCGATACCGCGACCGGCCTCAACACCATCGGCTGGTCGTCCGAAGCACGCAAGCAGGTGATCCTCGCCGACCGCTTGATCCTGTCGAAGGCCGACCTCGCCACGCAGGATGAAGACGACGGGTTGCGGGCGCGGCTGCGCGAGCTCAATCCGCACGCCGAGATCACGGTGTCGAAAGAAGGCCACATCGATCCGAGCTTTCTGATCGAAGGCACCGGCACGGGCGAGCGTTCGACCTTCGTCGCCGAGGCCGAACATTCCGACGGCATCGCCAGCTTCGTGGTGACCGAGAAGCTGCCGCTGAGCTGGACCGCGTTCGCGCGCACGATGGAAACGCTGGTCGCCATCCGCGGCTCGGATCTCCTGCGGGTCAAAGGCTTCCTCGACGTTGCGGGCTGCCGCGGGCCGGTGCTGGTGCAATTCGTGCAGCACCTCGCCCATCCACCGGTGGAGCTCGCGGCTTGGCCGGACGGCGAACACGGCAGCCGTGTCGTTTTTATTACCCGGAACATTTCGGAAGCGCAGGTCCGCGGGTTGCTCGCCGCAGTGCACGCGCTCGAAGCGGGTCCGTCATCCTGAGGTGCGAGCGAAGCGAGCCTCGAAGGATGCACGGCCCGGGCCGTCGCCCTTCGAGGCGCGGCCTACGGCCGCACACCTCAGGGTGACGGATCACAAGGGTGTTCCCAATGCCGATCCCTTGGACTACCCTCGACTTAGAACAGTCCTAATCACGGACGATACCGTGGCCGATGCGGCGGAGGCCGATCGATCACTCTCTTTCCGGAAGCCAAGCCCCAAGGGAGAAATGCACCCATGGCTAAGATAACGCTTAACGTCGACGGCAAGTCGCACACCATCGACGCCGATCCCGACATGCCGCTGCTCTATGCGCTGCGGGACGATCTCCAGATGAACAATCCGCGCTTCGGCTGCGGCCTCGCGCAATGCGGCGCCTGCACCGTGCATCTGAACGGCCAGCCGATCCGCTCCTGCGTCACGCCGGTCTCGTCGGTCGGCGACGCCAAGGTCGTCACCATGGCGGGCCTCGGCACGCCGGAGAAGCCGCATCCGATCCAGGCCGCCTATGTCGAAGAACAAGTGCCGCAGTGCGGTTACTGCATCAACGGCTGGGTCATGACCGCGGCCGCCCTTCTCAACAACAAGAAGAAGCCGACCGACGACGAGATCAAGCAAGCGCTCACTGGGCTCAAGTGCCGGTGCGGAACGCACGTCAACATCATGCGCGCCGTCCGGCGCGCCGCCGAGATGATGGGTTGAGGGAGGCATTCATGACCAAGATGGAAAAGACCTCGACCTTCACCCGCCGCTCTCTCTTGCAAGCCGGTGGAGCACTGGTGATCTCGATCGGTAGCCCGATCGGCATCGACACGGTGCTCGGCATCAGCGCGGCGCACGCGCAGGGCACCAAGCCGCCGCTGACGCCCGACCAGTTGTCCTCCTTCATCGCCATCGATGCCGAGGGCAAAGTTTCCGCCTTCTTCGGCAAGATGGACATGGGCCAGGGCCTGTTCACCGCGATCGGCCAGATGGTGGCCGAGGAGCTCGACGTTCCGTTCAAGAGCGTCAAGGTGATCATGGGCGACACCGCCACCAGCGTGAACCAGGGCGGCGCGTCCGGCTCGACCGGTATCCAGAACGGCGGCAAGCAGATGCGCGTGGCCGCGGCGGAGGCCCGGCGCGTGCTGGTCGAGATGGCAGCGCAGAAGCTCAATGTGCCAGCCGAGCAGTTGACGGTCATCGATGGCGTGGTCCAAGCCAAGAGCGATCCCGCGAAGCGCGCCACATACGCCGAGTTGATCGGCGGGCGTTATTTCAACGTCCAGCTCGACTGGAACAAGCAGATGGGCAACTTGCTCTATGCTCCCGGTAAGGCCGAGCCGAAGAAGCCGAGCGAGTACAAGATCGTCGGCAAGCCGCTGCCGCGCGAGGACATCGCGCCGATCGTCTACTGCGAGACCCCCTACTCCACCGACATCCGTCGCCCCGGCATGCTGCACGCGCGCATGATCCGTCCGGCGGTCGCCGGCGCGACACCGGTGAAGGTCGACGAAAGCTCGATCAAGGACATTCCGGGCGCGAAGGTCTACCAGGAGAACGGCTTCCTCGCGGTCCTCGCCGACAAGGAATGGGACGCGATCAAGGCGTCGCAGCAGCTCAAGGTCCAATGGTCGGACGCCAAGCCGCCGTTCCCCGACCAGGCCAAGCTGTTCGACCACATCCGCAACACCCCGGCGCGCAAGAACGAGCTCGAGGGCAAGCCGATCGGTGACGTCGATACCGCGTTCAAGAACGCGGCGCGGGTGATCGAGGCCGAATACGAATGGCCGTTCCAGTCCCATGCCTGCATGGGCCCGGCCTGCGCCACGGTCGAGATCCAGGGTGACCAAGTCACCTGCTGGACCGGATCGCAGAAGCCGCACTACGTGCAAAACGGCATCTCACGCACGATCGGCGTACCGCTCGACAAGGTGCGTTCGATCTGGGTGGTCGGCCCGGGCTCCTACGGCCGCAGCGACGCCGACGACGCCGCCATGGATGCGGCGGTGCTGGCGAAGGCGATGGGCCGCCCGGTGCGCGTGCAATACACGCGCGAACAGGGGACCGGCTGGGATCCGAAAGGTCCTGCCTCGATCCACCGCGCGCGCGCGGCGATCGACGCCAATGGCAACATCAATGCGTATGAGTTCTTCAGCAAGGGGTTCTCGCGCAACGACGTGAACACCAACGGCAGCCAGCCGTTCGATACGCTGGCCGGCCACTTCCGCGGCATCGGCCTTCGCTCGGGCGACAATTTCGGCATCCCGGCCGAGGCTTATGTGTTCGCCAACAAGAAGACCTCGTGGGAGACCATCGCGCCGTTCCTCGACCGCGCCTCGCCGTTGCGCACCTCGCACCTGCGCGACCCCGTGGGGCCGCAGGTTCACTTCGCCAGCGAGTCTTTCATGGACGAAGTGGCGGCGGCGCTGAACGTCGATCCGGTGGAACTGCGGCTGCGCTACCTGAAGAATCCGCGCGACATCGCGGTAATCAAGGCGGCGGCGGAAAAGGCCGACTGGAAGCCGCGGACCTCGCCGCGCAAGGACCAGAGCGGCAACACCGTGACCGGCCGCGGCCTCGCTTACGCGCGCCGCAATGGCACGCTGGTCGCGATTGCGCTCGAGGTCGACGTCGATCGTCCGACCGGCAAGATCTGGGTGCGGCGGGTCACCGTCGCGCATGACTGCGGCCAGATCATCAACCCGATCGGGCTGCAGCACACCCTGGAAGGCAACGTCATCCAGGGCATCAGCCGCGCGATCTGGGAAGAGGTGAAGTTCGACAACAAGGCGGTGACCAGCGTCGACTGGCTCACCTACCCGATCCTCGACATCACCGAGACCCCGGAGCGCGTCGACGTCGTCGCGCTCGACCATCCCGATCTGCCGCCGACCGGCGCCGGTGAGGCGACCATGCGGCCGCTCGCGGCGGCGATCGCCAATGCGGTGTTCGACGCCACCGGCGTGCGCATCCGCCGCGCGCCGCTGACCCCGGAGCGGGTGCGGGCGGCGATGTCATAAGGCTTCGCAATCAACAATTGGAAAGGCCGGCCCAAAAGGCCGGCCTTTTTTATGGTGGCGGCCGAATCCCGGTTTACGGACCCGGGCGTTCATGGTTGGTTGCCCCCGCACCGAAGAACGAAAGCGTGAGGAAACACCCGTGAAGCAGGTCGAAGTAGCGTGCATTGGCGTAGGTTGGGTCGGCGGAACGCGGGCCGAAACGCTGGCGCGCACAGCACTGGTGGACAAGCTGCACCTCTGCGATATCCGCCCGGATCGGCTCGCCGAGGTGAAGGCGCTGTACAAGCCCGCCACCACGACGCTCGACTACCAGGACATCATCAATAACGACAACATCTCGGTGGTGTTCATCTCCACCACGCCGGAATCGAACCACTATCCGATCGCGCGCGACTGCCTGCGCGCCGGCAAGAACGTGATGCTGGAGAAGCCGATCGCGCTTGAATTGTGGGAAGCCGACGAGCTGATCATGCTCGCCAAGCGCAACAACCTGAAATTCACCATCGGCTATTCGCAGCGCTTCAACCAGAAGGTCGCCTACGCCAAGAAGAAGATCGTCGACGGCACGCTCGGCAAGGTGGTGTCGGTGCTGGTCAGCCGCCACCTGTCGCGCGCGCTCGGCAAGAAGATCGCGAGCCGGGTGCGGCTTTCGCCTGTCGTGATGGAGTCGACGCACGACCTCGACTTCGTGATGTGGCTGCTGGAGCCGGCGAAGCCCGTTCGTGTCTATTCGCAGGGCGCGTACGGCTATATGGAGCCGATCAACGGCTCGCACGACGTGATGTTCACCACCGTGACGATGGACAACGGCGTGGTGGTGATGATCGGCGGCGGCTGGAATTTCCCGGAGAGCTTCCCGAACTACTGCTCGACCTGGATCGAGATCACCGGCACCGAGGGTGCGCTGGTGCTCGATGACACCGCGCGCGACCACTGGCTCAACACGGCGGCGAGAGGCCAGGAATTTCCGATGTCGACCATGCCGGGCGAGATGGTCGATCACGTATTCGCGGGCGGCATGGGCCCGGAGACCATCCACTTCGTCGAGGCCTGCATCCGCAATACGCCGGTCATGGTCACGCCGGAGAGCGCGCGCATGGTGATGGAGACCTACACCGCCGCCGACCTTTCCGCCGACCGCAACGAGCCGGTCGACCTGCCGCTGACCAACGAGACCATCGCCGCGGTCGCCGACTTCAAGGCCAAGTTCCGCAAAGGGGACAACAAATGACGGCTCTCTCCGCGGGTCATTCCGGGGCGCGGGCGCAGCCCGCCGATAGCGCGTCGAAGACGCGCGTAGACGCGCTTGTGGGCGCGCCCCGGAATGACGCCGAGGTGTTTTACCCATGAGAACTCAAGCAAAAGACATCGGCCTCGCGATCATCGGCGGCGGGCGCGTCGGGCTGTTCCGCGGCGAGGTCGCCAACCGCCATCCGGCGGTGAAGTGGATCGGCGTCGCCGAGAAGAACCCGAACCGCGCCGGCGAGGTCGCGCCGAAGATCGGCGCCGATTTCGTCACCCAGAGCCACGTCGAACTGCTCAAGCGTCCCGAGGTCACCTGCGCGATCATCGCCACCGACGAACACCTGCACGTCGAACCGATCCTGGCGGCGATCGAGCGCGGCATTCCGATGCTCATCGAGAAGCCGCTGGCGACCGACTTGGCGCAGTCCGCGCGCGTGCTCAAGGCGATCACCGACGCCAAGCTCGATGCGGTGGTCGGCTACACCCAGCGCTTTCGCCGCAAATGGCTCGGCGCCAAGGAGAAGGTGCGCACCGGCGCGCTCGGCGACGTGACGATGGTGACCTCGCGCGCGTTCATGAATCGGCTGGTCGCGATCGACAACTACAAGCGCACCGACGATGCCTCGACGATCTCGCCGATGGTGATCTCGGGCACGCACGCGCTCGACATCGTGATGTGGTACATGGAGGAGAAGACGCCGGTCGAGTGCTACGCGCGTTCGGTCGACAAGGTGCTCGGGCCGCTCTATGGCGGCATCGACGCCACCGCCGGCATGATCATGTTCTCGGACGGCAGCGTCTATCACCTCAACATCTCGTGGGCGCTGCCGGTGACCTGGCCGGGCTCGGTCTATTCGCTGGAGGTCGGCATCAACGGCACCGACGGCGTGCTCACCATCGACGACACCCATCGCGACATGGTGCTCGCGGTGTCGAAGGCGCAGGAGGAAGGCTACGCGCCGGATCGCACGCGGCTGGTGGACTTCATGGGCAGCTATCCGCCCGGCGACATGGTGCTCGGCGAACTGCGCGGCCCGATGGCGGACGAGACCGTGTCGTGGCTCAACCGCGTGGCGCTCGGCCTGCCGACCCAGGCCGCGACCGCCGCCGAGGCGCACCGCAACCTGATGCTGACCAAGGCGCTCGACCTCTCGGCCAAGACCAAAAAGCCGGTGAAACTGCCGCTCGACCCCGACGACGAGCGTGCGGCAGCGTGACGGTGGCGACTGCCCGATGTTGTCAGGTAGTTTCGAAGCGTCGACGGCGGTCTGCTCCCTCTCCCCTCCGGGGAGAGGGAGTGCACCGAGCTCCCGGCAAAAATCCGGGCAACGATAAAGATGAGGAGACGACGATGAAGGCGATTTCGCTCGCTGTTGCCGGCCTGCTGCTTGCCGCCGGGGCTCCGGCCCACGCGCAGAGCGTCGCGGAGTTCTACAAGGGCAAGACCATTCGCATGGTGGTCGGCATCGACGTCGGCTCCGGCTACGACGTGAACGCGCGGCTGTTGGCCAAGCACATCGTCAACCACATCCCCGGCAATCCGTCGATCGTGGTGCAGAACCAGCCGGGCGCCGGCAGCGCCAACATGACCGCGCAGATGTATGCGAACGGACCGTTCGACGGCACCGTGATCGGCGCGGCGTTCGCCGGGTTGCCGACCTACCCGCTGTTCACGCCGGCGGCGGCCACGCGTTTCGACCTCACCAAGCTCAACTGGCTCGGCAACACCAACCGCGAGACCCATGTCACCTATGTCTGGCACAAGTCGCCGGTGCAGAGTTTTGAGGAGATCCGGACCACGCAGTTGATCATGGGCGCACAGGCGCCGGGCTCGTCGCAGGTCGACTTCCCGCTCACCGTCAATGCGCTATTCGGTTTCAAGCACAAGGTGATCACCGGCTACGGCTCGACCGCCAAGATCAACCTCGCGATGGAATCCGGCGAGGTCGACGGCGCGCTCGCCGCGCTCACCAGCGTGCGCGCGCTGAGCTCGCAATGGCTCGCCGAGAAGAAGATCAAGATCATCACCCAGTGGGGCCTGCGGCCGAACCCGGACCTGCCCGGCGTGCCGAACGCGTTCGACCTCGCCAAGACCGACGACGACCGCGCCGCGATGCAGCTGGTGATGGCGCGGCTCGATGTCGGGCGGCCGTTCTTCCTGCCGCAGAACGTGCCGGCCGACCGCGTCGCGGCGTTGCGCGCGGCGTTCGACGCCACGATGAAGGACAAGGCGTTCCTCGCCGAGGCGGACAAGCTCAAGATCGACGTCGATGCGATGAACGGCGCCGACCTCGCCACCTTCGTCGCGCAAATCCTGAAGACGCCGCCCGAGACCGTGGCGCGCGTCCGCAAGGCGCTGGAGACGAAGTGATGGTTGGTCCGCTCGTCCCCGCGCAGGCGGGGACCCAGGGCCACAAGCACAATTCTGGATTCCCGCTTTCGCGGGAATGAGCGGAGAGATACCAACTACTGCGCGGTGATGCCCGCCGCCTTCACCAGCGCGGCGTTGGTCTTGATCTCGTTGCGGATATAGCTGTCGAATTCTTCCAGCTTCATCAGCATCGGCTCGGCGCCGAGCTTGGCCATGCTGGCGCGCACTTCCGCCGACTCGATCGCCTTCGCCGTCTCCGCATGCAGCCGGTTGATGACATCGCGCGGCGTCTTCGACGGCACCGCCATGCCGACCCAGAAATTGTAGTCCGAGTTCGCAATGCCGGCTTCGAGCGTGGTCGCGACGTCCGGCAGCGCCAGCGAGCGCTTGGTGCTGCCCATCGCCAGCGCCAGAAGCTGCTTGCCCGCGATCAGCGGCAGCACCGCATTGACCGGGCAGAAATAGTAGTCGACGCGGCCGGCGATGATCTCGGTCAACGCTTCCGGGGTGCCCTTGAACGGCACATGCACGACCTCGATGCCGGCGCCCATGCGGAACCGCTCGGCGTTGAGCTGCGTCGCGGTGCCGACGCCGGCGGAGGCATAATTCATCGCGCCCGGCTTCGCCTTGGCGGCCTTCACCAGGTCCGGCACGGTCTTGAGGTTCTTGTCCGGCGAGATCACCAGCACCTGCGGCAGCAGTGCCAGGGGCGTGATGCCGGTGAGATCGCGCACCGTGTCGTATTGCGTGTTGGGATAGGTCGTCGGGGTGATGGTGTAGGACGACGAATGGACCAGGATGGTGTGGCCGTCCGGCTCGGCCCGCGCGACCGCGGTCATCCCGATGGTGCCGCCCGCGCCCGGCCGGTTTTCGACGATGAACGGCTGGCCGAGCTGCTCCGACAGCCGCTGCGCCACGGTGCGTGCCATGATGTCGGTGGCGCTGCCCGCGGTGAACGGCACGACCACGGTCACGCGTTTGGTGGGCCAAGGCTGTGACTGCGCAAGCGCCTCGCCATGGGCGATGCACGCCACAACCGCCACAACCCACATCCAGGACCGTCGCATAACCCCTCCCTGAGGCATTCTTTGCGTTGGCCCGATAATGGACAGGCCACGTTGCGCACCACAAGGGGGACGTGTGATTTTCAGGCTGTAGGGTAAGCTGTCGCAGCCCAGCCGGCGTGAGACCGGAATAGCAGTGACTAGAGGTCGCAGGTTTGAAATCGCCCCCGTTTGAATATGCCCGCGCGGCCTCGGTCGAGGAGGCCTGCGCGCTGCTGTCGCAACACGGCGACGACGCCAAGGTCATCGCCGGCGGCCAAAGCCTGGTGCCGATGATGGCGTTCCGGCTGCTGCGTCCCGCCTGGCTGATCGACATCAACGAGATCGCGGCGCTGAAATTCGTCGCGCCCCAAGCCGACGCCGTGCGCATGGGCGCCTGCACCCGCCAATGCGACATCCAGCGCGACGACGCGTTGGCGGCCAGCGTGCCGCTGCTGCGGCAGGCGCTGGCGCATGTCGGCCACGTGCAGACCCGCAACCGCGGCACCGCCGGGGGCAGCCTGGTGCATGCCGACCCATCGGCCGAGCTGCCGCTGGTCGCGCAAATCCTCGAGGCGCGCATGACGCTGCGCACGAAATCCGGCACGCGGACGCTGGCGGCGGCGGACTTCTTCGAAGACGCGATGACCACCAGCGTCGCGCACGACGAATGCCTGACGGACATCGCGTGGCCGGTGTGGCGCGATCGCAAGACCGGCTCGGCCTTCACCGAGATCAGCCGCCGCCACGGCGATTTCGCCATCGTCGCCGCCGCGGCGCAGGTCGCGGTCGACGACGACGGCACATGCACCCGCGCGGCGTTCGGCGTGGGCGGCGTGGCACCCATACCCACCGCCTTCCCCGCGCTCGCGCAACGCCTCGTCGGCACGCACCTGGAGAAGGAAACACTGCGCGAGGTCGCGCACGACGCCGCGGCGACGCTCGAGCCCGGCACCGACACTCACGCCAGCGCCGACTACCGGCGCCATCTCGCCGGTGTACTGATCACGCGGGTGCTGCAATCCGCCTACGACGACGCAAGGTCGGTCCGATGAGCGAGGCCCTCTATCCCATCGCCATCGACGTCAACGGCGTGACCCGCACCGGCCATGTCACCGCGCGCACGTCACTGGTCGACTGGCTGCGCGAGCACCAGAATCTCACCGGCACGCATATCGGCTGCGAGCACGGCATCTGCGGCGCCTGCTCGGTGATGCTCGACGGCGCGCCGGTGCGATCCTGCCTGATGTATGCCGTGCAAGCGGACGGCCATCGCGTCACCACCGTCGAGGGGCTCACACAGCCGGACGGACAGTTGAGCATCCTGCAGGATAGCTTCTGCGAGGCGCATGGTTTGCAGTGCGGCTATTGCACGCCGGGAATGCTGATCGCGGCGCAGGCGCTGCTCGACGCCAACCCGCGGCCGACCGAGGACGAGATCCGCGACGCGATCGGTGGCAACCTGTGCCGCTGCACCGGCTATCAGCAGATCGTCGAGGCGATCGCTCTGGCCGCAGAACGTATCGCCGGAGCGACACGATGAGTGCACCGCAGGCCAGCCCGTACGGCTTCCGCTATATCGGCGCCAAGCGCCGCACCAAGGAGCATCCGCGCTTCGTCACCGGCCGCGGCCGCTACGCCGCCGACATCGCGCTGCCCGGCCTCAAGCATGTCGCGCTGGTCGCCTCGCCGCATGCCAGCGCGAAAATCCTCGCGATCCACACCGATGCCGCGCGGGCGATGCCCGGCGTGCACTACGTGCTCACCGGCGATGAATTCTGCGCCGCCACCGACTCGCTGCAGATCGGCGTCGATGCGCCGAAGGTGACGCGTTGGTCCCTGGCGCATGACCGCGTGCGCTATGCCGGCGAATGGGTCGCCGCGGTGGTGGCGGACTCGCGGGCGCTGGCCGAAGACGCCGCTGAGCTGGTGGAGGTCGAATACGAGCCGCTGCCGCATGTGACCGAAGCCGAGCAGGCGATGACGGATGCCGTGCTGGTGCATCCGGCGCACGGTTCGAACGTCATCCTGCATCGCAATTTCGTCTGGGGCCCGGTCGAGGATCAATTCGCCAAGGCCGAGCACCAGCTCAGCTTCCGCGCGACCTGGAACCGCAACGCGACGGTGCCGATCGAGACCTTCGCGGTCGCCGCGCAATGGCATCCCGGCACCGAGATGCTCGACGTCTGGGCGTCGATCCAGATGCCGAAATATCCGGATCAGACCGCGAAGGCGTTGCGCCTGCCCGGCAACGCGGTGCGGGTGCATTACGACGTCGACGTCGGCGGCAGCTACGGCGTCAAGCGCGGCATCAAGCACACCGTATTGGTTGGCTATCTGGCGAAACGCCTCGGCTTTCCGGTGCGCCTGATCGAGGACCGCCTGGAGAACATGCGCGGCGGCGACATGCACGGTCCCGACCGCACGTTCGACATGACCGCCGCGTTCGACGGCGACGGCACCATCCGCGCGCTGAAGATCCGCGCCATCGACAATGTCGGCGCCTATGCCGGCCGCGCGCCGTTCCAGCTCGGCAAGCCGGTGAGCGCGATCTGCGGTCCCTACCGCATCGGCGCGGTCGGCTACGAGCCAGTGTCGGTGATGAGCAACAAGACGCCGCAGGAGGCGGTGCGCGGCTTCGGCCAGGCGCCGACCAATTTCGCGCTGGAACGCACCATGGATCGCGTGGCGCAATTCCTGAACATGGACAGGATCGCGTTGCGGCAGAAGAACATGATCCGCAACGATGAATTTCCGTACACGATCCCGAGCGGATCAACCTACGATTCTGGCGACTATCACGCCGTCCTCGACAAGGCGCTGGCGGCGATCGACTACCCGGCGCTCGTCACCCGCCGCGATGCGGCACGCAAGGCCGGCAAGCTGGCCGGCATCGGCATCTCGACCTGTCTGGAGCCGAGCGGCGGCAACTCCGCGTTCGAGCCGCTGCTCAATCCGAAGAACGAAACCACCACCTGGATGGATTCGTGCCTGGTGCGCATTGATCTCTCCGGCGCGATCACCGGCATCATGGGTACGTCGTCGGCGGGCCAGGGCCACGAGACGCTGGTGTCGACCGTCGTCGGCGAAATCCTGGAGCGCGAGCCGTCGACCATCCGCGTGATCCACGCCGACTCGCTTCAGGCCCTGCCCTCGAACAGCCCGGTCGGCAGCCGCATGGCGATCATGCTCGGCGGCGCCGCCGCCGGCGCGGCGCGTCAGATCAAGGAGACGCTGCTCACGATCGCCGCGCATAATTTCGAGTGCGCGAAGGAAGACCTCGAATACCGCGACGGCAATGTCAACCTGAAGGGCGTGCCGTCAAAGGCGATGAGCTGGGACCAACTGGTCGAGATCGCGCACCGCAAGATCCATGCGATGCCGCCCGGCGTCGAGCCCGGCCTGCAGGCGAAATTCGTCTGGGAGGTGCCGACCGGCGGCGGCCTGCCGACGGCCGACGGCCGCATCCAGATCTATCCCTGCTACGCGTTCGAATGTCACATCGTCTATGTCGAGATCGATCCCGACACCGCCGCGCCGGAGATCAAGCAATATGTCTGCGGCCACGACTGCGGCGTGATGATCAATCCCGACATCGTGCACGGCATGACCTATGGCGGCATCGCGCACGGCATCGGCGCGGCGTTCTACGAGCACTTCACCTATGACGACAACGGCCAGCTCACCAGCGGCACGTTCATGGACTATTTGATCCCGAGCGCGCTCGAAATTCCGCCGGTGAAGATCGTCGACCACTGCACGCCCTCGCCGCTGACCACGTTCGGCCAGAAAGGCTCCGGCGAAGCCGGCTATCTCGGCGCGCCCGCCGGCGTCGCCAATGCGGTCAACGATGCACTGGCGCCGCTCGGCGTCGAGGTGAACACGCTGCCGATGTCGCATCTCGCGATCTGGGAGACGATCGAGAAGGCCAAGCGCAAAGCCTAGCTCGGCGAAGCTACCAACGGGCGGGTAGGCAAGCGCGCCCTGCCGACGTCTCACGCGGTCGCCTCCACGCCAAGCAGCCATCGCTTCATCAATTCGAAGGCGCGGTCGCCCGAGTGTGAGACATCAGCCTTCCTCGCCTGCGAATGCTCCTCGCGAAGGCTGGACGGCGACGTGCCGTAAGCTTGACGGAATGCGCGGCTGAACACCGAGACACTGCTGAAGCCGTAGCGAGCGGCAATCGCACCGATTCGCTCCTGGACGAAACGGGTATCGGTTATGTCCTGACACGCGCGCCGCAACCGGCGCTGTTGAATGAAGTAGCTGATACCGCCGATCGGCTCGAACAACCGATAGAGCTTGGCGCGCGACACTCCGAGTTGCCGGCAGATGAAATCCGTTCCCAGTTCCGGATTCTCGATATTGGCCTCGATGATGCGCCGCGCGGTCTGCAGCGCGTGCGTTGCTGCAAACCGCACGAGTGTCTCTCGACCATCGGTCGAGGCTCCGGCAAACGCCGCAACCAACGCGGCGGTTGCGCGTGCTGCAGCGTCAGCCTCGGAAAGACCGAGCGCGGGAGCCTGCGCGATGAGTGTTCGCAAATGATTGACCAGCATCGTGTTGAGCGGGCTCGCTCGCCGTAGAATACGTCCGTGCAGTGCTTCGGGATCTGCCAGATTTGGCTCGACCAATGTTCTAGGCAGGACGATCGAGACGTCCTTGTGCGCGGGCGAACGCACCGTACTCTCGCGGGTCATATCAAGAATGCAAACGTCGCCAGTCCGCACCTCTTCGGCATGGCCTTCGACATCGAGAGCGCACCCGCCATCCAAATAGACGATGAGACCGATACTATCGATCCCACTGCGCGCTATCGTCTGCTCGGTACGCTCGTAAATAGCTGCCGATGACACGCCGGACGAGACCGCCACGTCGCCAAACTGATAACTCGTCAACTCGGCGCCGAATGACGGCCGAGCGGATGGATGTTCAGCATCCAGTGCAAAGAGCGGGGACATCCCGCTGCGCCAAAGATCGAATTCGCGGCCATTGCCGGGGGTAACCGCTATCTCCAGGCAAAATGGCGCCGGAGCCGTCCCGGGCACTTGGCTTGCCGATCCCTCCACGCCGATCTCCGCTTCCAATTGTGCGCCGCAGCGTGCCTTGGCCACGCTGAGTTTGCAAGGCGTCTCAATGTTTTGACCTGCCGTCCCAATCTTCGATGTACTGCTACGCGCACGCGACCGCGGGGGTACATTCTCCAGCGGATTCGCGGGGACGGTGGGGCCTTGTCCGACCGGCGCACCGCTGCGTTCGGACGCGCTGCGCGGACCAAGCAAGCATGGCGGTTTGGACTACGCAGTATGCCAGGCGGGTAATGGGGGAATGATGTCACGAAAAGTAAGCGATCAGTTATCGCGGATTCTGAGCCGCCACCTCAACGCATTGCAAGCGTCGACGGCAATCCTTCTCGTCACGGGTTTCGGATGGACCGTCCCCGCCCTCGCACAGTCGAACGGCGGCCATGGCGGTGACGTGGTCCACAACAGCGGCGGGCTCGGTGGGACATTCGCTTCTCCCAACGGCGGCAATGCTGGGACCGGCAGCGGCGCCGGTGGTGGTGGCGGCGGACCGACGGGAACCGGAGGGAGCGGCGATCCCGGCGACGCCAATCAGGCCCCCGGTGGCGACGGCGGGGCCGGCGGCGCCCACGGCTTTGTCGGTGTGATCGTGCCTCCAGCACCATCCTCTGGCACTGGGGGCGCGGCTGGCGGGGCAGGCACCAGTTCCGGTGGACCACTGAGCGGCGGCGGCGGCGGTGGCGGTGGCGCCGGTGGCTACGGCGCCGTCGTCAATATCAGCGGGGGTGTTTTCACCGGGCCGTTCACGGGCGGCAATGGTGGCAGCGGCGGCAATGCCGGCAGCGCCTTTGGGCTCGGGTCCGGGAGCAACGCGGGCGACGGTGGCGCCGGCGGCGTCGGTCTCTACATAAGCGGCGTCACCGCAACCGCGACCAACAATGCAGTCTCCACCGGCGGAAACGGTGGCAACGGCGGAAACGGCGGCGGCGCCACGACCTCCGGCCCTGGAAACGGCGGTTATGGCGGAAGCGGCGGTGCCGGCGTCGAATTTTACGGCACCACCCTGATCAACCAAGCCGCCGTAGCCGGCGGAAACGGCGGCAACAGCGGCGTTGGAGGCTCAAGTCCGTTTTTCCCCGGCGCGGATCGCGACGGAGGCGGCGGTGGCAACGGCATCACGCACACTGGCAATTCCCTGATCAACACCGCCACCATTACCGGTGGTGCCGGCGGTGCCAGCAGCGGCTTCGAAGGCGTCGGAGGTACTGGTGGTCATGGCGTCCTCTTCACCACTGCCGCAACGTTCACAAACAGCGGCGCCGTTTCGGGCGGAGCCGGAGGGACCGGTGGCGGCGGCGGCGCCAACGGTCCCGGCGTGCGCGGTGCCGACCTTACGATCAACAACAATGCCGGCGGGACGATCAGCGGCGGCGGAAGCAGCGGACAGCAATACGCCATCATCTTCACTGGTGGCGCCAACACGTTGAACCTTGCGGGCACGAGCGGCGCGCAACTGTTCGGCGGCATCGCCATCGAAGCCGGTAGCCTCGCGTTCACACAGGCAAGCTCTCAGGAGCTGAGCAACGTCATCAGCGGCGCGGGTTCGGTCACCCAGAACGGCGCCGGCACGCTGACGCTATCCGGCGTGAACACCTATACCGGCGCGACGAACATCGCCGATGGCACGCTGGCGCTTGGCGCGAGTGGCTCGATTGCGTCATCCTCAGGCGTCAACCTCTCCGGCGCCAATGCCGCGTTCTCGATCGCCAATGGTGGCAATCAATCGGTGCAGACGCTGTCCGGCACGGCCGGCACAGTAGTACTCGGCAACAACACGCTCACGGTCGCGAACGGTTCGACTTCGTTCGGCGGTGAGATCACCGGAGGTGGCGGATTCGCTCTCAGCACGGGCACGCAGACCTTTTCCGCAACCAACAGCTATACCGGCGCCACCACCATCAACGGCGGTACGCTGATCGTGAACGGCTCGATCGCGACCTCGAGCCTGACGACAGTGAACAATGGCGGCACACTTGCGGGCACCGGCACGGCCGGCGCCACGCAGGTGAACAGCGGCGGCACGTTCGCACCCGGTTCGGGAGCACCGGGCACGTCGACAACCGTGCAGGGCAGCCTCGCGTTTGCGTCCGGCGCAACCTATCTGGTGCAGATCAGTCCCGCAGCGACATCGAGTGCCACCGTCACCGGCTTGTCAACTCTCGCCGGGACCGTCGATGCGCGGTTCGCCCCCGGCAGCTATGTGACGAACAGCTACATCATCCTGACCGCCAACGGCGGACGCAACGGAACATTCAGCGGCCTGACGACGACCAACCTCCCGGCCAGCTTCGGCGCGCAGCTTGCGTATCAAGGCAACACCGTACGGCTCAGTCTCTTCGGACAGATTGGATTGGGAAGCGGCCTGAACCAGGATCAGCAGAGTGTCGCCAACACGCTGAACACCTTCTTCAACAATGGCGGCGCGCTGCCGCCGGGTTTCGTAACGGTTTTCGGACTGAGCGGCGCCGCACAAGCGAACGCGCTGACGCAGCTATCCGGCGAGCACGCGACCGGCATCCAGCCGGCGGCGAACCTGTCGACCAGCCTGTTCCTCAACGCCATGATCGATCCATTCGTGACCGGACGCACCGGCGGCTTCGGGCAGGCGATGGGCTATGCGCAGGAACCATCACCGTCGCGGATCGCGGTCGCCGCACGCGACGCATTTGCGGCCGACATGCCGGTGAAGGCGCCAGTGCCGTACATCGCCGAGCAGCGCTGGAGCGTGTGGGGCGCGGCCTATGGCGGACGCAACCGCACCGATGGTGATGCGGTGGTCGGCAGCAACGATGTGCGTGCGACGACGGGCGGCTTCGCCGCCGGTGCCGATTATCGGGTGTCACCCGACAGCGTGATCGGTGCGGCGGTGGCGATCGGCGAGACGCGATGGAATGTGTCTGCACTCGGCAAGGGCAACGCCGACGTGGCACAGATCGGCGGCTATGCATCGAGCCGGTGGGGCGCGCTCTATGTGTCCGGCGCGGCGTCGGTCGGCTGGCACCGTGCCGCGACCGACCGCACGCTCACCATCGCCGGCACCGACCGGCTCGAAGCCGACTTCAATGCAACAAGCTTCGGCGGACGCCTCGAAGGCGGCTATCGCTACGGCAGCGTCACATTGGGCCTGACGCCTTATGCCGCGGTGCATGTGACCGGCATCCACACGCCGGCCTACGCCGAAGCAGCGAGCGCCGGGGCGAACCAGTTCGCGCTGAGCTACGGCGCGCGGTCGACCAACGATATCCGCAGCGAGCTTGGCTTCTGGGCCGACACGCGGCACGCGTTCGGCAACGGCGCAGTGGTCGTGCTGCGTGGCCGCGCCGCGTGGGTACACGACTACAATCCCGGCAGCCACATCCAGGCCGCGTTCCAGACGCTGCCGGGCACCAGCTTCGTGGTCAACGGAGCCGCCGCCCCGCGCGACGCGGCGCTCACCTCGGCGGTTGCCGAGGTGCGCATGACCAACGGCTGGTCGTTGATCAGCAAGTTCGACGGCGAGTTCTCCGGCGGCTCTCGGACGCTCGCCGGCACGGGCACGATGAAGTACACGTGGTGATCCAAAGAGCGTCGCCCTGGCTCAGCCGTCAGCGCGCATACGCGCGCTTGCATAACACCGAAGACGGAGTGAACGCCCCTACGGCGCTATGGTTAAATCCGGGACCATCCTCCGCGCCGCTTACCGCATTTCGCCTTGCTCAATGCGGGCTACAGGCGCAGTCTTGCGCTCGGGCCCTCACTTCTTCTTTTTGGTCTTTTTCCCGTAGATCGCGTTCCAGTTGTCCTTGTAGGCTTGGGTTACGGGCTTCTGGCCCTCGCCTCTGCTGTAATTCTTGGGCGCTTCCGACTTGGCTTCGGACTTGGCTTCGGACTTGGCTTCCGACTTGGCTTCCGACTTGGCTTCCGCCGGCGCTTCGGCCTTCGCTGGTTCGCCCTTGGATTCGACAGCTTTGGGCTCGGCAGCTTTGGGCTCGGCAACCTTGAGCGCGCCAGCCTTCACATCTGTCTTCTTTTTCTCGGCCATCTGTCGTCCTTATCGGGGGAGCCAACGGCCGGTTTTAGTTTGGCCTCGCGCGTCATGGCAAGCACCATGACCATCCCGCACCGCCTCAAGCCCCGTGCCGCCCTGCGAGCCTATCGAAGACCGGCGCTATGGTTAAATCCTGGACCACCCTTCCCGCGCCTTCCTGCATTTCGCCTTGCTCAATGCGGGCTAGCAGCTAATCTTCACTCCGTACTCCTGGGACGCTTCAGAACAAGGAGACAACGAGGAGAGATCGCCATGGCCTACACCCTCGAACAATTTTCGTCCGATTGCCGCGCCGCGCTGTTGAAGGACCCCGGCCCCGCTGGCCGTGAGCTGGTGCGCCAATACACCGAGCGCGCCTGTTCCGACCCCGACTTCGTGGCCAGGTATCTCGGCCCGGACGCAACCGACGACCGCAAGATCCTCTACGAAGATCCCGATCTGAAGTTCTGCATCCTCGCGCACGTCTACCGGGGCCAGAAGAACAGCAATCCGCACGATCACGGACCGAGCTGGGCCGTCTATGGCCAGGCCACCGGCGTCACTGAGATGACCGATTGGCGGTTGCTGCAGAAGCCGGCGAACGGCGCGCCCGGCAAGGTCGAGAAGGTGCGCACCTACGAACTCAGGCCCGGCACCGCGCACGTCTACAACGAAGGCGTGCTGCATTCGCCGCGCCGCGAGGACGACACCCGGCTGATCCGCATCGAGGGCCAGGACCTCACCAAGATCAAGCGCGACAAGTTCGAGATCGCGGCTTAGCGGCCTGTCGAAAATCCAATCTTGGTCATTCCGGGGCCGGCCGAAGACCGGAGCCCGGAATCCACAACCCGGCATCTCCGTATTGTTGCTATCGCAGTGATGGATTCCGGACAGCCGCGGAGCCTGTCATCGGGCCGCGCTTTGCGCGGACCCGGTGGCGGCTTCCGGAATGACGCCGGATATTTTGCCAGCAGCCTGCTAGAGCCGCGAATAGCCGCGTCACTGCGGCTTCATCCCTGAAGCCTTGACGACCTTGCCCCACTTCTCGATCTCGCCCGCGAAGATCTTTCCGAAATCGGCGGGCGAGCCCGGCAGCGGTTCGCCGCCAGTGTCGGTCAGGCGGGCGCGCATCTTCGCGTCGGCGTAGGCGGCGTTGATCGCCTTATTGAGCACATCGATGACCTCGGCCGGCGTGCCGCGCGGAACGCCGATGCCGGTCGTTGCGCTCGCCTCGTAGCCCGGCAGCGTGTCGTTCATCAGCGGCAGCTCGGGAAATATCGTCGAGCGCTCCGCCGTCGTCACCGCCAGCGCGCGCAATGTTTTCTTCCGCAGCGGCCCGATCGACGCCGACATCGGCTCGAACATCATGTCGGCCTTGCCGGCGATCATGTCGCGCAGCGCCGGTCCGCCGCCGTCGAAATGCAGCTCCTCCACGTCGACGCCGGTCATCAGCCGAAACAGCTTGCCGGACACGTGCGGCGACGAGCCGACGCCGGTCATCGCCATCTTGAGCTTGCCCGGATTGGCCTTGGCATAGGCGATCAGCTCGGGAACCGTCGACGCCGGCACCGAAGGATGCACGACCAGCACCAGCGCCTCGCGGGTGAGGCCCGCCACCGGCACGATGTCGTCGCGGATGTCGAATGAGAGCTTGGGAAACAGCGTGGCGTTGATCGCGTTCGCCGGCCCCATCAGCAGGATGGTGTAGCCATCGGCCGGTGCGCGCACCACCACCTCGGTCGCGGGATTGCTGGAGCCGCCCGGCAGATTTTCGACGGCGAACGGCTGACTGAGCCGGTCCGACAGCCATTCGCCGATCAAGCGTGCGAGGATGTCGTTCGGTCCACCCGGCGCGAAGCCGACGACGAAGCGCACCGGCCGCGCGGGATAGGCTTGCGCCCATGTGAGCCGCGACGTCATCGGCAGCGCGGCGGCGCTCGCAGCAAGATGCAGGAAACGGCGGCGTGCAACACGCATGGTATTCCTCCCTCAAGTGCCGCGCGCTTGATCGGCGCGGTCACAAACCCAGAAGCTTCGTCACATTGCCGTTCCAGATCGCGTTCTTCTCGGAATCGTCGATCCAGAGTGCATCGACCTGGCGCACGCATTCACCGGTGCCCATGTCGTAAGGATAGTCGCTGCCGAGCAGCACGCGCGGCGCGCCGGCCGACGCCACCAGGAATTCGAGCTGCGGCTTCGCATGCAGGATGGTGTCGTAATAGAACCGGTCGATCAACGGCTCCGGTGACTTGTCGACGTTGGTCTTCGGCTCTGGCCGCACGTGCCAGCCGTGCGCCCAGCGTCCGGCCTGGTACGGCACGAAGCCGCCGCCGTGCACCAGCAGCACGTTGAGCTTGGGGTGCCGCTCCATCACACCGCCGAACACCAGGCAGGCGGCCGCGATCGTGGTGTCGAGCGGATTGCCGATCAGGTTCTGCAGATAATACGAGCGCAGCCGGTCGGCGCCGGCGACGTTGGCCGGATGGATGATCATCAGGACGCCGAGCTCCTCGGCCGCCGCCCACACCGGCGCCAGCGCCGGATCGTCGAGATTCTTGCCGACGATGTTGGAGCCGATCATCGCGCCGTGCATGCCGAGCTCATTCACGGCGCGCCTGAGCTCCGCGGCGGCGTTCTCGGGGGCCTGCATCGGCAGCGTCGCGATGCCCATGAAGCGGTCCGGATGCTCCTTCACCAGCTTGGCGATCTGGTCGTTCTGCAGCGCGGAGGTCGCCGTCGTCAGCGCCGGGTCCTGGTCGTAGAGGTAAGTCTGCGGCGCCGCCGAGAGCACCTGCACATCGACCTCGGCCGCGTCCATGTCCTTGAAGCGGCGCTCGAGCTCCCAGCCGCCGCGCGGGAACGGGCGATAGGGCGTGCCCGCGACCTCCAACACCGCAAAATCGTCGTCGATCGGGGTCAGCTTCGGCGCGATCCAGGGCGCCTCCTTGGCCAGGAGCGCGATCATCTCTTCGGTGAGGATATGGGTGTGAGCGTCGATGGTGCGGGGCCGGGTCATCATTGTCCTTTATGAAAGATGCGCGGTCGCGCGGCGGGACGTCGCAAGGGCGTTTTACCCTCGGAAGGCATGATAGTATATCCGCGATCGACCGCCCGGGCTCAAGCGCCCTTTCGACCAAACAAGCGGCCGCACCAGGGGAGAAGCCCGAATGAAACGAATGTTGCTCGCTCTGTCTGTTGCAGCCGCCTGCGGCACTCCCGCGATGGCGCAGCAGAGCGTTGCCGATTTCTACAAAGGTAAGACGATAAGGATCATCGTCGGCATCGACGTCGGCTCCGGCTACGACGTGACTGCACGCGTGCTGCAGCGCCACTGGGGCAAGCACATTCCAGGCAACCCGACGGTGATCGTGCAGAACCAGCCCGGCGCCGGCAGCCGGACCATGGTGAACCAGCTTGTCGGCAACGGTCCGTTCGACGGCACCGTGATCGGCGCACCGTTCAACGGATTGCCGACCGCCCCCTTGCTGCAACCGGACGGCGTGCGTTTCGACCCGGCGAAGATGCTGTGGCTCGGCAGCACCAATCGTGAAACGCAGGTGACGTATCTCTGGCACACCGCGCCGGTGAAGACCTTCGCCGACATCGTCCAGACCCAGGTGGTGACCGGAGCGCAGGCCGCCGGCACCACGCAGTGGGACTATCCGCTGCTCGCCAACGTCGTGCTGAACACCAAGTTCAAGGTCGTGTCCGGCTACAAGAGCTCGCAGGCCATCCATCTGGCGATGGAGCGCGAGGAAGTGCACGGCAACGGCGCGACCAACTGGACGACGCTGCTGTCGCTCAACGGAAGCTGGGTGAAGGAGAAGAAGGTCAACGTGATCGCGCAATGGGCGATGAAGAAGCACGCGGACCTGCCCGACGTGCCGATGGTGCTCGACCTCGCGAAGACGCCCGAGGATCGCGCCGCGCTCGAGCTGCTCATTGCACGCCTTGAATACGGGAGGCCCTACTTCGTGCCGCCGGGCACGCCGGAGGACCGCGTGCAGGCGTTGCGCCGTGCATTCGACGCCACCATGAAGGATCCGGAATTCCTCGCCGACGCCAAGAAGCTCAGCATGGAGATCGATCCGATCACCGGCGAGCAGGCGCAGGCGCTGATCGTCAAGGTGCTCGCCACGCCGCAACCGGTCGCCGATCGCGTGCGCAAGGCGATCGACCCGACAAGGTAGAATTGATATTTTCGATCGTTCCTCGTCGCGTGCTGGAGCGACGTACTGGATCTGCTCCCTCTCCCCTTTGGGGAGAGGGAGTCCGGCTGCCGATGCGGCAACTGTTCAGTCACCTGAAGCCGAGTCTAACGCGCGTCGAGCGGCTTCACGCCCAACTCACCCGCGAGCGCATCGAGCTGCGCCATCAGCTCGCGCGGCAGCGGCACGCCGTTCTTGAGCCGCTCGGCGCGGCGCGTGCGGCGCTCCTGCCCCGGCAGGCGCACCGGACCTTGTCCGGGCAGCGGCTGCGATGTGCGCAGGTCACGCAGGTGGCGGTCCATCTCCGCCTTGAACGTATCGAGCGGCGTGAAGCGATTGACGTCGAGCGCGACGATGAAGTGCCCGGTGTTGGCGACGTCGGTGTCGTTGTAGTTGAAATCGAACACGTCGCGGCCGAACGCGGCGCCGTTGAGCGGGCCGGCCAGCAGACCGAGCACCAACGCAAGGCCCGAGCCCTTGTAGGCGCCGATCGGCAGCAGCACGCCTTCGCTGCTGCGCGCCGGATCGGTCAGCGGCGAACCGTCCTTCGTATTCACCATCCAACCTTCAGGCATCGGCTTGCCTTGCAGACGGTGCGACTTCACCGTGCCGTAGGAAACCACCGAGGTCGCGACGTCGAGCACGATCGGTGCTTCCTCGCCCGCGGGGATCGCGATCGCGACCGGATTGGTGCCGAGCAGGGATTCGATGCCGCCCCACACCGGCATGTGGTTGGCGCTCGCCACCACGCTGTAAATCCCGACCATGCCATGCGGCACGGTCATCGCGGCGTAGACACCGGCGGAGCCGGCATGGTTCGAACCGCGCACGCCGACCCAGCCAATGCCCGCATCGCGGGCGAGCTCGATCGCCGTTTCGGTGGCGCGCGCCATCACCAGATGGCCCATGCCGTTGTCGCCATCGACCAGCGCAGTCGCGGCCGCGGTCTTCTCGACGCGGATCACAGGCTTCGGATTGACGCCGCCGCCGCGCACGCGGTTGACGTATTGCTTCAGCCGGAACACGCCGTGGGCATCGGCACCCGTGAGGTCGGCCTCCAGCATCAGCTCGGCGATTTTCGCAGCGTCGGTGGGCGGCAGGCCGATCGCCTTGAACGAATCCGCGACCAGCGCGGCGATGGTTTGGGCCGGCACCCGCGACGATGTGTTGACCTGATCCATGGACGCGATCCTCGCCTCTGTTTTCCAGCGTCTTAGGGGGAATTGCGGCCGGTTTGTTACAGATTACGGGCGATAGCGAAAGCCCTCCCCTGCCATGCCGTTTGCGCTATAAACGCTGCCGCAAAACACCCCGGAAGCCCGCATGGACACCAAGACCGACAGCCACGCCCACCATCCGCGCGTCGAGGACGATTATCTCGTGCGCGGCAACGGCCGTTTCATCGCCGACGCCGCCGAGCCTAACGAGGCGACCGCCGTGTTCGTGCGCTCGCCGCATGCCCATGCGCGCATCCGCGGCATCAACGTGGATGCGGCGAAGAAAGTACGCGGCGTGATCGCGATCGTGACCGCCGCTGATGTTGACGCCGCCGGCGTCGGCAGCGTGACGCGCCATCCGCCGCTGCCGGGCCGCAACGGCGGCAAGCTGGTGATGCCGCACCGGCATGCGCTGGCGCGCGAGCGCGTGATGTATGTCGGCGAGACTGTCGCGATGGTGATCGCGGAGACCGCGTTCGCGGCACAGGACGCCGCCGAGCTGGTCGAGGTCGACTACGAGCCGCTCGATCCTGTCGTCACCATTGACGCGGCGCGAGCGCCCGACGCGCAGCAACTGTGGCCCGAAGCGCCCGGCAATGTCGCGCTCGACTGGGCCGGCACCCATCCCAATTCCGATGCAAACGCCGCCGCGGTCGAACGCATTTTTGCGACGGCCAAGCATGTGGCGCGCGTGAAGGTGACCCAGCAGCGGCTGACGCACGCCACCATGGAGCCGCGCGGCGCCACCGCGCGCTACGATTCCAACAGTGGGGGCTATCATCTGCGGGTCTGCTCGCAGAGCGCGGGTGCGATGCGCGACAACGTCATCCAGGTGATGAACCTGCCGAAGGAGAAGCTGCGGGTCATCACCGAAGACGTCGGCGGCGCGTTCGGCATGAAGACCGGCGCCTATCCCGAATACATCGCACAGCTCGTCGGCGCCAAGGTCACGAAACGGCCGGTGCACTGGATGGCGACCCGCTCGGAATCCTTCCTCAACGACGCCCATGCACGCGACACCATCACCGAAGCGGAACTGGCGCTCGACGACAACGGACGCTTCCTGGCGCTGCGTGTCCGGCACTTTGCGAACCTGGGCGGCTATGTCGGCTCGGTCGGCGCCAACCTGCAGACGCTCAATTTCGCGCGCTGCTTTCCAAGCATGTACGACATCCGCTCGATCGACGTCGGGGTGAAGTGCCTGTTCACCAACACCGCGCCGACTTCGCCATACCGCGGCGCCGGCCGGCCGGAGGCGAACTACGTGCTGGAGCGCGTCATCGACGAAGCGGCGCGCGTCACCGGCATCGACCGTATCAGGCTGCGCAAGAAGAACCTGATTCCGGCCAAGGCGATCCCCTACAAGACCGCGGTCGGAACGACCTACGATTCCGGCGAATTCCCGGTCGTGTTCGAGAAGGCGCTCGCGCTTGCCGACGTCGACGGTTTCAAGAAGCGCCGCAAGGAGGCGCTCAAGCGCGGCAAGCTGCGCGGGCTCGGTATTTCCTGCGTGCTGGAGCATTCCGGCGGCGCGCCGCTCGAAGGCGCGGCGCTGAAATTTCCGGGCGGCGACGGCCTCACCTTGGTGCTCAACGTCCAATCGACCGGCCAGGGTCACCAGACGGTGTTCCCGCGCGTTGTTGCCGAGCGGCTCGGCATCGCGGCCGCGCAGGTCGTGCACCAGCACGGCGATTCCGCCAACGAGATACCGGGCTTCGCGTCGGTGGCGTCGCGCTCGGCGATCACCGCCGGCGGCGCGATGGTGAAGACCATCGACACCATGCTCGCCAAGGGCAAGACCATCGCGGCGCAGGTGCTCGAAGCCGCCGAAGCCGACATCGCCTACAAGGACGGCCGCTTCGAAGTGGTCGGCACCGACCGGCGGATCTCGCTTTTTGACCTGGCGTCGCGCGCCAAGGAGATGAAGGGCCGCGGCGAGATCGCGGACGATCTCGATACCAAGACCACCGCCGAGACGCCGCAGGCATTCCCCAACGGCGTGCATGTCGCCGAGGTCGAGATCGACCGCGACACCGGTCAGATGACGGTGGCGAGCTACACCGCCGTCGACGACAGCGGCAACATCCTCGATCACATGATCGTCGAGGGGCAATTCCACGGCGCACTGGCGCAAGGCCTCGGACAGGCGATCGGCGAGCACGTCGTCTACGATCCCGACGGCGGCCAGCTGCTGAGCGGCTCGTTCATGGACTACCAGATGCCGCGCGCGGTCGACATGCCGGTGATCCGCGACCAGATGCATATCGTGCCGGCGACCACCAACCCGCTCGGCGTCAAGGGCGTCGGCGAAGCCGCGACCACTGGCGCGATCGCCACCGTCATGAGCGCGGTCGACGACGCGATCGCCGGCGCGCCGGGTGCGTTGATGGAAATGCCCGCGACCGCCGAGAAGCTGTGGAAGGCGATCCGCGCGCACGGCGCGTAGCGATCGTTTGATATTGACCACGATGATCCGGCGACGGCGGTCTGCTCCCTCTCCCCCATAGCCCGTCGAAGACGGGCGTGAACGCCCTTTCTAGGGAGAGGGGTGGGGTGAGGGGCCTAGCTCTCTCGATAGGTTCGACCCCCCCTCACCCTAACCCTCTCCCCGCTGGGGAGAGGGAACGCACCGAGCTTGCTGCACTTTCACTGATTCATTTCAGGCGAATGCGAAGCCCTTGCGGCATTGCGTCGCCGGGCGGATACTGATCGCCTCTCGCGAGTCCGGCGGCAAAGACCGGATCGCGCCATATTCGTCTCGGGAGGCGACCCATGCGATCTAGTCGATACAGCTTGTGGGCGATCGTCGGCGGTATCCTGTTCGGCGCGCTCGCCGCCAACGCGCAAACGGCACAAGCGCAGACCGCACCAGCACTCAGCGGACAAGTTACTTCGGCCCAGGAAGCCACGATGGAAGGCGTCCTGGTCAACCTCAAGCGGGAGGGCTCGACCATCACCACCACGGTGGTGACCAACGAGCAGGGCCGCTACGCCTTCCCGGCCGACCGCGTGCAGCCGGGCAAGTACACGGTCTCGATCCGCGCCGTCGGCTACATCCTCGACGGGCCGAAGTCGGTCGAGATCCCGGCGGCCGGCAACGCTACCGCCGACCTCAAGCTCAACCGCGCGCGCAACATCCATCTCCAGCTCTCCAATGCCGAGTGGATGGCAAGCCTCCCCGGCACCGACCGCGACAAGCAGTTCCTCACCGGCTGCACCGGCTGCCATACCTTGCAGCGGATATTCTCCGCGCAGCACGACGTCGACGAGTGGATCCAGGTGTTCAACCGCATGGGCCGCTACTTTCCGGGCTCGACACCGTCGCAGCCGCAATTGCTGGTGAGCGGCGGCGAGCGCAGCGAACGCCCGCGCGTCGATCCCAAGATCGCGCAGGCCGCGGCGCAGTTCCTGGTCGACGTCAGCCTGACCAACCCGGAGGCCAAGGAATACGATTTCAAATCGCTGCCGCGGCCGAAGGGCCGCGCCACGCGCGTCATCATCACTGAATACGACCTGCCGCGGAAGAACGCCTATCCGCACGACGTCGTCGTCGATGCCGACGGCCAGGCCTGGTACTCCGACTTCGGCTCCCAGGTCATGGGGGTGCTCGATCCCAAGACCGGCAAGGTCATCGACTACGACATCCCGGTGGTGCGGCCCGAGCAGCCGAAGGGCACGCTCGATCTCCAGTTGGACCGTGACGGCAATCTCTGGATTGCGATGATGTACCAGTCGGCCATCGCCAAGATGGACCGGCAGACGCGGAAGCTCACGGTCTATCCGTTCCCGAAGGAGTGGCTGGGCTTCACCACCCAGGCCTCGATGGTGGCACCGCGGTTCTCGCACGTCGACGGCAAGGTCTGGACCAACAACCAGGAGACCCGCGAGTACTACCGGCTCGATCTCGCCACCGGGAAGTTCGAGAACACCGGCAAGGCGATCGACAAGAACGGCCGGCAGATCAGCGCCTACGGCATTCCGACCGACCACGACAACAACCTGTATCTGCTCGAGTTCGGCGGCACCAGCATCGGACGGCGCGACGCCAAGACGCTCGATGTCGAGATCTGGCGCACGCCGTTCCCGAATTCGCGACCGCGCCGCGGCGGCGTCGATCATCTCAACCGGCTGTGGTTCGCCGAATACCACGGCGGCATCGCGATGTTCGATCCGAAGACCAACACCATCAAGGAGTGGATGACGCCGACCAAGTGGGACAATCCCTATGCCGTGATGCCAACGCGTAGCGGCGAAGCCTGGACCGGCTCCATGCACACCGATCTGGTAACGCGGCTGTTCACGGAGAGTGGCGACATGGTGCAGTACCTGTTGCCGCGTACCACCAACATCCGCCGGGTGTTCGTGGAAGAGACCGGCCCGCGGCCGGTGCTCTGGGTCGGCAGCAATCACGGCGCGTCGATCGTGAAGGTCGAGCCGCTGGACTGAGTAGCCGAGGTTGCCGCGAGCGCGATGCGCATGAATGCGCCCTCTCCCCTTGCGGGAGAGGGCAATTCCGAATGAGCAACACAAAAAATTGGGTGAGGGGTGAAATTACCCCTCACCCAATTTGCGTTCGTGGGTTCTTTCTTGAGCCCTCTCCCGCAAGGCGAGAGGGCACATTCATGACCGCTGTGCTCGCGGTGAGAATCAAGCCTGCGAGATGAACTTCGTCACCGTGTAGGCCTCGAGCCCCTCGATGCCGCCCTCGCTGCCATATCCGGATTCCTTCACGCCGCCGAACGGCGTCTCCGGCGTCGAGATCGCCACGCTGTTGATGCCGATCATGCCGGACTCCAGCGCGTCGCCGACCGCGGTCGCGGTCACGACCGACGAGGTGAAGGCATAGGCGGCGAGCCCGAACTCCAGGGAGTTCGCGCGCGCTACGACTTCGTCGAAGGTCTTGAACGGCACGATCGGCGCGATGGGCCCGAACGGCTCCTCGGTCATCACCTTCGAGTCGTCGGGAATGTCGGTCACCACCGTCGGCTCGAAATAATAGCCCTGGTTGCCGCGGCGCTTGCCGCCGGCGGCGATCTTGCCGCCGCGGTTCTTGGCGTCGTTGACGAAGCTCTCGAGCGCGTCGAGCCGG
>Ga0075420_100000064_pt1 | contig 60640 bp, 100 predicted proteins | sample SoiMetdeltSBSDD4_FD_75296 | JGI IMG/M metagenome (GOLD analysis project Ga0075420, IMG submission 75296) | Bulk soil microbial communities from a Populus tree surrounding site in Tennessee, USA - Soil MetaG P. deltoides SBSDD4 | ecosystem: Environmental > Terrestrial > Soil > Tree plantation...
AAAAAAAAAAAAAAATTGAAAAAACCCACTGGTGACCTCGCCAGCAGGACGACTGACGACCCTGCAGGATAATGCCCCCATCTCCACATGAGCCGGATACATTGGCTGCATTCATAGCTCGAAACGCCAGTGCTACGCCCAATTTATGCGATCTCGCTTGAGTGAGCTGCATCATTGGCGAGGCTGGTGGCCGCGATATTAATCGTTAATAATGGGGTCAGGGTCGATCAAATCATGAGCCGCACCCTTAAAATTGGCTGCATCCTTCTTAATGAGCCGCAAGTCGGGTCGTGTCGTGCGGATCGGCGAGTGGGGACGATCCGTCTCGCACAATAAAATTTCACAAAATAATTTCGTCAGCCCCATTGCATCCGTTGGGCAATCGTGTACGATCATCTCACGGTTCGAACGGAACCGGGACACCCACGGAGCATGAAAATGGAAACTCTCACTTATGGCAACACTTCGATCAATTTCGACGGACTTCCCGCGCAATCGCAGCGTGCATTGGCGAGTCGCGGATTGACGCATTTCCTCGGTTCGGAACAAGCCTCGAAAGTCGGACCAAATTCGTCCTGGGCCGCGAAGTTCGAGAAAGACAACGGACGCAAGCCGACGGACGCGGAAGTCGAGGCCAAGAAGGCAGAGAACCTCGCGGCCGCAATCATCGCGTTGAGCGACGGAACGATCGGCACGGCACGCGGACCGAAGCTTGATCCGATCGAAGCCGAAATCGAACGCATGGCGACGAACGAGGTTTGGGACAAACTCTCCGGCGCCAAGCTCTGCAAAAAGAACAAGCGTCCCGACGACGATGACGTGTTCGAATTCGCGAACGGTGACAAGTTCACCTTTGCCGTTCTTGTCGAGCGTGCGATTATGCGCGGTGGCGAGAAGATGCGCAACGATGCGACTCGCAAGGTCGAAGCCGAACGCAAGGCGAAAGAGAAGCGCAAGGCCGAAGCCGAAAAGGCGGCAGCCGCCGGCCCGGTTGACGCGGCGACGCTCGGACTGTAATCGCGTACTTTGGGGGCGGAATCGTTCCGCCCCTTTTTTCTTCAAAACCGAAAGGGGAATAGCCATGATACTCACATGCAAAAATCATCCGCATTTGTTCTGGCGATGCAAAGACATTGCCTATTCGCCCGAGGCAAACGATGGTAAAGGCGGATACAATGGCGCGCGAAACATTTTCTTCTTTGGCGAACGCCGCCGTCTAATTGAACCTGCCAATTCATCGTGGAAATACACAACTTATGTAACGGACGATGATAGAGTCGATCCATGCGTCCGTGAGTGTGAATGTTCATCGCGTGATCTGATTGGCGCTCCCGGATCGGAAGAGGGGTAAACGCGGATCATTCGACGGAATGGAACGGGCGGCGCGAGCCGCCCGTTTCTTTTTGGCTTGATCGTCCGTACACGGAATGTCAGTGTACGGACGATCGCCCCGATCCGCCGACGTCGTGCTTGCGCGCGACGTGAGCCGGATCGCCTTCGGCGCTGACCGGGGGGACCGGCCCGGTCGCTTGGGTTAGGGTAGTTTAGAGGACCCCCAGGCGTATTTTCTCAAAAAACACCCTGGCCACTCTTTTTCCCATTGCCAGCCTCACTCGATCGCCCCTCCGCGCACGCATCCGGCATTCTCGCCCGAGCCATCTACTTCCACCTTGACTTCCCGGCTATCCATGCGAACATGCTCTCCGCGATCCAAGCGAGTCGCTTTTGCGTCATGCTGAAGATCGCACCGCCCGCTCAGGCTGGTGGGCCTCCGGGTGTCCCCTTCGCGGGCGAGTCGAGACGAGGCGTCTTGCCCGCGAAGGTCAAAATGGGGAACCTCTCATGCCGAAAAAGATCAAATTCCAACTTACCCTGAAGGGAACTGCCGGGAACGACACTCTCATCGGCCGAAACGACGAGGACGACGCGATCAGCGGCGGCCAGGGCGATGATCTGATCAGCGCGTTCCAGGGCGCGGATACGCTCATTGGCGGCGAAGGGGAAGACACCTTTAAATTTGACTCCTGGGCCGCGAGTAACATCACTTACGGCGAGGATATGATTGCTGATTTCGAGCCAGAGGATGAGATTGATCTGGCGAATATTCTCGTCTACTCTGATGAGGACGACGATGGAATAGTCGAAGCGTCGCGACCAGTTGCCTTCGATGACATCGAGATCACACCGATCGCTGGCGGAAATCGCATCCATGTCGCGGTCTGGCCAGGAGACTCTCGCTGGGATTTGAACATCAAGTGCCTCGGCGCGACGCCAACGGAAGTGAATTTCAAGCTCGCGCCTGCGGCAGCATGACCCAAGTCATCGGCGATCTCGCGCTTCTTGAAGAGCTCGTGCTCGGCACGGCCGCAGGCGGGAGGCGCAGAAGTGCGCCTCTTGAAGTCGCCCGAGTTCGGGCCCTCGAAGCGAGCGACCTAGAGTTGCTGCAGAATCCCCCAAATGCGGCGCTGCCAATTCGACCCCTGCAGACAATCCGGCACTCGCATCACCAACTCGCGCGACTTATTGCAGCCGGGAAGGCGGATCAGGAAATCTCACTCATCACGGGCTATAGTCCAAGCTACATAAGCTCGCTGAAGGGTGGCCAGGACTTCAAGGACCTCATTTCTTACTACTCGGCGCAGAAGGAGTTGATTTTTGTCGAGACGATGGAAAGGCTGAAGATCGTCGGCCTCAACACTCTCGACGAGCTGCAGAAGCGATTCGATGAGTCTCCGGAACAGTTCACGAACACGCAGTTGATGGAGCTGATTGACCTCACGCTTATTAAGCCGACGAAGACGCCACAAGGCGGGATCGGATCGCCTGCTGGTGGACCAGTTACTGTGAATGTCCAGTTTGTCTCCGGCGCACAACAGCAACCGCAAGTTATTGAGGGCTCGAGCCGAGAAGTCGTCGATGACGGGTACTAAGAAGTGCGAGCTGAAGATTGCTTCGAAAGTTGTGCTTGCTTCGCGATGCTGCTGTCGGCACTTCGTGCCGAATTGGTGCTGCAGGAATGATGTGTACTTCCTCAGAGTGACTCAGATCGTTGAAGAACGCCGCCAAAGTGAGTCTTTCAGGACAATTTTGGCGAGATGAAGATGAGCGGGAGGGATATTTGAGCTTCCGAAGCATCAAGGGCCTCATTTCGGCCGAGCTTCTGAGCGAGAAGCCAAAGTGTATTCCGAACGGGAGGCCGAGGGGAGCCAAAGCGGCGGGACTTCGCTATCAGCGCGCCTTTGAGCGCGCTATCGGGAGAAGCGCGCTGGCGGGGCCGTGGTTTCAATTCCGAGACGTGAACGGGGAAGGCTTCTGTCAGCCGGATTTTGTCATCAATTTACCCTCCGTCGCGGTCATTCTCGAGTGTAAGTACACCTGGACGCCTGAGGCGTTCGCTCAAATCGAGCTCCTGTATGCGCCAGTTCTTGCGCAGGCGCTCAAGAAGCCAACTTTCGGCCTTCAGGTCTGCAAGAGGCTTGTACCAATGGCACATTCGACCTCAAAAGTCGTCGGAATGCTCGGAAACGGGCTCGTTCTTGCGAATTCTGGGACGAGAGTCGCGCTCCAGTGGCTCGAAAACACCCCAGTGAGTCTCGTGCCCTCAGCGGAACAGCTGAAGTCGATCCAAATGAGGAAGGAACAAGCAAATGCAGCGTAATACAAGAAATTTCTCGCCTGCCGCGGAAGCTCCGAAGGCGCCTGGGAAGCCGCAAGAGGCACCCGCAGGTGCTCCGATGGGAAACGCGCTCACTCCGGGGGTGCCAGCGCCAAATGCTGCGCCTGCGGCTCCGCAAAGCTCGCTCGGACGGGCGATCTCGCATCTTGGGGGGAAGTGAGATGCCGGCGATCAAGCTCTCTTCTCAGGAGACCTCGCGGCGCGCTGAGCTGCACAAAGCTGCGCTCGAAGGAAACATCACGAAGAGGAAGAACGATATTGAGAAATTCAAAGCTCGGCTCGCGATGGCCGAGCAAGACGTGAATGACTGGACTAAAGAACTTGAGGAGCTCAAGTAGATGGCGAACGAGGGAACAAACAGGACGCTCTTTGCTGCAGAAAGTGCGGTTGCTCTTGTCGAGAGCGACACAGTTACTTTCCCTGCGACCCGCGCGGTCTGGGTCGGGGGAGTCGGGGACCTGGTTGTGCAGATGAAGAGTGGCCAGATCGTCACGTTCTCGGCTGTCCCGGCGGGGACGCTCTTGCCGATCTGTATTAAGCAATTTCGCGTCGCAAGTACAGCGACCCTGGTTGTGGGGCTCAATTAGATGCGCGCTGGTGTCGGCATTGGAATTCCTCTTCCGCCGAGGAAGTAAGCTTCAAAGTGAAATGATGTGAACGTGATGCTTCTTCTGGAGAAGAGATGGCCCATCTGAGTCTGCTCCCAAATGGAATGCAGCAATTCGCCGACGCGAACGGAGTTCCGTATCTGGCCGGAACGGTCAACATGTGGATTCCGAACACGGAGACGACGAAGCCCAGCTGGGTCGATATGGACCACCTGGCTCTCAACACCGATCCAATCATCTTGGACGCGGCAGGTCGGTGTGTCATCTGGGGAGAAGGAATTTATCGTCAAGTTCTGAAGGACATCAATGGGAACACCATTTGGGATAAGCTTACGCTGTATCACGACTTCAGCGACATCGTGGTCAGCTCACTTTACGACTTGCCAGTGTTCTTTCAGGGATTTCCTGAGGCGAATGAGGAATATCCTCGCTTCGTCATTCCGCGGAGCCTTCGGCTCCCGGCGGGGCTGACTGCAAGTCAGGCGAAGCTTAAGGCAAATCCTTCTGCGACGATGACGTTTGCGCTTTGGAAGAATCACCCGACCGGAGCACAAATCGGAACGATCGCGTTCAGTACGTTGGGAGTGCCGACGTTCACGTTCGCGTCGAATGTGGACTTCGCTGCGGGGGACATCTTCAGCATATTTGCTCCGGTATCTCAGGACGCAACAGGGGCGAATGTGAGCTTCGCCTTCGTCTTCACGGTTCTCTGAGGGCGAAATGGCGATCCAGGGGCAACTCGCGTTTGCACCGTTTGGAGCGTTCGGGCTCGAAGGCTCGATGCCGCAAAGTATGTTCGCGATGAAGGGCGAAGATGGAAATCACTACGCGAAGGCGAACTACGACTTCGGCCCGGCAGGGACGAGCGACAGCTACTACATGGGTCAGATTGACTCAAATGTCGCGAACTATTACCAGACGACGCAAGCGGCAGAGCTAGCCGTTCTGAACGGTCTCGGCTTGGCTGATGTGAATTTCGGAACTCAGACCTGGTACATGGGGCAGCAGGGTGGAATTACAGCCATAGGTCAGCCGTACTTCTGGCTCCCAACTTATACGCTTGACTTCGGGACCCCGAATCGGGCAGGAAATGTTTGGCTCAGATACAAAGTGAACGCCGCTTCAGCAGTTGTTTTCGACGGGTACACTGGAGGAACGTGCAATTCGACCTCTGCAAACAGCGGAACGGTCGGAGTCATCGGGCACTGGGTCATTGGTCCAGGCGAGGTTGCGAATGTCATTTACGGAGCGAACTCTTTCCCCGGCGGAGCCGGGATTCTGAATGGGAAGCTCTGGCTTGCAAATAGAACTGGAGGGGTGAATTTTTTCTTCCCGGACAGCTTCAGAGTAACGGTGATGTGGATTCCCTTCACGGGGAATGCCTGGAGCTCAGCAGATGCCTCTTGGGAGCAGTACTTCACTGTTCTGCCTGATCCGATTACGAGAACGTATGTGGATGCAGGCACAGCGCGCGGGTATACGAACAAGATTGCACTGATGGAGGAGCCCGGAGGAAGCGGGCTCATTCGGCTCTTCATGTATCTGGACGCGAGTCAGGGACCGGCAGTGGGCTTCGCGAGCGCGGTCTTGCTGACGCTCCTGGTCGATCCGGTTAATCGGACGACTGATGCTGCATGGACGAACGTAAGTTCGCTCTTTGGGGTCCCCTTTGATGACACTCTGAAGAATTTCGCTGGCGCGCTCACAACGAATCCGAGGAATGACTACACGAGCCCGACAGTCATAGGTCAGAATCTGCTGATGATGAGAGGATATGATGATCAGAAGAATTACGCGCTGTATCGGCACTTTTTGATTGATCAGCCGAATCTGTCGCACATTCTGCGTGGCGACGTCGTGCAAAGCATCTATACGACGGTTCTGCCGAGCGGGCTGAACACGCAGACCGAATTCATCGAAGGCTACAGGGACCCGGCGAGTCCGGGGACGCTCTACACGATGGGCCGCTACGCGACCCAGTACGTCTACGGGAACATGGGGGCGTTTCCGAGCATAAAGCAGAGGAGATGGTTCGCCGAGCCGGGACCGATCAGGAGCATTGCGCCGTGAGAGACGTGAACAAGCTGATTGTTCATTGCAGCGCCTCAGATGATGGCGATGACATTGGGGTGAAAGATATTCGCCAGTGGCACATTGCGCGCGGCTTCAAAGACATTGGGTATCACTTCGTGATCCGAAGGGATGGGACGCTGGAGCGAGGAAGAGATGAAGAGAAGGCTGGCGCGCACGCGCAGGGCCACAACACGAGCTCGATAGGGATTTGCCTCATCGGCGGGGTCGAGGCGGACAAGAAGGAGCTTGCGGAATTCAATTACACTCGGGCGCAGATGGCGACGCTTGAGACGCTGATTCTTAAATTGATGCTTAAGTATCCGCGAGCGCAGGTCTTGGGGCATAAGGACTTGCCTGGAGTAAGCAAGGCATGTCCTTGCTTCGATGTGAAAGCGTGGTGGGGAAATTCAGCAGAAGGGGCAATCATCTGATGGAACAGAAGATGACAAGCACAAAAGCTTGGAACGGGGGGATCACGGCTGGACTTGTGAGTGGAATCTTGCCGATCATTGAGCGCACCTTTATGGTAGATTTTCCGCCTGAGGTCGAGAGCGCAATAATTGCGCTCGTAGTTGCTGTCTCGACGTGGTGGATGGTCTACTTGTTTCCGAATAAACCGAAGGAGAACCAAGAATGAAACTCAGGATTCTAATTGCCGCTGTGAGCTTCGCGCTCGCAGGGTGTATGACAGCACAAACTGCCGCATTCAAGCCTGTCGCGTATACCTGCGCGAGCGGAGCGTTTCTGCTCGAGACTGCGAATGATCTGAGAGCGAAGATGTCAGATCAGACGAAGGTGATCGTCACGCGCGCTGCAAGCGTGCTCAATCCAATTTGCAGCCAGCAGAGTGCGCCGACAGTAACCAGCACGGCGCAAGCGGCGCTCAGCTCAGCTCTTGCAGAGCTTACAGGTGCAGTAGAAGGAGCACAGAAATGAACATCGCAGCCGTTCTCGCAGCTATTGTGCAGGCACTGCCGCTTGTCGAGTCGCTCGTCGCGATCGTTGATAGAGATAAGACTTCGCCGATTCCAGAAGTCGCGGCTTTGGCCGCGAAGATCATTCCGAACGTGCAGGCGCTCGTCTTGATGTTCGAAACAATCCGGGTCGGGACTGAAGACGAGTATGAAGAAGTCTGGGCTCCAATTCGGGATCGCTGGAACGATGCGTTCGCGAAGTGGAACGCGGGGGAGTAATGAGCAAGCGCGAGGGGTTCATCATTGCTGTCTTAAGCATGATTTTGACTGCTATTGGCTTGTCTTACTTAGTCTCGCGGCTGTGGCCTTATGTGCCGAGCGGAGAGGGGCCAAAGCAGGAAAACTTCCCGTATCCGTAAGAGGAAGATTTTGAAGAGATGAGCAAGATTGTCGATTGGGTCGTGCCACCAGCGGGGGCTGACGCTGAGGCGCAAAGAGATTGGCAATGGAGGCTTTCAATGGCAGTAGTCGGGCTCTACGGAGCGGTCGGGTTTCTGGTCGCGGCAGCAGTCGGGCAGATCGCGGGAGTGAGTGGCTTTGCGAGCGCGACAGATGTGGCGCAGGCGCAACAGGTGCTGAATAATATCAGGCTGGACCAGATTCGGAACCGGCTCGATCAGAAGAGGCGAGAACAGTGCCAGGCGATGATGGAGAGAAATCAGTTCGCGATGAACGTGATTTTCCAGCAGATGCAAGAGATGGTCAATGAGCACTACAAGATCGCGGGCTACACTTACCGGATTCCGCCGTGTGAGGAAGTGATTCCAGGAGTGGTGGCACCGCAGGTGCCGACGCCGGTGCCGACATTCAGCGCTGGAAAATAAAAGGAGAGAAGTGATGATTGATGCAATTCTGACTCTGATTTGGACAATTGTTATCTTTGGCCTGGTTCTGTACGTGCTATGGTGGGGTCTCGGACGGCTGGGATTGGCAGAGCCGTTTGGGAAGATTGCGACGGTGGTGCTGGTAGCGATCACGGTGATCTTAGCGCTGGGGCTTCTCCTAGGACGAGTTCCGATGATTCCGTTCTGCCAGATCGGGACGGTGAATGCGTGTGCCGGAGGTAGTGTGCGGTAAGGCCTTGGCCCATTCATTAACGGTTAATATTGCATGAACGTCCACTCTGCCATCAACGCGCAATTCCCCCAGAAGATGGAATGTATATTCCAACCGAAGAGGACGAAAGTCTTCTGGGGCGGACGAGGGGCGGGAAGATCGTGGGGGGTCGCACGCTTTTTGCTGCTGGAAGGGGTCAAGCGCAAAATTCGCGTCCTCTGTGCTCGCGAGCTTCAGAAGTCGATTGATGAGAGTGTACATCAGGTGCTGAGTGATCAGGTCAATATGCTCGGACTAAGTGGCCAGTATGTAGTGCAGAAGAGCAAGATCTTCGGCGCGAATGGGACAGAGTTCTTTTTCGAAGGCATCAAGAACAACGTGACGGCAATTAAGAGCTTCGAGGGGATTGACTACTGCTGGGTCGAGGAAGCAAACAAGGTCACTAAGAACTCATGGGGGCACCTGATTCCGACGATCCGGAAGGCCGGATCGGAACTCATTATTACATTCAACCCCGAGCTGGAGACAGATTACACGTATGAACGCTTCGTCGTCAAGGCGAACAAAGAGAACTCCTTCGTCGTGCATATGACCTTCAGAGACAACCCGTGGTTCCCAGACGTGCTCCAACAAGAGATGGATCATGATAGAGCCACGGATGAGGACCATTATAACAACATCTGGGAAGGGCAATGCCTTCAACAGCTGGAAGGTGCGGTTTTTGCGAAGCAACTCAGAAAGCTGTCTGCTGATGGCAGGATCAGAGAGGTCCCTTACGATCCGAACGTGCCAGTCGATGTGTTCTGGGACCTGGGACATCGGCATAATACTTCGCTCCTTCTAGGTCAAAGAGTGGCGATGCAGTACCGGGTTCTCGAAGGGTACCAGGATAAAGGAGAAGAGCTGGATTATTACATGAAATGGCTCCAAAACCGGCCGTACACTTACGGGACAATGTATCTGCCGCATGACGCCAAGGCGAAAAGGCTCGGAATGAAGACGACGGTGGAGGAACAGGTCAAGAAGAGATTCAAAGTTAGAATTGTTCCGAAGATGAGTCTGAACGATGGCATTGAAGCGGCCAAGGCGTTTCTGGCTACGAGCTGGTGGGATCATGATCTGACCAGTGACGCGAGGTTCGCGATCGCGAGGTACAAGTTCGAGATCGACCAGCACGGCGCGTACAGCAAGAATCCGGACGAGCAATGCGATGAGGCAGATTACGCGGCCGCGCTTCGCTACATGGCGCTGATGGTCGGCGGGAGTCGGCAAGATCGAGGCGATATGCTCGCGGCGCTGAAGAGCGCGGCTGAGGCGACTCGGGATTACGTCGCGGGATTTGAGCGCCAACAGGGGGCGCTGACTGGCGAGAGCGTCATTCGGCAGAGCGGACAAGATTGGATGAAGAGATGAGCCAGGAAGAGGACGACAAAATCATCGCGGAAGCCAAAGAACGCTGGCGCCTGTGCACTGAGTGGTACGGGCCCTTTTGGCGCAAGTTCTCGAACGATCTGAGATTCCGTCATGCGGACTCAGACAATGGCTGGCAATGGCCAGACGAAATTAAGCGATCTCGGGGGAGAAAGCCGTGCTTGACCCTCAACATTACACGGCAGCACAATCTGCAGATCAGCAATAATATCAAGCAAAAGAGGGCCGCGGTTAAGATTATTCCGACTGGTGGTCCGGCGACGATCGAGAGCGCTGAGATCTTCAAGGGCATTGTTCGCTGCATCGAGCACAAGAGTCGCGCTCAGGACATCTATGGCCGGGCTGCAGACTTCCAAATTGACGGTGGCCTGGGCTGGGTTAGGGTCATTACGGATTACTGTGACGACGACACGATGGATCAGGAAATTCGGCTCTACCCTGTGAATGACCCGCTGAGTGTCGTGCTCGACCCGGACGCGCAGGAGAAGGACAAAAGGGACGCGAAGTACGGCTTCGTTTTTGATCAAGTTCCGAGGAAGGACTTCACGAGCGCGTATAGACGCTTTGCCGACTCGATCGGGGACGAGGTCGGCCTCTTGGGGGGCGCGCTCTTTTCGAGCTTCACGAAGACGGATCATATTTGGATATGTGAGTACTTCAGAAAGGTTCCGAAGAAGGACCAGCTCTTTTCCTTTGTCGATCAGACTTCCGGGATGAGGAAGAATGTCCGCGCGAGCAAGCTCCCGGACGAAGTCAAGAACGTCGTCAAAGATCATCCACTGACGCAAATTCGCGACATTTGGCCAGAAGAAATCCAGTGGAAGCTGATTGTCGGCAATCGAATCATGGACTCAACGATTTGGCTAGGGAAGTTCATTCCGCTGATTCCATTTCTGGGGGAGGAGACTCTTGTTGATGGGCTCTACGATTGCAAGGGCCATACGAGGAATATGAAAGACGCTGCGCGGATGTACAACTATAACGCGAGCGCGCAAGTCGAATTCGTCGCGCTCCAGGGGAAAACGCCGTGGGTCGCGGCAGCAGAAGCAATCCAGGGCTACGAGGCGATGTGGCAGAGCGCCAACTTGGTCGATCATGCTGTCTTGATCTACCACGGAATGGATGAGGACTTTCCGGAGAAGCAGATTCCGCCACCTGTCCGGACTGATCCGCCGACAGCGGCGCCCGCGTACCAGATGGGCATGGAGACTGCGTTCAACCAGATGATGATGACGAGCGGTCAATGGCAAAACCAGATGGGAATGATGGGGAATGAGCGCACGGGCGCGGCGATTGAAAAGCGCGTCGATCAGGGCGACCTCGCGACTTTTCACTTCGATGATAATCATCAGTCCGCGCTCAGGTTCATCGGCGACCAATTTATCGACCTGGTGCCGAAGATCATGAACAAAAGAAAGATCATGACGATCCTGGCTGAGGACGGGACGGATTTGGAGCTGGAGCTTGACCCGGCTGCGAAGCAGGCGTATTTGCAGCAGGTGAATCACAAAGGCGAGGTGATTAAGCGGATTTTTAATCCCGCCCTTGGCTCGTACGGGATCGCGGCAGAAGTCGGGAAGAGCTATGCGAGCAAGCAGAAAGAGACCGCGGACCAGCTCACTCTTATCTTGACCCAGCAGCCCGAAGCCTGGAGCCTGATTGGCGACCTCTTAATGAAGTCGTTTGACTTTGAGGAAGCACAAGAAGCGGCTCGGAGAATGAAGAGAATGGTTCCGAAGCAAGCCTTGGGTGAGGGGCCGAGCCAAGCAGAGCAGATTCTGACTCAACAGGTCAGTGCGTTGCAGATCGCGCTCGCGAAGTCGCTCGAAGATGGAGCAAAGAAGGAGATCAAGCTCGTTGGGAAGGCCCAAGACAATCGAGTCAATGTCTATAAGGCCGAGACCGATCGCTTTAAGGCTTTGGCTGATGCTCTGGCGGTCGAGCCAGGCGGGCTTCAAGCTGTGATTCAGCAGCTCGTTCAGGAGGCTCTGGCGACGCACTTGACGCCAATTATGAGCGAGAATGTGACGGGGGCAGGATCGCCTGCAGCGGGGACGGAACAACCTCCAGTTCCTGGCGCAAAGAAGGCCCCTGACGGGCAATACTATGTGGCTCATCCAGGTAAGCCGGGGAAGTTTCTTAGGGTGAAGAGCAAGAGCAAGCTGAACGGGAGTGCCTCGAATGCCGATAAATGAGCTCCTGCCGAAAGAAGAAGGCTACGAATATCCTGGCGACATGAGCTTCTTCCCCTTCCGGCGGAAGGAGTGGCAAGGCATTCCCTTCGCAGCGCCGCAAGGCGGCGAGCTCGAGCTAACGATTCCGGGCTTTGCCCGAACGATGCTGAATGACTTGTGGCTCGCGTTTACTAGTCCAGGTCGCGCTGCCGCGGGCGAGTTCAAGCAGAACGAGCTTGAGGAGGTCGGCCTGCGCGCGGGAAGTGGCTTAGCTATGGGAGGGAGCCCAATTCGGGCTCCGGCGAATTCGCTGGGGATTTTTGCTGGTCGAAGGGCGCAGAGTGCGAATCTGGAGAGTCTTGGCAAAGCAATGGGTCTCGAGTCGAGACTTATGAGCCAAGTCGGAGGACCGCTTGGGAGTACCCGTGAAGGAGTTCGGCAGCACATTTTTGAAGAAACTGGTTGGTTCAGGGATGTCGATAACAAGTGGAAGTTCGAGATTCCCGACACGGAGGCGAGGCTGAGAGTCGAGAACTTAAGTCCGAACAAATTCGACAAGGAAATCGTCGGGGTCCCCTTCATGGCGAAAGCGCCGATGAAGCTGAAGGATGTCCTCGACCATCCAGCACTGTTTGAGGCGTATCCGGATTTAGCCGATGTCGAAGTCGGACACCCAGGGCTCGTCTTTGGCTTAAAGGGCGCGTACTCGCATGAGCAGGATAAGATTTTCCTCACGGGACAGAAGCCACAGGACATGGCTTCGACTGCGCTCCACGAGACACAACATGCGATTCAGAACAGGGAGAAGTTCGCGAAGGGCGGAAATCCGGAAGAGTTTCTTCCGGCAGGATTTAATGAGAAGATGAAGCTCGCGCAGCAAGTTTACGACAATGTGGCGAGCCAGGTCAGGGCGTACGGAGTGAATGAGTACTCGCTTATCTCGGCGATGGAGAGTCGTCGGATGAAGCAGAAGCTCTGGCCTCACCAGCAAGAAGCTCTTGACCGCGTTCCGGAAGAGATTGCGGAGACTCTGATGACGGCAGAGGATTCGATTCGGCCGCTCAGGCAAGTCCAGAGCGAGGCGTACACGACGTATAAGAATCTCGCTGGCGAAGTCGAAGCCCGAAACGTGCAGGAAAGATTTGAGCACCCGACGAGCGCGCTTCCGTGGAGGACGCAAGGGTACACTTCGGAAGAAGAGCAGATTGTGAGGTACTCGCATCCAGGATCTGCAAAGAGCGAGACTTTCAAAACGAATCCGATGAAGATCGCTGACGCGCATGAAGAGGAAGTGATGAGTCTTTTTACTCAGGCTCTTCAGGGGCTCGCGAAGAAGAGAGGACGAGAGTTGACTCCGGAAGAGACAGAAGAACTGAAGAAGACGTTCTTCTCGACCGGAAGTCCGATTCCACTCGATCTCGAGTCGATCGAGTATGATCCGTTTGATCTGGAGGAAGTTTCGGGCGATCCATTTAAGGTCGAGGAGAATAAGTGATGACTCGAGTGACTCACGCTAAGACGAACAGAATTCGTCTCGGGAAGAGAGGCGAAGCCCATGCGCACAAACAGGTCGCGGAAGTAGCGAAGAGCATGGCTCATGAGATATTCGATCAGATCATGACGAAAAGAGGCGACATCTTTGATCGCCTCAAGAAACAGAATCCCGAAATGAGCACGAAAGAGCTCGAGGCTTTTTTTGTGGCGAAACTTTATCCGACTCTACTTGTCGAGGCTCGAGCCTCGATGGCGGCAATTTTGCGTGACCCATCAAATTCTCACTTGCATCCTGACATATATGAGGCATTGTTGCTCGACAATACACTTTTGCGCGGAAGGGGCAGGCTCAAGGCGGAAGAGATGAAAAAAGGGAGGCTCAATTGACAACTCAAGTTCCCGGCGCTGAGGCGCCTGCTGCACCTGCTGCGCCTGCGGCTCCGACTCCTGTTGCTCCCCCGGCTCCAGCCGCCGCTTCGCCTCCCGCGACTCCGGCAAGTGATGCTGGGGGAGCGCCTCCAGCTGCGGCTCCAGCAGCACCAGCAAATGACTGGCGGCAGGATCGGATTAACAAGCTGACTGCGAAGCTCAAGGAAGAGCAAGCCAAGAACGCCGAGCTCGAGGCGCGAGTTCCGGCAGCTCCAGCTGCGCCTGTCGTTGTGCCTGCGGCGACTCAGGGCCTCCAGCCGGGAAGTCCCGAATTCCAGCGGGCGGTTGACTTTGCTGCGCAACAGAAGAAAGAGCTCGACGACTGGAACGCGATGTGCAACAACATCGCAGCAGATGGGCGGACGAGGTTCGGTCAGGTCGAATTCAACAAAGCCATCACGGACCTCAACTCGCTCATTGACAAGACCGATCCGCAAAGTATGCTCGCGTTCAACGCGATGATCAATGCTGCAAACGAGGCCGGCGACGGCGCGTACTTGATGATGCAGCTTGGCAGCGATCTGAATCAGGCCGCCAAGGTCCTCTCGATGAACCCGGTGAAGATGACTGCCGAGTTTACTCGGCGAGTCATTGCGGCCAAGTCAGCGGCTCCGAATGGGGAGCTGACTCTGCCGAAGCCGATCACTCCGGTCGGAGGAAGAGGTCCGGCTCATACGGAGATCGCTGCATCCGATCCGGTCAGATCGAGCTCGCTTGCGACGCCTGACTGGATGGCTCGACGCGAGGCGGAAGTCGAAGCGCGCCGCAGGCAGAAGATGGGCTTGCCAGCAGCTTGAGCTGGAAGTCGTCGGGGACGACTTGAAACTCCCCTGAGCGCGACTGGCAGCGTGAATTGACTGCCTGACGGCCCAAGCGAGCCTAAGTGTTCGCTTCAGTTCTCTCGTGCTGACTCATGAGATGGTCGCCCACCAAGCAGAGCTTGGGCAACTCGAGCACGGAGCACGACTGGAAGTCGTGGCCGTAAACCAGAGGGCGGCCTGCGAGGCCGAAAAGTAAGATGCCAAATACCCTTCTCACGATCGACATGATCACTCGTGAGGCGATTCGGCTGTGGAAGAACAGCAACGCCTTCTTGATGAACGTTGATCATCAGTACGATGATAGCTTCGCCCAGACAGGCGCGAGGATCGGCTCCACTTTACGTATCCGCTTGCCGAACGACTACGTCGTCAGAAAGGGTCCGAATTTGGCCCTGAACGACACGACCGAGCAGAACACGACCTTGGTCTTGGCGACTCAAGCGGGCACCGACATGGCCTTCAGCACGAAGGAACGCACGATGGACCTGGACGATTACTCCGAGCGCGTGCTGGCGCCGGCAGTGAACGTCACGACGGGCCAGGTCGCGCTCGACTTGATGGGCGCCTCAGAGGGCGGCATCTGCAACTGGGTCGCGACCCAGGACGCGGGCTCGAACATCTTGAATCCGATCGCCGGAACGTTCCTGGACGCGGGCGCGACCCTGGATTTGAACTCCGCGCCGAGGGCAAATCGGAAGATCGTGAACTCGCCGAGAACTGAGGCTCGCGTCGTCGCGAGCTTGGCCGGTCTGTTCAATCCTCAAAGCACGATCTCTCGCCAGTTCACGACTGGACGAGTTTACGACGCGCTGAACTTTACGTGGATGAGCGACCAGACGACGATCGTGCACACGAACGGCGCGCTGGCTCAGGGCTCCGCCACTGTCAACGGCGCGAACCAGACCGGCTTGAACCTTGTCGTGAACGCGCTCGCTGCCGGACTGAACATCGGCGACATTGTTACGATCGCTGGCGTGAACGCAGTCAACAGGATCACGAAGGAGACGACAGGCGAGCTGAGACAGTTCGTTGTGACCGCGAACGTTGCGGCAGCTGCAACAACCATTCCGATCTATCCGGCGATCGTTCCGCCAGTCGGAGGTCAGAAAGTCCAATACCAGACCGTGACGGCCTCTCCGGCGAACGCGGCAGCAGTGAATCCGGTGTCTGGACTGGCTGCCTCGACCGTCTACAGGAAGAACTTCGCGTATTGTCCGGAAGCTGTGACGATAGCGATGGCAGACCTCGAGATGCCGACAAAGAGCGTCGAGGAAAGCGCGAGAGAGATGTTCGACGGAGTCTCAATCAGGATGCTGACCGGATACTTCATCGGCACGGATCAGCTCATCACAAGGCTCGACGTTCTTTACGGGTTCTTGTGGATCAGGCCCGAATGGGCTTGTATCATTGCAGATGCAGTTTAACGAGTTACGACCTTGGTAATCCGAATGAGCGAGCTGAGCCTGGAAGACGCGATGGACCTCTGCACGCCTAAGAAGCTGGCTGCGCCAGCCTCTGGAAGTGAGTGGCCCAAGACCCTTTATCATGCTCGGCTCGCTCCTTCCGGCCGGACTTTTGCCAGTCGAGATGAATTTCTCGACTGTCATGATGTCGGTTGGAGCGAGACTCCGCTTCCAGCGGGGCGCGACGCAATTCAGCGTCGCTGAATAGGGAGCGCCGCAGGCGCAAGAGAAATGGCGAAGAAGAAGCCGAAAGGCAAGAAGAAGGGAAGTAAGTCCAAGTAATTTGGATGCGGAGAGAGAGAGGGCAAGCGGCAGCCCTCTCTCTCTCGTTCACTTAAAAGTCGGCGCATTCATGGAAGGAGTGCCTCAAGATGGCGCGCAGAAATAGGGACACCAGATACAGCATTTTCGACGTGATGGACGCGAGGGGAGTCTTCGACGATAACCCGGCGAATCAGCAAGCTGATGTTGAGCGGGACGGGACAAAATTCAACACCTGGCCGAATCAGTTTCCGAAGATGATGTATCACCCGATGGGCGAGATGAAAGTGACGCGCATTGCTGAAGTGATCGTGACCCCGATGGGGCCAAAGTTTGTGAACGAGCGCAAGGAAATGATCTCCGCGATCGCGGCGAATGAGCAAGAGGAGCGGGCTCTGCGCGCGAAGGGCTGGCACGATCATCCAGCGAAGGCGATTGCAGCCGCCGGGGGCAACGCTCCGCCGATCAGTGCCGCGGCAAGGATTGATGACCTGGAGGCCGAAATTGCGCGCCTGAAGGGCGAAAAAGATATGCTCGCGTCGAAGGCGCTGAATCCGAAAGAGCTGAGCTCGACAAGCGCGCCACTTACAGCGGCGAAAGCACTGGAGAGCACAAAGCCTGTCGAGACGAAGGTCTGAGTTGAATGGCCGTCCTTGACCCAGTAAACACGACTTGGGGGGACCTCTTAACGGAGGCCCTCAAGATGTCTGGTCGCCTGGGGATCGGCCAGACTGCCCTCGCTGAGGACGCGACGCTGGCTTGGACGTACGGCCAGTGGATGCTGCAGGAATGGGAGAGACAGAGGTGGAGAGTATTTCGGCTCGTGAGTCTGAGTCTGCTCTCCACTGGCGCGACCTCTTACACGGTCGGTCCGGCAGGGAACTTCTCGACTGGCACTTCCGCAAACTCTGTGCGTCCGGCGAAAATTGAGAGCGCGTTCTTGAGGATGCAGAATGTCGGCTCAGACCCTGTAGACTATCCGATAGAGATTCTCGCCTCTCGTCAGGATTACGACCGGATTGCGCTGAAGTCGATGAGCACGATCAGCTCGTACGTCTGGTACGATCCGGCCTATCCGCTGGGGGTTGTGTATTTCTGGCCTATCCCGCCGACTTCCCAGTACACAATGTTCATCAGCATCCTGGAACAGCTGCCGGTCAAATTCCTGACCCAGGCGGTCGTGATGGCTCTTCCCTTTGAGTACTACATCGCGATCGTCAGTAACTTGGCGATGCGTCTTCGAGCTCGGTTCGGAATCAGGACTTACCCTGGCGATGTTCTGCCGGGACAGGCAAAATCGAGCCTTCGGACTTTGATGAACAGCAACGTGGCGATTCCGGAGCTGGTGATGCCGAGAGACCTTCCTGGCGTGACTGGTGGGTCGGGGTATAATATCTTCAGTGATGGCTATAACTGACCGCGCCTGCGGCTCAATTAGAGGAGAAGTCGAATGACTAGTGCTATTCCCAGATTTCAGCCCGGCTTCCGGCTTATGGATGGCTCCGCGCTGAACGTGCTCGTCGATGCAGTCAACTCGGCGAACGGCTTTGGTACGACCTCGGGGCTGAGAGTCGCGAGCCAGCCTGCGCCTGCCGCGAAGACGGTTGCGACGACGCTCACGGCAGCGGAGCTGATGGGTGGTCTGATCACGGCGAACCAGGGCGGCGGTGCGGCAGCGAACTACACGCTTCCCTTGGCGTCGAGCCTCGCAGCGGCGCTCGGAACGGGCTTCGCGATCAATAACTCGTTCGACTTCACTTTGTCGAATATCTCGACCGTGGCAGCAGAAGACATCACGATCGTGACGAACACGGGCTGGACTCTCGTCGGGAACATGGTTGTCGCGAGCAATGATGCAGCGACCTCGATCTCGACTGCTACGTTCAGAGTCCGGAGAACCGGCGCTGCGACGTTCACGCTCTACAGGCTCTAATTTTCGTCCTCCTCGGGGCGAAATATTAACGGTTAATTTTTCGATTTTTCGACTGGCGCGCCGCGAGGCGCATTTTTGAGGAGAGAGAAGATGGCCCTGCGTACAATGAGAGGAATGTTTCCTGGCGGAAATACTGGCCAAGCCGGCTTGATTGCCGAAGTGGGCGGCACAGCCGCCCTCGCGACGCAACTGCCCGCAACAGTCAACCGAGTTGATACAGTAGCTGGCGCGGCTGACGGAGTGATGTTGCCGAGTGCCCTGCCTGGGTCAGTCTGCTTCGTTATCAACGGCACGGCGACGAGTATGCAGGTCTTCGGTCAGCTGAGCAACGACGCGAATCCACTTCAGACTGTGGGAAACCCCGTCGCGGATCAGCTCGTCGCGGCGGCGGACTCGACTCTCGTCGCGGGCGCGACTGGCCTGGCTCAGGCCGCGCACATTCCGGCCATTTATGTCTGCCCAGTCATTGGGGTCTGGAAGCAGTACTTGTGCGTCTCCTAAGTCGGACTCTTGGGGGATGATTGAGTGGCTCGATTTCCTCTCCTTGGCGGCGCTTATGCGGCGAGGAGCTCCATTGCGAATGCTCAGCGATGCGTCAATCTGTATCCTGAGCTGAATCGCAAGGACGCTCCTTTTCCGTTTACGCTTTATCAGCGACCAGGACTGCTGCCCAAGGTCAGTCCTGGTGTTGCTGCGAGAGGCCGAGGCCTATACCGCGCCTCGAACGGGGCCGCTTATGCTGCAATTGGGGACAAGATTTACTACGTGAATCCAGCCTTCGGGCTTGTTCTGCTCGGCTCGATCACCGCGCTGACGAATACGCCTGTCAGCTTCACTGACAACGGGCAATACATCGTCATATTCGACGGAAGCCCTAATCAGTGGTCGATCGAAATGCTCACGAACACGTTTGCGCCGCTCGTTGACGCGAGCGGGAATATGACTGGCGCAACTCGCGGTGACACAGTCGACACGTTCATCATCTGGAACCGGCCAGATACTCGGCAGTTCGGCTCGACCCTGAGCAATCTGCTGACGACGAATGGATTGAGCTTCGCTGCGAAGGCGACTTATCCGGACAAGCTCAAGACCTTGATCGTGAGAAGAACCGAAATTGTTTTGCTTGGGGACCTGAAAGGCGAGATCTGGTACAATGTGGGAGGCCCTATCTTTCCGTTCGCGAGGCTTCCTGGCTCGTATGTCGAGTACGGAATCGCCGCGCCGTACTCTGTCGCTGCGAACGACATCAGCGTCTTCTGGCTGAGCAAATCGCTTGAAGGCCAGGGCATGATCTTGAAGCTTCGCGGCTATGAGGTGACGCGAATCAGCAACCACGCGCTCGAGTTCGCGATCAGCCAGATGTCTGACATAAGTGACGCGGTCGGGTATTGCTACCAGCAGGGGGGCCATCTCTTCTACGTCATTCACTTCCCGACCGGGGATCAGACTTGGGTCTGGGACGAGAGCATCGGCGATCCAATGCTGGGCTGGCATCAGGAGGCTTGGACTGACAGTAACGGCATCCTTCATCGGCACAGAGGGAACGCCTTTGCGCTTGTGAACGGGCTGCCTTGCACGATTGACTGGGAAACCGGGACGATTTATCATATGGACCTCAATACCTTCACCGACACAGTTTCGGCGACAGTATACGACATCAGCTTCATCAGAACTTTCCCCCAAGTGACGCAGGTTGAGAACGAGAGAGGCGAGCTTATCGACCTTGAGGAGAAGAGCGCGACTTTCGACAAGTTCGTCGCGTATTTGGAATGCGGAAACGTGAATGCTGCGATCGCGAACGGCGGCATCGGACTTATCTGGAGTCAAGACGGAGGCAGAACGTACGGGCAAACCGTGCTGCAAAGTGCTGGCTTGGTCGGAGAGTACCGGACTCAGCCGGCTTGGGCAGGACTAGGCCTGGGGAAGAACACGGTCTTTGAGCTGAGACATTCCATTCCCGGTGCGGCGGCGCTGAATGGCGCGTTCCTGCACGGAAGGGTGAATGAGCAATGAGGCTAGAATCTGATGGTTGATCCAATCAATCTCGGCATTGTGAACGTCACGGTTTCTCAGCGGGCGATGAATCAGCCGTTCCCTCAGATTTACGAGCCGTTCGTTAAGATCGAGAACGGAGTTATCAATCAGAGCTGGCTCCAGTTGCTGATCGCGCTTTGGAATCGAACAGGTTACGCGCCCGGAGCGAGCGCGAATGACGCGCTGGTGCTTGGGGCGACCTCAAGTGATGAAGTGAGCGTCGCCTCGGCAGAGCAAAATGCGAGCTTGGGTCTGCTCATTCAGGAGGCTGTTGCGGCCGAGGTTGCCCGCCTCGCGATGGATCAGGAGCCGGTAGCGCGCCGCGATCCGCTGGAAGCTCTGCTCTTCATGGATACTGGTGGGGCTGGCGCTGCAGATGAGGATTGCGCTGCTTGCAGCGAAGTCATAGACGTTCCGTTCGGGACAAGAGTTATTAATCCAGCTTCTGACTTCTGCGGGACGATCTTCACGAACGCGGCTTAAAGGTGGGATTGAACAATGTCCGATATTAAAGAAGGCTTTGGCACAGCAGCATCGTTTACTATCACGAATGCGAATCTTGCATCATCGGCCACGGCTGGCTGGAAGTCAAATGCGATTGACAACAGCGCGAATAAGTATCTCGACGCGCAAGTGATGGTCGAGCTGGCCGCAGTCAACACCGCGCCGGCAGACAGTAAGGCGATCTTTCTCTTTGCGTATTCGCTTATTGACGGGACTGCTTACTCCTCAACTGGTGACGGGACAATTGATGGCTCGGAAGGAACAGTTACGTTTCCGAGTGTCACCACGCTTCCGAACTGCTTGGCTTCCCTTGGCACGATTCCTTATCCAGTTCAGAACAAGGCCATCAACTCTGTCGCGTTCAGCGTGGCTGCTTGCTTTGGCGGGGTCCTGCCGCCGAAGTGGGGAATCGCGATGATTAATCACTCGGGCATGACTTTGAACGTGACAGCCATCAAATACATTCCAATCTACAAGACGGTGGGCTGAGTGGTCGCGATCTACGATCGAAGCCGGTATCTTTCGATTCCGTCTGGAGCTCCATGTCTGGATCGCTCGCATTGGGCGTGCCAGCCGAGCGGGAGAATGGTGTTCTGTGCAGTGTCTGGTCCCGGCATCGTTTACAAGAACATAGTAACGGGAAGACCTGGTAATAGTACTGCTGGTGGATTGTCTGCAATTCGCCAGGGTAATCCCGGAACCGTTTGGAGCTTCGGCTCTGGAAATAGTAACTCGCTCAATTGGGGCACGAGCGAAGCACTTACTACGTCTGATGGAGCTGGAACTGGCGACTACACGCTTCTCATTTACGCTGCACCGATCAAGACGGGAAGCACGGTTCTGCACACAATAAATCAGCGTAATGCTGGAGGCGCGCTGAATCAGACATTGCTTTGTCTCGATTGTGACCAGAACAACGCCGGGTCAAATGGAGCCATTGCTGGCTGGGAGTTTGCTGGCACCGTCCGTGGAGCGCAATCCGCGACGACGCTTCTTCCCGCGTCTGGCTCTGCCCTCTGGCGAGTCATTGCTTACACTCGTCGCGGAACGGCTCGGACGATTTATGACAGGGGCTTCGATGTGACTTCGGCCAGCAGTGCAGGCGCGGCTCAAGACGTGACGACAAGTGCACAATTCTCAATTGGAAGCGCGAATGGCGTTGCTGGAAGATCGCCGAATTGCCAAATCGCTTTGGGGCTCGGATTTAATCGAGCGCTCAGTGCAGCAGAGATTTTCGACCTCTCGCTCGCACCGTTCTCGATCCTGTTTCGGAACTCGCTTCTGAAGCAAGACGCGGCTCCGGTTCCTCCGGCTGTTGCCTCAGCTGTAAATTGGAAGAACGCGACCTTCAGGTCGCTCTTAATTAGGTGAGGAAAATCTGATGTCTCAAGGCATGACTTACGAGATCGTGATCGAGCCGACAGCGAGCCCGGCCGCGGAGTTCGACGCGTTCGAGTATGTCGCTCCGGCTGACGCGGTTATGACGATCAGGAGATGCGTGCTCGGACAGTCTTCTGATTACGGCGATGCCGTTGCTGAGGGGCTCGGAATTCGAATTATCTCCGGCTACGCGACCTCTGGCTCTGGTGGCTCTGCGGCGACTCCCAGACCGCTGCAGAAGGGCTTTGCTGCTGCTGGCGGCAGCGCGGAAGTGATGAACACAACGGTCGCCAGCACGGGAAGTCCGATCACTCAACATTCCGAGGCAATCAACGCCCAAATCGGCATGGACTACAGACCGACACCGGAGGAGCTGATTCGGATTAGTCCGGGCGAACGGGTCGTCGTCAGGGTGAGTGCTCCGAGCGATCCCCTGACGATCTCGGGCTCGCTCATTATTGAAGAGCTCGGAGGGTAAGAGCTTGTGGCGTACGGAGTCTTTCGCTATTACCCGCCTTACTACCGGAGTCCTCGTCCGCGCATCTACACGATGCCGAGAAGTCCGGTCACGTTCACTTTGCCTGATCCAGCGACTTTATGTGAGGGAAAGAGACTCAAGTTCGGATTCTACGTGCTCGCCACTGCGGGGCTTATCATCCGAGCAACAAGCGCGTCGCAAATACGGATCGGGCCGCTTTTGTCCTCCCTGGATGGAACAGCAAATTCAAGTACAATTGGGAATTATCTGGAACTGCAAGCTCTCAGTGACACTCTTTGGGGTGCAATTTCTGAAGTCCCGAGTGGGAGTTGGACTGTTACTTAAGGGAGAACTTCTATGACTATCGGGCTGAAGAATCTCTATATCGGGCTGCTCACTAATGCAGACGTTGCAGTTTACACCCCGCCTGGCACGGGCGGAGTCAGTGCGAAAATTAATTCCGCCTCAGCGTATAACGACAGCACGAGCGACCTGACAATTGATGTCTTTATCGTCCCAGCTGGTGGAGCTGGTTCTGCTGCGGCCGCGAATCAGATTTACAACGACAAGGTCATTCCAGCAAAGAGCAGCATTGATCTCGATCTTCTGCGAGGGAAAAACATAATCGGAACAGGGAGTCTCGTCGCTAAGGCGAGCTCGACGAATCTGGTCACGCTGGCGGTGAGCGGATTGGAGGTTTCATGAGCAAGAGTGCTCCCTTTATCGTTCTCTCACTTCCACGCTCGCGGAGCGCATGGATGGCGCATTGGCTCTCATATCCAGGTAAGCTCGTCGGCCACGACATCGCCATCAAGTCAAAGTGCGTGAGTGACTTCCTCGCTCACTTCACCTTCGCGGACGGGACTTGCGAGACGAGCGCAATGCTCGGCTGGAGGCTTCTCAAGCACGAAATTCCAAATTTGAAGACCCTCGTCGTCGTCCGCGATCCGAAAGAGGTTCTCGAAAGTCTCGAGAAAAAAGGTCTCGCGAGCCCGGAGCTGACGAATGAAGTACTGAGTCGCTGGCACATGCTTCAAGCGATCGGCAATGCGAAGGACGCGAAGGCAATCAGATTCGGCGATCTCGACAACAAGGAAATCAGATCGACGATATTTGAATGGCTGCTTGAGCTAGGCTTTGACGAAGACTGGGACGCGCGCTTCGCGTACACGAATATTCAAGTCGATTTTGCCGCGCGCTGCGAGCAGCTCGTTAAGAACAAGGAACAGATCGGCACATTTCGTGCTGAGGTCCTCGCTCGGCAACAAGTGATCGGAATGAAGTCATGTCCAATCTTCAATTAGTTGCAGCGCTTGCGCTACAAGAAGAAGTTAAAGTGACTCCTGTAGGGCTGACCTTGAGTGAGGAGAGTTGGGACTCCGCGTGGCCAGAGGCCGCTGCGCTTGCGGCGAAGCACTTCGAGGAGGTCGATGGCGGAGTCGAGGAGAGGCGCATCTTTGCGCCTGATGTGTCTAAGATGCGAGCCCTCAACGCGATGGGAGTTCTTCGCATCTTCGTGGCCCGCCGAGATGGGAAGCTCGTCGGGTACTTTACCTGGCAGATTATGCCCGATCTGGAGAGTCAGGACCTCCTTATTGCGACTCAGGGCGCATGGTACGCGGAACTTGGTGAGTCCCGAGTCGGATTTCGCTTGTTCGAGTTCTCGATCGCGGCGCTGAAGGCCTTGGGAGTCCAGATGATCTTCCCGCATCATCGAACTCAAGGTCGTGGCGCAGAGCTCGGAAGATTCTTCAAGCGTTGGGGGGCCAAGCATATTCAAGACACTTACTCTTTATGGATCGGAGACTGAGATGCCAAGCATTACAATTCCGGCTGCTGTCGTCGCTGCCGCGACTGTTGGCGGAGCAGTCATCCAGGGCTCTGCTGCCAAGAGCGCGGCGAAGACACAAGCTGGAGCGGCGCAGAATGCGGCTCAGATGCAGTGGGACATGTTCCAGCAGATGCAGGGGAATCTCTCACCTTACATGGTGACTGGTCAGAACGCGCTCACGAATCTGAGCATGCTGACTGGAAATGCCCCGAGCGCCAGTCCGCAGATTGCTCAGCTGACTCAGCAACTGAATGCGGCAAAGGCGGCGCTGGCGGCGCTTCCGACTGGCGCCGCGACGACCCCTGCCGGGGGCGGAATAGTTGGAGGAGTCGCGAATGCACTGACTGGTGCTCCTGCAGGGACTGGTGGACCAGCAAATCTCGTTCAGAGCCCAGTTGGCGGAACGACGAATCAGCCTTACATTGCGGCTGGTGGCGGACAGCTGCCTGTGGATAAGGCTGGACTCGAGTCTCTCATCAGCAATCTGCAGAGCCAAATTAATCAGGCGCAGTTCTCCTCCACTCCTGGGAATCCCCTGACTGCACCGCTGACTCGTCCGTTCCAGCCGACGATGGCGGAGCTTGAACAGACGCCTGGCTACCAGTTCACCCTCAATCAGGGCCTGCGAGCGGCCCAGAATGCGGCGACGAGCATGGGGCTAGGGCAAAGTGGCCCGGCGATTGCTGGAGCTGCCGACTACGCGGCAGGTCTGGCGAGCCAGACGTATCAGCAGCAGTTTCAGAACTATTGGGCCAACAACATGAATCTGTATGATATGGTTGCTGGCCTGACAACGATGGGCCAGAACGCGGCTGCGGGAGTCGGAACTGCTGGGATTCAGACCGCTCGGGGCGCAGGTGAGGCTCTGATGGGCGGAGCGAATGCGCTCGCAGCTGGTCAAGTCGGCGCAGCGAACGCCTGGAGCGGAGCCGCTGGGAATGTTGGAAACTTGGCGATGTTCTATGGGATGCAGAATAATGGGCTCTTCGGCTCACCTTCGGCGCCAGCTCCAGCAACTTACTCTGGTGGGAATTGGAGTACCGGGCCTGGCGGGTTCCCCATGCCTGACACGGGAGGTTTCTGATGCCTCAGATGAACGCACTCATGCCGGGAATGGGCGAGCCAATGGCGCAGCAAGCCCCGCAAGCGCCTCGGGCGCGCCGATCTGTCGGCCCTGAAATGATCGCGGCGATGGAGCAGCAGCATCTTCAGAGCCGAGCACAACTCTCGAAGCTGGAAGAGATCGCCGGAAGACAGCGAGTTGTCAGGGAACAGATGAATCACCTTAAGACGCTGGGTGATTTGATCAGCGAGGATGATGTCGTAAATTCAGCGAGCAAAATCGTTGCTGCTGGCGTTCCGCCAATGGCAATAGCTTCGCTCCTCGCTGACATGCCGTCTGGCGCTGAGGCACTGAAGGAATGGGTCGTGGGCCAAGAGGCCCAATTCGCGCAGAAGGAAGCCCAGATGAATCAGGTCATGGGCATGGTCAGGCACAACACCGGGCTCGCAGCGCTTCGGCTCTTGGCTGCAGAGTCCTTCGGAAACATGCAGCCGCCAGGAAGTCCGAACCCGCTTATGCCGGAAGGGCCAGGACTTGCACCGCCGACTCCAGCGCCTGCGGCGATGGCGCCTGATGCTGCGCCGAATATGCTCACTGGAGGAGACTCTGATGCCTATTGATCCGACGATCCCGCTTGGCGGGCAACAGCATGCCCAGATGAACCCGATGGCAATGATTAGCCAGTGGGCTCAAATCCAGAACGCGATGAATCAGAATAAGCTCTTTCAGCAAACTTTTTTGGCTCGGCAGAAGGCAGGACAAATCTTGGCTTCCGCGCCGGACTTGGAGTCGGGACTTCAGGGACTCCTCTCCGATCCAGATGTGGCTCCCTTTGCTGGCGAGACGATTAATAATATCCGGCAAAGTCAGCTCACAATGAGCCAGCTTCAAGAGGTCCAGCAGGGCCAAGTCCAAAGCGGCCTCGACGCGTTCGTGAAGATGCTGCCTGCTGTGCTGGCGTCGCCAGATGAGAGCACCTGGAACGGGACGGCCGATTCAGTTCTCGCTCGGCTTCCTGAGGGGCTTCGCCCTCGCGCGATGGTCGCGATTGAGAGCCTCAAGAAGGCGATCCTCGACGGACTTCCGTCCGATCCAGAGGCGGCGAAGCAAGTCGCGACGCAAAGACTGAGCGGCTTGGCCATTGCTGGCGGACTCTCTCCTGAAGGCTTCAAGCAGCTCTACGGCGGAACCGAAACGCTGGACTTGGGTGATCGACTTCAGCCGGTTAAGAAGATTCCTGAGCAGCTCGGCGGCGGGTACAGGAGCTTTGACCAGACTTTTCCGAAAGGTCTGGCTCCGCAGATCACGACTCAGGGCGGCGTTCCGCTGCAGGTCGGAGGAGGCCCTGCCAGGGGCCTGAATCAGCTCGTGCCGAGTGCTCCGGCAGCGCAGACTAACCCGCTCGTTCCGTCTGCTGTGGAAAGCGCTCCGCTTGCGGCTCCACCAGGAGCGAGAGAATCTGAGCTGAATGCCCCTACGGAGCCGCGAAGCCGTGCTGTTCCGCCTGCTTACGCGAGCGACCTGGGCTTGCCTGGCGGCTCGCAGAGGCCCCCGGCCGGGGCGCCTGAGGCTCCAGACGACGGCGACGCTGCGCCGACGAGCTTCACCGGAAGGCCGCTCTTTGACGCCGTTCGAGTCACGCCTCGTCCGAGGTCGAATCTGACTGGGGCGCCGATCCTTAATCCGGCTGAGAAGATGGCTGTCGATGAGCAGATTAAGAATTTCTACGGAGAGGACCAGCAGAGGTTCGATTCGCAACAGCAGTTTCTTGGCCAGCTCAATCGGATGGATCATGACCTTGAGACGCTGGCAGAGCAGGGCGGCTTCTTGGAGCCGGGCGTTGCGGCGACTCAGAGGCTCGAGATCGCGAAGAGTATCAACTTCATGGCCCAGCTCTTCGGCGCGAAGGAGCCGATCTTTAACCCTGCCTCGATCGCGGTCGCGGAAGACTTCAGGAAGGAAACAGTTCGAGCCGGGTTTAGCTTGCTGACGCAACAGATGGGAGCCCAGCGCGAAGCGGCCTCGGTCGTCTCGAACGCGATTCAAGCGGTTCCGAATCTTGACTCGACGGTTCTGGGAAGTAAGCTCATTTCTGACTCGCTTCGCGCGCAGAGCCATCGCGTGATTGATCGCCGCTACTTCCAACAAGAATGGGCTCGCCAGAACGGCGGCGATCTTACAGGCTCAGCTGAAGCGTTCAACAGAGCCTTCCCGGAGAAGGAATACTTCGAGACCGTGCTGAAGTCGATGGGAATGAGCGCGAAAGGCTTCGAGTCCCCGCTGGCGATTCGTCGAGCTCGGGACGCGGGCTATCTGACCAATGAGGAAGCTGTTTCCTTCCTGAGAAGTCAATTCCCGCCGAGACGGAGTCGCTGATGGCTCAGCAACAGTACGATCCGGAAGATCCTTATTCGTTCCTCGGCCTTGAGGCGCCTGCTGGCGCGGACATCTCTGACGTACCGGAAGGAATTGAGGACCCTTATGCGTTCCTGGGAATTGGCCCTGGCACTGTTGCTCCTGTCGGCCAGCCATTTAGAGATCAAGAACTGCGTCAGGGTGAACCAAACGATTGGAACTACGGCAAGCAGATTGCTTCAGGGCTTACTCTCGGCTTCGGCCCTGAACTTTACGGAACGGAACGGTATCTTGCTGAGGGAGGGCCTCTTGGCCCGCTCTCCCTCTCCCAGAACATTTACAATCAGACTCAAGCACAAGAGGCCTTCGAACGCGAGAACTATCTGCACGCGAAGCCGGTCGAGCTGATCTCTTCCGTGCCGACGACAGTTGCTGCAAACGCGCTTACGCCTGGATTGATCGCGCTTGCGCGCTCTCCCTCGATCGCCGCGCGCCTTGGTGCTGGTGCGCTCGCGGGCGCTGAGACCGGTGCGCTTCAGACGAGAATCACTGGTGGCGACATTGCGGAGAATGCTCTGACTGGCGGCTTGCTGCAAGGCGGGATGCCCGGTGCCTCTGCTGCCGCAGGCAGAATGATTCACCCCAAAGTTCGTCCTGGCGTTGTTGACACAGTCAGGAAGCTTGAGGCGCTCAATATAAAGCTTCGCCCGAGCCAGGTCGCGATGAGAGAGAGCCTACGTCGTGCGGATGAGCTCCTGGCGAGTGGCGGGAACGAGAAGCAACTGCAGAGCTTCACCGATGCCCTGCTTGACACTGTCGGCGAGCGCGGGAACGGGTTCAATTCAGTCACGATGGGAAGAGCTTGGGACAAGATAACCGGCGCGATGGACGCTCATGTCGCGCAAACTATCGTGGCGAAAGATCAGCCCCTGAGCCAGGGCATGGCGCTCGTAAGTGCAAACTTGAAGGGACTTGAGAAGCAGTATCAGGACCAAGTTCGCGACGCGATTAAGGTCATCAACGGCTCGTTCACGAAAGGCTCGATGGACGGAAAAATCTACCAGCGGCTGACTGAGAGAGGCGGGCTGTTGACGAATCTAAGCCGCTCGGGGAGCCCTGTCGTTCGCGAAGCGGGTGGGCGCTTGCGCGAGCTTCTTGATGACGCGGTTGAGCGTTCTTCTCCTCCGGGGACCCGCGAGGCTTGGGCTGAGTCGCGAGCACGACTTAAGAATCTGATCGCGATTCAGCCCCTCGTTGAAGGAAATACTTCCGGCCTCGTCGATCCGAGGAAGCTTCATGCTCAGGTCAAGAAGACCTTCAGCGAATACGGCTGGGGACCTCTCCCAAACAGCATGGACGTGCTGGCAGAGGGTGGCCAGCTGATGCCACGAGTCGGCCCGACAGGAGAGGCGATCAGAAGCGAACGCCAGCGCTGGTATTTGCAGCCGAGCACTCTCTTCCCTGTCGGCATGGGAATGGGGGAACTTATGCTGCTGAGCGGTAATACTAGCAGGGCCGCGGCTGTTGCCGCTGGAACCGCCGCAGTTATTGAGGGAGCAAAAGCTTCCCGCGGCGCGATGATGAGAAGCGATTGGTACAGGAACGCGCTGACCGGGAATGTCTCGCCTCCGAGTCTTGGCGGTCGCGCTGTGCGAAATACTTTGACGGGCGCGGTCAACGAGCTGACTAATCAATTCGAGGAGGACGGGAATCAATGACTGAAGGGTGGACAAAATTTTTCAACTTACTTGGTGCAAAGCTTTTTCCAAATCCGGTTCCGGAAGAAGTGCCGAAGAAGGTTGAGCCACCGCAAGCGGTGGCTGAAGAGCCTCTTCGCTTCTTCACTCCGAATTATGACTTCCATAGTCCGGAGTTGAAATCGCATTACCTGAAGGGCTTGACTTACACAATCCGGCCTGGGAAGAGCTATGATTTGCTTCGCTCGCTCGCGGATGGTGAGTGGAGTCGCCGAGGCATAATCCGCTTCCTTCCAGCTCATTCTGGGAGTCCTGGAAACATCGGCGCTTCGCGAGCGGTGATTTTGGGCACAGCCACTGTAAAGGACAAATAAGATGGCCGTCACTCATCCAACTGCAGTCAGGAATTCTCTTGCTGACCTCGTCGTGGACCTGATTGATGCTGGCGCTGGTGCTGGCACTCTCGAGTACCAGACAGCCGGCAGCGTAGAGGTCGCGACCTGTACTTTTTCCGATCCGGCCTTCGGCGCTGCAAGCGGCGGAACAGCGACTGCGAGTGCTATTACAGCTGACGCCTCAGCAACTGGCGGAACGATCACAAAGGCTGTCGCGCAGGACTCAACCGGAACAGATTGCTTCTTGTGCTCCGTGACCGCCACCGGCGGCGGCGGAGACATTGAGATGAACTCAGTGGTCGTGAGTGCAGGGCAGCAGGTTTCGACGACGAGCTTAACGTATTCGGCCCCACCGTAGAGGAGAAAAAACATGGCTACTTATAACAGCATTTCCAAAACCAGGCATAAGACTTTAGCTCTTGGCATCATCGACACACTCAACTTTACTGGAGACCACGGCTCGGTCAGTATTTCAAATAGGAGCTCTTCCAACGACCTATTCGTGACGACAGATGGAGTCGACCCTGCTGTAAATGGAGATGACTCTTACATAGTGCTCCCTGGAACAATTGACACGTTCGGTACGACTGCAGTGAGCGGTCACACTCAGGTCAAGGTCACTGCTGGAATCGCTGCCGCTTATTCTGTATTCGTATGAGCGTAATTCGTGAGTTTATCAAATGTGATCTCTGCAAGGGGAGAGCGAAGCTCTGGCTTCACGGAAACGACTACGTCGGGTGTCCACAGTGCCAGGAGACTGGAAAGATCGAGGTCGTCGAAGAGCGCGTGCAACGTCCAGTCAAAAAGATCTTCATCCCTGGAATGAAGCCCTTCGAGCTCCAGGTTTCACTTCCGCGCTCATCTCTTGCTGATATTGTAATTCCGAGGAGAACCTGAAAGATGGCACTTTATTCTTTGGCTCAAACCGGAACTGCTACGACTTCTGGGAATGCTTGCAGCGACATGGCTTGCAGCACCGGCGTTCGGCCGAGGTTGATGGAAGTCGGACTCTTCCTTGGAGCGGCAACAGCTTCGACGTACAGCTTGAGGCGATCGACCGCGCTCGGCACGAGAACGACCCCGACTGCACTGATTGCTGAGGACCCCGCTGATGCGGCCCTGACGGGTATCGAGCTGATCGACTCGGCTATCGCGTTCAGTGCTGAGCCGACTGAGGCGACAACAAAGCACAGGTCGATTGGTCTGCCCGCGACGATTGGAGTCGGAGTCATCTGGACCTTCCCGAGAGGGCTAGTTTTGGCTGTGAGCTTGAGCTTCCTCATTCTGAACGACGCGACTAACTCTGCCTCGCTTCACCACTATTGGGTCGCGGACAAGTAAGATGATTATTAAGAAGGAAGAAGCTGGACTTGTTCTCGAGCTCAAGAATGAGTCCAAGCAGTACATGGACGCCAGCTACGCGTCTGTGACGGCTCCAGACATCTGCTATGTTGAGATCTTGATTAACGACATTCCGTTCGACGGGGTATGGGTGCGTGAGTCTCACTCTTGGTGGACGAATGCGGGAGGGAAGCTCTTGCCGATCCATGGGCTCCCTGCCGGGGCGACGCTTAAGATCACCTCTTCCGGCGCGTGCGCGCTAAGAATTGACTGGAACGAGTAAAGTTTTGTGACGACTGTTGCCAGCACATTCACGATCTGGAGAACAGGTCGGCTCGCAGACGGTTTTCAGGGCTCTGCTGGCAGCGGCGCGCACAGAAGGTACGCGAACTCCGACACTGACTGGGCGATCGGGCAGAGCTATCGGCCAGTTATTGGATGGAATTTCACTGGCAATCATGGTGTCTGGCAGAGCCCGACGATTTGGACTGCCACGCTCGGCTTTTATAATTTCGAAGTCCTCACTTACGGGGAGGGAAATCCGGCTGCGGGCGCGGCAACTGTTGCTGGAACTGCCGAGTCATCTTCCTCCGCCAGTGGCTCGCCAGATGCAAGCGCCGCAAGTGTAGTTGGCACAGCAATTAGCGAGAGCATCGCGAATGGTGTACTGGCTGCTTCTTCCGCGACTGTTGCTGGTACAGCGCTTGTAGAGTCCGGTATTTCCGGCTCGGGTACGCCTGATGCGCAGAGCGCCACAGTCTCGGGCTCAGCAATCAGCTCAAGCAGCGCAAGCGGGGCACTTGCCACAAGCGCTGCAGATGTGACCGGAACAGGCCTGAGTGCCTCGATCGCGATAGGAAACCTCTTTGCCTCGGCGGCGCAAGCCGGTGGAGTAAGTTTGTCCTCGAGCATTGCAAATGGAGCACTGGTGGCTGGCAGCGCTCAAGTCTCGGGCTCCGGCTTCGTCGGGACTCCGCCTGTGGGGGGAACTGGTCGGCTCAATTCGATGCTCATCATGATTGGAATCAGGATTAATTGAGGGCGAGTCGAGGGTCGAAGGGCCTTGGTCCATGCGAGCCACGGCCGTTTCGGCGTCGATCCTGGGGGGCATACGTGGGGTGCTGGAATTGTGAAACGGCCATCCCACGGGCGTTTAGAGGCCGTGTACGGGCGTTTCAACCAACTCATTCAAAAGCACCAAAAAAAAAAATTTTTTGAAACTCTGATTTTCATTTCAGCCTGGACTCAAGAACTTTTCCGTCAGTAAAAACATAGTCAACTGCTAAACTCAGGAATACTTTTATATCGTCTCGGTCTATTCCAGTCGATCGAAGGTAGTCAATAACTGGAATAATACCTGAGTTACAGGCGTTACAAATCCATCCTCTGTAGACTCCAGTTTCATGATTGTGATCTGCAACTGGAGGAGCTGAACTGCGTGGATTCAGCAGAAGTGCTTCATGAAGTTCACAATAAGCAGGTCTTGAACGTCCTACTTTATTTTCACGCCTGATTAAATTAGTAACATTTGCTGGAGGACGAGGTTTCTTATATTTTGACTTGTAAATTGTATTTTTCCTCAAGTATTTCATGAACTCATCGTCAGTGAGCTCTTCAGATTTTTTCTGAAGCTTCTTCGTTTTCTCTCGAAGCATTACTCTGCCGTAATCGGCCATTACTTCAAGCTCGGAGTTATTTCGTTTTCTTTTTGCCACTGGCTCCCCCCTTATTAACGGTTAATATCGCCCGGCCCAGCGGGTCGCACATATAATCCTCGACGACTTCGCTCTGCCCGAGTGTGATGCTGAGAGCTTTCTCCAAGCCTTTCTGCTCGCATCTTAAGTCCGCGACTTGGCGGTCGATGTCCTTAATTCTGGCACGAAGAGTAAGCTCGATCTCGCGAAGTGTTGGCATCAGGAGTTTGCCTTCTTCAAAATTGAGTCTCCATGACAGCGCTTCGGTTTACAGCAGCAAACAAGGTTCTTCCCGCGAAGCTCGCTCACATCAAGTAGAGGAAGCTGAAGCTCTTCAAACAGCCTTATCGCTTCGGCTCGCCCATAATGCTTCACTGGATATGGATTTCCCCAAGGCGAGCCGCGCATGATGTTAATCGCGTCTTCAGGGAATCCGTCGTAGTGATAATTAAAGACTTTGGGCATCTCGCACTTCACTTCGGGCTGAAGTCTCGGGCACTCTTTGGTCTATAAAGGTCCTGCGTCCCGCCGATGCGGCAGATGAGGCCGGACTTCTCGGCGACCTCAAAGAGGGCCTTCACTTTGTCCACCGGCGCGCGCTCGGCGAGGAACTCATAGATTATGTCGGAAGTCAGGCCGAGACTTCTGCCCTTCTGAACCCACATCTTCGTCAGATACATGTGGAGTTCCTCCATGACCTGATTGTCGCTCTTCCCGATCATCTCCCTGAAAATGTCCGGCATAAGTCTTTCGGCTTCGAGAAGCCACTCCATCCCGCGCTCGACATCAATGTGCTCGATGCGAAGCCGATCCGTCCTGGAGATCGCCGAAATGGTGGCGAGCTTCGCCACGAAGATCGACCTGCTGAGTTCGTAATTTTTGAGCTTCGAATGCGTCGGCTTCGGCGGCCGACCGGCCATGTGCCACTTCTCAAGGCATGCTTTTGCCTCGTCGCTGAAGACGACTTCGCCATAAAGAGTCGAGAATTTGGCGAGCCGGCGAACAAGGATTTGGCGAAGAAGTGTCTTGTCGCCTGGATCGTAGAAGAATGGCCTGAGCGGAACCTCGTTCGAGAAGACCATGATGATCCGGCGGACCAGGCCGGTGTTCCAAGCCTCCTCGGGAAAGGTCGAGGCAAAGTACGCTGGTTGCGCCCCGCCGAGGATGCACATATGAGGGTTCTCAATGTTCAGCTCCTTGACCGAGCCGGTTCTTCGAGTCTCCCGATGACGGTCCTTGTTGTTCCAGAGGGAATTGAGCGAGGCGATGAATTGCTGGTCGTAGGTTGGCAGCAGAACTTGGAACTCTTCTGCCGCGACGAGGAGTGAGTGGAAGACGAGCGGTGGCCCTGATGGCGTGATCATCACGTCTTCGGCTTTATTTAGCTCATCCATCATGCTGGCGTTCGTGATTGAGTCTGACGCGACGTGGAACGCGGGGAGCTTGCTTCCCGGCTCCTGAGTGTCTTGCCACAAGGCCCTGACGCTCTCAATGATGAACTTGCCGACTCCTGGCGGCGCGACGAGCAAGACATAAAGGTTCGGGTAAAGATGTCCTGGCCCGTTTCTGATCCAGACGCGCCTTTCGAGCGCGCCGCTGACGCAAGAGATCGCGGACCAAAGTCGGAACAGTGGAGGCGTAACGAGGCCATCCGTCAGAGACATGAAATCTGCCACGAAGTCGCTCTTTTCCGCCATGTAGCTGGATTGAGATCAGAGTCGCTCTGGAAAGCCGAACTTCTTGCTGGTTCGGTTGAACTTGGAAATGATCGCCTTTGGTACGTTGATCTCTTCTCGAAGCGCCAAGAGGTCGAGATAAATAATCGTGTCCGCGATCTCGTCGGCGAGCTTTTTGACGAGCTTTTTTCTGTTTGATTCGTTCTTCCTTCTCGCAAGCTTTGTGTCGAGGCGTTTGATCTTCTTGGCAACGTTGCAGGCTTCGCCGAGTTCGCCCGCGGCAGCGCCGCTCCATTCTAAGACGTTCCAATCATTGACCCCGCGCTTGCCGTGCCAGCGCAGAACTCGGCTCTTTGAGGATTCGCGCAAGCGTTCCAGAATACCAGGATTCCCCATTATAATATATCCTTTATCAGTCTTATACAGCACTACGCGCCCGACAGTCTTTTCAGACCTATGGCTCGAACGCGTTCGTCTCGCTTTCCGAGCTTGAACTTGACGAGCCCGTCTGGATTGAATCGCCACGGTTTTTTTCCTTTCGAGATTGAGTCCGCGATGTCCTTCTGAGTCACTTGCTGGCCCCAATTCCAGCCCACTTTTGCCTCGCCCGGCACGACGTAAGAGCGCCCCGAGGGGGCGCGAAGCTCGACTCGAATAAGTTCGAGCGCTCTTCCGATCAGGTCTTGCTCGTCCGCGTGCTCATCATATTGAAACGCAATTGAGTCATGGCATTGGCCGAGAACCTGAACACGATCGCCGAGGTAATTCCAGACGCGCCAGAGGCCGAGGTTCGTCCGATCTGCAGTCGTGCTTTGAGGCAAAAATGCAATCGCCTCGCGAAGAGTCTCGCCTTGATCGAGTCGGCCGAAGAAGTGCCTCTTCCGGCCGAAGGGAGTAACGAGAAAGCCTTGCGTTTGGATTTGCTCCGCGCACCATTGCCAGTACCGCGTATGGGCAGGAAAGGCCGGAATGATCTCTGGGCCTTTTGGCCCTGCGGCACGGCCTCGACAATAGCGTGCTTGGAACTCCTCCGCGACAGTCAGCGGTACCTTCAGTGCCCGGCTCATTGTCCAAGCCGTGCCGGAGTAATTGCTCAGATGCCCGCCTCGCTTTGCCATGTCGCGGAATGAGAACTCGCGATAGAACTGCTGTTCCGCAATGGCTCGATCTTTCTTGATGTCTCCGGTCCAGGGAAGCAGTTCCGGCCAGACGAGACGCGAGTTGACCGTGTGCAGGTCTCCTGCCTCGCACGAATCTAAAAAAGTCCAGTCATCAAAAAGGCACCCCTCGATGAAGCCTTCATCGCGGGCTTCGACCTGTTCGAGGTCGATCTGGGCGAGCTTCATTCCTGGGTCCGCGACGAAGGCGAAGCGCAAGATGGGCGCGATATTTTGCAAGTTACTTCCGGTGCCCCAGACACTTTCGCTTGAGCTCGCGCGTCCCGTTTCCGTCCCGGCGATGTTATACGAGCATCGCATTCGCTGGTCTCGATCGACCTCGGTCTCGAGGACTTCGAGCTGCTTTTCGATCTCTCGGATCGCCAAGATGCACGCGACGAGCGGGCGTGCGTACATATAGACTTCCAGCTTCTCCAGGGCCTCACGGTTCGTTGAGAGTTTTCTTTGGCCTTTCTGGCTGATCCACTGTTCAGGAAGCCTCATCCGATGGTAGAAGAGATCCTTCAGCTGATCCGGACTTCTTGGATTGACGTTCTTGTCGCAGATCGCTTGCGTGAAGCTCCAGAATGTCTGATAGAGTCCGATCCTTCCGTTGCCGTCCCCGTGCAGGCGCTTCATAAGTGAATCGACCGCTGCGCGCCGTCCGTTCTCATCAATGAGCCAGCCACGCTGCATGATCTCCAAGTACGGTGCCTGCAGCGCGCGCTCGAAGTTGTAGATTTGCGGCGGCGCGTTGAAAAGTGTCCTGAGCTCGCCGAGGACCTCTTTCGTCACCATCGAGTCGAGGCCGCAGTAGACCTGCATGTTCTCGCTTCCGCGAAGCGAGTCCGGCTCAAGCTCGTGGGTGTTAATCCAAGGCATCAGGTCGGCATCCACCAATTAAAGACTCGTCTGACGAGATAGCTCCGCGCGAGCGAAACGACCGTGAACACGAGCACGAGCTGAATGTTTTCGCTGAACGTCGGAGTCCAGCCGTAGAGGGGGAAGAGGACCATCTGCGTAAGGACGCCCTGGACGAAGCCGACAAGCGTTTGAGCACTCGCTTCGATGAAGCTATGACTTTTGCTTTGAGCCATTGTTTTGTCCAGTCAGGATGCGGAGCGACGCTTCCAGCAAGTTGATGACCATCGGGTTCATTACTCGGGTGATGACTTTTGCCATGTTCTGTCCTCGGCGGGTCCAATACTCTCTCGCCTTCTCAGGATCTGAGAATGAGCGGATCGGGCCGATCTCTTCCAGTTCTTCCGGCGTGAGCGTGTTCACGACGTTGACAGCCTGCCCATCGGGCAGGATCGCGACGAAGTAGAGGAGAATCTCCTGCTTCTCAATCGCTTGCTTCTGCAGCAAGTCGAAGGCGTCTTCGCTCTCTTTGCTCACTCGGCGCATCCTTTTCCGACTCGATTTCCGTAAGAGGTGGGAGCGATGTATTGGCGCCAAGGGCGCCAACCTTGAGGGCAATGAAATCCCCACTCGCGAACGCGCGGGCCGCAGAAGAAGAGGCTGATCGGATGAGGGGTCCGGCGGATTGCGCCGCTGGCGATCATTCCTTCCGTCAAGATGATACTCTGGCCGTGAACTGGAAGGATGTTGAAGACCTTGAGCTGAACTCGATGCGCGGTCCATCCCCAGCGCCACAGGCGCTGACTGGCCGGGACCCACTTGCAGACGACCATCCCTGGCTCGCGGTAGTCCGGAACGATGCTCCAGGTTTGCTGAGTGATTTTTGCGAGGGGCGAGAACTGCCACTCATAATACCCGATGTCGATAATCCAGCTCACGCAAAACAAGTACGGATGATCATGCAGAACGTCGTCGTCATCTTTGCAGAATTCGTGCAGATAGATCGCGCAGAGAGGCATCAGCCACTTCGGCGTAAGTCGCCAGCGCTTCAGATACGGATCGGCTTCGTCTCCGACCATGAAGTCGGCGCGCCGCGAGGCCATGATCGCTTGAGCGTGCTTCAGCGCGCGAAGATGAAGTTTGCGCATAGGATTCCTCCTAAGACAATCAGTTCGAGAACGATTGCTGCTGCAAGGAAATACCTCGCGCCAGCTCCGATGAGGCGAATAAGAACCTCAAGCGCCCGCAGGCTCATGAGCAATCCCTTTGTCCTGTCTCGGTGTCGAGCTTACACGCGATCGCCTCGTCGGCAGATTCGGAAAGGAGCGCCATTCTCTTCCCGTCTGAATTGAAGGTGGTACACCCTTTTGCTCCGCCTGCATGGGCGCGGGAGTAGATCGCCTTAAAGTCCTCCCACGGCATCTGCCCGGTCATATTTATGGTCTTGCTCACTGACGAGTCCATGTACTTCTGCGCTGCGAGGAGCACAGCGAGGTGCTCGTCGGCAGTCACGTCTCGGGCGAGCTTGCCGCGAATTCCGAGGAACTTCGCTCCGTAGTCTTCGATCTCGAATATTTGCGCCCCTTCCGGTGTATTGACTGGGCGAGTGATTTTGTACGCAAAAACCGGCTCGATTCCTGAGGAGACGTTGTCCGCGCTCATGCTGATCGTTCCAGTCGGGGCGATGGAAGTGAGGTGTGAGTTGCGGAGTCCTTGCTTCGCAATTAGTTCCTGCACGTCTTTGTCAAGTGTTGCGAAGAACTTGCCTTTGCAATACTTGACTGAATCGAAATAGTGAAAGCTTCCCTTCTCGCGAGCCAGGTCAGAGCTTGCTCTGTACGACTCGTTGAGAATGAGGCGAAGAACTCGCTCCTCGAATTCGACAAACTCCTTCGATCCGTAGGCGAGACCTTGGGCTTCGGCGCAATTTGCGAGTCCCATTATGCCGAGCCCCATTCTGCGCTTGTTGTGGGCCTCGACTTTCTGCTCAGTCAGTGGATACCTCGCTCGATCGACGACGTTGTCCATTGCTCGGACAATGATCGGAATGTCGTGAGTGAGCTGCTCCCAATCGAAGCGCCAAGGTTGACCTCGACCTTCTTGATCAGCCATTGTTCCGAGCAAGTACTTGGTCAGATTAAAGCTGCCGAGCAAGCAGGCGCCGAACGGCGGAAGCGGCTGTTCTCCGCACGGGTTCGTCGCAGCAATCTTCTCGCAATAATACAGATTATTCATTCTGTTGATCTGATCAATAAAAAGCACTCCCGGTTCGGCCCAGTCCCAAGTGCTGCGCATGATCTTTTCCATGAGCGCTGCGGCGTCGATCTCTCTCACAGCTCGACTGGCGAAGCGCAAAGTGAACGGCTTGTTCGCCGAGGCTGCCTCCATGAATTCGTCCGTGATGGCGACGCTGATGTTAAATCCGAGGAGCGCGGTCGTGTTCTGCTTGGCTCGGATGAATTCCTCAATATCCGGATGATCGACTCGCATCACTCCCATTTGGGCTCCGCGTCTATGACCTGATGAAGAGGTCGCGAGGCAGACCGCGTCAAAGATGTGCATGAAAGAGACCGGCCCGGATGAGTGACTTCCAATTCCGCCTATTTCTGCACCTCTGTGCCGAAGCGTGCTGAAGTCGTACCCTATCCCTCCACCCATACGCATCGTTGCGGCTGCTTCGTGCGCGCGAGCCATAATGCAACCATTTTCGTCTGTGAAGCTATCCTCAATTGTGCCAGAGACGTAGCAATTATACGGTGTCGTTTTCCTGATCGCGCCGATCGCATTTTTAATCCTCCCTGCGGGGATAAATCTCATTCCAAGAAGGACTTCCCTGAGCGACTTGTAGTGCTCATCGCTGTCTTTGAGCCCAAAGGCGACGCGATTGATTGCCTCGCGGAAGTCCTCGCCGCGCTCCCTGTACTTCATCGAGTCGATCAATTCTGCCGCTTGCGTCTGCGGCCCGATCTGCGTGCTCATGCGTTCTGGACTGCCGCGAGAGTGGATTCCCACAGCTCGTCATCGCCGACGCAGCTTACGATGTAGGCGGCGAGATTGAGCGCGTCAGCGTTCGTGATCGGCTCGCGAGGCGGATTCAGCACCACGATGTGATCGCCTCGAACTCCGACCATGAATTTGTTTGCTGTGTCGATCTCATTCATCGCGTTTCTCCTCTCATTATAGTAGCCATCTCAGCTATTCTACTCTCGTAAAAGTTGACAAGCCCGCGTAGCTTAACTACTTCCACGAGAAGTTTTGCTGCATTTGGCTCATCTTCACGTAGTCTGCGATCGAGCTCGATCCAGTACTCTGCACTCTTTCCGAGAAATTCCATCTTATTCGTCCCTCTTCTCAGTGTCAGCCTTTTGATTCCGCATCAGCTTCCATGAACTTTCATCAGTGTAGACGCTACCTAGAAAGCCCAATGATTTTTTCATCTCCGGATAAAGCGAATGATGCAGCATCATCGTGTCTTCCGGCACGAGCGAGAACCGGATCGTCATGGGGCAGAGGTACTGCATGTCGTAGATGAAGTTCTGCCCCACGATCCTGACGTTCTTGTGCTCGCATACGCGCTTCGCGGCGAGCCAAGCCCGCTCCTCAAGCCACGCGTCTGGCCAGTACGACCTGCCCGGCTTTGCCTCGTCAATAAACGGAATGACGATGGCTTGCGACTTCGACGTGGCGAAGGAGATCATCTTGACTTGCCCAATGACTGTCTCACAATCCGCGCCGATCTCAATCGGGACAGGAGAGAGGTCCGCACTAATGCAGATCGCGTTGCAGTAGTTCTCGACCTCCTCAATTGTCGGATTGATCAAAACCTGACGTTGCGGGCGGCGAATTTCTGAGAACTGACCTTCGCGGAACGCCTTCATCAGGTCCGCGACAACGATCGTGCGCCAAGACCACTGATAGAGGACTGCAGCAGGATGATACGTCGGCAAGACTTTCACTCTTGGCCCTGACCAGTTAGAAATCGCAGTTGACCCGCGGAGATTGCTGATTGCAGTCGCTCGCAGCAGCGCCCAGCAAGGAGTGTTCCCGAGGCAGACGACGAGGTTTGGATTAAGAAGCTCGACCTCTGCAATAAGTCTATCCAGTTCGGGGAAGTATTGAGGGTCGAGGAAGCAGCCTTGCTTAAGATGTGGCCAGTCATAATCTTTGTGTCCTTGAGCTTTGAGCTCCTTCTTGCTCCAGCTGATACTTTCGATCTTATTCGCCAGGGGCTGGAAATTGAAAACATTTGTCAGCCCGATGGATGCAGCTTCGAGCCACTGATCTCGAATGAAGACCCAAGAGTTGCCGAAGCGATGACTTTCGACGATCTCGCGATGCAGCTCACTCTCGAGTTCTGCATTCGCCTCGCCGAGCATCTCGAAAAGCAGCTTCCCACTCGAGCCGACGAACGGGCGCGCAATTTCGGCTTCCTCTCGACCCCAGGCTTCGCCGACGAGCAAGATTTTCGGCGCTTTCGCTCCGGAGTAATGCGCGAGGGGCTTAGACGGAACGTACACGCTTCTGTCGCTCCTTTACCCACCAGGTAAGAATATCTCTTGCCATCTGGCTCATTCCGACTTCGTGCTCACTTGCTGCGGTGTAGAGCTCGTCGTAGAGGTCTCCGCTTACGTAGACGCTGAGGAGAGTCTTTTCCCCTTCTTTGAAGACGCGAGGGCGAGGCATGAGTGAGGTCCTCAAATGAGTGATCGTCCAGGGCATGAATGAGCGAGGCGTATGATCGCCTCGCGTTGGCGCGAGAGAAGTACGCCTCGCTCGTGACCCACAAGGTCTTCTCGTTCCGAGCCGAGACGAGGCGAACCCGGAAGCCGCCAGCGATGTCCTCGAAGAGCTCGAACCGATAGGCTCTCTTCCTCATGAGCCTACGCTCTTCTCGAGATTGCGCTCTTCGATGAACGCAACAAGTCTGTTCTGATAAAATTGAGCCTTCTTCAGATCTTCAAGGCCGCCCTTCGCCCGATGTCTGGCATTGTACTTCATGACCATGAACTTGTACCCGCCGATCACCTCTTCGGGCGTACTTTGAGCCTCGAACACCTTGATGACCTCGTAGGGATTCGTCTCGCCGCCGTAGTGCAGCGGGTGGTTGACTTGCTCTGCCTTCTTCGCCTTGCTCATCTTTGCCTCCGATTGTTGAGCGCGAATAACATGACTGCTCCGCCGAGCGCGATGAGATACCCCTCGACGCCGGCAGCGAGCCCGAGGCCGACGACGAAGAGAACCGTTCCGAGCCAGAAAAAGAGCGCGTCGATCTTCATGACTCAGAGCACCTTGCTCGCTCGCACCTTCAGGCGCTCCATCGCGAGGGCGTGACGGGCAGGTTTTACGAATTGCTCGTCAATCTCAAGGCCGAGGGTGAATTTTGCATCGAGACTCTCTGCCGCGCGGATTGAGGCACCCGAGCCACAGGTCGGATCAAAAACCGTGCTGGTCTGATCGACGAACATGGAGAAGAAGTGCCTGAGCATCGGCGCGGGCTTGGTTGAGGGGTGCAAGATCTTGTCCGTCGGAGCCACATAGGCATCACTGACGACCTTGACGATCTGGCGAGAGGATCGCGTCATGAGGAGGGCCGTTTCGTAGATATGTCTCGGCCCGTGCTTCGGGTCGCTCGCGATTCCAGCGTTGTCACTCTTGACCCAGATGAGCGGATAAGGATGGATGCTCAGACTCGGCGCAAGACGAGCGAACATGTTTCGAGTCAGCTCGCGGTGCTTGTCGCTGTACCAGAACATCATGTGAGCAGAGAGAGCCATGAGCTTGTCAAGGTTCTTGCACATGCAAGTCACGAGATTCTCATAGAGCCTCTGTGAGTCCCCGTATCCGGCCGTCGGCTCCGAGCCGCGAGCTTGCGGCCCGCTGAACACGTCAATCCCGTACGGGAAGTCCACATGGAGGAAGCTGAATTTTCGCCCCGCGTAGAGGGGTGCCCACTGAAGGAAGTCCGCATGAAGAATCGTCTCCTCCGGCGGCAAGATCGCAATGACTGGCGGTTGCGCCGGATAAGCTTGCGGCTTCGCAGCTGGCAGCGGGCCGAGTGTCTCGTCCAGGCCGTTCGGAAGGGGGACCTCAATCAGCTCCATCAGGGCATCGCCAGCTGCTCGCTGCTCGCGTCGAAGGAGAATGTTTCTGGCCTCGTTCACGCTGCCGCAATCCTTAATTCTCGGATCGTCGAGCTCTTTCGCGATGCGCAGGTATTGCGAGACTAGACCCTGAGTGATGTTACACTCTTCCGCTGTCTCGGCTTGAGTCCACTCAGGGTCGAGCTCGATGAAAAGAGAATGGATTCGAAAGATGGCCCTGACGAGGTCCTTCCACTCGAGGTCTTTCCGCTTGATGTTCTCTTCGAGCTCGATAATCTGTCGTTCGGTTTCACTGAGGTCCTCGACGAAGCGGCAAAGTATGTCCGTCTCGCCGAGCGAGCGAGTCGCTTCGATTCTTCTCTCTCCTGCGACGAGCCGGTATTGGCGGTCAATTATGACCGGATGAAAAAGGCCCTTGGACTTGATGGAAGAGGCCAGCTCTTCCAGATCGTCCAAATTTTCTCTTTGCCTGTTCGGCCGGTCAATGACGATCGCGCTGAGCGCGATCCTGCGGACTTCGTCGCTTAACACTTGCACCCCCGAAAATAAGTGGCCAAGGTGGTTTAGCTTTGCTGCGATTGAGACGAGAGTGGGGGTAAACCCGTGCTCGAATGCAAGCAAATCCCACGCCGGAGTACGATCAGGGAAAGTCTTCTCGAGTCTTCCCCCTCTAACGGCGCCGCTTCTGCTTACTCCTGAATCCCAACGATCCTATCGACTTGATTCTCGAGTTCGCCAGAACGCTGATTGACGTACTGAGTCACGTCAATGAGAACGTCTTTGCCGATGACTTGCGGCAAGAGCTCCTCGTAAGAGGGCCCCATTTCAAGCCCGAGACTCTTCAGGAACTCGTCGAGCCTCCACATCATGTCGGAGCCATCCGTGCCAGCAGTGAAAATATCGCGGCGAAGTTGGCGCTTGGACAGATTGATCGGAACGAGTGAGCCTTCTTCGGCTCCTTCTTGCATTCTGTCCGCTTCATCGACGGAGTCGGGCCACGAGGTTGGCACGACATGGAAGCGCACATACGGCGTATTGTTGGTGTTCTTGTCTCCGACTTCCCAGGCCTTGATCTTCCCCGGATAAGTCGCCCGCGGAAGGGCCTTCGGCCGCTTCGCCTTGCCGGACTGCTTTTTGAGCATCGCACTGAAATCGACTGCCATTTGGGTGTTCCTTCTGAGTTGAGTTGAAAGAGGTCGGCCCTGTCTTTATGCCGAAGCTGTCGGTGCCTGCACGACTTCGGGTTTCAAAGTGACGACGTTCTCGCCGCCTTGCGGCGCCTGGTTGCTGCTTCTCACGTCCTTGAAGAAGTCCGCCAAGCCTGTGGCGAGGGGGTACTCTTTTTTGACTGAGAGAGGCGCGCTGTTCTTCAGCTCAACCATCCCCATCGTGTCGGTCACAATGACTCGCTTGCGATTCTGTCCGACCCCTATGGTCTTCGCCTGAAGCGCAGAATTGAAGTATCTTCCGACCTTCGGGCTGAGAGCTTTGCCGAGCGTCGCGGGATAGCCCTGTTGCGGGCCGTTGTCTTCTCCGATGAAGACGATGTGAGAGATCACGACGACGTTGCACTTGATCTCCTTGTCGTAAAGAGTCTCAAGAAGGGCTTCGACCGCTAACTGCCCGTCGTACCAATCGCTTTGGAAGGGCTTCTGCCCGAGACGGCCGTTCATCTGGAGATTGAAATTGAGCGCGGCCTTGCTTAAGAACGTGAGGCTGTCGATGACCAGCACGTCTTGAGTCGTGAGATCGACTGCTCTGACCTTCCCTTCCTCGCCCCAAGCAAGCTCACCACTGAGGAGCTTGCTGACGTTCTGCCAGGTGTTCGCCTGCGTTGGAATGAGCTTGCCGCCGGAGTTCTTCCGGGAGTCAGTAAGGGTAATGAAGTGAACTCGATCAGCTGCGCCCTTCTCGTAGGGGCTTTTCGGGTCAAGAAGTAAGTTCTTGATCACGTCGAGCCCGTTGTCGAGATCAATGATCCATAAGTTGTACCCCGCGCTCGCTAGCGAGGCGAGCGCCCCGGTCTTGCCGCTGCCGGAGTCGCCAATGAGGAGCAACTTTGTCGTCTGGCCGCTTTGGTGATTGCTCAATTTAGTCATTCCACTGGACTCCTTGAATTGTAAAAACGTCTCCGACGCGAATTTCTTCCATTAACTGCATGAAGCGATTTGAATTCTCGAAGAGTCTGACTGCCTCGAGAGAAATCATCTCGACTGAAAGGAGGGAATTTCCTCTTCCTGTGCATGAAGTCACGACGAACTGTTGAAGCCCTGAGTTGAATGCCTTGATCGGCATGAGCGAGGACGCGCGCACGATGGCTGGCGCAGCAATCAGCCCGATCGCGGCGGTAATAAATCCCCTTCTTGTCGGCTGAATGAGGTCCATCAATACTGCCCCGGCACGCGGTTCCATCTTCTGACGATCTCGAGGGCGAAGCTTTGCTCGACTCGGCTGAGCACCCATGGCGTCTTCGGCACTGGAGGGAAGAGATCTTCTCCGCCGAATCTGAGCTTCCCGTACGGTTCGATCGCTTTTGCCTCAGCAATGAAGACGCTGTTGAGATTCATTGGGTTCGGAAAGACTGCGAGCTGGAATTTGAAGGCTGGTGAGGATGTTTCATCCGGGATTGTGAGTTCGCTCTGTGCCTTCTTCATCTCGAAGATGAGATTGTAAAGTTGGTCCCAATCCTCTTGCGTGACCGGCACGGTTGAGTCGGTCTGAATGTCGTAGCGCATCGGATGTGCTGGGAGAAGGTTGTCTGGATGAAGCGTGTCATCACCGAAGCTCATCAAATTTCTCCCCGGCGCTGAAGTGGGTCCCAAGTTCTTCTCTTGAAGTCCTTCTCAAGCCAGGTCATCCGGTTTTCTGGATTATGATTACAGATTCCCCTGAATTGGCAGCCGAAGTACTTGTCGCAAGCGGTGTCGTTCATCGGCCAGTCTTGCGCGATCGCGCAATATTCCATCTGCTTCGCCCACCAGCCGAAAGAGGCGAGCCATTCTTCGCGGAGCGCTTCAGTTCGCGGAACGAGGTGCCGCTTCGCGCGCGTGAAGGTCGCCCCAACCTGCAGGCCGTCAATGATCACGCCCCGAGTTGGACGCTGGAGGATAATTTTTCCAGCGAGGTCGTAAAGCGACATCTGATTGTTCGGAGAAAATTGGGCAAAATACTTCGCCTCCAGGGCGTGCTTTGTCGTCTTCATGTCGAGCCAGAATGGGTCACCCGAAAGACTTCCGATCTTGTCTCCATGACCACAGACGGCTATGGACTCGCCATGACTCAGGGTCTTGAAGCCGGAGTCAAATCTGAAGCTTATTTCGACAAAGGGCCTGCCTTGATCGTCCTTCTCGCACTTGATCGGGTCGTCTTTCCCAAGCTGGTCCAGATACCAGATAATAGATCGAACCAGGCTTTGTCTATTTTTGCTTGGGTCTCCGCTGATCCAGGGACGACCAAGCTCCTTGTTCCACGTCTTCGCGAGCGCGGTGCGGACGACCGCTTCGAGCGCTTCTTCGTGATCGAGATTGAAACACCTGGCTTTGTCATATTCTTCCCTCGCCTCGTGCATCCAGAGACCAAAAATGAGATGAACACTTTCCTCCCGTGGAACGAAGCCCCAGATGATCGAGTAGTAATACTTCCTCGGGCACTCCTTGAACGCGCCGAGGCTTGTGCTGTCGATCGCGGTCTGCATTCCCAAGAGCTTGACGCTGAAGGAAGTGTTGAGATGGAGTTCTGGCGGAAGCGGCATTCGGTTGATGGCGAGCTCTAAGTTTGACATGACTTAGAGCCCCATATCCTCGACTGAACCGCTCGCCTTTTTCAGCAGCGGAGTGAGGTCTGCCTTGGTCTTCTCGGTCTTCTTTTTGCCGGTCTGAGCTTCCAGCTTCTCCATCTCTTCCCACTTCACCCTTGCGGCGCGATTAATGGCGATGATCTTCTTGATGTCCTGGCCGCTGTAGTTCTCCGGGTCGCGACTCATCAGATCGCTCAGGGACTCTTCGCTCGCCTCCTTAAGGGCGTCGCTCTGAGGAAGCTCGGGAGTTTTCGGCTCACTCATCGGCTCGCTGATCATTCGTCGCTCCCGGCAGTTTGATCGACTTGACTTTCAATCACGAGCTCTTTCATGCTCGCCTTCATGTCCTGGCGAATTTTGTCAAACTCCGCGTTCGCCCGCGCCTTCATCGCGATGACATGGTGATGCACGATCGTCCTGATCGCTGTCCCGGCGCCGATTCTGGCCGAGCTGTCTGGGCCGAACTCCTGCATTAAGAAGTCCCAGTCCTCGTCGAAAATCCCGACGTGTCGGCGCTGCTGTGGCAGCGGGCTGCGCTTACTCAAAAGAGGACCCCCACCGGGCGCGAGCGCCCGGAATAATCTTTAAGCTGATCCGCGCGTCTGGTTTATTCCGGACTCTTTCGCCTCTTCAAGTTTTTGCCTTAAGCAAAAACCGAAGTGGCCCCAAAGCTGCCGCAGAGCGTGCTCGTAGGCAAATTTCTCGCCGAGAGCAAGGTCGTAGTTCTCCGGACTCGCGCACGCGCTCGACCCGATGACGACGAAGCCGTTCTTCAGAACGACGACGGCGAGCGTAAGGCATCCGAGGTGCGTGGCCACGTCCTGTGGAACCTGCAAGCTGCGCGGCAAGAGGTCGAGCCCGTTCAGGGTGTGCTTGAATTCGACTTCTGCCTCGATGTCCGCGAGAGAGACGCGGGGCGCTTTCGCAACGCTTGCGGCGACTTCGTCGTCGAGCTTGAGGCTCATGGCTTCGCCTCCGAGCTTACGTGCTTTGCCGCTTGAGCTTGCTGATACGGCATCCAGCAGCAAAATTGGCCCTCTTCTGGATGCGGCCCGTCTTCTTCCTGAAAGAGGGTCACGCTTGTGGCCTGGCCAGAAAATCCAGAAGAGTCGAAGTATGCCAGATTGACACAGCTGTCGCTGTGGACGAAAGAGACGAGCGCGGGGAATGGTTGCGTCTGCTTCGCCTTATCGAGATAAAACCAGACGACTCTTCCGATGCTTGGCTTGATCATTTGGGTGCCTCCAGTTTGATTTTGCTGTTGACGAGGATAAGCTCTCCCCCGCTGAAGGGGCTCATTCGAATCTGAAGTCCGTCGAGTTCGGGCATCTTTGCCTCGCGCCTGACGGCGTAGAACTTCTGTCTGGCGCGCTCGAAGTCGTTCGTCGAGATGAGAAGTCCGATCGGCTCTTGCACGGCTTCCAGCAGGAGCATTAAGAACTCGTCTTTCTTCTTCATTCGAGGAGACTCTGAAGCGCCTGCTGCGCGAGTTCCTGTCTTGCGCTCACGCGCCGACGAGCTTCCTCGACGACAATGGCGAGCTTCATTTGGCTCTCGACCGCCTCTTGGAAGCCTTCTTCAGAAAGAGTGATGTCCATGCTTCGCGCCTGCTCCTCGACCCTGGCGGTCGCGATCGCCAGGAGCTCGATTTCAAAAGCAGTCTTGCGTATTCCGCCCTTTGGCTCCCCGCGAGGGCCGAACTCGTAATCTCTTGCGTATTCGGAGACTTTGTCCTGAAGTGAAGAGATCGCATCTGGCGTCAGGAGCTCGCCGGGCGCAAGCCCGCGAGTGGCCTCATCAATCCAGCGCTTGACGTTGTTGCGAATATTCTCGGCCCTGAGTCCGTTCAGCGCGTCGGCCTCGTTCTGAGTAAGTTCATGCCCGGCGCGATATTTCGAGCCGATACCGAAGAAATACTGGTTAATGCGGATTTTCATCGGGGAGAACGGGCTTGAGTGGATTGTGACTGTACGCGATGGGCACAGGGAAGTAAAGGGGCGAGATGATGGGCCGGGTTATTAACCATTAATATCGGACCTAGGGTCGATTTTGTGGATAACTCATCTTCCCCATCGACTCGATTAGCGCTTTGAGCAGCATGATCTCCACGTCCTTCTCCGTCATGAGCTACACTGCGGCTTCCTCTTGCGCTGCGGCGAACGCCTTGAGTCTAGCGATCTCATCTGCTGCTGCTTTTGGCCCGTCAAGGAGCGTGCTCTGGCCGAGCGTGAGCAAATAAGCCAGGGGCCCTCCGGTCTGAAAAACGTCCGTGCTCGCCTTAACAGCCCGCGCGTACTGGTCCATGTAGAATTGCTGGGACGAAGTTCGCTCCTCAATCATCGCGAGCAGGTCGCGGATTACATCGACGTGCTCTCCTTCCCAATCCTTCATTGCATTCTGGATTGACTTGAGGCGCTCTGGTGATGTGTCTGGCGTGCTCATAGCCCGAGGTCCTCGATATTGATGGTTTCGCTCTTCACTTCTTCCGGCGGCGCTTTGCGCCTTCTGAATCCCGGATACTTCTCTTTCATGAATGCGTCATGAGCTTCAGAATAGCTCCGCTGGAGGCCTTGCGGCGTCGCGTTCAGCTCGTCCACGAAGGCCTGAACGTCTTGAGGTTCGAGCCGGGCGAGCGCAAGAAAGGTGTCGTAGAAGTTCAGAAGGCGCTTGCAATCCACATGCGTCCCGTCAGCGAGAATGAAGAGGAAGTCTCCGTACCTGAAATCGTCCTCTTTCGTGATGAACTCAAACGTGCCGTGGATTCGCTTGAATGAGCCGGCCTCGGTGCTGAGATGTTCGATCCACGGTGGCTTCGCGACGTGCTTGAGCGCTTGCGCGGCTTGCTCGTCCTGAATGTCTTGCTCTGTCGGCCCCTGGCCGCCTTCTGTCCCGTCGCAGAAGGTGCATCTATGCGGACCGAGCTTACTGATCGGGAAGCCCTTGCTGTTGCAGCTTGGGCAGAAGGTCATCTCGACGTTGCTCATCAGAACGGAATCTCGTCATCATTGAGCTCCTTTTGCGCTTGCGGCGCCTCCAGTTCCAGAGTCGTCCTAGGCGTGAAGATCTCGTTCCAGCCTTTTCGTCTCTTCCACTTATCAATAATAGGAATGATCGCGTTCCCGGTTACGTTCGCCTCGTAGTCGCTGTGGAAGCGATAGCTGATCTTGGTCGCGAAGCTCCGCGTCGAGTACTGCCAGGATCGGTTTATCTCAATCTCGAGCTCGTAGTCTTTGGTCTGCACAATCGGCTCGATCTCTTCGCGAAGCGCGAACTCGAACGCTTCGACGGCTTTCTCGAGATTCTTCGCGAGCTTTAGTAAATTGGCGTTCATGATTTTTTCTCCCTTAACAGTCGTTGACTTGAAGTTGTGTCGCGTTCAGGCTCTCAGCGAGTCGCTTGAAGTCCGGCTCGTTATGAAGAGCCAGCGCCTCGCGTCCGAATCCGCTGAGAATTTCGGTCCCGCAGCCAGGACACCTCCACTTATCGGAAGACCATATCTTATAAGGGCTCCACATTTCCGGCGCAGCGTTTCCTGGTGGAGCATTCCCATGCGGCATTCCCTCGATGAAGTAGAAGCCGGTCTTCTCGGCCCGGAAGAACATTCTGCACGGAACGCAGACTGGTTTAGGCATCAGATTCTCCTCGGTTCAATTGTGTCTGCTAAGGCTGTTGCGACTCGCGCGAGTGAATCGCCGATGTTACTGAGTGCCTGGATCGAGTTCGCGCGGAGGCGCTTCTCCAGAGCCTCTTTCTCTTCCGCGATTCGGCGAGTCGTTTCTCTTTCCAGCTTCTTCCCGTCGTCGAAGCCTCGTTGGTAGGCTTCGTCGTGAATTTGGCACAGCAGCAGATGCCGCCGAGCTTTGTTCTTCGGAATCCTGACGTTGTTGAGATCAGTGATAGTGCTCATAAGAAGTGCTCCCTGCATGTGTAGTCGCTGCCCTCTGAAGAATGACGTTTGATGAGCGTGACCTTGACGATCTCGATCGAGAGGATCGTCGAGTGCAGATATACATCCGCTTGGCCTTGGCGTCCAACGAACTTGCAGTCCTCGCAATCGTGCTTGAATCGCGGAGTGTTTGAGTTCTCGTGGCTCACTGAAAGTCCTCCAAATTCGCCTCTGCCAGTGTGTGCTTTGTTCTCGTTTCGACAACGTACTTGAGATTCTTCTCCTGCTTCATCGGCCCGGAGTCGCCAGAGGCTTCGGCCTTCTTGGCCTGCTTCGAGGGAAGTCTCCAGGGATCAATGTGCAAGACGATGTCCCATTCGAGACCTTTTGAGCGATGACCTGATCCGAGCGTAACAAGGCCGTCCTCTTTCGCAAAGAGATCACCCAAGATCCGGCGCATGCTGCCTGCGTCGCGGGCCTCGGCATCTTCCAGGACAGCCCTGAGACATTCGACTCGATCTTCGAGCCCTTCCACTTCGTGCTCTTTGTCGTTCGCGATGAGGAGAGATCTCTCCTTGTCAAGCCAAGCAGTCAGCATTGCCGCGGTGTTGACTGCAGAAGTGAGATCTTCCGGGACGACCTTCTTGCTGAATGAAATGAGATTCTTCCCAAGCTGCCTGCCGAGCATCTTCACGCCAACTCTTCGCCGGATTAGTTTGAACGCCATGCTCATGAGCGGCGCATTATTCCTACACAAGATCGCGAGATCGCGATGCCCGTTCAGCTCGGCTTGCACGTCCTTCCAGGACCAAGTCTTTTCGGAGTCGGCCTTGTAGTACGAGTCATCACGAAGAGGAAGCTGGACGAATCGACCTGTCGCGTTCGACTCGTGGGCTCTGAAGCCCGGCGCGTGAGCCTGCTGACGCTCGACGACGACCTTGGGGCATCGGAAGGTCATCATTAATGGGAGATCAGCCCAATTCTTACGAATTGCTCTAATTTGTTCCATCGACTCAGTGTGCGCGCCCCTGAAAGCATAAATTGAGTTATGAGTAACAATTCCATTTGCCAGATAAAGATTCTGTCCAAATCCATTTGACTCAACAGTCAATCCGTAAACGACTCCCTTGAACGGAATATTTTCAATTCTACACTTCAACCAAGTCTCACAATCAGCTGAGCCATCAAATACCTTCACAGACATTGCTTCGCTGATTAGATTGCAAGCCTCAGTTAGAAATTTTTTCTCTCCAATATGGAGAGAGTCCCCCTTTTTCCAGATTGGAAAATCAAATTCTCGCTTAAATTTCTTCAAGCAAAGCTTTGCTCTCGCTGAATTATCTCCTATCGCGTCCCAAGCCACGTCGAGATGCCTCTGTGTGCTTGAAGCTTTACCTGAACATTTGAAGATCAAATCTGGAAGCCCAAATTGGGTCCAGATTATTTTCTCTTCTATCTCTGCTTCTTCCTTCGTGTCAAAAGCTGAAAGAATCCAGAGAGCATCAGCATCTTCTTGTCTTGCCCTCATCGCCGGACCAAAGCCATCTCGATTGGCAGTAGTGTAAAAGCTTTGCGCTTTGCCAATACGGAATTGATTTCCCTTCTGCATCAGATAGACAACGAAACATCTCTTGTCTAGCCAGCGTACTAGACAGCGATGATTAGGTGTACAATCGTGAGCGAAGAATCCATCAGTGTTAATCCTGACCATTTCACCTTCAAAGTAAAATGACTTTACGTCCAGGACTTTTCTGCCTTGGCTCTTCACTCCAGAGAAGCCTACTTTTCGATTATACGAAACGAGCTGGTCTCCAATATTAACATTCTCAATTGATCTTGATTCTCCTCCAGTAAGTTGAATCATAGTCCCTGGAGGATGACACTGCTTCGGGTCTCCAACAGCGAAGATTCGTCCGTCACTTCTGAGGCTCGCTGCGATCATCTGATGATTCAGTGCGTTCAGATCTTGCGCCTCATCGACCATCACGTTCGCGTACTGGGTGAACTTGCCGCCCAAGCAGACGCTGCAGTAGACCTGATCATCAAAGCTGATCGTCCCCTTGCGCGCCATGTTGATGCTCTCGATAAGCACGACTCGGGCGAACTCGGTCATGAAGTCCTTCTCGTCGCGGGGAATCCAGATCTCGTCAGCAAGAGAGTCCCAGACTTCTTGCGAGTCCTCAATGAGGGGCCGACCTATTCCATCAGGAGTCAGGCCGGCGAGCATCGCAGCACTCACGAGCTGCCGTGCGGCGTCCCATTGTTCAGACGTGAGATCGCTTCTGCGCTCCTTGGCCATCGAAGAAACGAGCTTGCCGAGCTTCCTCTCGTCCAGGTTCCACTTCATGACCTGGCTGTTACTTCTGATCCACGCCCCATGCCCGAGCCCGTTCGCGGTTTTCCAGAGGAAATTACTCGGCATCTCGTTGATCATGGCTTGAGCGGTGGACTTGTTGAAGGCCATGCCAAGCGTGGACTCCTTCACGACCTGGCCCATCATCTTGAGGGTTGTGCTCTTCGCGCAGCCCGCGCCAGCCTTGATCATCAGGCTCGCGTCGGTCTGCGCTGCGGTGTCCAGGACTGCTTGCTGTTCTTCTGTTGGCTTATGACTCATGACTTATTCCCCTTTCGGTTCGTGCTTTTCGCGTTGAAGATTGACATGCTCGAATGATTGAGCGATCCGACTCAGCGCGCGCCTTGTCGTTTTGTCCCAGAGACCTTGATGACCCAGGTCCCGAAGTGCGGCGGCTTCCGTCTCGGTGAACGAGACGATGATTCGACGGACTTTCGGTCTCATGTCGGCGCGCTCAAGATGACCAGAGCTTGCCCCGAAGGGGCGAATCCGAGCCGGATGCTGCAGTCGCTCCAAGGAACGAGCTCTTGCGCGCCCAAGAAGACCTCATTCGCCACGAACTCGGTTTGGTTTTTGAGAAGCTTGTTCTTCGCGGCTGCGATGTAGCCGAGCATGAGAGCCTCTCCCGACTCTGCCCTTTGGCGAAAAGTGTCGATGTCCCAGCCGAATCCTGGCAGTTCCGCCTCGAGTCTTCCATATTGACTCTCTGGAATCTCGCCGAGTCGTACATAGACCTGGACTGCGTTCGGGTCATACTCGCAATCTGGCTCCGCGACGAGCTGCAGGTCCGTTCCACTTTTGAGCGTCTCAAGAATGAGCTTCGCCGGCGGCCGGAAGTGCATTCCGACGAGAAGCCCTGTGAGTGTAGTAATAGGCTTGTTCATTTACCTCTCCATTGTTGGTCTAAAAATGACTTTGGTCCTTGCTGCTGAATGCGTTGAGTGAATTCGAAGAATTCACCCTTTGGGCGAAGCCTCTCGGCGAGTAAAGAGAGCCCGAGCAGATAAGCAAAGAGAAGAGTTCCGAGGAAGAAGTACCTGGCGCTCATTCCTTCCCCCTCCCTGTAGGAGAAGGAATGACGCGGATGTTTTCGGCGACCGCTTCACACGTGGCGTTGTAGACTGAGTTCATGCCGTCACCACATGACGCCTCAGCCACCTTCGCGCACAATTCCCTCGTTTCCTCGAACACGCGGGCGGTGGAGATGCGGAGGGTTTCGAGTTCACGACCGAGCTTAGCAATCTCTGCGTCTCGGTCTGCAAGGAGTTGTTCCCAGGTCGCTACGTGCGGAGGGTTAAGTCTCGCCTCCAGCGCGTCGATGTGTGCGGCGGCTTCGTCATACAGCCTCGCGTCATCTTCAGCAGCTTCACAATCTGGATGGTCCTCGCGCAACTCGTTCGCGCGCTTCCGAGCCCGCTCTTGTATCGTCCGTGCGGGGGTCATGGCTCTCTCACAGCACGAATTATCTTAAGCTGATCGCGCGCAAATGCTTCGTCGCGATGGCAGCACAATCCGCGAGCAGATCGCCTTCGGCGGAATAAACTTCCCATTCGCCGTCAGCGCAATGCCATAGGCCGGGAGTCGTGCCGTTGAGACGCTCCCTTATGTCTGCGAGTCTCTTCTCGTCTTGCTCTGTCACGGCACTTTGCCTTTCTCGTCCTGAAGCAGAAGCTCCTCTGCTTTCTTCCGCCTCGCGTTGTGCCATTCTATCCGATGCGTGCTTGAGCAAAACTCTTGGTGCGGCGCGCTCTTCTTGATCTCGAATGTTCGATCGCAAGACTCGAGCTTGCACGTTTTGATCGAGCCGATTTCGCTGAGTTCGCTCATCAATTTTTCCTCATAATTTCTGCGAGCTTCGCTTGAGCAAAGCTCATCAGCACGTCAATGGAATTGCTCCGAAGAAGAAGGCCGCCGTTCAGCTTGAGTTCGAAGCTCGAAGAGTCACTTTTCGCGCGACGGATGCTGAACCGGCCGACCCCTGATACGTCAGCAAAGCTCTCACCTTTGATCTTGCTGTATTGATGATTCTCCCATATGAGGGAAATAATTGCGCTGCTCATTCATGATCTCCGGCTTTGAAAGTTCAGCCCGAAAGTCACGCGAACGCGCGACTCTCGGACAAAGCTTTCCCCTCACTCTTCGTCTTCGTCAGTTTCGAGACGCTCGTTGCACCAGCCGCTGAAGAACTCGCTCACTTCGTCTGCCGTGTCTGCATCCGCAGAGTCAAGGAACTCAAAAAGTGCCTCCCAAGCTCTGCGCCCCGCGAGGGCGATCTGAAGAAGGGCTTCCCCGGTGATCCGGGCGAGTTCCTCATTATTTTCGACTTCAGAAGTTGCGTCGATGATGCGTTGGACTCTGTCATTGCTGCTCATGTTCATTCCTCTTCTCCCTTCACTTAAAAGTCCAGCGAATGTGCTGGTCCAGTTCTGACGTTCGTAATTACATGGTACTTCCGCCTCTTGCGCCCGCGCTTCACTTTCGAGTCGGTTCCTTGACGTTTGCCCGTCGCTGCACGGCTGCGCGGAGGCGGACCAAGCACGAACGTGCCCGGCTCAAAACTTCCGCCCCTGTCAAACGCAATTATCTCATTCCTGAGCGATCTCGGCGTCATGTAGCGTTGCCAGTTTCCCTCATTCGATCTGATGTAGACACGAGAGAGATGAACTCGGACCTCTGTCGCGTGAGTCAGCTTCTTGCACGCTCGAGCGACGACGCAAGAGCTAGGTTCTTGCTTGTCCGCTCGCGCTATGTCCTTGGGCGAGATGACGAGCTTTATTGCTCGCTTCGCGTTTATGATAGGCAGGGACTTCTTTCGCTTAATTGGCATCTGCTCGCTCCTTGAGTTGAATGAATAGCTGAGTCAGCCACTCTTCTGCCTCCCTCTGAAGTCCTGGCTGCTTGGACTCCCGATTGCCTGCGACATTCAAGACGCTGATGTTAGAAGTGATGATCCAATTCTTGACAATAATCAGGGCCATCTGATCGAGCGCGTGAGTCGAGACGAACTTGTACGGCTTCCTCATCCGGCGGCAGAAGCTTGCTGTTAGCTCACTTCCTCCGTCGAGTGACACCGCGCCGAGAATCAGTGTCCCATCTGAGTCGATCACGTTCGCCTGAGTCCGAGCCGGGTAGTTCGGACTCGCGTGCTCTTCGACGCCGAAGGCGCGAAGGCTGAGGTCCGTGCCGAGTTCGGTTCTCCAGCCCCTTGGGACTGTGCCGCCGGTTTGGAGCCCGGCGCTTCGCGCCGCTTCAAGTCCGGCCCGGTCGGCGCCAGTCTGGCCTCCAGAGATGACTCGAATGAGTTTGCTCACTCTACTGGCTCCTCAAATAACATCGCTCTGAATCGAAACTTTCGACTCAACGCTGTAAGGTCATGACTGTTCGCGATCTTCACGACTGTCTGGCCTTTCTTTCGCTCATGCTGGAACCAGTAGCCTTTTGTCAGAAAGTGATTAACGAACCTTCGAGCCTCGTTGGCTTCGCTGAACTCGAGTGTTTGAAGCATCATCATTATGTCTCTCCCAAATCTTCTTCCCCACTGAGGGGCTCTTCAAACGTCCCATGTCCTTCATCGAACATGACTGTCGTGCCGAACACCCTCGCCAGAAAGCGTCCGTGTTTTCTGTCGGGACACTCAAACGTGCCGAAGATCGGTACGCCAATGTGCTGGCAATTCAGACATTCGGCTTGCCCGTCATCGAGAAGCTCGATCGAGGCGACGCCGCATTCTTCTGCTGAACAGAAGGCAATTTGTGCTTTGCTCATACCAGCTCCTTCTCTTTCGGTGAATGCGCCATGCTCACATTATAAGCTGTCCGTTCCGCGATCCAGCCGGGGTCCGCGTTGACGAAGACCGGCTCGATCCAGATCGACTTGATGAGTTCGTTGCGAGGCCCGTGATGCTGGCGACGAATATGTCCGCGCCGAAGATGCGGCCGCCGAGTGAGCCCAACGAGGTGCTCACTTCTGCCCTCGACAGAGGTTCGCTCTGTAACTTCTCCGATCTTGAGAGTCGTCGTATAGCGATGTCGCTGTTTGTTGTTCTTGCCGATTCCGAGCTTCATCAGCTTGCATTCCCTTGACTCCTTGAGGACGTTCTTCGTCGCGAGGAGCACGATTAGAATGTCGAGCAAATCAAGTCCGATCTCATACGCGCCGAGACGGACGAAACCGTTGCGATCAATTTGCTCGATTCTCTCACACTCTTCAATCCAGGGCACTGTATCAATCCACTCGCCCGGCTTGCCTTCCATCAGAATCCGCACGACCTGGCTGGTGTCCTTCCTCGTATTGTCATAGCGAAAGATGCAAGTCTGAGTCGAAGTCGCGAGTTTGTGTTTGCTCTTCTCGAATTCGCTCTGCCGTTCGGGCCAGGAACTGTAAAGGGAAAAGACTTTCCGCTCCGGCACAACAATATCCATCTGATCGAACGGGGCGTTGCAAATGCCCAGCTCTTTCATCTGCGCGATCGTGGCCTTGACTTCCTCTTTGCTGACCGCGCTGAGGAGATCGGCTGAAAGTTGGAAGCACTGCCTTGGCCATGCCTCCTTGACGACGTACTTTGTCGCGAGATCACTGTCTCGGCTCATTGCCTGGGCCTTTACATAAGTGTGACAGATGCGAATGATTGCATCGCTGAGACTCTCGCCCTCCCAACAATGATCCTGAAGGATGTGTAGAGTGTGCTGAGAGGGACCTTCCAGGTCCCATCAGGCTGTCGCTTCCCCTCTTCTGACCACGGGTAGATGGCTCGCGACTTGAGCGCGGCGTGGGCCTCGGCTGTGATAACGACCCATGTTCTTTCGTTCTCGCTCATAGGTCGAGGTCCTTCACGTTGAGCTTGCCCGAGCTGATAACGACAGGCTCCCCTCGCTTGCGCTTCGGTTGTGTCACGATCCGGCGGATTTCCACGTCTTTCGACTTGGAGATGATCACTTTCCGAAGAGTCCGCTTCGGCGTGCCCCGGATGAGGCCCTCGCTCAGACAGAACGAGCATCTCGGGCTTGGTGCCCCGTCAAGATGATGTTCCCAATGATAGACTTGCGCCCGCGTTGGCGCACCGTCCTGGCCGATTGAGATGTTGCCTTCCATTTGCTCCTGCAGAACGCGCCGCAATGTCTCGCCCTCGAAGCCAGCGCGAAGTTCGACCTTGCGCCTTGCGCCTGGGCCAGAAGGAAGCTCAATATTGAGACCGCCTTGCGCGTTCATGGTGACAATCACTTGCGGGGTCTGCACGACGCGCGAAGCCTTGGGCGCCTTCAGTGTGTCCGGCACGACTTTGAGTCGTTCGCGGCGCACCTGTGCCGCTTCGAGTTCCGCGATGAAGATCGCGTCCTTCGCGTTCTCGAGATCGACGCGGCCAGAGCCGAGACTGACGACCTTGCCGACGCGCTCGACGACAGCAAGAACCTTCTTGCCCCGACGAATTTCCCACACTTCAACAGGGGGCGTGCTGGGCTTCTGATGCGCGCGCAAGAGCGTGTCCGGCTTCATGCTGGTTGCTCCGTGGGTGATGTAGTCGCGAGTCGCGGAAGAGGTCATGACACGCTCACTACAAGCGCCCGCAATCCCGGCTCGTCCGACTTCATTCGCTTCACTTCTACGAAGCCGTATTTGTCGCTGGATAGTTCCGCGATGAGTTCGAGAATGGTCATAGCACAAACCTCTCAATTGCTTTCGTGAAGGCCAAGACTTGCTCGATTGCCTCGCCTTGGCGAGCGGCTTCGTCTTCAAGACCTTCTGACTTTGCGTCTCGGCCGTCGAGTTGAGCACTCTCTGCAAGCTCGCAGACCAATTTCAATGCTTCGATCATGTTCATAGGCCGAGGTCCTTCACGTTAATTCCGACGCTGGCTGGCGTTAGCCGGCCTTGGCACTCGGGAATATTATGGGTCCGAGTCGGCTTCTGTCCGAGCTGGTGCATCATTTCCCACCAGGTCTCGCCATGATCGACCTTCCCGTAGACCAGGAACTGCATCGCATGCGCAAGCTCATGCAAGAAGGTCGCATGAAGGTCGCGCGGACTCGCGCATGCGAGTCCGGGATGAAGCTCAATTCCGTCTTTCGAGCTGAACGTGCCTGCCGTTCGCCTGAGCTTGTGGTTCCAATTTACTGGCACATTGTAGAGCTTGCCGTTGATGAATTGGCTCGGGTGAAACGAGATGGCTCGGTCGATCACGCTGACGAGGCCGAACTCTTGGGCGAATGCCCTGACTGTGCTGGCGCCTGCGGCGAAGTTGGTGCTCATCAGATCATCCCCGAGTGATTTGCTTCCAGCATCTGGATGATGGAGAGGGCTTGCCGATCGACTGCGGGAAACATTGAGCCCTCGACTGACTTCATCTGGAGGAGTGAGTGTTCCGCGCATTTCAGGACGCGCCTAAACGCGCTCGAGTTGATCTTGTACTCGACCCCGTTGATGAAAAGAGCGACCGTGCAGTCCTCGGTCTTGAGATTGTCGCGCTTGATGGTCATGATTGCGTGCTCCGGTCTTCGAGTTTGAACCCGAGGCGACGAACAAGTGCCTGGATTTGCTCAAGCGTCGCGTCCTCACTGAGAGGGAACGCGAGCATTCTGTTTGTGAAGAGGCCTCGCTGTCCGGATTGTGTTCGGCTGATGTAGACTAACTGGTCGCGCATCTGGTATTCCCCTTTCGGTTTGCGAGGTGATAGAGTTTGGCTCGCGCGGAAATGATACGCCCATTTTACGGGTATGTCAATAGGGCTGAATAAATTTACTTTTCGTGCTCATTGATCGGCAATGACCTTTGGCGAGATAAGGCTGTCCACAACAGGCTTGACCTTTTGCCAGTGACTCAATATGAGTCGCGAGTCATACTTTGTGAGTCCTGGCTTCCCGCGAAAAATGATCTGTTCAAGATCAGCGTGTTGCTGTTTGATGATTCTGATGAGCACGTTGACGCGCTCAAGTTCTGCTTTGCTCATTTAAGATTCGCCTTTTTGAGTTCCTCTTCGACTTTGTCCATCATCGCTTTATGTTCGTCTGCAGGAAGCGCGAACATACTTCCGGGCTGGTTCTCGGGATCGGTCGGGTCGTACTCTGGAGTTGTGTTCGCGGGATGGATTGTTGGAGTCTGAAGTGGTGGCTTCGGCTCGGATGGAATGAAGTGGCTGGTTTGCTCGACTCGAGGTGCGATTCCGGCTGCGCGTCGTTTACGCTCGGCTTTAAGGCGGTTGCGCTCGTTCCGGGTTCGATTTGCGCGGAAGTGAGCGAATTCTATTTCGAGCGTAGAGCGAGATTCGGCTGGTTGAGAAAGCAGCCGGTCTCCGGCGCTGATGTAGATTGACTCGATTGCGGCTTCGGCGGTGATTTGCCCAGCTTGGAATGAGCTACGCTGTTCGTCGATGAAGAGGACGAGACGAGCGAGCGCGGCTTGGAAGTCGCGGCCTGCGTTGATGATCGCGATGACGCGGTGCTGGGAGATGGTCATGAGAGATGCTCCATGATTGTCGCGAGGGGCGATGGCAATGTGTACCGCGTTGATGCGGGGGATGTCAATAGGGGCTGTGACGAGATGGCATATGTATGGACGTGTAGGGTCGATAGGCTCAGGGGGAGGGGAGTCCAGGGGTGGGGAGGCCGTTCTGAGGTTTCAGTTAAAAAAAAAAAAAAAAATAGAAAAAACC